>OQWM01001570.1_pt1 | contig 15668 bp, 14 predicted proteins | sample 1691531 | NCBI WGS metagenome assembly OQWM01 (sample SAMN03418257, study PRJEB22391) | human gut metagenome | biome: human-gut; feature: organic feature; material: feces | host: Homo sapiens | place: Tanzania | collected 2013-01
AAAAGGCTGCCCCCATGGGAGAACAGCCTGAATACCTGCCGGGAAAGAGAAGGAAAACCCGGCGGGCGGCAGAACCGAACGGCCTTTTCCGGAGTCTGCCTCTCCGGGGCCGGGGAATCATTTCACACCGAACAGCAGCATGTCATAGGTGGGGAAGGGCCAGTATTTTTCGGCGGTAAGGTTTTCCGCTTCGTCGCATACCACCCGCAATTCCGCCATGCGCTGGAGGATCACATCCCGGATCACGGCGGCGGCCTGGGTCACATCCCCAATGGTCTTATAACGGATAAGCTCCGAATCCAGAGCCTCTGCGGCCTGGTCAATCTCTTCGATCAGGGGGCAGAGACGGCCCAGCAGCTTCTTTTCGTAGCCTCCGGTCAGTTCCGGAAGCACGGCACTTTTGGCGGCCAGGGATTCCGCCAGCTCCCGGGTATAGGCTTCCACCGCCGGGAGGATCTCTTTACGGGCCATGTCTACCATGGTCAGCCCCTCTATGTTCACGGTTTTGCAGTAATTGTCCAGCAGGATCTCATACCGGGAGCGGATCTCCACGGGGGAGAATACCTTGTGAGAGGTAAGCAGATCCACATTTTTCTTTTCCAGAAAAGCAGCCATGGCATCGGGCGTGGTTCGCAGGTTGTGAAGCCCTCTTACCTCCGTGGCTTCCCGGAGCCAGCTTTCGTCATAGCCGTTTCCGTTGAAGATGATCCGCTTATGGGCATGAATAGTTTCCCGGATCAGCTCGTGGAGTGCGGATTCAAAGCAATCCGCCTTTTCCAGCCGGTCGGCATACTGGCGGAGGGATTCCGCCACCGCCGTGTTGAGCATGATGTTGGAGCAGGCAATGCTGTTGGAAGAACCCAGCATCCGGAATTCAAACTTGTTGCCGGTGAAGGCCAGAGGGCTGGTGCGGTTCCGGTCGGTGGTGTCCCGCAGGAAGCGGGGCAGCACATGCACCCCCAACTTCATGACGGTCCGCTGGGTGCCGTTATAAGGAGCGTCTGCCTCAATGGCATCCAGCACGGCGGTAAGTTCATCCCCCAGAAACATGGATACCACTGCCGGAGGGGCTTCGTTGGCGCCCAGCCGCGCGTAGGAGTTGGGGACCGGGTTGCAGAACGCCGTCAGCTCCCGTGCGTGGGCAAGCACGCCCGCCACAAAATGCCCGGCTTCGCTGTCGGCGGTAAAGCCGTCAAACAGGTTTTTGCCGTCGCGCAGCAGCGAAACGTTGACGTGCAGCCCGCTGCCGGGTTTGTCCGCCATGGGCTTGGGCATAAAGCTGGCAAACAGACCGTTGCGCGCGGCGATCGCCTTGACCGTGCTTTTGAAGGTGTTGAGGTTGTCGGCAGAGCGCTGCGCATCGGCGTACAGAAAGCAGACCTCGTTCTGACCCGGACCGCTTTCGTGGTGGCTGTGTTCGGGGTGCAGACCCATTTCCTCGATAGCAAAGCAGATCTCCCGGCGGATGTTCTCGCCCTTGTCCAGCGGCGGAATGTCAAAATAGCCGCCCATATCCAGCGGGATGCGGGTGGGGTTGCCGTTCTCGTCCGTCTCAAACAGGTAAAACTCGCACTCGCAGCCCACATTGCAGGTCAAGCCCGTGGCGCGGGCGCGCTTGACAACGGATTGCAGGTAGCCGCGGCAGTTGCCCTCGAACGGTTTGCCGTTGGGCAGCGTGATATCGCAGTACATACGGATGACGCGGCCCTCGGTAGGCCGCCAGGGCAGCACGGTGGCGGTGTCAGGGTCTGGCCAGAGCACCAGATCGCTCTCTTCCACGTTCATGAACCCGGCGATGGACGAGCCGTCGAAGCTGACACCCTCGGCAAAAGCGCGGGGCAGCTCACTGGCGAAGAGGGAGACATTTTTCTGGTTGCCGAAGATATCGCAGAACGTCAGTTTGGCAAACTTGACGTCGTTGTCCTCAACAAAATTGAGAATGTCCTGTGCGGTGCGTTTCATAGGGAACCTCCTGTAAAAGCCTTCCCCTGCGGGGGAAGCTTTTTTTCTGTTGCGGGAACGGAAAAATGTTGTTATAATTTGTACATGTTGAGGGGATAAAAACCTAAAAAATGTACAAAACAACCAAAAGACTTTTAAGCGATATATGTGAAAAAGTCAGGTTGTAAAATAACATCTTAAGGAGGATGTGCAATATGAGAAGAAAAATTGTATCAATCGTAATGGCATCAGCAATGGTACTTGGACTGGCAGCATGCGGTTCCAGCGGAGGAACTACAACAAGTTCCAGCAACGGCGGAAACGATGCATCAGCAGCAAGTGAAACCACTGCAAAATCAGAGAGCAGCGACGTAGTAGAGGGCGGCTCTGATGATGACAACACCTTAACCGTATGGACCTGGGACCCGAACTTCAACGTTTATGCGATCAAGAAAGCAGCTGAGATTTACGCACAGGATCACGAAGGCTTTAAAGTAGAAGTCAGCGAAGTACAGTCCGATGACATTGAAACCCGCCTGACCACAGCAGTTTCTGCAGGAGACTTAAGTACTCTGCCGGATATCTTCCTGATGCAGGACAACTCCTTCCAGAAATATGCAACCAACTACCCGGACATTTTCACAGATCTGACCGATTCCGGTATCGACTTTGGTGAATTCTCATCCGCAAAAGTTGCTTACTCTACACTGGATGGAAAGAACTACGGAATTCCGTTTGACAATGGCGCTGTGATCGAGTGCCTGCGTACCGATATGCTGGAAGAGGCAGGCTTTACCGTAGATGATTTCACAGACATTACCTGGAATGACTTTATGGAAAAAGCAAAAGTTGTCAAAGAGAAAACAGGCCAGCCAATCCTGACATCTCAGGCTGGATCTCCGGACCTTGTTATGGAAATGCTGCAGTCCTGCGGTGAGTCCCTCTTCAATGAAGATGGATCTGTCAACATCGTAGACAACAAAGCACTGAAACCGATCCTTGAGATCTACAGCCAGATGGTTGCAGACGGTACTCTTGTAGAGGTTACTGACTGGGATCAGTACATTGCATCCATCAACAACGGAACCACAGCAGGCGTTATCAACGGATGCTGGATTATGGCTTCCATCACAGCAAACGAAGATCAGTCCGGTAAATGGGCGCTCACCAATATGCCAAAACTGGACGGCATCGATGGAGCAACCAACTACTCCAACAACGGTGGTTCTTCCTGGGCAATTTCTTCCAACTGCAAGAAAACTGATCTTGCCATTGACTTTATGAAATCTACCTTCGCAGGCAGCACAGCTCTTTACGATGACATCATCGCAAAAGGCGCTCTGGCAACCTGGGCACCGGCAGGAGATTCCGAAGCATATGCACAGCCAGTTGCATTCTTCAGCGATGATCCGGTTTATGCAAAAATCGTTGATTTCGCAACCAAGACTCCATCCAACATCACTGGAGCATTCTACTACGATGCACGCGATGCTGTCGGAACCGCACTTTCCAATATCATCCAGACAGGAGCAGATATGGACAGCGAACTCCAGACTGCACAGGAAACCGTAGAGTTCAACATGGGTAACTAAGATTTCTCATATTGTAAAAAATTAGGACGATAAGAAACGGGTCTGCTTCTAGACAGACAGAAGCAGGCCCGTTCTGTATCTGCATCGGGGTGGGCTTGAAAAATGATTTCTGCAGGAGAACATGCAATGTTGTCTGCAAAAAGATTTTTTCAAGCGTACCTCGCAGCGAAAAAAGAAAGGAAGATTCCATGAGCAGCCAGAAGAAAAAAGGAATGAACTTGGAAAGAAAACAGAATCTTACCGGATGGGTTTTTCTGCTTCCGGCAACGATTCTGATCGCATGGATGAGCTTTTATCCGATGATTCAGGCATTTATCCTGTCTTTGCAGACCGGTATGGGCATTAACCTGAAATTCAACGGATTTGCAAACTATGCGCGTATTTTAAAAGACCCGACCTTTAAACAGACCTTAAGCAACACCTTCCTCTACCTGATTATTCAGGTGCCGATCATGCTGATTCTCGGTCTGATGTTTGCATCGATGCTGAACAACAAAGATCTGCGTTTCAAGGGACTGTTCCGTACCTGCATTTTCCTGCCGTGCGCAACATCGCTGGTCTCTTACGCAATGATTTTCCGTTCCCTGTTTGCAAACGATGGTTTTATCAACACCGTTCTGCGCGGACTTGGCATGCATCCGATCATGTGGTTCTCCAATGCCTGGACAGCCCGTGCCGTTATCATCATCGCATTGATCTGGAGATGGACAGGATACAATATGGTATTCTACCTCTCCGGTATGCAGAACATTGAATATTCGATCTACGAAGCAGCAAAAATTGACGGCGCAAGCCCGCTGCAGACCTTCTTCAAGATCACCATTCCGCTGTTAAAGCCGATGATCCTGCTGACCACGATTACTTCTACGAATGGTACGCTGCAGCTGTTCGATGAGTCCCTGAACCTGACAAATGGAGGTCCTGGAAAATCGACCATGACCATGTCTCACTATATTTACAACATGTCCTTTGTACAGAGTCCAAACTTTGGTTATGCGGCAGCAATGTCCATCCTGATCCTAATTATGGTTGCTATTCTGGCCCTGATTCAGATGAAAGTAGGTGACGAGCGATAATGGGAAAAACAAAGAAATTCTTCATGTATCTGATTTTAACGGTAGCATCCATCCTTTCTGTATTTCCGCTGTACTATATGTTCTGCGCGTCTACAAACAGAAGTATTGATGTCATTGCCGGAAAACTGATTCCGGGTACGTATCTGATTGACAACTTTAAAGCGCTGATTGCGCAGCAGAACCTGCGCCTTGCACTGTGGAACTCGTTCCGGAATGCAACGGTACTGACGTTTCTTTGTCTTCTGGTCTGCTCAATCGCAGGTTATGGATTTGAAATTTATCATGACAAAGCGAAAGATGCGGTCTTCACCGTACTTCTGACTGCGATGATGATCCCGTTCGCAGCAATCATGATCCCAATGTTCCGTATGTTTTCTCAGCTGAAAATGGTCAACACGATGGCAGCTTTCATGCTTCCTTCGATTTCAACACCGTTCATGATCATGATGTTCCGTCAGGCTTCCCGTTCTTTCCCACACGATATTATCGAAGCGGCAAGACTCGATGGCTTAAGCGAGACAGGAATTTTCTTCCGCATGTATATGCCGACCATGAAATCGACGTATGCGGCAGCAACAATCATCACCTTTATGAATGCATGGAATAACTACCTGTGGCCAAAGGTTATCTTACAGAACAATGAATCCATCACCATGCCGATGCTGGTAGCGAACCTGCTCGGCGGCTACACTGTAGATTATGGCGTGCTGATGCTCGGCGTATTCATCTGTACGATCCCGACAGCAATCATTTTCTTCTGCTTCCAGAAGAGCTTCACAGAAGGTATCACAGGTGCCGTAAAATAAGAAAAAGAATCGAACAGAAAAGGTGGATATTTGGATGAATATCCACCTTTTTTCAAAAGATCAAAAAGAACAAAATTCCAGAAGGAGGAAAATAAAAATGAGTGTATTTCAGTATGAAAAAGTGAAGGACCCAACGTATTATGGAGAAAACCGGGTGCCGGCGCATTCCGACCACAGATATTATGGATCGGTGGAAGAAATGGAGCAGCATGTGGAAAACTTCCGTCACAGTCTGAACGGACTGTGGAAATTCCACTACGCAAAGAACTACGAGAGCACGATTCCGGGATTTGAGACACCGGAGTATGACTGCACAAAATGGGATGATATCCGCGTGCCGGCGCATATCCAGATGGAGGGATACGACGCACCGCAGTATGCCAATGTGCAGTATCCGTGGGAAGGAAGAGAAGAAATCCAGCCGGGCGAGATTCCGGAGCGGTTCAACCCGACCGCTTCCTATGTGAAATATTTTGAAGTGCCGGAGCAGATGAAAGGAAAACGGCTTTTTGTTTCCTTCCAGGGAGCAGAGAGCGGTATTGCCGTATGGCTGAACGGAACCTTCCTTGGCTACAGCGAGGATACGTTTACTCCGTCCGAGTTTGAACTGACCCCGTATCTGAAAGAGGGCGAAAATAAACTGGCTGCGCAGGTTTTCAAATGGACGAGCGGAAGCTGGTGCGAGGATCAGGATTTCTTCCGTTTCTCCGGTATTTACCGTGATGTGTATCTGTACACGATTCCGGAGGTTCACGTTTCGGATCTGAAAGTACAGACGCTGCTGGATGATACGTTTACGAAGGCAGATCTGGTCATTGATACGAAAACGATCGGAACAGGAAACGTAAAAATTACCCTGTCAAAAGACGGAACGGCACTGCAGATCACCGAGGGTGTGCTGGATGGGGAAACACAGTTTGTTCTGAAAGTCGATCACCCGGAACTGTGGTCCGCAGAGACACCGGTGCTGTATGATCTTCTGCTGGAAGTCACCGCAGAGGATAGAACGGTGCAGGAACTGATTCCGCAGAGAGTCGGATTCCGCCGCTTTGAGATGAAAGACCACATCATGATGCTGAATGGAAAGCGGGTTGTCTTTAAAGGCGTCAACCGCCACGAGTTCAGCTCCGTATCCGGCCGTGTCGTTTCGAGAGAAGAGCTGATCAAAGACCTGACAACGATGAAACAGAACAACATCAATGCAATCCGTACCTGCCATTACCCGGATGCGGTCGGCATTTATGATCTGTGCGATGAATACGGTCTTTACATGATCGCGGAGTGTAACATGGAGTCCCATGGAACGAGAGATACGGATGCGGTACGAAGCGGAGATTTCTCCGGTGTTGTACCATGCGACCGCCCGGAGTGGATGGACTGCATGCTCGACCGTGTGAATTCGATGTATCAGAGAGACAAAAACCATCCGGCGATTCTGATCTGGTCCTGCGGAAATGAATCGTTCGGCGGAAAAGTTATTTTCGAGATGTCCCAGCTGTACCGGAAGATGGACCCGACCCGTCTTGTTCATTATGAAGGAGTTAATGACGACCGCAGATACAACGACACCAGCGATATGGAAAGCCGGATGTACACGACGGTCAATGAAATCCGTGAATTCTTGTCGAAAGACAGAAGAAAACCGTATGTCTGCTGCGAGTATGCCCATGCAATGGGAAATTCCTGCGGTGCCATGAAGAAATATATGGATCTTGCCGAGGAAGAACCGCTGTTCCAGGGCGGCTTTATCTGGGATTATATTGACCAGTCGATCTACAAGAAAGACCGCTACGGAAAAGAGTTCCAGGCGTACGGCGGAGACTTTGATGATCATCCATGCGATTACAATTTCAGCGGAAATGGTATTGTATACGGCGGCGAGCGCGATGCTTCCCCGAAGATGCAGGAAGTAAAATTCTGCTATCAGAACATTGCTGTGGATGTACAGAAAGATAAAGCAGTTGTAAAAAATAAGAACCTGTTTGTGAATACCGATGCGTTTGACTGCGTGGTAATTCTCGAAAAAGAAGGAAAGAAACTGAAAGAAGTGCCGATGGAAGTTTCCGTGGAACCGCTTTCCGAAAAAACAGTGGAGCTTCCGATTGCCGTACAGACCCTTCCGGGCGAGTATGCGGTGACCGTTTCCTTCCGTCTGAAAGAAGACACCGTATGGGGCAGGCGCGGCCATGAAGTTGCATTCGGACAGGGTGTTTATGAAGTGGAAGCACCGGCGAAAGCAAAAAAACCGGCGAAATTTGAAGTGATCCGTTCCAACCATGATTTTGGTGTGCGCGGCGAGAATTTCGATGTGATGTTCTCCGATCTGAACGGCGGACTCGTATCGTACCGTTACGGCGGCGTTGAGATGATCAAAATGATTCCGAAACCGAACTTCTGGCGTGCGCCGATCGACAATGACTGCGGAAGCCTGATGCCGATGCGTTACAGCCAGTGGAAGATTGCTTCGATGTATCTGTCCCACAAATATCCGAACGGCAGCCATTATCCGGGACTGTATGCGCCGGAAATTGAAGTACACGAGGACTGCGCAGAAGTCAGCTACCGCTATGTAATGCCGACCACACCGGCGAGCGAGTGCCGTCTGACCTACCGTGTCTTCGGCGATGGAAGCATTCAGACGACGCTGACGTATGATCCGGTGAAAGAGCTCGGCGATATGCCGGAATTCGGCGTGATGTTCAAACTGGATGCCGATTACGACCATGTAACCTGGTACGGTATGGGACCGGAGGAGACGTATGTGGACCGCTGCGCCGGAGCAAAGCTTGGCGTTTATAAGAATAAAGTCGAAGACAATATGGCGAAATATCTCGTTCCGCAGGAGTGCGGCAACAAGGTTGGTGTACGCTGGGCAACCGTGACGAACCGCAAGGGGCGCGGTATGATGTTCAGCGGCGACAAGATGGAATTTTCCGCACTGCCGTACACACCGCACGAGCTGGAAAATGCGATGCATCCGTATGAACTGCCGCAGGTACATTACACCGTTGTGCGCGTGGCAAAACAGCAGATGGGTGTTGGCGGAGACGACAGCTGGGGTGCACAGACCCATCCGGAGTACCTGATTCCGATTGATAAAAAACTGGAGTTTACCTTTACGTTTAAGGGAATCTGATGTAAGATGTTCCAGAAAGCCGAAAAGCAGAACAGGAGGACTGATTTTTGAATTTCTGGATCAGAAACAGACAGCAAAGGCAGAAAATTTTGTAGAACAGCTCATTCTGCGCGGAGGAAGGATGGGCTGTTCGTGAAATAAAGGAGACAGAACAGATGCGTGGTAAAGAGGTAAATTTTGGAAAGCTCCTGCACGGGGGCGATTATAACCCGGAACAGTGGCTGGACTACCCGGAGATTCTGGAACAGGATCTGGCATATTTCAAGAAAGCCAGAATCAACGAGGTTTCGCTTGGCATGTTTTCCTGGGCATTTTTAGAGCCGGAGGAAGGAGTTTTCCGTCTGGAATGGTTAAAAGAGGTGATTGACCGCCTGTACGAAAACGGAATTGTGGTCATACTTTCCACGCCGACGGCGGCAAGACCGCGCTGGATGGCAGAAAAATACCCGGAGGTGCTCCGTGTCAATGCAGCGAGAGAACGGAATCTGTACGGAGAGCGCCACAATCACTGCTATACCTCACCGGTTTACCGGGAAAAAACGAGAATCATCAATACGAAGCTGGCGGAAATGTTCAAAGACCACCCTGGCGTGATTGCATGGCATATTTCGAATGAATACGGCGGAGAGTGCCACTGCCCGCTGTGCCAGGAGGCATTCCGCGGCTGGGTGAAGAAAAAATACGGCACACTGGAACGGCTGAACCGTGCCTGGAATACCGGGTTCTGGAGTCATACTTACCAGAGTTTTGACCAGGTGGAGAGCCCGTCTCCGAAAGGAGATTCTTCGCTGCATGGACTGAATCTGGACTGGAAACGGTTTGTGACGGATCAGACCGCGGATTTTGTAAAATGGGAAATCAAAGCGCTGCGGGACGCCGGGGCAGAACAGCCGTCTACCATCAATATGATGTATAACTTTACCGGACTGAACTACTACAAGTTTGCCGATGTGATTGACTTTGTATCCTGGGACAATTATCCGACCTGGCATAAAGAGGCGGAGACGGTAACAGCGATGGATACAGGTATGCAGCATGACATTATGCGGAGCATTCAGGAAAAGCCGTTTTATCTGATGGAGAGCTGTCCTTCCGCAACGAACTGGCAGTCCGTCAGCAAGCTGAAAAAACCGGGCATGCTGCAGGCCGCGTCGCTGCAGGCGGTTGCGCATGGATCGGACAGTGTGCTGTATTTCCAGATGCGGCAGAGCCGCGGTGCATCCGAAAAATTTCATGGAGCGGTGATCGACCATTATGGCGGATCGGATACCAGGGTATTCTGTGAAGTGACAAAAGTCGGCGTAGCTTTGGAGCAGCTGCAGGAAGTGAACGGTTCGCAGAACCCGGCGGAAGCAGCCGTGATTTATGATGTCGAAAACCGCTGGGCGGTGGAAGATGCGGCGGGTCCGCGGAATGCAGGTGTTTTTTATAAAGAAACCGTGGAAAAGCCATATCAGGCATTCCGGAAACTGGGCATCAATGTGGATGTGATTGACGAGACGAGGAGCCTCGACGGATACCGTGTGGTGGCGGCGCCGATGGTGTATCTGCTGCGGGAAGGATGGACAGAGAAGGTTCGGAACTTTGTGGAAAACGGCGGAATCTTCCTGCTGACCTACTGGTCCGGCATTGTGGATGAGACGGATCTCTGTTACTTAGGCGGAACACCGCATGACCTGATGGATGTGATGGGATTCCGGAGTATGGAGATTGACGGACTGTACGATGGCGAATGGAACGAAGGAATTCCGGAACCGGAAAATCCGCTGCATCTGGAACGGGCATACCGCTGCAGTCATCTCTGCGAGCTGGTGAAACTTTCTACAGCGGAAGCACTGATGACATACGGAAAGGATTTCTATGAAGGCATGCCGGCATTGACCCGGAATGTGTACGGAAAGGGAAAAGCGTATGCCGTTTGTGCGGACTTCGAACAGGGACTGTACGATGAAGTCTGCCGGAAACTGGCAGAAGAGGCCGGTGTGGAGCGGATCGTGGAAGAAGTTCCGGAAGGCGTGGAAGTCACGATGCGCGAGCAGAAGGACGGAACCCGGTACGTGTTTGTCCAGAACTTCAACCGGGAGGCGGTTACAATCCAACTCCCAACGAAGCGTTACCCAGTATGGCAGGGAACGTATGACGGAACAATCGGAAGCTGGAAGACGATTGTGCTGAAAGGAAGATAAGAGAGAAGAAAAGTCTGTTGAGAAGAACCAGAATGGGCGGTTTCTCAACAGACTTTTTTCGTTCATGCATTTGCGGCGGCGTCTTCCTCCTGCGCCAGCTTTTTCTTGTACGCTTCGCCCCAGTCCCACATCGCATCCATGATCGGGCGGAGGCTGAAACCGAGTTCCGTCAGCGAATATTCGACACGCGGCGGTACCTCGGCGTAAACTTTACGGTTGACCAGACCGCTCTGTTCCATCTGGCGGAGCTGGGAAGTTAAAACTTTCTGGGAGACATGGCCGATGGATTTTTTCAGCTCACCGAACCGCATCGTGCCGTGGAGCAGCAGATCGCGCAGGATCAGAACCTTCCATTTATCACTGATCAGAGTCAGCGTAGTTTCCACCGGGCAGGGCGGAAGATCGACAAGAGTAACGGGTGTTTTTTCAACAGATGGCATAAGAGAATCCCTCCTGTGATAAAAAAAGAGTGAAGAGTCTGCAGAACAGGTGGTTTTACACAATAGTATCTTTTGGATACTTTGAGTATTATATTATACCGTTTAAAAATAAAGTGCAAGGAAAAATTTTTGCACTGAGCCGGGAAACCTATCAGGAGGTTTTGGATCAGGCACTGATACATCCAGGTACGTTTCTGGAACGGCTGACATTTTTTGCAGTGACCTTCACCGGCTGCATTGAGAACAGCGGGCTAAAACTGTGTCAGGAATGGGTACGCAATACCGTTGACCCGGATCTGATCGAAAATGAAGATGACCGCGGCAAGCCATGCGATCCGTTTCGCAGCATCTTTGGATGAGGTGTTTGTGGTATTGTCCGGCATCATCCGCGCATACAACAGCCTGATGCTTCAGCCGAATCCATATTTCGGAGCAGAGCTGAATTACTATAAGAGCTTCCGCTCTGCGTATGACCGTGCGTTTGAGACGGCAGATTATACCGAGCAGACGAAGAAAATCGGAAATGCCTTTGATGTGAATGAAGCGATGAAAGAGACCATTGACTTTGAAACGAAGAACAGTTTCCAGGGATATATGGAATAAAACAGAAAAAGGAACGAAGAGAAAGCGTACCGCGGGAAAAACGGTGCGCTTTTTCTTCGTTTTTCCGCGGAATACGGCAATAGTTTCCTTTTGGTAACTACACCACAATATTGTGCTTACTTTACGAAAAGCCTCTGTAGATTTATGATAGAACCATCGAAAGAGAAAACAATCTTTCAAAAGAAACAATCTAAAAAATATTCAAAATGGAGGAAAGTAAAATGAGCAAAGTAGTAGAATTTTTAAATGAGAATCCAGTACAGTATCTGGCAACGGTAGGCCGCGATGGAAAGGCAAAATGCCGTCCGTTTATGTTTGCAGGTGAGCTTGACGGAAAACTGTGGTTCTGCACCAACAACACCAAAGATGTTTACAAAGATATGCAGGAAAACCCGGAAATTGAAATTTCCGTTTCCAGCCCGTCCTACGCATGGATCCGTCTGCACGGAACGGCAGTGTTTGAAAAAAACATGGCCGCAAAAGAAATGTGCATCCAGAACCCGATCGTAAAAGGCCAGTACCAGACTGCTGACAACCCGATTTTCGAGGTATTCTATCTGGACAATGCACACGGTGTAATCGCAGACTTTTCCGGAAACCCGCCGTACGAGTTTTAATCTGTCGCTATGAATTTGAAGTAAAAAGAGAAAGGAATCTGCCGCTATGGAGAGAAATGATTATCTGAAAATGTTAGTGGAGGAGATGCACTCAACCACGATGGCAACGATCGGCGCAGACGGTCATCCACAGACCCGCGTGATCGACATGATGCTGTGGGATGAGAAAGGAGTGTATTTTCTGACCGCAAAAGGAAAAGCTTTTTATGCGCAGCTCATGGAGCAGGGCTACGTGGCGATTTCCGCGACAAAAGATAAAAAAGCAGTCTCTCTCCGCGGCAGAATTCAGAACATCCACAGCGAAAAGCTGGATGAAATTTTCGAAAAAAATCCATACATGCAGAAAATTTATCCAGGCGATACGAGCGCAGCACTTGAGGTGTTCCGGCTGTACGAAGCCGAGGGAGAATACTTTGACATCAGCGATCCGTCGCATATCGTGCGTGACACGATCCTGATCGGCGGCGCAGAGCAGTCGATGGCCGGATACGAAGTGGGAAACGAATGCATTGGCTGCAAGCTCTGCTTTGCAGTCTGTCCGCAGAAATGCATCGACATCACCCGCATCCCGGTCGTGATCGACCAGCACCAGTGCCTGCACTGCGGCCGGTGCGCGGAGACATGCCCGAAAGGAACAATCCGTAAAAGAGGGCAGTAACCCGCTTCTTTTATCTACAGATTTTATGGGAAAAGTGATAAGATAGAGTCTATAGAAACGACGGAAATGAGGAAATAACATGAACCAGAGTGAACGACGAAATTTTCTGATCCAGTCGCTGTTGGATGAGAGTCAGGAGTACCACGATTTACAGATCCCGTCCGACAGCACCGGGCAGAGACAGCTTCTGCGGGGGCTGATGAATGTGCGCATGGCGAAAAAGAGCAGTGCGGAATTTCTGAAAATCCAGGATGCGTATCTGCAGGAGGAGACGGCGAAAAAGGGTGTGACGGATATTGAAGAGCTTACGCCGGTGCAGCCGGGGCTGTATCTCTGGCGGGGCGACATCACCGCGCTCCGGTGCGATGCGATTGTGAATGCAGCGAACAGCGGCATGACCGGTTGCTACGTGCCGAATCACCGGTGCATTGACAACTGCATCCATACGTTTGCAGGCGTGCAGCTTCGGCTGTACTGCGAGGAGATGATGGAAGCGCAGGGCCACGCGGAGCCGACAGGGCAGGCGAAAATCACACCGGCGTATAATCTGCCGTGCCGCTATGTGCTCCACACGGTCGGTCCGATTGTCGGAGGACGGCTGACGGAAACGCATTGCCGACAGCTGGCGGACTGCTATCGGTCGTGCCTTTCGCTTGCAGCGGAGAATGAGTTGAAAAGTGTGGCATTCTGCTGTATCTCCACCGGTGAATTTCATTTCCCGAACGAGAAAGCGGCAGAGATTGCCGTTGCGACGGTGAAAGAGTTTTTGGCGCAGAATAAGACGAGCGTGGAGAAGGTGATTTTCAACGTGTTCAAGGACCGCGACCGGGAGATTTACGAGGAACTGCTGGGAGAAAAGTAATCGCGGAAGAATGGGAAACAGAGCAGTCGTTTTTTGATGTTGAAAAGCGGCTGCTTTTTCCATACATGAGTTACAAAAAAGTGCTTACTTGTGAAGCGAGCAGTTTTCATTTAAAATAAAAGCAGAAAATAAAGAAGAGGTGAATTTGCGATGTTTGAAAGTTGGAAAGAAAGAGAATTTGAAAAAAAGATGGAGCGTTTTCGCACCGCACTGCAGGAAAAAAACACGATTTTAATAGGAGCCGGGGCCGGGCTTTCGACATCGGCCGGATTTACCTACAGCGGTGAGCGGTTCCGGAAATATTTTGCAGATTTTGAACAGAAATACGGTTTCCACGATATGTATTCTGGCGGCTTCTACCCTTACGATACGCTGGAAGAATACTGGGCGTACTGGAGCAGATACATTTACATCAACCGCTATCAGGACGCGCCAAAACCGGTTTACCAGAAACTGCTCAGCCTGATGAAAAATAAGAGCTATTTTGTCATCACCACAAATGTAGACCACTGCTTCCAGAAAGCCGGATTTGATAAAAACCGTTTGTTTTACACGCAGGGAGATTACGGCCTGTTTCAGTGCTCCAAGCCGTGCTGCAAGGAAACGTATGACAATGAAGAAATCATTCGAAAGATGCTGCTTGCCCAGGGGTATCAGATCCTGGAAGACGGAAGCCTTGTTCCGCCGGAGAACGGAAACCTGAGCATGCGGATCCCATCCGAACTGGTGCCGTACTGCCCACACTGCGGAAAACCGATGAGCATGAATCTGCGCGCGGATGACACGTTTGTGGAAGATAAAGGCTGGCATGAGGCATCCAGCCGACGCATCGATTTCCTGCTTCGTCACAACAGAGGCCATATCCTGTATCTGGAACTCGGCGTTGGATACAACACGCCGGGAATCATCAAATATCCATTTTTCAGCATGACAGCAGAAGATAAAGATAATCTTTATGTCTGCATCAATACCAGCGATATGCGTGTCCCGGATCTGATCCGTGACAGAGCGGTGTGCATTAAAGGGGATATTGGGGAAGTGCTGGATCGGATCTGAGACGGAAAAACATATAATATTCGAGAAAATTAATCACGTCACTTACGTGACGAGATGATGACATGATTGACGAGATAAATTCAACAGAGTTGCATACCTGCCTGCTGGAAATCACATTGCTGCCGCTGGCACATTACTGGCATTTCTGGTACGGCCCGCTGGATGCAGCCATCTACGGATCCTTTATCCTGGGAGCAAAAATCCTGTGGCACATCGTCGATTTCGGACGGAGTATGCGGACCGCAGCCGAAGTAAACGAACAGCTCCGCAGACGACGCATGGAGACGGTGGAGGAAAGAAGAGAAAAAATGAGAAAACGGCACTGAAATAGATTAGGAGATACTTTCTATGCCAGGGAAACCATAGATTTGACAGCATCGATAAATTTCTGAGCCGCAGGCGTTGGCTCATTCGCGTAGGCTAATCCATAGGGAAGTGTGATTTTCGTTTTTAAAGGAATCGTAACGAGATCCGGATGAATGTCCTGGTAAACTGGCTGGGTAAGCAGAACATAGGAATTCATTTCACAGAGCGTGAAAGTATCCAGATCATAACGGCTGGAATCGATGATCCGGATCGTCGGATATTTTTGCATGATATGTTTTCGAAAGGCATCCAGTTCACCGGAAACACCCGCCATCGGCATAATGAGATACTCACCATTCAGATCCTGCATGGTGAGTTTTTTCATGTGT
>OQWM01001571.1_pt1 | contig 15659 bp, 10 predicted proteins | sample 1691531 | NCBI WGS metagenome assembly OQWM01 (sample SAMN03418257, study PRJEB22391) | human gut metagenome | biome: human-gut; feature: organic feature; material: feces | host: Homo sapiens | place: Tanzania | collected 2013-01
CGACATTCTGGGAAACGCCTTAATCCGCATGAAAGAATTCGGCGCAAAACAGGCTGTATTCGATATTGAATACATTTCACCTTCTTCAAAAGGTGTAAACGAAAATTTAAGCGACACAGTAAACAAGACTTTTATAGACGGCGAGCAGGCAATTTCAAGTTCAATTTCGGAATTTGCGAACGGAATTGAAGGTGGAACTGTAAACGCGAAAAATGCTCATGAACACGCGGAAAATCTTATTTCAAATGAAATCGATGGAATTCTTTACGAAATGCAAAAGGAAATCACTTCCGGTTTTGAGCTTGACTACGATGATTTTTTTGCAAGATGCGTTCAGTTCTTTGGAAATACCTCTCTAACCGTAAACATGAGGCACATTGCGCAAAAAGGCGATGAATCAGAGGAAAATTACGCCAGAACAAGATTTCTTTTTAACAATGTAACAGACGAAAAAAATCTTATTCAAAAAGGAAATATTTATTCAGTAAAAGAAGAAGCAAGCCAGGAACTTGGATTTACACCGGCGCTTCATAAAATTCTTTCACGCGCGCAAGGACTTGGATTTACAAATGTTATTGTAGACAAAGACGGAATCAGGCGCAGAATTGAGCTTTTGAATTTTCAGGACGGAAAATATGTCGGGCAGCTTTCTTTTGCGCCGCTTATGAAGATTTTGGATGTTCAGTCAATGGAAAGAACTTCAAATTCAATAATTCTGCAAGGCTTAAAGAATCCGAATTCGGATTCACGGTACAATATTTCAATTCCTCTGGATAAACATGGACGGATGCTGATAAACTGGCTTCATGAAAGTTACGTTGACAGCTTTAGACACGTTCCGGCATACTTGCTTTACAATCTTGATCTTGCGGAAAAACTTATAATAGAAAATCTTGCGGATATAAAAAATGCCGACTTATCGTCACTTTCCGAAGAAGATGCGGAATACATTTTAAATGCAATGTATTTTGAAGACGAATATGAAAAAATTTCAAATTCAAAAAAACGTCTTCTATTAAAATGCCGCGGATTTGACGAGGAAGGAAATGCAATAAGAGGCGGACTTTCTGAAGAAGACTACGAAAAATATTTTTCAGCCAGAACAGAATTCTTTAAAAATCTCAAGGAATTTTCTGATTCATTTGCAACAGTTCCGGGATTTGATCAGATTCCTGAGCTTTCGGAACTTTCAAAAAGCATTGAATTTTACCTTCGCGACTTTGAAATATTAAAAGGCAGCATGGAAGGCTCGTTCTGCATAATCGGAAACTCGGCGACCTCCAGCACTGATTTGGGAGTAACGCCATTTTCAAAGCAATACGCAAACCTTGGACTTCACGCAAACGTTATAAACACAATTCTTCAGAAAAAATTCATACGCGAAATAGATTCACTTTGGGGACTTGCATTCTGCGTTGTTTTCATTTTTCTTACAATGTGCATAACAGCAAAATTCAGTACAGGAAAGAAAAACTTCACAAGATTTTTATACGTAATTGTTCCTGTTGTTCTTTTTTATATTTTGATGACGCAGTTCAACATTTATGTTCCGTTTGTAATTATTTTTGCATTTTCGTTCCTCAACTATTTTGCTGGAATAATTGTAAATTTCCATGCTATAAACTCAGATAAAAAATTCCTCCAATCAACATTCAGTGCTTACGTTGCTCCTGCTGTTGTAGACGAAATTATCAAGAATCCGGAAACAGCACAGCTCGGCGGAAACAGCAAAAATATAACCGCGCTTTTTTCAGACGTAAAGACATTTTCTGGATTCACAGAAGCTGTAAACAATGCGGAAGGCGAAAGCAAAGGTGCTGAACGGCTTGTTTCAATTTTGAACGGATACCTTGGAGCTTTGAGCGACGCAATAATGGACTGCCACGGAACAATCGATAAATATGTAGGAGATGAAATTGTTTCGTTTTTTGGCGCGCCGGTTGACGACGATGAAAATGCGTTCCATGCGTGCCTTGCGGGAATAAGAATGCTTCAGGCAGAAGCAAAATACAACGAAGAAAACAAAGATAAGCTTCCGATAAATCCGCATACAGGAGAGCCGTTCTATTTGAATTCCCGCGTAGGAATAAACACAGGAAACATGGTTGTTGGAAACATGGGCACAAAAAAGAAGCTCAATTATACAATCATGGGAAACAACGTAAACCTTGCGTCCCGTCTTGAAGGAACAAACAAAGTTTACAATTCCTGGATAATGTGTTCGGACAGCACTTGGAACGCCGCCGACAACGGAGCAAACAAAGGTCTTTTAGCCGCGCGGAAGTTCGACTTTGTGCGTGTTGTGAACATTGAAAATCCTGTTCAGATTCACTGCATTCTAGGACTTAAAGATGAACTTCCGGCAAAGCAAATTGAAGCAGCGGAAATTTTCAACGAAGGAATCAAATGGTATCTAAAGGGAAATGATTTTCCTGACACTCCAAAAGATCCGGAGGATTTCAAGAAAGCGTACCAGTTCTTTAAAAATGCAAAGGAATGCTTTCCGCAGGATATGTCGTCTGATGTATTTATGAAACGCTGCAGCTACTTCTTAAAATACGGTTCCGGCGAAAAATGGGACGGCGTTTTCACAATGAAAGAAAAATAATACGTCTGGTCAAGGTACGCTTACGCTCAAGACCTTGGACTCAGCCGTTTTTAGGGTTTTGATAAACCCTAAATATTGATTCTCGCATCAAGTGCGATAATGACAGAAAAACTGTAAAAAACAAAAAATCCGTGTCAGTGAAATTGGCACGGATTTTTTTATTCAGCCTGAAATTTGATTTTTTATAAAATCAGCATTCAAGCTATTTAATTAAAACTACATTCTTTTTAAAGTTATAGGACCATCTGGACTGTTGTCCATCTTAATTTCTTTGTCAGACAATTTGCCAGACACTGTTACGGTTTGGCCGTCTTTTCTTTCAGCTGTAAATTTCAAATTACTTCCTGAAACTGTGCCTTTTAAAACAAAAGGTTCTTCATTTGCATATTGCTGTTCCAAATTGCAAGCAGTGCCATCAACAGTTATTATATAAGCTACTGCTAACAGTTCTTTACTATCTGCTTCAGCTTTTGCAAAGGCATAAAGATTTCCCTTAAACTCTTTCATTACAGAGCCCTCAGCATTTATGGTTCCGTCGGAATTAATTGTACCAATTAAAGGATCATTATCGCCACCTACTGTCAAACTTGAACCCGAAACTGAATAATTAAATTCATCAGGACCAATAATTTCATTTTTTTTAACAGCTCCATTTTTAAAGTCATACTTAAGTTCAGTCCATTTTACTTTTTGTCCATTAGAATCAAATGCAGCCATAGAAATACAAATTTTTGCTCTATTAACTGTCGCTGAGTTATATTCCACTTTTTCAAAGTCAATTGAATAATAAGTTTTTCCTGCAAGAATATTTTTTGTAGAAGAAGTTCCATCGTCATCATTAGTTTCTATAACTTTTTCCTTTACTTCAGTTTTAGTTTCATTTCCGTCTTTGTCTTTTATTGTTACAGGCTCGGAAGTATCAACTTTTCCATCTGAGGTTGACTTTGCTTCTGTTGTATTTCCTTTGCTGTCTTTAATAACAATTTTTCCATCTGCCTTTGTATACGTTCCTTTAGAAGTCGTTCCATCCGATGCTTTTATTATAACAGTGCCATCGTCATACAATGTAACAACATCTCCGTTGATTACAATTGCCTGAATAGACTTAGCGTCATCATCGTCGTCATCAGACTTGCAACTTGCAAATGCAAGCGCAAGGACCATAGCTGCCAATACAGCTGAAATTTTAGCAAACTTTCTCATAAGTTCACTCCTTAAAATAAATAGATTCCGCTGAAAAAAATTCAGCAACGCCTATTGTACCCCCCCCCGGGATTTGTCAAGTACTTTGAGGAATTTTTATGATTTGTTTTGCAGATGAAATTTTCAAAAGATTATCCGACCAAGCCGGATAATGACATAACGTTTAAGCCCAAAGATAACACTTTTTATGCGCAACTGTTGCCCACCTTTTCATTTTCCAAATGTACAGACCTTCCACTTGCAAGAAAAAAAACTTGACATCTGCCATTTGTGAACTTAAACTGATTTTTAAGATTCCGCAGAAAATGCAAATCTAAAAAACACACAAACCAATTCAAGGAGGCTTTTTAATGGAAAAGTTTTCAAACATACCGGAAGTCAAGCTCGGAATAATCGCAGTAAGCCGAGACTGCTTTGTAATTTCACTTTCTGAAAAAAGAAGAGCGGCAATCGTAAAGGCATTCAGCTCAAAAGGAAGCCTTTATGAAGCAAAGACAACTGTAGAAAATGAATGCGATATGCTGAAGGCGGTTGAAGAAGTAAAACAGGCCGGCTGCAATGCGCTTGTTGTTTTCCTCGGAAACTTCGGACCTGAAACTCCAGAAACTCAAATTGCGCAGAAATTTGACGGTCCTTGCATGTTTGTCGCCGCCGCTGAAGAAACTCAGAATGATCTTATAAACGGACGCGGAGACGCTTACTGCGGAATGCTGAACTGCTCATACAATTTGAACTTGCGCAAAATTCCTGCCGTAATCCCAGAATATCCAGTTGGAACAGCAGACGACATTGTAAAGATGATTGAAGAATTTATTCCTGTTGCACGCGCAATTATCGGTCTTAAAAATCTCAAGCTTATCACATTCGGACCTCGCCCGCAGGACTTTTTTGCTTGCAATGCGCCAATCAAGGGACTTTATGACATTGGAGTTGAAATTCAGGAAAATTCGGAACTTGACCTTCTTGTTGCATACCGCGCCCACAAAGACGACAAAAGAATTCCAGAAGTTGTCGCTGACATGGAAAAAGAGCTTGGTTCTGGCGGAAACAACTTTCCGGATCTTCTTCCACGCATGGCACAGTTTGAACTTACACTTCTTGACTGGATTGAAGCAAACAAAGGCTGCAAAAAATATGCAGTTCTCGCAGACAAATGCTGGCCGGCATTTCCTAAGGAATTCGGATTTGAGCCTTGCTATGTGAACAGCCGGCTTGCTTCCCGCGGAATTCCTGTTGCCTGCGAAGTTGATATTTTCGGCGCGCTTTCTGAATATATTGGAACTTGCATTTCCGGTGCTCCTGTTACACTTCTTGACATCAACAATTCTGTTCCGCAGGATATGTACGATGAAAGCATCAAGGGTAAATTCTCTTATCCTTATGTTCTTAACGATACTTTCATGGCGTTCCACTGCGGAAACACACCTTTCTGCTGCATGAACAAGGCTTGCAATCCTGGAGTCAAGTATCAGTTGATTCAGCACAGACTTCTTGAGCCAAAGGATTCAACGCCAGACTTTACACGCGGAACTTTGGAAGGCGACATCATGCCAGGCCCAATCACATTCTTCAGATTGCAGTCAACTCCAGATACAAAGCTTCAGGCTTACATTGCGCACGGTGAAATTCTTCCAGTTGCAACCCGTTCGTTCGGAGGAATAGGTGTATTTGCAATTCCAGAAATGGGAAGATTCTACCGCCACGTTCTTATCCAGAAAAATTATCCACACCACGGCGCAGTTGCTTTCGGCCACTACGGAAAAGCACTGTTTACACTTTTCAAGTATCTTGGAATTCCTGATGTTGCATACAATCAGCCAAAGGGAACTTTGTATCCATCGGAAAATCCGTTTAACTGATTTGCAATTTAGCATTTAGCTTGGAAACAAAAAAAATCCGTCTGTGTTTGCGCAGGCGGATTTTCTGTTTTATGTAAACATTCTTATTTCTACTTCTGGCCGTAGTAGGCGTTCGGGCCGTGTTTTCTCATGTAGTGCTTGTTGATGATGTAGTCCGGAAGCGGCTGCTGCGACGGGTTAATCTGCAGCGTGTTCATGGCCATGTGGCTCACTTCCTCAAGGACTGCGGCGTTGTAGACGGCTTTGTCCGCGGTTGCTCCCCAGGCAAAAGGTCCGTGTCCGCCCACAAGAACCATGTTCACTTCATCCGGATTCAGTTTTAGAGAACGGAAGTGGCTTACAATGAGATTTCCGGTTTCCTTCTCGTAGTCGTTCTGGACTGCCTCGCGGCTAAGATACGGCGTGCAGGGAACTTCCGTCTGGATGTGGTCTGCGTGGGTTGTTCCGAACAGTGGAACTGCCTTTACAGCCTGAGCCCAGCTCACCGCGTAAGTTGAATGAGTGTGGATTATTCCGCCGATTCTCGCTCCGTCCGAAACCGCGAATTCCCTGTAAATAACAGCGTGCGTCGGAGTGTCGCTTGAAGGTCTTAGTTTTCCCTCAACAACATTTCCTTCAAGGTCAACAATCACCATGCTTTCGGGCGTAAGTTCCGGGTAAGGAACTCCCGAAGGCTTGATTGCGAACACGCCGGCCGCCTTGTCGAACGCGCTGACGTTTCCCCAAGTGTAAAGCGCAAGATGCTGCGCCGGTATCTGCATATTCGCTTCGTAAGCCTCTCTCTGCAGTTCTGTGTATTTTCCCATGAATTTTTCCTCCATTTGTTTTTGTGTCATTGCCGTGTCAGGCACGGAAATGCTGTAGTTGAGCCTGCCGAAACCACCATGCGCAGTGTATCCGGTCATTTCTACAGGCTCAATGACCTCCAGAACTAAAACTTATTGTACTCCAGAAGTTAAACTTATTGCCCCTGAAACTGATTATTTCACATTCTCAACTGCGGTGCGTTCGGCTTTGAGCGCGGACTTGTAGCCTTCAAGCCATCTGTCAAAGCCTGCTACATCCGCTGCGTCAGGTTTTACGGTTTTCTTCTGCGCGCCTGCGAAGACTTCGGTTTCAAGCCAGTCGCCCAGATTTTTTCCCTTTGAGTCCGCGGTGTATGAGGCAAGAAGCGCCATTCCCCAGGGACCGCCCTCGCCTGCTGTTTCCATCGCGCTGACCGGAGTGTGCATTGCCGCAGCCATCGTCTCAAGCCCCACGCCTTCCGTCTTGAAATATCCGCCGTGGCCTGTCATCGAGTCAATCTTCACATTCTCAGCAAAAAGAACGTCCATTCCGAGCCGGAGAGTTGCGACCGCGGAATAAATCTGGCTTCTCATAAAATTCGCAAGGTTCAGCTTTGAGTCCTGGGAGCGCACAACCATCGGGCGTCCCTCGCAGAAATCCGTAACGCTTTCGCCCGATATGTAGTTGACAGTGTAAACGCCGCCGCAGTCCTTTGCTCCGTCCTTAGCGCAGCCGAGAATCGTGTCGTAAAGTTTTCCCGTGCTGAATTCCGCACCAAGAAGTCTCGCCGCCTCGCCGATAAGATCGACCCACTTGTTGTATTCGGCGGTGCAGGTGTTCACGTGAACCATCGCGGTTGGTTTTCCGTCCGGAGTTGTAACAATGTCGATTATTCCAGGATAAGCCTTTGAAAGCGCCTTCTCAAGGACGACCATCGCGAACACGGAAGTTCCCGCGGAAATGTTTCCTGTTCTCGGAGCAACCGCGTTTGTCGCCACCATTCCGGTTCCCGCATCGCCTTCAGGAGGAGCGCACAGAATTCCTTCCGCAAGCTCGCCGGTCGGGTCAAGCCACAGCGCGCCTTCCTTTGTGAGCTTTCCTGCATCTGTTCCGGCTGGAATCGCCTTTGGCAGAAGCTCCAGAAGTTTTTTTGCACTTCCCTTTCCCTCAACAAGAGAATCGAATTTTCCGGCCATTGACTTGTCGTAGTCGCCTGTCTCCGCATCAATCGGGAACATTCCGCTCGCGTCTCCCACGCCCAGAACTTTTTTTCCTGTGAGCATGAAATGCGCGTAGCCTGCGAGAGTCGTAAAAAAATCCACCTGCGGAACATGGGGCTCGTTATTCAGAATCGCCTGATAATAATGAGAAATGCTCCACCGCTCCGGGCAAGGATAATTGAAAAGCTCCGTGAGTTTTTTTGAAGCCCCGCCTGTAATCGTGTTCCTCCAGGTTCTGAACGGAACAAGAAGATTGTTTTCCCTGTCGAACGCAAGATAGCCGTGCATCATCGCGCTGATTCCAAGAGCCTTCAGATTGGAAAGCTTGACGCCGTATTTTTCAAGAACATCTTTTTTAAGCTCAGAATATGCCGAAACGATTCCGCCGTGAATTTCATCCAGACTGTAAGTCCAGATTCCGTCCGCAAGTGAATTTTCCCAAGTAAAGCCGCCCTGAGCCACGGGATTTTTTTCAGAATCAATAAGAACCGCCTTTATGCGCGTCGAACCGAATTCGATTCCAAGAACAGCCTGACCGTTTTCAATTTCTCTGGCAATATTTTCTTTCGTCATGTTTTACCTCTGATTTTATAGTAACTGACATTGCGAAAAAAACAAGTGGCGGTTTTCCCTAAAAAATGCCCAAAACTATCATCAAATATGAAATTCCGAACAAAATGATAGGAAAGTCCGAAAATCGGGAACAAAAAAACTATTCCTTTCTTTCGGATTCAGGCTGATAATCATAATCACAAGGGATGCAGAGGTCATCCTTAATCCAAACACATAGAGGTGAAACCATGAAAAAGAATTTAGTTTTGGCTGCCGTAATGGCAATGATGGTTCTTCCCACATTCGCCGCAAAACTGGTAAAAGTCGGAATCATCAACAACGACCCGAACGAGTCGGGCTACCGCACTGCGAACGTCAACGACATGAAAAAGACATTCACAAAGAAGAACGGCTACAAACCGACTTTCTTCTACAGCCTTAAAAACGACGAGCAGATTGCCGCCGCACGCAAGATGGTTCAGGACGAAGTTGACTACCTTCTGATTTCCGCGGCCGGAACTTCAGGATGGACATCAGTTCTCAAGGACGCTCAGGATGCCGGCATCAAGGTAATTCTCTTTGACCGCACAATCGACGCTGACGAAAGCCTTTACGAGGCATCAATTGTTTCCGACATGGCGCAGGAAGGAAAGACAGCCGTAAACTGGCTCGCAGGACAGAATCTCAAGGAATACAACATCATCCACATTCAGGGCGTTATGGGTTCAGCCGCTCAGATCGGACGCTCCGGCGCACTTGACGAGAAGGCAAAGGCAGAAAGCAACTGGAACATCGTTGCCCAGCAGACAGCTGAATGGAACGCGGAAAACGCCCAGCAGATTGTTCAGGCTGTAATCGATTCCGGCAAGAAATTCAACGTAATCTATGCGGAAAACGACGACATGGCAAAAGGCGCGGTTGCTGCCCTCGACAAGGCGGGAATCTCTCACGGAGTCGGAAAAGATGTAATCATCATGGGATTCGACTGCAACAAATGGGCGCTTGAGGAGCTTCTTGCAAAGAGATGGAACTACGACGGCCAGTGCAATCCGTTCCAGGCTTCTTACATCAACGATATCATCAAGAACGGCACGAAACAGAAGACAGTCATCATGGAAGAAAAAGGATTTGACGCCACAACAATCACAAAGGCCGATGTCGCAAAATACGGTATCTAAGCATATTGTCAGGCGGATTCTTCTGTAAACAACAACTTTAAAAACTGACAGAGAATCCAACACCTTGGACACGGGGTTCGGATTGTCTTGAAATCTGAATCCCGTGTTTTTTTTTGGAGGCATAGCATGGAGGAAAAATCAGTTCTTGAAATGCGCGGAATACACAAGAAATTTCCGGGTGTATATGCATTGCAGAATATTGATTTTACTTTGCGTGAAGGCGAAATTCACGCTCTTATGGGAGAAAACGGAGCCGGAAAATCAACGCTGATTAAGGTTCTTACTGGCGTACACCACAAGGACGAAGGCCAGGTTTTTGTAAAAGGAATCGGAGCGGTCAACATCCGTTCCCCGCAGGATGCCCAGAACGCAGGCATCTCAACAGTTTATCAGGAAATAACTCTCTGCCACAATCTCACCGTAGCGGAGAATATGTATATAGGAAGAACAAAAGGCTCCTTCATCAGCTGGAAAAAGATGAATGAAGGCGCGGAAAAAATCCTTAGGGATCTTGAAATTCCGTGCGGGGCGGAGCAGCAGCTTTCAAGCTGTTCAATCGCCGTACAGCAGATGGTCGCAATCGCGCGCGCCGTTGACATGGACTGCAAGATTCTGATTCTTGACGAGCCGACTTCATCCCTTGACGATCAGGAAGTCCAGAAGCTGTTCCGGCTTATGAGGAATCTGCGCGCAAAGGGAGTCGGAATAATTTTCGTTACCCACTTTCTTGAGCAGGTTTACGAAATCTGCGACAGAATCACCGTTCTGCGCGACGGACAGCTTGTGGGCGAATACGAAATCCGAGACCTTCCGCGCCTTGAGCTTGTCTCAAAAATGCTCGGAAAATCAGTCGAGAATCTTGACAAGTCGTCCAAATCTTCGGAGACTCCGGTATTCTCCGCGGATGAAGTTCCGGTCTACGAGGCGGAAAACCTTTCAAGCACTGGCGGCGTAAAACCGTTCAACTTCAGGATTTACAAGGGCGAAGTAAACGGATTCACAGGGCTTCTCGGATCCGGAAGAAGCGAGAGCGTGCGCGCGATATTCGGTGCGGACAAGGTTCTCGGCGGAAAAGTGAAGGTGAACGGAAAAAGCGTGAACATCACAAAGCCGATACATGCGATGAAAAACGGAATCAGCTATCTGCCGGAAGACAGAAAACGCGACGGCATAATCGGAGACCTTTCCGTGCGTGAGAACCTGATTCTCGCGCTTCAGGTGATGAGAGGATTCTTCAAGCCTTTCAGCCGGGCGGAACAGGAAAAACTCGCGGACGAATACATCAGGCTTCTTGAGATAAAGACAGCCTCCGCGGAAACTCCGATAAAATCCCTTTCGGGCGGAAACCAGCAGAAAGTACTTCTTGCGCGCGCCCTGCTCTCAAATCCGCAGTATCTGATTCTTGACGAGCCTACACGCGGAATCGACATCGGAACAAAAACCGAAATTCAGGAGCTTGTCCTGAAGCTTGCAAAGGAAGGCAAGAGCGTTACGTTCATCTCATCAGAAATCGACGAGATGATAAGAACCTGCTCGCGTCTTATCGTCATGCGGGACCTCAAGCAGGTCGGAGAGCTTTCAGGCAATGACCTGAACCAGACAAAGATTATGGAAACTATCGCAGGAGGAGAAAAACAATGACTTCCAAAAAAATCACGGACTTTCTTCTTGGACTTATAAAAAAGCAGATTTTCATTCCGATTGCGGCACTGCTGATTCTTGTAATATTCAACCTTGCAGCGGATCCGTCATTCTTCAAGATTACGCTCGGGCAGAACAGCGAGGGCTTCCCGGTTCTTTCAGGCTACCTTATTACGATTCTGGACAACGCTTCCGAGCTTGTGATTCTTGCGATTGGAATGACGCTTGTAACTGCTGCTTCGGGCGGACAGGATATTTCCGTGGGCGCGGGAATTGCGATTGCCGGCTCGGTGATTCTGCGTGTTCTGTGCGGAACAGACGCGCGCCCCGAAACTCTTCAGGCTCCGATTTTCGTTGCGTTCCTTGTGGGCTGCATTGTGAGCATGGCGTTCGGCGGATTCAACGGCGTTCTTGTCTCGTACTTCAAGATTCAGCCGATGGTCGCGACTCTGATTCTTTTTACGGCCGGACGCTCAATCGCCGCCTGGATCAACGACAACGCGCTTCCGATTGTTGTGGAGCCTGTTTTCGGCTACTTCGGAAACTTCATTCCGGGCATTCCTGTTCCGACTCCGGTTTTCATCGCGATAATCTGTATAATAATCACGATGCTTGTGCTCAAATTCACGAACCTCGGTCTTTACACGCAGGCGGTGGGAATCAACAGCAACTCGTCAAGGCTTAACGGACTTGACCCTCAGTTCATCAAATTCATCACCTATGTGATTATGGGACTTTGCGTTGCGGTCGCCGGATTCATCAAAGTCTGCCGAATTTCTTCTATTAATTATTCCGTTATCGCAAAGGACATAGAGATGGATGCGATTCTTGCGGTCGCGCTGGGCGGAAATGCTTTGAGCGGCGGCAAGTTCAATATGTGGGCTTCGATTCTTGGAGCTTACGTAATCCAGTTCCTTACGACAACACTGTTCAAGTTCAACGTAGCCTCGACCGCGCTTCCGGCTTACAAGGCCGTTGTTGTAATCATCCTCGTTGTAATCAGCGCTCCGGTATTCCGCGAGAAAATGTCGCAGCTGGCAAAGCAGATTTCCGGAGCAAGAAAACACGCTGCGGCGAATGGAGGCTGTTAGATGAACTTTCTAAATAAAAAAAGGCAGAACGAGACTGCGCTTGCAAAAAGAAAACCGCTTTCAGACACGAATCTTCTTCTTGTGATTACGATTTCGGTTTTTGCCGCGATGTATCTTCTTGCGGTAATTTTTCTAGGCGCAGGATTCAGGAAGCCACAGACTTTCCTAAACCTGCTGAACGAGAACGCCTCGCTCATAGTCCTTTCATGCGCACTGAGCCTTGTAATGATTACCGGCGGAATCGACATTTCCGTTGGAACTGTAACGGCTCTCGTCTGTATGTGCTGCGCGGTTCACCTGGACAAAAACGGCGGAACAATTGCGGGAGCGGTAATCTACGCGCTGGTTATCGGAGTAAGCTTCGGACTTGTGCAGGGATTCCTTGTGGCGTTCCTCGACATCCAGCCGTTCATCGTCTCGCTTGCGGGAATGTTCTTCGCAAAAGGAATGACGACAATCGTAAACGCGACTCAGTTCAACGTAAAGCATGAGGGATTCGTAAAGCTCATAGAAACAAGAATATACGTTCCGGGCATGGGCTCGGTGAACAAGGTCGGAAAATATATTCCGGCCTATGTGGAGCCGGGTGTTCTTATTGCGCTTCTTGTGGTCGTGATTCTTTTCCTTGTGCTCAGATGGACAAAGCTCGGACGCAACTTCTACGCTGTCGGCGGAAACCAGCAGAGCGCGAACATGCTCGGAATCAACGTCAAGATGACAAAATTCCTTGCGCACTTCATCTGCTCGGTTCTTGCGGCGGTCGGCGGATTCGTGTACTTCATGCACGTAGGTTCGGCTTCCCCAAGCCATGCAAGCGGCTACGAAATGAACGCAATCGCATCTTCGATTATCGGCGGAACAATGCTCACGGGCGGAGTCGGAAACATCGCGGGAACATTCTTCGGCGTGCTTTCACTTGCGACAATCAAGAACATCGTCTCCTCGCTCGGACTTGACGACGCCTGGTGGACGAACATCACGGTTGCTTTCATGATCTGTCTCTTCCTCCTTATTCAGAGCGTGGTTCTCTCAAGGAAGAATTCAAAGTGAATCAGGTTTGTCATCAGGGCTGTCCTATAGGCTGAAAATGCAGTTGTTGAGCCTGTCGAAACCACCATTCAGACTGGTCATTTCGGCAGGCTCAATGACCTTCAGGAATTAAACTTATTAGACATATCCGTGACAATAAAAAAATTACGGCTGCCCCTGAAAATTTGGAGCAGCCGTTTTCAGCGTCTTTCGGACATAGAGACTTGAAAGTCAGACGAATTCCGCGACTGACATTTCCTTCAATTTTAGTTTATAATCAATATCAATGAAAATAGATTTTGCCGGAGCATTTTACAAGAAAACCGAAGAATCCTCTTTTAAAATGAAATTCGTTTCAGGAACCAAGGAATGTGTTCTTCTTCATTTCTACAATCCCATGGTCATAACGCTGGACGGAAAACAGATTGAAACTCAGGCGAACGCGTGCATTCTTTACAGACCTGGAACTCCGCAGATTTACTGGTGCAAGAACAACGAATTTGAAAACGACTACATAAAATTTCTTCCGGCGGACATGACTTTTTTCAACGACTTTCAGATTCCGTTTAACGAGATTTTTTACGTGACCAACGCGGACATAATCAGGCGCGAGATGACGGACATCACATATTTTCTGACGGAACGCTACGAAAACCACGACCACGAGCTTCTGGACCGCCTGTGCAAGGTTCTTTCCAACCTCCAGAACAACCGCCTTTATCCGAGCATAAAGACAAAGCGCGAAAGTGAAATCCGATTCAGACTGAACCAGCTGAGGAAAAAAGTTTCGGAAAATCCTGAAAAATGGACCGTTGACCTTATGGCGGACGATTTCTTCCTTACGCGCTCGCATTTTTCGGTGTTATATAAGAAGACATTTGGTGTAACGCCGCAGTCCGACATTCATTTTTTTGTAAACGAAAAAGCCCTCAAATTGCTGAATACAACGGAACTCTCAGTCCAGGAAATCTCCCAGAAATGCGGCTACAACGAATGTGAGAATTTCATCCGTGCCTTCAAGAAAACGAACGGCCTCTCTCCTCACCAATATCGAAAACAGAAAGGGGAATAAAAAAAGCTTCCTTAAAAGTTTTCACTTCTAGGGAAGCTTTCGTTACGCAGATTTTACGCCGCTTTCAATTCTACTGGAGAAGAGAAAGAACGTTCTGTGAGCTCTGGTTTGCCTGTGCAAGCATCGCTGTTCCAGCCTGAGAAAGAACCTGATTCTTTGTAAAGTCAACCATTTCCTTTGCCATGTCTGTGTCGCGGATGCGGCTCTCAGAAGCCTGAAGATTTTCTGCGCCAATATCAAGACCAACAACTGTCTTTTCAAGGCGGTTCTGGTATGCACCAAGGTCTGCACGCTGTTTGTTAATCTTCTTGATTGCTTCATCCAAAGTTCCGATTGCGCGGTTTGCTTCGTCTGGGCTTTCAAGAGTCATAATCTCTTCTGTTCCAACTGCGCGGAGTCCAAGAGCTGCTGCGCTCATTGTTCCAATATATACCTGTGTGCGCTGATCCATGTTTGCACCAATGTGGAGCCACATAGAAGCTGTAACGCTGTTTTCACCTGTTGGGCGTGCAAAGCGACCAGTAAGCATATTCATGCCGTTGAACTGTGCACAAGAAGCAATGCGGTCAACTTCAGCGATAAGTGAAGAAACTTCAACCTGAATCTGCATACGGTCTTCGTCAGTGTAGATTCCGTTGCTTGACTGAACTGCAAGCTCGCGGATGCGCTGAATAATATCTTCAGTTTCCTGAAGGTATCCTTCTGTTGTCTGGATGAAAGAAATGCCGTTCTTTGCGTTTGTAGAAGCCTGATTCAATCCGCGAATCTGGGATCTCATTTTTTCTGAAACAGCAAGTCCAGAAGCATCATCACCGGCGCGGTTGATTTTCATTCCAGAAGAGAGTTTTTCCATGTTCTTCTGGTTGTTCAAATCAGTCAAACCCTGTGAACGCTGTGCAAACATTGCACTCATGTTGTGATTGATAACCATAATTTATCTCCTATGATCAAGATACTGGAGTTCTAAGCAAACATTTTGTGCCTGCTTCCCCTGCTTTGGGTTTACCACCCTATATTTTGATTGTCGGAGTTTGATTTTTTTACTTTAGATTTTTTTAGATAAAATGTGCTATTTTTTCCCTTTGCAGCATGAATTGCATCCGGTTACAATAACGTGCTTTTTTCCTTCAGTTTTATTAAAAAGCCGGGCAACAAGATGACCGTCTGAAAGAGGAATTTCTTTATGGCAAACAGGGCAAATTCTTTTTAATCCAGGCTCAACTCTTGGATAGCAATGCGGACAGCCATTTATTGTGCAAAGCTGATCTGGAACATTCATAGGTCTATAAACTCTGCTGACCAAATCTTCACCCGGCAAAAGAGAAGAACCGCAAATCGGACACGAAACCAAAAGTCCTTTTTTCTGTGCATTTTCACTGCGGATTTTTCTAGCTTTAATTTCTGAATTTTTATTTTCCAA
>OQWM01001572.1_pt1 | contig 15658 bp, 19 predicted proteins | sample 1691531 | NCBI WGS metagenome assembly OQWM01 (sample SAMN03418257, study PRJEB22391) | human gut metagenome | biome: human-gut; feature: organic feature; material: feces | host: Homo sapiens | place: Tanzania | collected 2013-01
TGCCGATCATCAGCACGGGCATCGGGAACATCCAGTTCTTCACTCCAAAGTTCTTTTTTCATGGCATTATGCTCCTTGTTTCGATTAGGCCATCAGTTCCGCAGGTTGGGGGCCGGATGTGTGGGTTGGGTTAGGCATGACGTTCGTCCTTGCAGTAATACCCGCCAGTCTTTGGAGCCCCACGGAACTCGATTTTTCCCAGCGTCTTCAATTCGACAATGGCACGTTTGATGGTTGCCCTGCTTTTCCCGACAATTACCATGATGGCTGGCATATTTATGCCTGGATTGCTCTCGATGGCGCGATAGACAGCATTTACAGGCTCATTCTTCTGTTTTTTGCCACTCAAATCGGGATTTACAGGCTCATTTACAGGCTCATTCTTCTGTTTTTTGCCAGTCAAATCGGGATTTACAGGCTCATTTATAGGCTCATCTTTCCGATTTTTGCCTGTTTTTGGGGAATTTACAGGCTCACCCCCTGAGTTGGAGGCGGTTTTTCCAGCCACAGACCTATGGACAATCATCTTGACGGCAAATCCGGCATCCTCCAATGAGATGTCGCGAAGTCCATAGTCGGCGAAGACCTTGTTGACGCGGCGAAGGCCGCTTCCCCATTCCTCGATGAAGCGCATGTAGTTGAGAGCCTTGGCCAGCACGTCATTGCGGATTTTGGAGTAGCCAGCCAGCGCACGCGCCGCCGTCTGTCCGCGCGGAAGTCCGCCTGGAGAGGTGATCTCAATGCGGGAGTCGTAGATGGCGATGAATACGGGGGCGTCATGCTGGAGATATTGGCGGTGAGCGAAGGCGTTGATGACCAGTTCGCGCATTTCGTCGGGCGGAAGCTCATAGCGGTCGTGGCGATACGCGCCCTGGAAGTAGCAGCCCATGTTGATTTTGGCAAGGATGTAGTCGAGACCGACGTCTATCAGTTCCGGCACGGAGCCGGTGAAATCGCGCCGATCGAGGAAAACATCCTTGTCATCGCCCTTGAAGAGACCGCATTTGAGGCGGATGGATAATGCGGGATCCCCTGTGAGAAAGGCGTATGCGTTGGACGCAACCCATCTGTCACGCACCTTGGAGATGACGCCCCACGCCTCCAGTTGTTCTGGCGTGATGCGCTTGACAAGCCGCCGTTCCGCCTCGCTGTCACAGTTCTTCCAGGCGGTGCGGTACATCATCGAGCAGAGCACCTTGATGCGCCTGTCGTCGATTTTCGCCTTGGGACACGGCTCGGCGTCGAAACTGCGCCCGTCGCTCAGGAGCGCAAGTTCCATGCGTGTCGCGTCATCGGCGCGTTGGGTGGTCGCTCCAACGCGGATATAGACGCCGTCCTTCTCTCCCTCGGCTTTGATGAAATAGGGGCATCGCGAGCCGGGAAACACGTCCACCACGATTACGGCCTTGCCATCAATGTTCTCGATTCCCGCGTCAATGGGGATGCGGGGAGAACAGGCGTCCGAGATGGAATTGGTGATGCCGTCCAGTTCCGCATACACCTTGTCGTTGGCGATGCCGTGGACTGTGCGGTCGTTGGCCACGCCGAAGAGAAGCCGTCCGCCCCTCCCGTTGGCGAAGGCCACGACCGTCTTCAGGTACTTGATGCGGTCCTCGTTCGGAATCAGCTTAAACTCAAGGTCGTAGGGTTCGCCTCGCGCGATGTCTTCAAGTAGGCTCATCTTGTATCTCCTGGTCTCTGTTCTTATCCGTTTCCTTTGACGACGTTTAATATGCCGCTCCCGCTGATGCCGTAGGCCTGTGGAACGTCATCCTCAAGCAGGACGCGGATATACTCCTCCATGTGAGGTGCAAGACCGCCATGGCGCATCTCGTCCAGCGTCATCCATTCCATACGCCCCTCGGCAGAGGACTTGAGTTTGCCAGTGAAGGTGCTGGTTCGGAACATGAAGACGATGTACTTGGAGTTGTCGGTCACCTCGGCGGGCGAACCGTCGGTTCGCTTGCCGATGGTCTCCCACTCCACTGCGCCGCACATCCGCAGGTTCGAGACCGACAGCCCCGTCTCCTCGCGAATTTCGCGCACTGTCGAGGCCGTGATGGACTCCCCCGCCTCCACGTGCCCACCTGGAAACGTCAGCCCACCCCACGGGTTTGTAGGCCTTGCTAAGCGGTGCTGGACGAGGACGCGCCCAGTGGCGGTGTCCTCAATCATGCACATGTTACAGAGGGTGGTATTCATTGGCTTATTCACTTTTTATTTTGCGTCCACATCACGGTAATTCAACCTTTACCGATAGTCTCCAGATATGAATTGAGCATCTCCACTATCAGCCGACGGCGTACTGTCAAGAATGCACGATAGTTGTCAAGTCGATAGAGGGTCTCATCGAGCGGAACGCATTGCGCCTTGCGGTCTTCGACACTAATAGATGGCAGATAATCAGCAGGTGCTTTGTCGGAAATCCTGCGGTTTGCGTTGCCGCCGATGAACGCAAGATTAGCGATGTCATTGATTTCTGCCGTGTCATATCCTCCAAACTCCTTCAGGCGGGCCTGTGGGCAGATGTGATGGAACTGAACCTTCAGTGCCGAACCGATGTTCGCGAGGCTAATCCTTGTGTGATGATACCAGTCCTTCGCCCCGGCATGCTGCATCGCCAAATACATCAGCCCGAAATAGGCGCTTCCATGGAACTTGCCTTTCAATTCCTCTTCGGTCACGAAACCAGTCCAGCCCTGCTTCGCGAAAGACGCCATCATCTCAGAAATGAATATCCCCTTGTCAATCGTTGAAAGGTCTTGGTCCATAATGGATTCACTTGACCCTTTTGAATAGTGTCCGCAGATGCTGGCAATGAGCAACCATTGATGGAGAGACGCCATCTCCTGCACCGAAAGCGTTCTCCCGCCGTCCTTGACGCGTTTCAGATAGTATGCAATCGTAATCACCAGGGAGGGAGCCGACAAAAGCGAAAATGACTGGATGTTCCAGCCGTTCCTGATGATGTCAAACGCCGTTTCCAGCGCCTCCTTTGTTTCTTTCCAGCCTTTTTCCAGACGCTCGACTGTGATTGTACCGACGGTGAGGAACTTGCACTGGCCTGTGCAGAAAACAACAAGGGCGCGAATGACAAAGCCGAGATCAAACAGCGGTTGCTTCGCCTCGCCGCAATGACTGTTCTGAAAATCCTCGAACTTCTTGAGGGAACCGACCCAGCGCGAGGTAATCTGTGCCAGAGCCAGGTCAGACCCCCTCAAACGCGCTCCGGCGGAATTGACACGGCAAAAAACATCCGTCACCGTCCGATAGTCCATCTCCTTGCCAAGTGTGACAATAGGCATCTCAATGTCGGCGATCTTTTGTAACTGCTGTATCCGATTGAGAATCTTTTTCGCTTCAGGCGATTTTGGCTCAAGATTCATCCTGTCAATGACTTCAAGCCAAATGTCTGCCGCTCCCTCACGGAACACACACCGAAGCGAAACCCAGTTCGGCTGACTCAGCAGACGCCGCGTCGAGACGACAAAGGTCTTCTTCTCGAAGTCAAGCGAGTCATTGCTATCCTCAATGGCCTCGTCGTCATCCTCGTTGTCTTCTTCGGCGTCCAGCACCTCATTCTCGTCAATGTCAGGATGGTTGACATTGAAAAGGATGTCAACAGACTTCTTGCGCCAACGGACCAGAAGTTCTTTATCCTTCAGGATGGAAGTCAGTGCTGTCAATCTCTGCTGTCCATCCAGCAGGAGTTGGGTCTCTCCTTTCTTCACCTCCCCGGCTGACTCGCCTACGTCCATGACGCGTCCAGTTATATCCCCGTCAGCACGATTCCATATGAGGATTGAACCGACAGGATACCCGCGATAAAGTGAATCAAACAAATCTCTGACCTGCGTGCTGCGCCATACGTATCGGCGTTGCATTTCCGGAACAAGCAGTGTACCTCGACTCACATTCTCCACCAGAGAACGAATCTTTTCCGAACTGTTTCCCATTTGTCTGTTTCCTTTTGCTTGGGACGGTAATTCTCTCGGCAAGTTCTTCCAGTCTTATTCTGACTTCTCACTCCCAGATTACAATCACATGCCAGCCAGCGGCTTCCAGCGCGGCATGCTCCTTCCTGTCACGCGCCACATTCCGCTCGAACTTGGCATTCCAGAACTCCACGTTGGACTTTGGCGTGCTGGCCGCCTTGCATCCCTCGTGACGATGCCAGAAGCATCCGTTCACGAAGATGACCGTGTGCCACTTGGGCAGCACGATGTCGGGATGCCCGGGCAGTTTTGAGGAATGAAGGCGATAGCGGAATCACAGTGCGTGCAGATGTCGGCGCACAAGCATCTCTGGCTTCGTGTCCTTCGACCTAATCCTGCTCATCGTGTAACTGCGCTGCTCTGGGGTGATTTTGTCCATTATTCTCTTTGACAAACTTGTCTATTTAATCGTGATGTACTTTTGAAAACGACTGTTGGGGCTCTGGGGTATGGTCATTGCCAAACGGCCTTGCTCGATAAGCGGAACCAAAAGACGTCTGACCGACTTTTTCTGCTTGTATTTAAGATAATCTGCTATTTCAAGAATACCTCTTGGTACTGAACAGAACAATAGAATCTGTTCTTGCCTTCCGACTGGGGTATCGACTGGGGTATCGACTGGGGTATCGACTGGGGTATCGACATTGACTTGTGCATCGACTGGGGTATCGACTGGGGTATCGACATTGACTTGTGCATCGACTTGAGCATCGACTGGGGTATTGACTTGGGGGGTAACGCCCTCGACTTGAAGACGGTCATAAGGCAGAATGACGGAAACAGTGTTCTCGCCAAAGGCAAAGACGCCTTGATTGTATGCGCTGATGATTGTCGGGATGCCTCGCCCTGTTCGCTCGCTGATGTGCAGTTGCAGGAAGATGGTCGAAAGTTCGGGGTTGACTGGAACGGACACGCCGTCAAAGAATCCCTTCACTGCCTGCTTAGGAAGCAATGTTCCGTGCGAGATGATTTCAGGGAACGTCAGCTCGCACCACGAATTTGTCGCCTTAGGAAGGCGATGCTGGACAAGGACGTAGGCTGTCTCCTTGTCCTCAATCATGCACATGTTGCAAAGTGTTGTGTTCATTCTTCTATATGCGTTGTCAATATCTTATATAGCATTTCAATTGGCATAATGTCCTGTCTTGATTTTCGATAATTATTACTCCACTCATTTAATATTGTACATGAAAGCCTATGCAAAGCCTGCATTTGAACTGGCATTTCAATTTTTAAATGTTCTCTTGCTTCTGATAAACATGCTGTTTTAGAAAAGATTTTGTATTTCTGAGGTATCCTAATTATAGTTTTGTTATAAAATAACAATTCATAAAATATCCATGGAGAAAATGTGGAACTACATTCTTGTATTTCTGGTATAACAAGAGAATTAGAACTTTTAATAAAAAAAGAGGGCATTTGTCTATCATTTTGCTGATAGCTGATGCCAACATCATATGAATATACGATGTTGAGAGATTTCTAGCTTCATAGCTATATGTTTTTCCGTTATCATTTAAACAGTACTTGTCATCTATTATTTTCAGAAGCCTGTCTGCACTTTTCCACACAAAGGAATCTATGAATGGCAACAAACCGAATTGCGAGTTGAGCCACGAGGCAACCCGCTGGGCATAATCCTCATCATTATGAGAATGGCTTATGAATACATCTGCATTAATTTCTGGAAAGCAATCTGCCTCAATTTCTTTTCCTAACAACTCCCCGTCTGAACGACAATAGTTGTCCAAATTTTGAACTACTTTGCCTTTGAGTGAACTGAGATATGCCACATTTTCATGTATATTTCCAAAAGAAACCAAACTAGTATCTATCACACCTCCAAACCACATGAACGCATCTCCATTAGAAAAGTTTTTATTGCATTAATGCATTAATGATCCCTTGCTTGTTCCAACACAAGTTTCCATATAAATTTCTGTAATATGCAGTCACCTCAACCCCTTTTCCCCAAAGGTCATGGGGAATCCAATCCCAATGTAAAAATGCGTCTTTATAAATAATTACTATTCTGATATCATCATTTTCGTGTGATTTTGCAGCTAGCTCGCATTCATATTTAATATTACTTTTATAATCTATTACATAACCTCTAGCACAAGAAGAAGTGTAGGAATTATAACTTCCACAAAATTGACAACCACCTTTTGTCATTTTCAATGTCTCTTGGCTTGCTATTAAAACAAAGGTATTAGAACCATTCATTCGTTCATGTAAAGAGCGCTTGATGCTACAATTTAGACTACTGTCCCTTGCCTGCATTAATTCATGTGCATATGTGAAATTAAGACGACATTCAGCATCATTGCTCCATTCAAGTATTTTGTTAACAACATCGTGGTCATGATCCCAGTCAGCTGCTATGTATGTTCGTGTTCGATACAAGATTATTCAATCCTCCAGATTTTGTTCCAATTCCTTCATGCATTTGTGACTTGTTATTATGGTGAAATTGTTTTTCATTCTATCTATATTAGAAAAAAGAACAGACAACATCATTTCAACTGCTTCTACTGTTGTTAATTGCGGTTTGGCATGATTTGTTCCCATAATAGCCATTTCGACATCTTGCCCTTGTGAGTTATTATTGCAATAGAAAACCAGTTTCTGAAATAAATCCCTTAACTCTATCTTTGTTACTGCTTTGTTATGGTTATGTTCGTCAAACTCATTTAATGCGAACAGGAAATAAGTAATATTGTCTTTTTTCCCCCAATGATTGGAACAACACATCCTTTCGCATAACGGTTTAAATTTCCTCTGGGCTTGTCTTTTTTATTAAGGGGCATTCTGCTTTTATATATTTCTTTATCAGATTTTATACTTTCCTGTATCAAATCATTCAAGTCGTTTTCGTCCATTTTATATTTTCGCATAAAGAAGGTTATCCATTGGCCATGTACTGAAGTGGACCCCGAAAAATGGACAATGGGTTAAGGTGTGCTAAATAAACCTTCACCCCCCAACCAATCGAGACCACAACATGAGCAAAGGCAAACGAGACACCTACACATCTGAATTCAAGTTCAAAGTAGCAATCGAGGCAATGAGAGGTGACAAGACGCTGGCCCAGCTGGCAAGTGAGTACCACGTCCACCCATCTCAAATCACCAAATGGAAGGAGCAGCTGAAAGGCAGTGCCAGTGCAGTTTTCGGCTCTCCGTCCAGGCGGAAAAAGAAGCAGACGATAACGGAGGCCTCGCTGATGGAAAAGGTCGGTCGACTGACGGTCGAGGTCGACTGGCTCAAAAAAAATCATTGGAACTGGGGATAAGTCCCGAAGAACTGAACTTCTGAGGGGCGAGACAATGGAGAGGAACCTGTCCTTTCATCGCAAATGCGAGCTTCTGGGAGTCAGCCCGTCCACGGCATACGCCAAGCGTCAGTCAAGCGCGAGCAGACGGAACGAGGAGGACATGGAGCTGGCCAGAAAGATAGAGGAGATCTATCTCAAGTACCCGTTCTACGGCAGCAGGCGAATGGCCCGGGAGATTTCCAGGGAGGGAAGTCCCGTGAACCGCAAGCGCATCCAGAGGCTGATGCGGCAGATGGATCTCGTGGGACAGGCTCCCGGCCCCGCGACGAGCAAACCGCATCCGCAGCACAAGACCTACCCCTACCTTTTGAAGAACCTCAGGATCGAGCGTCCGAACCAGGTATGGAGCAGCGACATCACCTACATACCGACCAGATTCGGATTCCTGTACCTGACGGCCGTGGTCGACTGGCACAGCCGCCGCATCCTCGCCTACAGGCTGTCCAACACAATGGACGTCGCCTTCTGCGTGGAGGCACTGGAGGAGGCGCTCAGGAAGTTCGGCACGCCTGAAATCTTCAACACCGACCAAGGGGCGCAATTCACTTCAGAGGCCTTCACTGGGATGCTCGAGGCGCATGGCGTGGCCATAAGCATGGACGGACGCGGGCGCGCGTTCGACAACATCTTCACAGAACGCTTCTGGCGAAACATCAAGTACGAATGGCTTTCCCTTCACTCCTTTGACAGCATCAGGGAACTTCGGGCAGGCCTCGGGGAATACATTGCTTTCTACAATTTCAGGCGAATTCATCAGGCATTGGGATACAAAACTCCAAATGAGGTGTATAATATAGTAGCATAAATCCCAAAATGATTTCTTCTAGGACTTAATCCTTTGTCCAAAGAATTGGATCCACTTCACCTATGCCCTTCGGCAGTACGTTGGAAGGGTATACATCAGAAGATGATCTATCAAGGGGACGATGGAAAACTGTACTGGGATAATAATGCGATTCAGCAGGCAATGAGGGGATAACTGATGAAGAAGATTTTGCAGTGGTACAACAAGTTAACTAACAGAATCAAAACAAGTATTACTTTTGCCGTTGCTATTATCGGCTTTATTTCCACAGTGATGTCAGTGGCAGGGGTATCGTTGCATAGTTGGACACAGAATGTGTGGTTTAGTCTTCTTATCATTGTGAGCGTGTTTGTACTGATTGCTGGGGCGGTGTATATGATAATCGGTATGGTTTTCAAAGACTCGGTATCCATAACTATCCGACAAACACCTGTGTCTATCTGTTATGGTGATATTTTTGAAACTGATGGGTGGAGGATAATAGGATGTGATACTCATTTTGATACAAGAGTAGATGACGTTGTTATCTCAAAGAAATCACTTCATGGTCAACTTATCCTTAATCATGGGAAAGTCAAAGAGATAAAAGCTGCTACCAAAAAAGAAGCACAGAGGTTACAACTTACTCCCGATAGTAATGGGCTTTACAACTTCCCCCTGGGAACCGTTGTCCGCTACAATAGCTCGGTTGATAATCACACATATTTAATGCTTGCAATGACTGAGCTTGATGAAAAATTTAAAGCCAACACGAACATGGCGAAGTTTGAACATATGCTAATGAAGATGTGGTCTGAAATTGACAGGATATATGCAAGTAACGATTTAGCTCTTCCCCTGCTTGGAACCGGAATATCACGATTCGACGATGGACCAAAGGATAAGGAAGCTCTACTAAGATGTATGCTATGTACTCTTAACAATAGTGGAGTTACGTTGAATTCAAAGGTGAAAGTTGTCATTTTCGGAGATGATAAAGATATCCCTCTTTACGAATATAAGGATATATTTAGTACTGTCCAGCGGAGGTAAGCAATGGCAAATAGAACAGCAAATTATACAGCATTTTATGTGGCAGAGCCATTTAATGAATCCAATCTTGGTGCAAATGCTACCCCGGATTTCTGCTATTATAATACGCTTCGTGCATGGAAGGGAAAAGACTCCACTTTTCCTTTTGTAGATGCACACGCAAAAACCTATAGTGTACGAGATGGAAGCGATTGGGAGAAAACTTTAAAGCCTCGCCTTCATGAACGCCTTAATGCATCGAAAAACATAATTCTCTTTATGAGTTCTATTACAGTAAATAGTAGGGCACTTCGAGAAGAGGTAACATATGGAATTCAAGTCTGCGGTCTTCCCGTAATTGTTGTGTATCCTGAATACAGTGAAAAGAACGATATTGTAACAGGCACAGGAACAGTGAAACAAGCGATAAAGAATCTTTGGGACAAGTTGCCAGCTTTTAGAGACAACATGCATTCCGTGCCAACTGTTCACATACCATTTAGTAAAACTTTGATAAAAATATGTCTTAACGATGACCGATTTAAGATAGCAACGATTGGAAATGCTGGAATCTATGCCTTTAAATTAGGCTAACCACAACGAAGTTCTCTTTCTTGGGAGCATAAATATTGTTTTTTAAGATAGGCTGGGATTTCAATTAAGTTATGCTCCACAAAGACTCTCGCCGTCCTCTTCAGCCTCTCCTTGGCCTCGCCCAAAGCACTCATCGGATGCTCAATCTTGTTCATTGCGTCCTCCTTTTGTCGGGTATTCAATGCCCTTGAAATTGTAGTTGCCTTTGCGGAATTCGGCAGCTCGGCCTCGACCGCCTTCTGGTAGTCGGGGTGATGACGCTCGGCCTCGGCGCACCTTATGCACAGGTAGGCCGTGTCGAAGCGGCTCATTGTCCGTCCGTTGTTCAGGTTTCCGCCGCAGCGGTCGCATTTCGTCTTGGTGAAGAACTCGTCGGCCATCATTCCACCTCCACGACTTCCGTCACGGTCGCCAGCAGGTGGTTGTAGTCGCCGCTGGTGGCCTCCTTCGTGAACGCCTCGATGAACTCGCGGCTCTCGCCCGCCCGGCACAGGGCGGCACGCACCTTGCCCAAGACGTGGAAGCAATTCCCGTCCTCGCCTATGAGGCGGACCTTGATGCCCGTCTGCCTCAGTTCAATCTTCTTCTCCATCGCGTTCTCCTTATCCGGCTTTGACCATCCTGAACTCGCCCGTGTACACGAAATCGCCATCAACCATTCTGCCGAAGGGCTCCCTGTAGGTCAGGGTTTTCTGGTCAAAGTCCATGTCGTTCCGCATCCGCTCGAGCATCGCCTCGTCGCGGCGTCCCGTGTACCACGCGGGGTACTTGTGGAAGTAGTTTATGTAGTTCTCGGTGCGCTCCTCATCGGTGAAGAGGTCGGTCTCGCGGATGGTCAGCAGGAGCTTCTCGTCCCACGAGTGCTCGTAGAGGAAGACCTTCCCGACCACGCGCATCCGCCTGTTCCACCGAATCACATAGACCTCGGTGGCCTCGCCCCGCAGCATCTCCCTGGCCTCGTCGAGCAGTGGCCTCGGCAGGGTCTTGATTGTCAGTTTCTTTGTCCTCATTGCAGTCTCCATTGAATTGTGCGAGCGGCGGAATGCCGCCCGCCACGCACAATAAAAAGCCGCGACTTTCAACAATATCCAGTCGAGAATCCGTTATTTCCCAACTAATTTGTACCCACCAGCACCTCCTCCTGCTCGCTCCACTTGACGGGCAGGTCGCCGCGGAGCCTCGCAAGGGAGATTCCATCGGGCGTGTCTCCGACAATGATGCGGTGGACGATTGCGGGCGAAAGCCTTGTCATACGTATTGCCCGCGCGATCTGCGACGGGTCCTTGCCAATGGCGGTGGCAAGCTCCTTGATGCTGGCGAATCTGCCCTCGTCGATGAGTCTCTGCCAGCGGCGTCCCCGCGCCAGGGCGGTCAGGATGGCGTCGTTTCCGTCTGCCTCCGCGTCGGGCGCGACGACGCGCTTCCGTCCGCGCAGGCTGCGCAGTGCGATGGGGATGGTGATCTCCAGGTTGCCGTTCTCCAGAATCCTTGTGGTGATGGTGTCCATCATGCCTCCTTCCTTTGTTAGTTTGCGTATGCCTCGGCGACGGACTTGAGGCCCGCCGTCCGCAGCTCCAGTTTCAGGCTGTCGGGGAATATGGTGACGGACTCCAGCAGAAGCCGCGCAAGTCGCTGGCGTTCGCCAGGCGAGGCCGCCTCCCAGAAGCCGTCGGAGAAGCGCCCGAGCACCTCGTGCCCTGGCACGCCCGTCTGCCTCGACACGCCCTCCACGATCTCGGGCGAGGCGAGCGCCTTCCCGAGCTGAGCGAGTACCTGCCCCTCCACCTCGGCGGCGAGCAGGTGTAGCACGGGGCATCCGCAGTCGGGATGCCGCGCGCTGTGCAGGCAGGCGTAGTAGAGGTAGCTGCGCCCTCGTCGCGTGGCGCGGACGGGCGACATCGCGCTCTGGCAGTGTCCGCAACGCAGGACGCCCTGCAGAAGCGCAGGCTCGCTCCCAGAGCGCGAGCGGTCAGGTTTCGGTGCGTCGCCAGAGATGATTTCGCGGCAGCGGTCCCATAGCTCGCGCTCCACGATGCCGTCGTGCTCGCCCTCGTAGACCGCGCCCTGGTACTCCACCTCGCCGACATAGTGGTGGTTCGTCATGATGCGGTGGATGGACTGCGTGTCCCACCTTCGCCCGTTGTGGTTGGGGATGCCCTCGGCGTTCAGCTCTGATGCGATGAGCTTGGGCGACTGCACCTCCAGGTAGCGTCCGTAGATGCGCCTGACGACCGCCGCCTCCGCCTCGTCGGGCACGAGCCTGCGGTTCTCCACCCTGTAGCCGTAGGGGACGGTTCCGCCGACCCACTTGCCCTTCCTGCGTGAGGCGGCCATCTTGTCGCGCACGCGCTCCGTGATGACCTCCCTCTCGAACTGCGCGAACGTCACGAGGATGTTCAGCATCATCTGCTTAGCGGACGTGTGGGTGTTGATCTCCTGCGTGACGCTGACAAACGCCACGTTCCACTTGTCGAAAAGCTTGCCGTGAATGCCTAAGTCGATGACCTCGAGATTGCCCGATATCGTACCGCATACGATGCAGACCGCGTCAGGCTTGGAGCGCTCCCATTCGTTCCTTATCTGCCTCTCCGAGTTCCTGTAGCTCATGTTGCATTTCCAGTTGTTCGCCAGAGAGCGCTTCTCCTACCGCGAAGCCGTAAGCACGGACAGGCCAGCCTGTCCGTATGCCACACGGCACACTCGACAGGAACAAGATACCCTGTTCCTGACGAGTCGTTGTCAGTTGTAGTCTGAGTTTTTTGGGTCATTTGAATTCCCTTGGTAGTTGAAGTGCTGGGGCATAGCCCTGCGCCGTGTTCCAGTTGGTTCGCCGCCAGCTACAAAACTCCGCGTGTGTTCCTATGTCATGTCTTCATTGTTCTTTACTCCTGTTGTTTTTTTGCCAAGGCTGTTGTCTGGCAAAATACCTTTAAACCGTACCATTCATTTTAGGTTGACCTAAACGCCAACGAGAAAGATCACAGTTTTTTGAAAAAAAGAGGGTTGCATGTCTTGCAATCCTTTTTTCATGTGCTATTTTATGGCAACCTAATTAGGGAGACCATCAATGAGCACAAAGCCTGTCTGGATAGAACAGTTCGCCCGCCCTGCGGGGACGGAGATCAAGCATATTGGAAACCACTGGTATCTGTATGAGCGACTCAGCGTCTATGACAAGGAGAAAAAGAAAAAGCGCAAGAAGTCGGGACGATGCCTTGGAGCGCTAACGGAGACAGGCCTGACCCCAAGCAAGCGCGCCACGCCTCTCCAGCCGTTGCTTGACGGTGAAATCGAGAATCTCGAATACGGCGCGACCGCATTCCTGCTTGGACTGACCTCCTCCATGCGCAACCGGCTGGCCAGGCTGTTCCCTGACTGCTGGCGCGAGATCTTTGGAATGGCACTCCTGAAATGCAAGGAGCAGTCGCGCTTCAGGCGCATGGATTTCCATTATGAGACCTCCTTCATCTCACAGTGCCTCGGCTCCCTGTCCTTGAGCGCGGGACGAGTCACCACGCTGCTCCGCCACATCGGCCTGAACCGCGAGGCCATCCGCGAATACATGAAGGAGGACCTGCCCGCCGACGGGCTGATCATGTTCGACGGGCACCGGCTGCTCAGTGCATCGGGAACACTGGAATACGCATGCATCGGCTACGACAGCAAATGCCGTTTTCACCCGCAGGTGAATCTTCTGTACATGTTCAGCGTGGCCGGGCTCAGGAAACTGCCGGTCTTCTACAAGCAGTTCGCGGACAACGTGCCGAACGTGACTGCGTTCTCCGACATTGTAGCCGATTCAGGGGTGCGCAGCCGGGCAGTGACCGTCATCGCCGACAAGGGCTTCGGGAGCGAACTCAACGAGGCCATGCTGGACGACGCCTCGCTGGGCTATATCCTCGCCGTGCGTCGCGGGTGCGCGGACATACCGGAAATACCGTCCGCCCCGGACAAATACCAGAAGGTATTCAAGTTCCGCGGGCGCGCAGTATACTGCAATGAATACCAGGTTGGCAAGGGCAGGCTTTTCCTATATTATGACATGAGCCTGGCCAACGACGAGGCCGTCGATTTCATCAATCGCAGGGAAAAGGCCAACAACACCGTCGAGAGGAAGCGTGAAACGGAGGAGCGAAGGCGCAGAAGGAACAAGGGACGGCTCAGCCAGGAGGAATACGAGCGCCTTGTCCCCGTCGACGTGGCGGAAGCGCTTCAGGAGCACAGGGACAACGGCACATTCACACTGAAGACCAACAGGCGCGACATCAACTGCGTCCAGGCATACTTCCTGTACAAGACACGGCAGGACATCGAGCAGGCCTTCAAGTCATACGACGACACGCTGGACGGCACGGCCAGCTACATGCGCGACCAGTATTCGTTCGAGGCATGGCTGTTCATCAACCATCTTGCGCTTCAGATGTTCTATGCCGTCATAGGCAAGCTTGCAGAGAAGGATCTGACCGACAAATACTCCTTCGAGGATGTCATGGCATTCCTAAGGCATGTCCGGGCAAACCGCATCGACGGCGAGTGGCGACTGACAAAAATCACTAAAAACACGATCCGGCTCTGCAAAGAGCTGGGAATCGAACCGGAAGCACCACAAAAGCTTCAGGTCTCCCTAAAATGAATGGTACAGACTAATTTTTGTTGCCTCAAATCATATTCATAGTCCGTTTCACGAAAAGTTGTTTGAGTTCGTTCAAATCTATTTCCATTCTTTTTGTAAATAACCTCTTTAAATGGCATTCCATTTTTATACCATAAAATAACAAATATATCTTCATCAAAAAACAAATGCCCACCAATAGGATACGAATAATAACACTGACGAGTGTCATTTTCAGACAATTCTTTTGTAAAGTTACTTAATTTAAAAATATCATCTGTTAGATTATTGGCTCTGGCATTGTCATAGTATTTTGTTTCAACTACCAGTATATTATCACATGGTTTCATATCTTCACTACAACGTAATACTAATATGTCTGGATAATTAGTCGTTCTTTGCTGTATTTCTGAATCCAAGGTTTTTGCCCTTGCTTGGCCATCACCCTCTTGATAACTCTTGTTAAATTCAGTGAAGACTTCTAGACCCCATTTTTTTGCATTTCTTGACAAGTACAAAACTATTCTTCCTACTATGGCACGTTCGCATACTCGATCTGTAATAAACCGTGACTCTTTTAGATAAAAAGATTTCACAGCATTCACAAGCATATCCATTATTTGTTTGTCTGTCATCAGTGTTACCCATCCAAAATTAAAAATGTGTATGACAATTCTTGCATTCTGTCTCGCCGTCATGGTATTCCCATCCACATCGCGGACAACGGTTCTGAACTCCTGTAGGAACAGTATGAACCTTAGGATTTTTTATTGCGGCATAGACAAATGTTCCAACAATACCCACGATTATCAACCCGATTATTAACAATACAAGATATAGTTTCCAACGTATGTGCTTTACGTCATTTCTAGCATTGGAAAGCAGTGAACGTGTTTTCTTTAATTCTTTTTCCTTTTCGGCCAATTCTTTTTCTTTTTGAGCGATTTCAGCACGCTGGCGTTTATACGCTTTCAGCAATTCCTTTCGGCTAAGTTGATCGACATATTCTGTTGATACTGTTGTGGTTGATGATACTTCTTCACTTGACGAAGATTCAGCGGAGGCTTTGCCGCATCCTGAAAAAAGAAGGAATGAAAGCAATAAAAAAACAAATGGTAAGCTTCTCTTCATGAAATGGTTCCTCACGAATTACAATTGAACTCAAAGATTATGGGCAATTAAGGTTTTATTTGCTAAAAATGAACATGACAATTGGGGCATTCAGACTCACTCTCTTTGCATTTTTGTCCACATCGACACCACCACCCTGCGCGAACAGATACTCAACCATCACCCCCGAAACA
>OQWM01001574.1_pt1 | contig 15647 bp, 9 predicted proteins | sample 1691531 | NCBI WGS metagenome assembly OQWM01 (sample SAMN03418257, study PRJEB22391) | human gut metagenome | biome: human-gut; feature: organic feature; material: feces | host: Homo sapiens | place: Tanzania | collected 2013-01
ACATCATGAAGATTCAGAAGGAGCTTGGTCGTGTTAAGGAGACCAGCGTACAGAGTGCTGAGGCTAATCTGTATTCTGTCAAGGCCCAGGCTACCGACCTGAAGCGTCAGATTCGTGAGACCGAGAACTCGCTCTCGCTTCTTCTCGGACAGCAGGCACAGACCATACAGCGCGGAACATTCGAGGGACAGTCGCTCCCTTCACAGTTCTCAACGGGTGTAGGCATACAGCTTCTTGCCAACCGTCCCGACGTTCATTACGCCGAGATGTCATTGGCTCAGTGCTTCTACGATGTCAACGCTGCTCGTTCTAAGTTCTATCCGAGCATCACTATCTCGGGTACAGGTGCCTTCACCAACTCAGGTGGTGCAGGTATAGTAAACCCTGGCAAGTGGCTTCTCTCGGCAGTAGGCTCACTCGTTCAGCCTATCTTTGCCCATGGACAGATTGTAGCAGGCTTGAAGGTGGCAAAGGCTAAGCAGGAACAGGCTTTCAACACATGGCAGAACGCCGTGCTTTCAGCCGGTTCGGAGGTTAGCAACGCCCTCGTGCTCTACAACTCTTCTAACGAGAAGAGCCAGCTTGAGGCCAAGCAGGTAGAGAGTCTGAAGAAGAACGTAGAGTACAACAAGATGTTGTTCAACGACGGTTCAGCCACATATCTTGAGGTAATCACCGCACAGCAGAGCCTGCTCAATGCCGAGCTCTCTAAGGTTGCAGACGATTTCTATAAGATGCAGGCAGTTGTGAATCTCTACTACGCTTTGGGCGGAGGAAGATATTAAGAGTTAGGAATTAGGAGTTTTGAATTTTGAATTGTCGGCTTTGCCGATTTTGAATTATTCAATTTTGAATTCATAATTCATAATTCAAAACTCAAAACTCAAAATTGCGGCTTGCCGCAACAATTCAAAACTCAAAATTCAAAATTCAAAATTCAAATTATGATTAGTGATAAAGCATACATAGCTCCGGGTGCAAAGATTGGCAAGAACGTTACAATCTATCCGTTTGCCTACATCGAGGACGGTGTTGAAATAGGCGACGACTGCATCATCTTCCCATACGTAAGCATCATGCGTGGCACAAAGATGGGACGTGGCAACAAGGTATATCAGAACACCGTGCTCGGTGCTGAACCTCAGGACTTCAACTATACGGGTGCTGACACACGCCTTGTTATTGGCGACGAGAACATCTTCCGTGAGAATGTGGTAGTCAATCGCGCCACATTCACCGACGGTGAGACACGCATCGGCAACCGCAACTTCTTTATGGAGGGTGTACACATCTCACACGACACCAAGGTAGACGACTACGTAACATTCGGTTATGGTACAAAGGTAGCCGGCGACTGCGAGATTCACAGCGCTGCCATCTTCTCGTCAGGTGTCATTGTCAATTCAAATGTGCGTATCGGTGGTGCGTCTATGGTCACCAGTGGTGTGCGCATCTCGAAGGATGTTCCTCCCTTCATCGTAGCTACCGACAATCCCGTACGCTACGGTGGCGTCAACGAGACACTGCTCAAGTCGTCTAACACTACCGACAAGGTAATCAGCCATATCGCCAATGCCTATCGTCTGGTGTTCCACGGACAGACCAGCGTGTTCGATGCAATCAATCAGATTAAGGAACAGGTGCCTCCTGGAAAGGAAATCAACGCTATCGTCAAATTCCTTGAGGATAGCAAGCTGGGTATAATAAGCAAGATATAATAAGCATTTTCATACCTTTTATATATTAGTGTTGTTATTTCAAAAGAAAGCGGCAAGGTTGACGTGATGTCAATCTTGCCGCGTTGCTTTTATAAATTATCCTTTTGCGCAAACGTTTGCGCAATTAATTGACAGGTTTTATGTTAAAAATTAATACAGGCTTTTGATAATAGTTATATATTTGCATCGTAAAACGACACAAAACCTTGGTTATGACGATAATACTGAGGAACACAAAAACATTCATAGCGAATGCTTTAGGAAAGACGGAAATACTTAAACCGAGAATATAAAACTTATAATAAAAGCCTAAATATGATGAAGCATATTTACATATTCGCATTGGCAATGATGCTGATAGCGACGTCAGGTACAGCTAAAGCGCAGGACGTGGCATTGAAGACCAACCTGTTGGGTTGGGCTACAACATCGCTCAACGCAGGTGTTGAAATAGGCACTGCCGAGAAGCAGACTGTTCAGTTGTTTGCTACTATCAATCCCTGGGAATTCCCGGGAGATAAGAAGGTGCGTTTCTGGAACGTAGAACCGGAATACCGTTGGTGGACTTGCCAACGCTTCGGAGGCAGTTTCTTCGGATTGCATGCTCTTGCAGGCGAATACAACATCAAGAACGTTGATCTTCCCTTCGGCACTTTGCCCAAGACAATGCGCGGTCGCCACTATGAAGGATGGTATATAGGTGCAGGCGTAACCTATGGCTATCAATGGCTGTTGTCGCGCCATTGGAATATGGAAGCGTCGTTAGGCGTGGGCTATGCTTATAGTCCATACAAGCTATACGGACGTTGTGCCCGATGCTTGGACAAGAACCATCGCAATTATGTAGGACCGACAAAGGCGGCTCTCAGTATGATTTATATATTCTAGACAGCATTATGAACACAAACTCATTGACTCGCATCATCATTTCGTGCCTCATTGGAGCAGCTTCGTGCAGCTCGGCAATGGCACAGAAGCTTGCTTCGGGAGCTGTAGCCATCGACAATCTGAAGACACATGTCGAAGGCAACAAGGTGGATGTGGCGTTCAGCCTTAACCTCAACAACCTGAAGCTTAAGGCAGAACAGCAGCTTGTTTTCACTCCAATGCTTGCTGCCGACGGCGATACAACTGCTCTTACACCTATTATAATTAATGGCAGAGCCAAACAGATACGCATGGAGCGTAGCGGCGAATTGGCTGCAATGGCTAATGAAGCTCAGCAGCCTTTGGTAATACAGCGCAAGAACGGAACTCAGCAGAGCGTAAGCTACAGCCTGACCATTACACGCAAGCGCCCGTTTGAGACCGAACACTTGAGTCTGCTTACCGCTCAAGACCTCTGCGGATGTGGCGACAAGGAGAATCTCGACAATCTCCCCATTGGCACTATTGACAATATAGGAGCCTGGATGCCTGCCATTGCTTTTGTAAAGCCTGCTGCCGAGGCTCGCAAGCAACGTGCCGAGAAGGGTGAGGCTTACCTTAGCTTCCGTGTCAACAAGACCGACATCGTGGCAGACCTGTTCGAGAACGCTCGCGAATTGGAAAAGATAACGAAGACCATCGACCTTGTGCGCAACGACAAGAACGTGCAGATAACGGGCATTAATATCCATGGCTTTGCTTCGCCTGATGGCCCTTATGCCAACAACGAGCGTCTGGCACGCGAACGTGCTGCAGCTCTGAAGAGTTATGTGGCTCAGCTTTATCCTATTGAAGCCAAACTGTTCAGCTCTAATTCAACGCCTGAGGATTGGAACGGATTCCGCCAGAAGGTGCAGAAGTCGCACTTGGCTAACAAGGACGAGATAATCAAGATTTCAAACTCAAGCCTTTCGCCCGACGACAAGGACAAGCGCATACGCCAACTCTATCCGCAGGAATATGCCGTGATACTTAACGACATCTATCCTCGACTGCGTCATAGCGACTATACCGTAAGCTATACTGTTCGACCTTTCTCGGTTGAGGAAGCAAAGCAGATACTCAAGACTCGTCCGCAGCAGCTTTCGTTGCAGGAGATGTATCTTGTGGCACAGACCATGAAGGCAGGCTCGCCTGAATTCAACGAGGTGTTCGACATTGCCGTGCGTATGTTCCCCAACGACCCTACAGCCAATCTCAATGCGGCATGTGCCGATTTGCAGAGAGGCGATATGGAGTCAGCCGCTCGACATCTGCAGCATGCCGGCAACTCTGCCGAGGCATTGAATGCGCGTGGAGCATTGGCTGTAATGAAGAAGGACTATAAGTCGGCTCGCAAGCTGTTTGCTGAGGCTGCTGCCGCAGGTTCGGCAGATGCCAAGGCCAATGCCGAACGCATATCTAACGTAAAATTCTAAATCAAATAATTACTTAATCAATTAAACTTTTTAACTATGGTAAACGTTAAGAATCTATTCGGAATGGCTGTTATGGCTACAGCCTTGGTAGGTTGTTCAAGCAACGACAACCTTGCTCCTGATGGCAAAGACAATGTTGGCAAGACAGGTGAAGCCTATGCTTCATTCACAATCAATCTGCCTACAACACGTGCTACACGTGTAGCAGGTGAGCCTACATTTGCTGAAGGCGATGCAAAGGAATATGAGGTTAAGAACGGAACTATCCTTATCTTCACCAACGACGGCAAATTTGTTACAAGCGCACAGCTTGGAAACATGAACCCATGGAAGGATATTAAGACTGACGGTGTAACAACAGCTGCTACTGCTACTGTACAACTTACAGGTGTTGAAGTTGGTGGCAACTATCAGGCATTGGTTCTTCTCAACAATGATGTGGATGGTGCTCCTTCTAAGGTTACGTTGCCAACTTCAGGCGAATCATATGCTTCTTGGAATGCAAAAGCTGAAAATGCAACCGCTGCTTATACCAATACCGATTATATCTTTATGGCAAATGCTCCGAAGTATACCGGTACATCAACAGAGCCTACAACTCTTGTACCAGTTGCCAATATCTGTGCATCGCGCGAGCAAGCTGAAGCACAGCCTGCTACTACAGTTTACGTAGAGCGTGGTTTGGCTAAGGTTACAATGCATAAATTTAATGACGGTGGTTACACTATCGCTGCTGGTACATACGAAGGTGGCAAAGTAGAAATCAAAGCTTGGCAGCTTGACGTAACCAATAAGTCAACCTTCCCAGTTCATCAGACTGATGGTTTGATGAGCGTTTGGGATCAGATATGGAATACTGGTCGTTTCTTTGATGCTACAAGTTCTATGTTCCAGCGTGTATATTGGGGCAAAGATCCTAACTATTCTGGTGGTGCTCTTCAGGATTTGGCAGCATGCAAGGATGCCTTCAATATGATAACGAACGACAAGGTTGTAGGCGAAGCTGGTATTGAGAATCCCCAGTATTGTCTTGAGAACACATTCGACCTTGCCAACATGATGCAGGGCCAGACTACACGTGTTGTGTTCAAGGCTGTTTTCACTCCTAAGGATTTTACAGCGGGACAGACATTCTATAAGATAGGTAACAATACCGCTATCTGGAGCGAAGAAAACCTTGCGCAGCAGATTAAGACCGTTGCTGTAACAGCTATGGGAATTACTGATGCTGCCGAGCAGGATAAGTATAGCGTAGATCTTAGTAAGGGTTCAAACATTAGCGGTGTGGCTGGTCAGCATCTTGTTGAGGCTGGAAACATTATATACTCAGGCGAAGCTGCTTCATCAAAGGTTAAAGAGGCTGTTGTTAACGCAATCAACGAAAAGCTTGGTTTGACAGCTAAAACCGGTATCTCTACATATCTCAACGGCGAGGCTTATTACATCGCCCGTATCAAGCACTTCAACGAGTTGACTCCTTGGACTGCTGGTACTCCTTATAATGGTGATAATAATGCATTCCTCGGTCGTTATGGTGTGCTCCGCAACAACTGGTACGACCTTTCTGTAAACAGCATCAGCGGTCTTGGCTATCCTGACGTTCCTGAGGTTAAGCCTAATATGCCAGATGATGAGAACGAACAGTTCATCAACGTTGAGGTTAAGATTCTCGACTGGGCTAAGCGCAGCCAGAGCATAGATCTCTAATCTATAGTTTTTCGATAGGGGAGCTGGGCGTTCACCGCTCAGTCTCCTATTGAGATATACAAGACCTGAATACAGCACCCCACTATATACAATAAATAATCACACTCATTTAACCATTTAACGGCAAACATTATGTTTCATGGACTGCTAAAATCTTTATGCTCACTTTTCGTCATGACATTGCTGATGGCTTCATGCTCATTGATGCACGATGACCTTGAGCCTTGCGATACTGGCGTTTACCTACACTTCCGCTACGACTACAACACGCAGCGTGCCAATCTCTTCAACGACCACGTTGGAGGCATTGTTGTTATGGTATACGACAAGGACGGCAAGTTTATTATGCGCCAGGATGCCTTCAACACCGCTGCTGAAGCTCCTATCCGCCGCCATGACTTTGCCGTTCACCTCAATCTGCAGCCTGGCGACTACCAGTTTATAGCTATAGCCAATCAGAAGCGCTACGAGGACGCTCTGGCTACTAAGGGAGCCAAGTTCCGCATTCATGCACACACCGCTGGCGAGGACATGACCAAGTTCAACACCGTGCTCGACCGTACAAGTGCTGGCGAAATAGACGAGGTTGACTGTTCGGCTCCGCTTGATACGCTATGGCATGGCATGTCGCAACACCTTACTACCGTACGCGACCTGCAGGCTACACACGACACAATCTCACTGGTGCGCGACACCAAGCAGCTCACCATCTCGCTGCATCAGATTGACGCACCTGCCAACATCTCTGCCGACGACTTCGGCTACGAGGTAATAGCCGACAACGGCCACTTCAATCACGACAACTCTTTGGCAAGCGACTCAAAACTTCGCTACACGCCTTTCCATACATGGACCACCGAGTTCAGCGACGCGACCGGCAACGTTAAGGAACGCACAGCCCACGCCGGACTGATGCTCTCACGACTGGTATATTTCCCGCCTGAGCAGAACGACCGCAACGCCATGCTGCATATATATAATAAGGTGTCGGGCAAGACCGTCGCCCTTATCAATCTGCCCGACATACTTCAGCAGGGACGCGATGCCTATGCCGCACAAAACTACGGCATTCAGGAATATCTCGACCGCGAGTACGACTATCGTCTCGACTTCTTCCTCATCGGCACCGAGTGGCAGTATGTCAACCTCTCTGTAGGTGTGCTCGACTGGGCAAAGCGCATACAGCGCATAAGCTTGTAGCAGATACTTGACTGCTACAGAATCTGAACTGAAATATTTAAACCTAATTACATTAAAAACAATGAAACGACTTGCAGACATACTCCTTTCTGTTGCTGCCCTGTTGTTGCTGGCAGCATGCACCGATGATGCCGATGTGTACAACAATCCGACGGCATCCGAGGGCAATCTGTGTGTCTATGTGCCAGTGACTCGTGATGCCAGCGGTGTCACGGGTGCCCTGGGCTCGAGCAATCCTACATACAATGCCTCAGTAGACGAGTGCAAGATCAACGACCTGCATCTTTATGCCTTCCCCGTGGGAGGCAACGGCACTTTCATGTCGCAGGAACTGCCGTCGCCTGAGGCAAGCAACATGCTCAACGAGAATGTGGCTTCTTATCAGCTCAAGATCAAGCCCGGCACCTATCGTGTGTACGTAGTTGCCAACATGAAGGATGTGCTTGACGGCATGAGTATTAATACCGAAGGCGACTTGAAGAATGTGGTGTTGAGTTATCAGCCGATGTCAAAGCCCGGCATGCCCGTAGCCAATAATATCCCTATGATATACGAGCCTGCCACAAAGGCAGCCGACGGCACAACTACTGACGGCACCATTACCATAAGTTCTACAGACAACACAGCCAAGACGGTTGTGGCTAATCTGCGTTTTACCTGTGTCAAGGTGTGTCTTAACCTTGTGTACGATCCAGATGCACCTGAAGTGAATGCAGCGCTGAAGGCTAACGGACTGCAGATTACTGACGTTATAGGCAAGCGACTCTCGCCGCAGACCAGTCTGTTGTGGGACGGCAAGTTCACTAACCCCGACGTAAGCAGCGAATATGCTACTGGCATCGAGTCGACATTGTACGACGCTTTAAATTCAACAGGTGAAGGCTCTTACTATACTTCGTGGACAGACGAACCTGCCAATGCCAATGTCAACAACAAGGACATCATAACAGTTGAAGGTGAGGGTGTAGCTAAACCGGCAGACAGCAAGCAGAAGTGGCTCTTCCGTGCCACCTACTATCTGCCCGAGCGCTACGTGGCACAGGCTTCGCAGCAGTCGGCATTGAAGGTTGGTGGAGCTGTTGGAGGTTCGGGCATTAAGAACAGCTACAACATCAACCTCGGCCACCGTCAGGACGAGACCTCAACAACGGAAGTGCCTACCTTCCCGCGCAGCACCTACTACGAGATAGTGGGACGCCTGAAGAGTCTTGGCAACGTCAATCTCGACTGTATCGTGGGCGTAAAGGAGTGGCAGATGGCAACTATAGATGCCGACTTCAACCATACTACGCTTTGGGTTTCGAGCACAAGAGCTGAGGTAACGTCGCTGCAAGACACAGTCATCTACTACGACACCAATGCCGAGGCAGGCAACATTACGTTCGGATGCGACACAAAGGTAGAGGCGACAGGAGCGGGCGAGTTGCCGGTTGTTATTGTCTCGGAGCACGATCCTGTAACAAAACGTATAATTTTCAAGATAAATCCAGCTATCTCTGTAGCCGACTTTACGAAAGCAAATGCCCTTAAAGGCACTGCTAAAGTATGGATACAGGCAGGCAACATTAAGAAATATCTTGATGTTTCGTACGATGTTACACCATACTTCAAGGTGGATCCTGTGGATGTTGTTATCTTCTACGATGGAGGTAATGCACCTGAGTTGACTAAGGTGGTGAAGTTTACTACCAACCTTGGTGGTATACAGTTCCCGTCAGGTTGGACAGTTTCGGGAGAGGGACAAAATGTAGAATATGCCCAGTCTACAATAAACGTCAAGTGCGACAATACTAATGTGGCTGAGGGTACCTTCACCATAACGGCTGTTACCAACCCTGTGACAACAACAACACACGTCTTTACTGTTAAAGCCATTGGCGATAACAGCTTTACTCAGCAGATACGTGTAATGGTGCGTCCTCCAGTGGGCGACTACATTATATATATGCGAGCCATAAACGACTTGGCATGGTGTAAGGGTGGTAGTACTGATGAGTATCAGCATTCTAATATGCTTGATGAGCAAGACTACATCAAAGGTTCTGAAGAAAACAACAACTGGCGTGACGGTTGGTATGAAGAGCAGAATGCTAAATGGAGCGAAGACCGTTTGCCGCATAATGGCTATCACTATGTTTACATCTACACACAGATAGGTGAGACAAAGGCTGATGGTAGTAAGGACGAGAATACGGCAGAATGGTATTTTGGTGGAGAGACCGATTACAAGGATTTCAATCGTAATACTGTGTCGCAGAGTACTGATAATGATAAGTATAAAGGATCGTGGTGGCCAGGTCGCTCAATGACAGCCGACAATAACAATCCCGGTTGGTACTATTACAGTATAGAAGTTAATGCTATGTCTGTTGGAAACAACAATAAGGGACAGGCAAAGACTACTGGTAAAAAGATGATAAAGCCGGGACAGACCTTACTGGTTTTTAGCAATGGAACATTCCTTGATGCAGGTTTTCAGTCGCATCGTTTCACCCATCACAACGACCCCGGCATCACTCTCTTCAACTATGAGGATAATGAAGGCTGGTATCTGTACGACCCTTTGTCGGATCCTTACTACAGAGTTTATGACGAGAAACCTACCGTTGTAGACGTAGAGTATACCATATACACCAAGGATAAAGAAATAACTGCTTGGTATTCTCTATTTGGAGTAAACAGTGGAACTGGTAATTCTAAATTTACAATGTGGTGCAATACCAACAATGTTCCTGGCGAATTTGAGTGCAAGGAATATGGAAAGGACAGCAATGGCAAAACATGGTATAAGACCATACTTCACCTCAAAGCCCCATTAGGAGAGTATGCTAAGATTCTGATGGTTAAGGTAGGTGGTGATGCCGATCAACAAGAGTTGTTCAACGGTGATAACTATCCCTCAACCAAGATGAACGGCAAGCGTTATGTTGTGGAAGGTCAATACGATCCTGACACAAAGAAATGGAAGCAGGGCGCTCCCTTTTAAAAGTAATAATTAAAAGACAACAATATGTATATCAAGAAATTGACAATTTGGTTCTTCATGCTCTTGGCTATGGTGTTGGCTGCTTGCAGCGACATCAGAGACATTGTAGGAGGCGACACGCCAGACTTGCCGTCCGATGGAGTTGTGCTGACTCTTAAGTTGCCTAATTTCACCAAGAATACAGTGGCGACACGAGCAACCGAGCAGCAAATCAACAAACTCTGCGTATTGTGCTACGATGCAGGAGACAATTATCTCGGCATGAGCAATATCACGAGTTTGGACATCAGACCCAATACCGACGGCACCTGCAAGGTGAAGGTTAAGGTTATGGAGGGAACTGCAACGCTACATATTGTAGCCAACACCGACATATCAGAGAGCGACGCCAAGGATGCTGATGGCAAGAACAACCTGTACAACGCAACACGCGAGGGCAGCCTCAACCCCGATGCTCCCATTTGTTGGGGAAGCGTAAAGGTGGACGACCTGCTTAGCCCCAGCACCAAAGTGTGGTTGTTCCGACAGTTTGCCAAAGCGTCTGTTACAAAGGATGATGATAAGGTGAAAAACTTCGAGATTACTGGTTTCAAGCTCTTCAACACGGCTAAGAGGGGCACAATAGCCACCACTAAGTTGTATACCGATGTGTCTCTGCCTTCGTCGGTAGATTACACGAATGAGAACGACTATAGTATGGGCGAGCATCCTTTCTACGAAACTCCAGCCGGCAAGGCATACATGATAATCAAGGCAAAGTATAATAATGGACCAGAGACTTATTATAAAGTGGCGTTCCAAACAAAAAATTCGGACGGCACTTTTACTCCGATGGCTCTTCTGCGCAACCATCATTATCAGGTGAAGGTCACGGCTGTAAATCATGCAGGCTATTCAACAGAAAAAGAAGCTAAAGCCAATCTGCCAGAGAACGGACTGTCTGTAGAAGTGGTTGACGACAATCCGCTTATTGTGAACATGATAGCATGTAAGGACTACGAACTTGGCGTGTGTGGCAAGCAGACTGTATTGGGTAATGCCGAGGAGGCTACAATTACGTTTGTAACAACCAAGCCAAAAGATAGTGATTATAATGGTCTTAGGGTTGTCTCGAACGATTCGTGGATTACAGTTCCAGATGATAATATATTACAAACATCGTATATTGATTTGCCAACAACAGCAGGCAATTCGAAGGGCAGATTGTACACCATTACGCTTACTCTATCCAAGAACTACCAATCGGCTGCGCATGCTGGTACTGTGACAATAACATCAGGCGACTTGTCGCTCGGTGTAGAGATTAAACAGTTGGGCTACGACTTCCGTTCCGACGAAAGCAGATTAGTGCAGATACGAGGCCTTGCAGGATTGACATCGGATGATGAAGCCAATTACTTCAAGTGGATGGATAAATCGCTTAAGGGCATAAGTCCAAAGGAGAACCAAGGCAGAGTGCGCAACGACGGACTCCACTTCTTTGTGGGCAACAACACGGTTTATTATCTCATACCGAAGCTCCCAGACGATGAAATGACGTGCAATGAATCGCGAGTGAAGGTGACATCGTTCAATGAAGGCGGAACAGATTTCTACAAGGTTACGCTTGCCAACAAAGACGAATTGCTCGACTCGAAAGACAACGATAATTATAATAGGTGGATTAGCCGTGAGGCATTCACCATTATAACTATCACCAACGCGAAAACCAAGATTACGGTAACCTATCCAGTTTATCATGTTGGATTGTTTGCACAGTTGAAAGAAACAGAAAAGCCAGTAACCGACTATCAGCTTGGCAATAGCAAGGCTTCGGGATGGTACTATTATGAGATGGTTGACGTAGAGGCTCATGTTACTAAAACAGACGGAACTACCGAGGACGAGCTGTACTCCATGCTGCGCAGTCGTCTGGAGCAGCAGCTCGCGGACGCGACCTTCGAGGGCGAGGACATCGACGAAAACGAGCTGCGCGATATTTCCGGCCGCGCGCGCTTCCTCATCCGCAAGCTGTGCGCGAAGGGCTGGTTCGAGAAGGAGCGCGGCCCGGATTTCAGGGAATATATCACCGTGCCGGGCTACGCGAGCCGCCTGCTCGAGCTGTTCCATGAGCTGCGCGATGACAGGCCGGCGCGCGGCTTTTCCTATGTGTTCGGCACCTATTCCGCGCTCCGGGTCGCGGACGAGACCGGCTCTGTCTATGAGAAGATGGCGGCGGTCTATACGGCCTTCGACAATACACAGGCGCTCATCCGCCTGCTCCGGCTGGTCTATCACAACGTAAAGCACTATTTTCAGATGCAGCTCGAGCTGCACGACGTCGGCGAAGTGCTTTCGTCCTATTTCGATGATTTCGGTCAGAAGGTCATCGAGGCGTACATCCGTCCGCTCAAGATCAAGGACTCCGTGCCGAAATACCGCGTGCCCATCCGCACGGTGCTCATGCGCTGGGCGGAGGACGACGAGCAGCTCGCCGCCATGGCGAGGGCGGCGCAGCAGGAGCGGCGCGGCGGCACGATGGAGGACTGCCGCGCGGACATCCTGCGCCGGATATTCTGGGTGCAGGAGTGCTATGACGATCTGGAGCACGACTATCTCGATGAGATCGACGCACAGGTGCGCCGCTATACCCGCGCCGCGACGCAGAAGATCGAAAACCTCACGAGCCGGGAGCAGAACGTTCGCGGCGATCTCGACGCCGTGCTGACCGCGCTTTCGCACAGCCGCAGGGCGGACGGCCTGACCGACAGGCTGCGGCCGGTATTTCAGCTGTATGAGCAGTCGTATCTGTCGGAAAAGAGCCTGTGGTACCGGAAACGCCCGGGAAAGCGGTCGAGAGCCGCTGCGGTGCTGATCGAGGAGAACGAGACCGACGCCGCTTCCGCCGCACAGGCGGCCGCGCTGCTGCGCTCGGAATACGGCCGCGCCGCCGTCGCCGCCTGCGTGCAGGGCTGGCTGGGAGACCGGGATACCTGCCTGTCGGCGGACATTCCGCTCGAGAATGACAGGGACTATGTGATGAGCCTGCTCGCCGTGCTGTCCGGCGGCTCGAGGCGGGCGGCGTATCAGGTCGAGGAGCTCGGCGGCTCGGTCTGTGAAAACGGATATTCCATTCCAAAGGTGCAGTTCAGCCGGAAGGAGAACGAGAAATGAATCTGGATTTTATAAGCAGCGCGACCGCGAAGGAGCTTCAGCAGTTCAAGTCGGTCTGCAATCAGCTGCTCAGCCGCACCTTTGTCGTGCGCACGCTGTACCGCCCGGGCAGGGAACGCCTGAACAACCCGGACTATACCTTTCTGTCCATCCATTTTGAGGCCGTGCGCGATTATCTCAGTCTGCTCGACTGGGATCTGCGGCATGACGAGGCGAACGGCTGCTTTTACGTCATCAACACGGACGAGGCCAACCGTCTCATCCTCTCCAAGAGAGAGACCGCCATCCTGCTCGCGCTGCGCATGCTGTACGACGAAAGTCAGGAGCGTCTGGGGCTGGAGCAGGACGCGCTGTGCACCGTGCGCGAGGTGCTCGAAAAGGTCGTGACCGACTACGCCATCCTCCCGGCAAAGCCGAACATGGATGAATTCAGGCGCGCGATGCTCGTGTTCGAGAACCACGTCGTTATCCAGCGCATCGAGGGCAGATACAATCAGTCGGACTGCCGCTTTGCCATTCTGCCGACCATTCTGACCGCCGTTTCCGCGGAGAGACTGCACGAGGCGGCGGCTGTACTGAGAAAGGAGGAGAACGCCGATGAAGAAGCTGAAGAAAATACTGCTGATTAACTGGCTGTATTTCGACAGGGAGCTGATCGAGGTAGGGGACGTGAACTTTCTGACCGGCAGGAACGGCGCCGGCAAGTCCACCGTCATCGACGCGCTCCAGATCGTGCTCCTCGGCGAGACCAACGCGCGGAACTTCAATCTCGCCGCGAACGAGCGCTCGCAGCGCACGCTGGACGGTTATCTGCGCGCCGACATGGACGAGAACAATCCGCGCTCGCGCCGCGGAAAGGATTTTTCGAGCTATATCGCCTGCGAGTTTTATGATGATGCGGAGCGCAGCAGCTTCGTGTGCGGCGTCATGTTCGACTGCCGCCGCGACGGCAGCCGCCGCGACCATTTCTTTATCTACACCGGCACGCTGCCGGAAAACTGCTTCATCGAGAACGGGGAGGCCATCGACCTGCCGAGCCTGCGCCGCTTTATCAAGGAGAACTGCCGCCGGGCGGAGGTCTGCGAGACCCAGTGGGAATACCGCCGCAATCTGCTCTCGCGCTGGAATGTACATACCGAGCAGGTGTTCCGCATGCTGAAAAAGGCGGTCTCCTTCCGCCCGATCGTCGATATCCAGCAGTTTATCACCGAGAATATCTGCGATGTTCCGGACAAGCCGGACATCGAGGCGATGCAGCAGAATATCCGCGACTACAAGCGTCATGAGCAGATGGCGCAGCGGCAGGAGGAAAAGCTCGCCGCGCTGAACGAGATCGCGAAGCTGTACGGGGAGATGCGGGACACGGCCGGGCGCTGGAAGCTCGAGTCGTTCCTTGTGCACTGGTCGCGCAGCGAGACGCTTCAGGCGCAGATCGACGGCCGCGAGCAGGAAAAGCGCACGTGCAGCGAGGAACGCGCGGCGGCGCAGCAGAAGATCGACCGTCTGGCGGCCGAGGTGCAGCAGAAGGAGGCGCAGCGGCAGGAATACATCCGCAAAAAAGACAGCAGCAATGCCTGCCGGGAGCTTGAGGAGCTGGACAGGGCAGGCCGCCGTCTGCTCGACGAGCAGGAAAAGCTGACGTGCAGGCTGGAGAACGAGGCGCTCGAGATCAAGCGCGAGGCGCTGCGTCTCGCGCATCTCGGAGAGACGGTCCTGAGCTGGGACGAGGAAGGCTCCCTCGACGCCGTCTGCGCGGCGGCGCAGCAGGTGCGCGGCGCATATGAGCCGCTGAGGAGCGGCGAAATGAGCATTTTCGCGCAGCCGCAGAGCATATTCGAGACGGCGCAGCAGGCGACGGACGCGCTGATGAACGCCATGCAGGAGGCTTCTCACCGGCTCGGGATGCTGTCGTAAAGGTGCAGCGCCTCAAGCTCCCGGCAGGCATTGCTGCTGTGGGTGCCGGTCGCGGCTCGAGAGCGAGCTTGCGCAGCAGGTCGGAGCGCCAGTCGCCGTCAACATCCTCGCGGACGTTCTTGAGATCGCGGACGAGGCATGGCGCGGCGCGGTCGAGGGCTATCTCGGCAGTCAGAAGCTGTATTTCCTTGTCGAACCGGCGTATTATCCGCAGGCGCTGCGCCTTTACGACAGCATCAGGCGCGACCCGAAATTCCGCGCCTTCGGCCTTGTCGACATCGGCAGCCTGCGCGAAAAGGAGAAGCTCCGTCCGATGGACGGCAGTCTTGCAGGAAAGGTCGAGACCGAAAACCCGCTCGCGCGCATCTATGTGGACTATCTGCTCGGGCGCGTGAAGTGCTGCGCGTCGGTCGACGAGCTGCGGCAGTACAGGACCGCGATCACGGCGGAGGGCATGCTGTATCAGGGCTATGTCGCCCGTGCGCTCAGCCGCGAGAGGATGGAGGACGCCTTTATCGGCCGCTACGCGGTCACGCTGCGCATCCGCCGTCTCGAGGAGGAAACAGCGCAGCTCGAGGGCGAGCTTGCACGCCGGGAGCTCCTCGAGCGCCGCATTTTCCTCGC
>OQWM01001587.1_pt1 | contig 15585 bp, 22 predicted proteins | sample 1691531 | NCBI WGS metagenome assembly OQWM01 (sample SAMN03418257, study PRJEB22391) | human gut metagenome | biome: human-gut; feature: organic feature; material: feces | host: Homo sapiens | place: Tanzania | collected 2013-01
CATACAGGCGGTAGAAGATCATAGCAGCTTCGGCGCGGGTCAGATCACCGTTCGGGTGTACGCCCTTGTCGGGATAACCGATGATGTATGTCAAGTCCTTATGCGAATACACATACTCGATGCTCTCGGTGTAGTCCGTGTAGGTGTAGTTCGTGATCGTCTGCGGGGACTTTTCCTCGTGCGTGACGCTGTATGTCTGCTTTTCGGCAATCTCCTTGCCGTTTTCTGCGTCAAGATATTTTGCCGTCACCGAGGACAGCGTGCTTGCCTTTTTTGCACCTGCTGTATCGTTGGCGGCGAACGCGCTTGTCGGAATGATCGTTGCTGCCATAGCAAGCGACAATCCGGCAGAGGTAATGCGTTTGAGAAAATTCATTTTTATCGCCCTCTTTCGTCATTGTGATGTAGTTGGAAACAGTATCGGTATGCGCGACCAGCGCATGAGTGCTGCATGGGAACCACCCCCTTTCAAAGTGTCGCGGTTACATTTTGAATGTATATGAAAACAGCCACGCTAAGCGCAGCTGTTATTGCCGATATTCTTCAGCAAAGAAAGAGTGACGATAACCTCACATCATGTCGACAATCGCCGTCACGCGCTCTCTGGTGCGCTCGGAAGTGATCTTGTCGTATGTCACCCAGCGTCCGTCTGCGTTGCGGTATACAGCGTTCTGCGGAGCGTTATCGCGCCGCGCCTGTTCCACCTCGCCCTTGACGAAGTAACTGAATGAACCGAGCATTTTACACCATGCCCGAATGAATTTGTAGTCCATGTTTTTCTCCTTATTTTGATTATTTTTGCGCTATGCCAACCCCGAAAGATCAACAACGACACCTATCAGCAACGCCAGAAATGCTGCTGCAATGTCACCTACGCAGAGCGCAAACGCAACTGCCGCTGCATAATCGTCCATCTTAGGAATAATCCTTGTTAATACGAAACCGTTCAGCGACAAACACAAAACGGCAATTCTGAAAGCGTTCATAATCGCACTCCTTTCATTTTTTAATATCCGAGCACGGAAAGCAGCGTGTAAATGAGCATTATCCAATCACAGAGGATAACCGCCGCTATGCTGACTTTTCCGATGATTCGTGCTTTTCGGTCATTCATTTCTGCCATGTTGACCGCCGACCAAAGTCCCAGCAACGAAAGGAGCAGAACGAAGATACATTTCTCAATCATCGTTCCGCTCCTTACACATAACCGAACCCGTCCAGAACGGACAGACTGGTTACAAAGCCAAGCATGAATGAAGCGCAGGCGTGAACCGGCTTGCTAAGAAGCACGGATTTCAGCTTGTTTTCGGCTGACACCAGCAACGATGCATACAGTATGAGCAGGAAGAAACCCGCCACAAACAGCCACTTTACAGCCATTCGTCACCGGCTTTCTCTTTCTGCGACAGGGAAAGAAAGTAACGCAGACCAGCGTCTACACGCTGCATATTGAGATCGGACAGTTTACCGATTCTTTCACTGATACGCTGCTTGTCCACCGTCCGCATTTGTTCCAGCAGAACAATGGACGGATAGGTCAAGTCGAAGCTGCAAATGTAAATGTGTTCGGGACGCAGACAGTTCTTGTGCGTCCGGCTCGTGATTGGCGCGACCGTTACCGTTGGTGCAAACTGATTCGCCAGATTGTTTTGCAGCACCAGCACCGGGCGTTTGCCGCGCTGTTCGCTGCCGATTGCACCTCGGTTTAAGTCGCACCAGTAGATTTCACCTCTGGTCATGTAAATTCACCTCTCTTAAATTTGTTCTAAGCCATCACAAGGATAGCTGCCTGTCCAGTCTTGCAGATCAACGCATATCATTCCGCAAAGCAGATACGGCGCGGACGCTACAACAGGCGTTATACCTTGCAGTTCCGGCGGTACATTCCAGTTGCCGTTAAAGCGTACTTTATCGCCAACGAGAAACATATGCGGCTGCGACTTTTTCGGCGGTTTCGGTTCTGGCGGCAGCTTAATGAACACACTGGTTGAGCAGCCATGTTCAAACTTGCAGTCCGCGCCGAAGTAGCTGCGCCCGACAAAGCGGTTTTTTTCGCCAAAATGACACCATTCATCGAAAACGCAGCCCTCGTTAAACGCGCAGGACACGCCGAATGTACACTCTGCACCGAAATGACAGTGCTTGCCGAATGAAGTCCACTCACCAAATGAGCAGCCCTCGCCAAAGATCGTATTTGCGCCGAATATGCAGCCGTCCGGGAAATTGCAGTATTCCGGGAATTGCTTCATCATCCCATAGTTGCCTTGCGGACAGTACAGTATGCCGAACCCATCGCGTTTCAGCGCGTCCAGCGCAGATTGCGTGATAAGAGTTGCCATACGATCACCCGTTCAGCAGACACGCCCATGAGCGGCGCAAGGGAGCATCGATATGCCCCCAGATTTCCTCATGGTGCGCGGTCAGTTCAGCAGCATGAGCGGCAGCTTCTTTCGCCGTACTGAAAATCGTGCGTCCAATGTCGCACACACGGAAATAGCGCACAGAACGCTGTTTAGACGGCGTTTCCGTAATCAAGCGCATTTCGTTCTGCTTTGCGAGAAAGCCGGTTACAGTTGCCGGGTAAACGCAGTATTCTTTGAGTGGAGCGGCGCGACCGGGGACATAATAGAGGTGTTCGGCTGCGAAGTACAGCACATCACCCACAGCAGGCTTGTTCAGCTTATCCATGGAGATCACCCGCACCGATCATTCGCATTACCTTGCACTCTGTACAATGCAGTTCCGTAAGGCTCTGCTGGTCTGTAATTTCGTGCGGATAGCGGCAGTATTCGTCGCAAATGCACTCTCTCAGCTTGTGCGTGCGCTGCTCCATGCAGCTGGCATGAACAGCCTGTCCGCATACCATCGGCAGACCGCAAATCAAACATCTTGCCATAATTCTTCAACCTCCTGCTTTGCCTGTTCCAGTTCAGCAGCTCTCTTGGCTGCGGCGTGTTCCTCTGCGCGGTTTTCCGCAAGCAGCTTAATGATCTGCTCATCACTCGGCAGACACGCCCAGAAAATGCAGCGACCGTAAAGATCGTGATCGAGGGAGTGTGTGCCGTACAGACCGGAATAGTGCTGCACGCGCATACTGCCGTTAGGGTACAGACACAGAACATCGGTTTTCGGCTGCGGCAGTGCGCGGTTAATGCCAATCCATTGTAAGATCATGTTTATCACCTGTTTCTTTCTATTCATTACAGCCGTTTCCGGCTGACATTTGCTTTTGCCTATGTAACCAATTCCCAGACTGCGCTGCTTTCGCTAAAACGCACTCGTATTCTTACACTTGCCGATTAACTTACGACACCTCTCACTCATTGCCTGCGGCGATCTCGGTTTGCACCGGAACGCTCGGACAACATCTTGTGGGGAGTATCCGCCCCGCTGTCATGGCACACCTTGTCGGCGGCTCACCGACCATTTCGCTGATCGGCACGGAACTCGTTGTCTGGGAACGCCTTATTCAGTTTTCAAGGTACAGAGCGCCTACTTCATATATTGCTTGTCCTCTCATTTCCAAGAGGTACTTTTTGAACCATTCGCGGAATATCCCACCTACGAACTATCAAAGTCTGTGATTTCGGTACTTTTTTCGGCTCTTCACCGTTAAGTACAAATTATCGGACACTTGATGTGGTACAATATATGTGTTGAAAGAAATAGACACTTTTTGTGAATTGGGTTGACATTTGTAGACCATCGGTTTATTATAAAAATGCTAAAGATACAATAAACCATGTGCTACTCATGTTTTAAGAACGAGTAGTCTACAAGATTGAACCCGTAACTGCATTATAGTCTACAAGATTGAACTTGTCAAGCAGGGCGGGTCTACATTTTTGAACTTTGCTATTATGCACAAATTTAAGGAGTCGTTTTTATGTTTTATGATGTATACTGCGAACTGTGTAAAGATCATGGATTGACCCCAAGTGGAGCAGCCAAAGAAATTGGATTTAGCAAAGGGACAGTATCTACATGGAAAAACAGAGGAACCACCCCAGCAAGCGAACTCCTAAATAAAATTGCAGAATTTTTTAATGTATCCACCGATTACCTGTTGGAAAAAGAAGATGTAGCAGACGAAATAGACACGCCAAGCACCGAAGAAAGCAATAAACCAGTACACCACGACCTAAACCCAGATGAGATCAAATTTGCTCTTTTCGGAACAACAGAAATAACCGATGGCGTAATGGAAGATGTTATGAGATACGCGCGATTCTTACAAGAACAGGAGAATACCCATAAGCAAGATTGACAAATGCGAGGAACTTTTAGAAATCGCTCGGCGGGAAAAAATCAGAATTGATTATTTCCCGCTGCATGATACTGAATCACTCGTAATCGAGTACCGACCTGCTCGATACAGCATTGCTATCGACCCAGCGAAAATTACTTCTGCGGCTGACCAAAAAGTTAAACTCGCACATGAATTAGGACATTGTATGACAAAAGCTATTTACAGCCGCTTAACGCCATTAGAAACCCGCGAACGCTGCGAACACAAAGCAAATGCGTGGGCGATCAAGCAGCTTATCCCTTGGACAGAGTTATATTTGGCGTTTGAGGACGGCATCGTTGACGCACGAGAGTTGGCAGAATACTTTAATGTTACCCTCTGTTTTATGGAACTCGCACTCGATTACTACATCACCAGAAAAGGGTACTTGCACAACGCACGAAGCATTGCTGCTGAATAAACACCATTTCTACACCAAACATAAGCAAACGGCAGCGCACCCCGGCACTGCCGCTTTGTTCTATAAGGAGATCATATGAACACAACTAACGAACACGACCTGCCCGAATTAACGGACGAGGAACGCGCCATCGTTGAGGACACTTGCGCTGAACTTATCAGACGAGCAGTAGAAATCACATATCCGGCAACGCATCCCAGCGAAGAAATGACCGCCGAAATTGCAGAGAACTTAGCCAAAACCTTACGCGATCTTTGCTATCGGAACGCCAGAGCCGCCAAAGCACGAGGGGAAACTCTCGTTCCCGAAAACGAAAAAGAAAAGGTCACAGGAAACTAAATTCCTGTGACCTTTGTTTATGCCTGCAACTGCAATTTCTGTGCCAGCGAATTGTCCTCTTGAATAAGGTAGATCAGTTTTTTAGCCGTAGGCGTAGGATTGCTTCTGCCGCACTCCCACGCTTCAACAGTGCGGCTGGATACGCCCAGCATTTCCGCGAACACCTTTTGCGTCATGTGCAGCGCGGCACGAACGGCGGCAACATCGACATTCGGCAGCGACCGCTTGTGCGAAATCGTGCCGGGAGCAGCGTTGCCCTTTTCGCAGGCATAGGCTTCTTGCAGTCCCTCCATCAGTCCTGCAAAGAAATCCATGCTCTCAAAATTCTTTTCAATCTGTTCCATCGTCAGATCGGAGTTGAAAATCGGTTCGCTCATATCGCTCACTCTCCTTTGATCGCTTCTATCATTTGACGAACAACTTTCTTTTGCTGTTCTGTGAGATTAGCCTGCACATTCTTAGGATATGCAAAGAGGAAGTATAACTTTTCTTTCTCGAAAATATCCACATAAATCACACGACCGCCGCCGCGCTTGCCATGACCGTTCATTTGGATACGCATTTTCCGCGCACCCGAAGTACCCTCGATCACATCACCCTTTTGCGGATTTTCCAGCAGAATATCTTCCAGTAGCTTCAATTCCTCATCGTGCAGACCCATTGCCGCCCAGCATTTACGAAACGGTTCTGTGAAAATAAATGTTCTCGTCATATGTTGTCCCCATTGCTTATCTACTATTTTATCGTACTTATATTATATACGATAACATCGTATATGTCAACAGTTTCAGCACATTCCTTCTTATTTCTTTGAGAAAAACGCGGCGATTTTCCTCGCTGTTTTGCACAATTATTTTCACCTGATTTTAGATTTTCTACCAAAGTTTTCATAAATCTATTGACACTAACTCTGTTGGTATGTATCATGTAGGCAAGCTGACAGAAACCCATTCGGTTACTGTATGGAAAGGTGAATACTGTGAAGAAATATCAAATGTCAAACTCGGAAGAGATCGTAATGAATGTGTTCTGGCAAACGCCCGAACCGCTTACCGTTTCCCAGTTGAGCCGTCTGCTTGTGGGGCAGGATTGGAGTAAAAACTACATTCACAAGGTCTTGCGCTGGTTAAGCGATAAGGACTTCATTAAAGTTGTCGGAATCGCGCAGGAGGGACGCTATCAGGCACAGCAGTATGTCCCCACGCTCACCAAGGACGAATACCTTGCCTATATGCTGGAAGAACAGGGCGTAAACAATTCGCTGTTCGCCCGTATCGCGGTTACGCTGTTCAAGAAAGACCGAAAGAAACGCACACCGGAGCAGGACGAAAAGCTGATTGCCGAACTGGAAAAGATGGTAGACGAATACGAAGCCCAGATCGAGGAAAAGAGCAAAGAGAAATAATATGCAAGTCACTATTTTCTCATTTCTATCCGCGCTGTTGTGGAGCAGCCTGCTGATCGTGGCGATCTACCTGCTGCGGCACACGCGGTTCAAGCAGCATTTCGGCGTTCTGTCCATGGTGCTACTGTACCTGTTCTGCGCGGTACGATTATTCCTGCCGCTGGAATTTCCGCATACGCTGATTGCGGCGGACGGTGTTATTTATCCGCACATCTACAATCTGCTGACGCGGGAGCGGGATATGCTGGCGAACAAGCCGCTTGTGCTTATCCTGTGCGCCGCATGGTTGCTGGGCTTCTGCGAGTTGCTTTTTCGGTATATCCGGCAGTACCGCAAAGCGATATACAGCGTGGAGCATTATGCCGAGCCGTGGGACGAGCGAACCAATGCCCTGTTGGAGCAAGTCCAGCGGCAGACCGGACGCAAGATCACGGTACAAGGCTACACGGCTTTGAATATCGAATCCGCGTTCGGCATGGGCGTGCTGCACAAGCGAATCATCCTGCCGGACAGGGACTACACCGAAACCGAGCTGCGCTATGTGCTGCTGCACGAGTACACGCATTTTCTCAACCGCGATACCGTTGTGAAGCTGCTGGTTACGCTGTTCTGCATGATATTCTGGTGGAATCCCGTAGTGTACCTGCTGCAAAAGGATTTGGAACAGACCTTGGAGATCAAGTGCGACCTGTCCGTTGCGCGGACGCTGGACGAGCAGGAACGCGCCGCCTATCTGCGGACGATACTTTCCTTGATGAAGCAGATCGGGCACAAGCACCGCTTGCCGTTTATGGCAACCGCGCTGTTCCAAGCGGACGCACAAGCCGAGATCAAGGAGCGGTTCGTTATGGTTATGACCTACTCGGCACAGCGGCACCGCCACACCGCCAGCGCCATGCTTACCGGCGTGTTCGCCCTGCTGCTGATCGCGTCCTACGCGATTTTGCCGCAGCCGAAATTTGAAGCACCGAGCAGTGAAAAAGCAGGCGTTATCAACTTTGACAACAGCACAGCTTATATTAAGCAAGATCGAGCCGGTCGGTGTTGGCTTTGTATCCCAAATGAGCAGCCGATAGAATTAACCGAATCCGAAATTGAATTTTATAAGCACACTGGAATGACACTCGTAAAGGAGTGAACTATCATGAAGAAACGACTTCTCTGTGCATTGGGCGCGGCAGCTATCATGGCAACCGCTGTTCCGACCGCATTTGCGGCAGATATTCCGCAGACACCCACGCCGCAGAGCAGCAGCAAAAGCACGATTGCGCCGTATGCCGATGTGATCGTATACAAATATCGCATTGAAAACGGAAAGCAGCAGTACCGCCGCTGGAACGAAACCCGCGGCTATTGGGTAGACCCATACTGGATTGATGTTCCTCACTAAACCAAGATATTGCACAAAGGCGGTGATTCCGATGGTTCATTAAAAAATCCACATAAAACCGAAAGGCTGGACACCTCACCGCAGAGCGGTGCAACGGATTCATGTGGATATACATAGTATAACCGATTTTGCAGATCGGCGCAAGCGTTCAATAAAAGGCGCGGGCAGTATGCCGCCGGTTATGGCTGCTCCCGCAGAGAGTAAACTTAATATGGAGGTGTTTTCATGGTTAAATTGAAGAAGTCAATCGCATTGCTGTGCGTATGTGCAATGTTAAGCGTTCTCGCTATTTCTCCGGCGTGTGCCATCAATATCAAGGCTGATGAATTAGAAATTTCCCAAGCTGACGGTACTGGTCTGCTTTTTATCACACGAGATGTAGCTTCCACTCACGAATTATCCGATGCCGTTGGGACAGCCGTGATGGATTATGCGAGTGTTACAGCGCAAGATTTAGAAACCGCACGCGGCATTGCGTTGCCAGCAGAATATGCAAATACTTTCAATCTGGAAAACGCATATTCCAACAACAAGCGTATCTACCTTTATAGCGAGAACCTCAGTGTATCGGAATACAACCATAGCGTTGGAACTGATTATTTTGGTAAAGAAGTTCCTGTTGATAACGATGCAATCGACTATATTGCTGATGAACAGACGGCACAGATTTTTGGCGGTGATAGCAATGAACGCCATCAGCAATTTATTGGTTTTGTCGAGCCAATGCATACCGGGGATGACATTTCTACACTTGAATACTATAATTCGATTGTAGCAAATTACAACCAACAGATTCTAAAGCCGACTACGCGCGCGACCATTGCGGATTCTTCCATTGGCGTTACCTTATCCAAGGGATTATGTAGCCTTACCTATGGTTGGATTCTGGAGCGAGCAAGCGATACTGATACCAGTAATGATTATTTCGGCATTCGATGCAATGTCAATCCTTATGTAACTGGTGGTTCACAGGTACAAAAATTCAACAAAGTATCTGTAACTATGGAAACCGGAGATAAAACGAATCAGAAAATTTATCAATCCGCTCCTGAATCCACGGAATTTACAGGTTCCATTTCCAGACAAATCGCATTTCCCGTAAAAAACGGCGGTTCAATGACTATTACCAGCAATGTATCCACCGGTACAAAAGTCACACGCACCTCGAATTTAGCAAATGGGAAAGTTTCTTGGGTTTATACCAGTTCTCTCAATGGTAATGAAATGGAAAGCGGATATACTTTCTCCAAAAAAGTTGTATCTGGCAGCAAGCAGGTTGCTAAAACTAATATTATCCTTGAAGCCAATGCGTCTGGTTGGAGTGAAACAACCACTATCGGCCCTAAAACCATCGCAGTAAACTATTCTTATGCCAAATAAAATAGAGGGAGTTGAGGTTTAACCTCAACTCCCTTTGCTTTGTGCGTAAAAGATGCACACCAGCCCCAGCAGGAGCATAGTGCAGCACACGCCACTCCACCAGTGCGGCAGATACGGCAGGCTACGACAGAGCCGGTACAGGTTAATACCGCCGCACAGAACAGTTGTCAGCATACCCAGCAAGAGCAGAGCAATGGATATATTCTCAATGTTCATCGTCAGACTTCCTTTCTCTCCAAAATAAAAAAACGCCCTAATTGGGCGTAAATGCAAAAAATAAGCAGCACTTATTCAGTGCTGCTTATTTGCTGATCTGCGGTATTCACTTGATCGTTTTCAATATATTTCTTTATACAATATGCTTTAAGATCAACCAGAACAGAGGATACTGCACAGGTAATAATAAAAGGCGCGATATTATAATTTATATATAACTGACTTTCAGATTGTATCTTTTTACTTATGATAATAACATTTACGACCAAAGTAAATATTGTCGTTAATGTAGTCATACTGTGATTGACTAATTGAGCAACTTCGGTATGGATTATCATACTGAACAGTCCCCATACTAACACAAAAAATCCTGTTAAAATCGTATAATTCAACGACCGAAGTGTGGAATGGTATATGTGAACTAAAGATTCTTGTATTGTTACAGCTACAATATAACTTGCCAAAAAGAGAAGAAAACTAAAACTCACTGAATCCACGGCTTTTCCTATGAATGTAATCATTAAAATCAATATACACACATAACCGCATAAACTCACCATAAAAGACACTAATCCTGCTCCAAAGGGCATTTTAGATAATATAGCTATAATAATCGCCCAAATCAACATAATGGTACTTAACTGATCTTTGTGATTCTTGATAAAAATACTACTCTGAAAAAGCCATTCGCCAGCAATTCGTAATTTGTCTGCTACTATTGCAATAAATTTTCTCATAATATATTCTCCTTACAAACAATATACTACAGGAAATATACTACAAAAGCAAGGTGAAAAGTCATACCGCCAACATAGAATATCCCCATGTCGCAAATGTCAACAAGCCAACTGTCCAGAGAGTGAAGAGATTCTGCCGTGACAGATATTCAAACGCCAATACGATTGTTACCGTTATAAGGCACGCTAACAGAACGCTAATTACAAATTTGAGCAATGCTTTTACTATGGGGAATTTTATCGACAGATTGTTTATCCATGTAAAGCACTTACGAACCAGTCTACAACACGCCGGAACTCCTATTGCAAAGTAGACGAACGGAAAGAATAATGCAATTTCTCTCATATAATAATCCTCTCATCATTTTATCGCAAACCGCCCTCTATGGCTTAGAGGTCAGCTTTTATGTAATGCCCGCAGTAATGCGGGCGTTTTGCTTAACCAACGATCTTCCAGTTGCCGTCAACCTTTTTCAGCGTCAGTTCAAACTGCGAAATCTGTGTCATTTGCGTTGCAGCGTCCGCATATTCTACGGATACCGTTGCGCTCACCTTATCGCCGTCCTTGCGGAGAACGGTATTTTTAAGCTGCGTGAAAGTGTAGTCCGCGCACTTGATCGGCTGCATGGAATCGCCGCTTACATAGTAAGTCAGTTCCTTTTCCGTTGCAGTCGGATAGAGTGCAAAGAAAGTGTTGAGAAAGTCGGTAATATCCTTGGTATCGTCCGAGGAAACCGTACCGTTCGGCTCTACGCGCTCCGGCTCATAGTCGGATTTACCCGGCTTTGCCGTAATAGTCGGTGTCTGGGTAATCACCATGTCACCGCTGCTGTCCTTGTGAACGGCAGTTTCATACGAGCCGGAAATACTGTCTTTTTTCGTACCGTCCGAGATCATCTGCGTTACAGTGAACACGACCTCAAAATCGCTTTCGCTGCCGCCGATCTGTTCCACAGACCAAATCTGCACATTCTGTACGGACGAGGAAACAGCTACATCGCTTTTTACGCTCTCGTTCGTCATACGCTGCAAATCCTCGGTGAGATAGACCGTCAGCGCATCGATACGCTGGGCTACGGAATCCTTGTTGTTGCCCCACGAGTAGTAGGTTTTCACAAAGTTCGTTACAAACGCTTCTACACCGTTCGTATCCTCTACACGGCGATCAATGATCTCCTTTTCATGGACGGTATGCATATCAATCGCAGTGAAATCCTTATAGATGGCAAAGCCAAGACCGCAGGTGAACAGCAGCCACAGCGCGATCACAGCAGGCTTGCGGCTGTTCGCCGTATAAACGCGCAGCTTCTTCGGCTTCTGCTTTTTCGGCTGCTTCTGCACCTTTTCGGTCTGCTCTGCCTGCTGTTCGATTTTATCTTTTTTCTTAAACACAGTTAATTCTCCTTTTCTCATTATTTCTGAGGAACAGTCGCGCCGCCCCAGCCCCAGCCGCCGAAGCCATAGTAAGCCGTCCAGCTTTCAATGGTATCGAACGCCACGCCGCCGATGTTGGACGCAATCTGACCGTTTCCGATATAAATACCGACATGACCGGCGTTACCGCCACAAACACTATCCGTTGTACTGGAGTGATAAACAGCCGGGTCATTGTAGACCATTGCACCGATCGGAATGTTCGCGCTGGACTTACTCACTGCATAGAGAGAACGATTCTTACCAGCGCAGCAGATGTTATTGATCGACACGCCAGCCTTACGGTAAACGGCTTCTACCCATGTTTCGCACAAGCCGCGCCCCGCAGGTATACCGTACTTGCTCGAATCTCGTGCGATCTCCGCAATGCGGTTTTGCACATCGGTTCCCAGCGCGTCACCGCCCGCCTGCGTCAAAAACTGCTTTACCAGCTTGACATAGAACATATTGCCGTAGTTATACCGCCAGCCGCCGTTGATCGGCGTGGAAATCTCGTTTTTATAGGTGACTTTCACGCCGCCGGAGTGCTGCCGGGAAAACTCCTGTGCCAGTTCAAAGGTATACCGTTTTCCGTTTCGTGCAACGAAGTCCAGAAAGCCGCTGCCGTAGTTATACGCTTGAATTACAGCATCCATATCGCAGCCGAGCCTATCGGCTTTCGCTATCAGTTCAGCAAAATACTTGCAGCCCTGTTTGATACTGTCCTCTGTGCCGAGCGTATTCACCGGCAATCCGGCAGATTCCGAGGACTGCATGACATCTTCCAGCTTGCCCTCACTTTCCACTTGGATAATCGCAAGCAGGACATAGACATAATCGCTGATACCGTTCTGCCGCGCGTATTTCTCAACCATCGGCTGATGAGCGAGGACTTCCGGCGAGAGGTTCACGCCGATATACATTCCAGACCCAGTACCGCCGCCGGAACTCTCATCATCATCGGCAGATATAATCACCAACATACCCAGCAGCAGCGCAATCAGCAGCGCAACGCTAAGTGCGCCTGCTGCTGCTGCCTTTTTAATCATTTGCGACCACCTCGTTTCTCAGCGGACTTGGTTTTGCGCTTGGTGGTTTCTGTTGTAGTGGTCTGCGTGGTACGCTCTGTTACGGCAGACATACGAGCCTTAGAGGATTCACGCTGCTTAAATTCCGCGCCGAAAGTTTCCTTGTCCAGTCCTGCAGGCATGGACGAACGCTGCTGCGGCTTATCTACCGCAACCGGGCGTTCTGCCGAGTGTTCCGGCTTGCGATCTGCAATCGGTTCTGGACGCTGCTTGCGCTCTCCACCGAATGTTTCCTTATCCAAACCGGGCTGCGGCTTGTCATGGACGGTAGGACGCTCTGCCATCGGGCGATTCGGTGTGCGCTCCACAGGCGGCTTACTTTCATTATTCGGCTTGTCAGCCACAGTCGGATGCTCCTGCGGTTTGCGTTCGGTCTGCGGTATTATCCTTATCTGGCCGCGTGACAGTATTATCCTTGCGGGCGGCTGCACACTGCACTGACTGCCGGTAGCTGCATTATGCGTTTCCGGCTGTGACTGACGCGGCGGCTTTTCCACCGTTGCGCGTTCCGGCGCAGGATTGGACTGCGTAGTTGTTGCAGATGCATTGCTGCCGCTCTGTTCACGCCGTACCGACATTTTCTCGCGTCGGCTTGCCGTTGTGCTGCGGCGGGCTTCCAGCTGTGCAGCTCGGCTTTCACGGCGTTTCTGCATGGTTTCGCGCACGCTTTCACGCGCTGATTCTACATTGCTGCGGACAGCGTATTCCGCATTAGTCGGCAAATCCTTGACCTTTTGTACGGTTTCCTCTGCCTTATCCTTAACGCGGGACGGCGTATCTGCGATCTTGCCAATCGTTTCGCCCACACGCCGACCAATGTTCGACTTTTCCTGTTCCGGCTGCTGCGATTGCGTGTCCTCATGCCCCGAAGATTCACGGCTCGTTGTGCTTGTGCCAGAAGAACTGCTGCGCTGTGTGGTCTGCGCTGCGTGGTTACGCCCAGATCGTCTGCCGATACCAAAGCCCACGCCAAACGGCAGAGCCTTTCGCATAGTACGCGAGAGTACGCCGCGAGAACGACCAGCGATTGCACGACCCATACGACCGCCTGCACCATCCGGCTGCAAGCCGATCATGCCGAGCAGTCGTTCCTTTTGCATATACACGCCCGCAAACACTACAAGCTGCATAATAAGCACCAGAATGAACGCCATACTGCCAACTACCGAATAAACGATAGAGGACAACATGAGAACAAAGGTGGTAAGCAGCGTTGTACCCACGCGGAGCATGATCGTATTGAACAACGAAACAACTGCACGCTTGCTTGTCCCGGAGAACGCCGGAATCATACTGATAAGCAGGCTGATTGGCAGGAACATTGCATTGATGAGGAAAAGCACCTGTGAGAGCAGCATACTGCCCGCCAACGCGATTGCAAATATCGAAATAATGATATTGAAGATCAAGAACACGAATGACAAGCCAAGGCGATTGTTTACCTCCGTGATCGTCAGATTGCCGTTATCATAATCTTCGATTTCAGACTTTACTACTTCTTCACGATCTTCGCCCTTATTGGTTTTCGGGGAAGTACCAAGCAGATCATTCACTCGTTCCTCACCGATGGTTTCCACATCAGTATCACCGAACTGCATGAGAAGCCAGGGCTGCTTCACTTGAATACCAAACAGACAGTCACGAATCGTCGCAACGCCTGTCGAAGTGTTCGTTGCATCCGGCGCGAGAATTTTTGCGCTGGCGTTGATAACACCGTTGCTAATATCGCTTGAAAACTCATTCAAGCCTTTAATCGCAGAGGGAGCATAAGCAATAAGGCAGAACGACGCAATAAACACAACCGCATAGTTGAGTGCCGCGTGCAGAGCCTTAGTGATCTCGTGTTTAATGCAAGCTGCATAAACACAGTACAGACCTACCAGCAGCGTAATGAGCGCGATCATGCCGGGGAAAAGACCGGTCGTATCAAAGCCGCTGGGCGAAATGCCGGTGATAAGCTGAATATTTGTGCCTACGGTATCTGCTGCGCTGCTGATGAAATCCAGATCATATGCCTGCTGAATCAGATAGCCAACCGCATTGCTCATATACAGATTCATTGTCCAGATGAGGTTTGTGAACATATAGAACGCATACTGAACGGTTTTACCTAAACCATCTTTCCAGTTCCACGGCAGCCAGTCCCAGCTTGTATCTACATAGAAATCAAGCTGATAATTAGCAATGGAATACTTGCTGAACTCATGTGCTTCGTCAATAGTTTCGTCCAGCAGTCCAGCGGCGTGAGCCTGCACCGTGAACAGGTTACAGAAAACAAAAGCCATTACAACCACGATAAAGGCTGTAATGGCAATCCGTTTTACTTTTTGTGTGTTGCAGCACTGTGTCATACGTTACACCTCGCTTTCGATCAGCGGCGGGCGCGTATCGAACGCATTGAACAGGTAATCGAACATGACATGGAACTTGATAACGCCGACACGACCGTACAGGTCTTGGAAAAGACACTGACCGTTTTCCAGATTGCGAAGCCGCTTTTGATTGTTTTCGTCCTCGGAATCCAGACCAAAAAATTCAAGTGTTTTCTTGATCTCGTTAATATCCGTAGAGCGGAACGCGAACTTCATGCCGATATTGTTCTTGATATTCTCGTCCGCTACATCACCGGCGTTCTGGGTGACAAAGTAAACGGCAGCGTTCATCGAACGACCGGCACGAACCAGCTTGTTTGCCAGCGTTTTGCCCTGTGCCACATTGAGGAACGCCCATGCTTCATCAAGACCAACCATCTTGAAGATACTTCTATCCGAATGAATGAAGTCCAGCGCAAAGGTGGAAATGACAATCAGCATGGAGATCGACAGCATTTCGATGGTGGTATAGTCCGCAGGCGCGGTGTCCTTGTCCGGCAGAACCAGATCGGCAACTTGAATGATGTTAAGCTGCT
>OQWM01001593.1_pt1 | contig 15561 bp, 14 predicted proteins | sample 1691531 | NCBI WGS metagenome assembly OQWM01 (sample SAMN03418257, study PRJEB22391) | human gut metagenome | biome: human-gut; feature: organic feature; material: feces | host: Homo sapiens | place: Tanzania | collected 2013-01
ACACGTTCTCGTATCTTTCCATGTCGGCGAACTTCGCCAGTTTTCCTTTGCCCATATATGGTTTTAATAAATTAATCTTTAGTATATTGTCGGTATAATCAGAATACTCAATCTGCAAAGTTAACCATTTATATTGACACTTCAATGGCGGGAAACAAAAATATTAAAAAAAGACCTGCATCAGAGCAATGTTGATTGCTCCGATGCAGGTCTTTGTATTTTTTATTTCGTTCTTTCTTTTTATTCAATCACTACTGTTGTCCAGCCGTGCTTATCCTCAACGGTGCCATACTGTATGCCACGCAGAGTTTCGTAAAGCTTGGTTGACCATGGGCCCGGCTTCTCACCGAAGTTGTAAACCTTGCCTGTGTCCATATCGTCGAGGTGTGAGATTGGCGAGATAACGGCAGCTGTACCGCATGCTCCTGCCTCCTCGAATGTCTCAAGCTCCTCTTCAGGCACCGGACGACGCTCTACCTTCATACCCAGATCCTCTGCAATCTGCATGAGGCTGCGGTTGGTGATTGACGGGAGGATTGATGTAGACTTAGGAGTGACGTAGGTGTTGTTCTTGATGCCGAAGAAGTTGGCAGCGCCACACTCGTCGACATACTTCTTCTCCTTAGAGTCGAGATAGAACTCGCTGGCGTAGCCCTTGGCGTGTGCAATAGAGTTGGCCTTAAGACTTGCAGCATAGTTGCCACCCACCTTATATATACCTGTGCCGAGCGGAGCTGCACGGTCGTAGTCGCGGATTATGACGTACGGATTGCTTGAGAAGCCACCCTTGAAGTAAGGTCCTACCGGAGTGACGAAGATGAGGAACATGTACTCTGAAGCCGGATGTACTCCTACCTGAGCCGATGTGCCGATGAGCAACGGACGGATGTAGAGCGTGGCTCCACTCTCGTATGTAGGGATGTACTCCTGATTGAGACGCACTACCTTCTTAACCATCTCTACGAACAGCTCTGTAGGCAGCTCGGGCATCATGATGCCACGACATGTAGACTGCAAGCGTGCAGCGTTGTCCTCAACACGGAACACACGCACCTTGCCGTCGGGACAGCGATAAGCCTTCAATCCCTCAAAAGCCTCCTGACCATAATGCAGACAGGTGGCTGCCATGTGCAGTTTCAAATACTCGTCGGAGCAAACTTCAATCTCGCCCCACTTACCGTCGCGATAGCAGCAACGTACATTGTAATCGGTCGGCATATAACCGAACGAAAGTTCTGACCATGCTATATCCTTCATAATATTATTATGGTTTTGTTATCTTTCAAGACAAAAGTACGAATAAAAAGGGTTACGTGCAACTATTTCAGACGAAATTTTCTATTTTGCCGTTTTTCCGTCTGTTATGATAGCTTTCTCGATATCGTCCTTATAGTTCAAGTTCATCTTGCGATAGATGTCGTGCATGTGGAGCAGACGGTCGGCGAAGCTGCCAAACTCGCGCTGGTCCTGATTGGTCCACTGCACCTCGGCAAGGGCTGCAAGACGTGGCAGCAGTTCCCATTCGAGCTTCTTGGTGTCGGGCACCCACTCTGTCCATATACATCCCTCGGCACCTATCACATTGGCCTTTTCGCTGTCCGACAAATCGGAAAAAGCCGGATTCACGTCATACACGCGCTTGATGCTCGGTATGCCGGTTATCTGATTGATGCGTGGATTAGAGAAGTAGAAGTTGGTGATTGGAGCCACTACTGTCTTGTGTCCTTCCTTTGCTGAGCGTATAGAGGCTTTCTGGCTTGTCCATGCTATTACGGTGATGTCCTTCGATGGTGTTCCGTCGAGTATCTCGTCCCATCCAAGCATCTTACGGCCACGGGCTTTTATCTCCTTTGCTACCTCGCCCATAAACCACGACTGCAACTGTTCCTCCTTAGAGTGGCCCTCAATGTCCTTCAGTCCGAGAGCGGCAATCTTGGCCTGACAACGCTCGCATTCCTTCCAGCGCTCCTTAGGACACTCGTCGCCACCTATATGTATATAAGGTGAGGGGAAGATGTCCATAATCTCGTTGATGACATCCTTGGCAAGCTGCAGAGCGAAGGGCTGGCCGGCACACATCACCTCGCGAATCACGCCGAAGTGGCAGCACACGTCGTACGGACCTCCGGTGCATCCCAACTGCGGATAGGCTGCCAATGCCGACTGGATGTGTCCGGGCATGTCCACTTCGGGAATTACAGTGATGTGGCGTTCGGCTGCATAGCGCACGATGTCGCGTGCCTCGTCCTGTGTGTAATAGCCCGACACGGGCTTGCCGTCGTATTCCTTACCGCCAGGCAACACTGTCTGCTTGCGCTTCGAACCAATCTCGGTGAGCAACGGATACTTCTTTATCTCGATGCGCCAGCCCTGGTCTTCGGTCAGGTGCCAGTGGAAATAGTTGATGTTGTGCATTGCAAGCACGTCGATAAACTTCTTGATGTAGTCTACCGAGAAGTAATGACGACCGCAGTCGAGCATGAATCCACGATAGGCAAAGCGTGGCGCGTCGTGAATCTTGGCAGCCGGCAATGCCACCTCTTTAGCTTCGCTCACCATAGGCAGCGCCTTTGTGAATGTCTGCAATCCACGGAACACGGCAGCGTGTGTGGCACCGTTGAGTGTGATGAGCTTCTTTGTCACGTTGATGTCGTAAGCCTCGTCGCCACCAGCTACGCTTGCTACGCCCAGACGTATCTGGTTGGAAACCGAGCGGTCGGTTGCAGTGATGCCGATACCGGTCATAGCCTTGACATACGAAACAAGGAATTCGGCGTTGCGCTTCTGCACAGCGTCGCCTGTAGGATAATAAACTGTGGTGTGGGCATTGATGACGAATGCCGGCTTGGCAACGACTTCTACCGACTGTGGTAATGGTATGACATTCCAGTTACCTGTCTTCACATCCTTTGCCGATACAGCGATGCTGCACAACAGGAGCAACAACGCAAAGAGTTTTTTTGACATAATAGATTTGTTTTTAAGTGTTTATTTTTACTTCAGCCCCTCAAGCAACGGCTTCAGTCGTGCGTCGCTTGGGCGCGGAGCGTTGTACTTGTACATACGGCCCTCACGGTCGTAGATGAGGAAGAACGGGATGCCGTTTACGTTGAGCGACTGAGCGAGCGTGCCCTTAGCGTCGATGAGCAGGTTGCCCTCAAGTCCGAGCTGTGCCACCTTCTTCTTCCATGCCTCAACATTAGAGTCGATAGAGATTGAGAGGAACACTACGTCCTCGTTCTGCAAGTCCTTCTCAATAGCTTTCAGGTGAGGTATCTCCTTGATGCAAGGCACACACCACGATGCCCACATGTCGATGTAGACATACTTGCCACGGAACTTGGCAAAGTCCACCTTGTTGCCGTTGAGGTCGTTCAGCACCACATCGGCAGGGAACATATTGCCCGACACTGTAGCCTTACGCTTCTTGAACTCGCTGAGATACTTCTTGTCGAGACCATAGCGCTCGGTGAGCAATGTAAGCTCGCTGAGTCCCTCGTCATAGTTTACGGCATAGCGGAATGTAGTGATGTACTTGTTGAGCAACACATCCTCAATGCGCAGTTTGAGCAATGCATCCTTCACCGAATTCTCTACAGCCGATATGCGCTCGTCGAGACTGCCTTGCGGCAGCGACGCAAGCACCACACGCGGAGACGAATCGAATGCCGATGACATTGGGCAATCTACAGCCGGAGCTATACGCTTAGCCTCAGCAGCGATGTCTACGCCCACGTCCTGCGGCATACGTCCTGTAGCAAAGCGCAGGTTCTCCATATTCTCAAAGCTGAAGGTCGAAGCCCACAGGCGCAGATACTGGGTTGTAACCGCCGACGGACGACAAACCCGTATCAAGCTGTCGGCAATGGCAGGATAACCAAGCACCAGACTCTTCAGAGCCTCAGCCTGCATTGTCTTGCCCTCCATCCACAGCTGCTTGCTGCGAGCCACACTGATATCGTTGAACGCTACGAGAGCCTTGGTGTCGGCATCGGCCTTGTTGAAGTCGATGTTGCCCTCGGCATCGATAGTCATCGACAGATTGGCTGCATCCTTCTTTACGGTCAGATGTACCGGCACAATGTTCTGACGACGGTTTGCCACAGCCACCACCTTATATATATTATATGGCGAGACTGGTGTATTGGCAAGAATCTTCTGTCCGTTTACCGATACAGAGTCGGGCTGCAACGACGACACTCCTACGGGCATCACGTAGAGTTTCAAGTCGGCAGGCACACTGCCACGTAGCGTGCCTGCTATCTTGACCGACTGCGCCATGGCGCCAGCCGAAGCAAGCGTCATGAATGCAGCAGTCAATATTGTTCTTAACGTCATATTTTTATTGTTATTGTTAAGCATTCAGCATTACTGAACACTCGGTTTGAAGATGATAGACGAGATGCGTCCGGCGCAACCCTTGTGTACCTCAACCGGCTTGACATTGGCACTGTTGTCGGTACGCACGTCCTTACAGTTGTAGATGTAGAAGTTGCCACGCTTGGTGCTCTTGTCATATGTGCCGACGAGGAGTTGGTCGGTGGTAGCATTCAGGTCGACGAATGTCACCTCCTCGTTGCTGCCGAAGTCGATGGCATACTGGTCCTTCTGAGGCAATGACTTTGTTGCTACGTCGGGCAGATAGACGTAGATGCGGTTGCCGAGCGCATAGAAATAGCGCTTCTGATTGAACGACACTACAAACGGAGTACCCTTGGCAGGAACAGCAGTGTTGGCATCGGCTTCTATCTTCTGCGACTGGAACTTATCGGTAGTACCAGCCCATGAGTTGCCTGCAATAAACTCCCAGATGTATACTTCGCCTGTCGACTTGTCCTTCGAGAAGGTGTATACCGGCAGATTGTAGTTGGCATCGTAGCCATAGTTGCAGAACACGGTAAGCAGCTCCTGACCTTCAGGCAGATTGCCCACAGCATCAAATTCGCCGGTGTTCATGTTCTGAGCCTTGGCTACGTTGGTATTGTAGTCAACCAAGTAGGTGTTGGTAGAAACCGATCCCCACATGCTCATCTTTGATGGGATGAAAGCGTCGGCTCTTAGTCCCTTGAAGGTGTCCTTGCTGTACGAGAACATGTACTGTACATTGACATGTACAAACTCGCCGGTGGTCTTGTCGTAGGCGTAAGGTGCGTACGAGTCGGGCGTGAACGACGAAGCACGGAATGTCGACGATGTCTCACCGTAGTTGATAGCGGTGATTACGGTAAAGTTGTTAGGGTCGATGACATAGCAGTGGTCGTCGGTCGACACCATTACACGTGTAAGCGACTTAGGCCATGTGATGCTTGCAAGCACGGCATTCACCAGATGGTCTTCCGACACGTCGGGATTCATCTTGTTCAGACAGTGTTCAATCACAATCTCTTTCTGTCCGGCTGCCACCTCCTCAGAAGTGAGTGTCTTGACGAAGCTCAGATTGCCCTTGCCGTCGGCATCGGTCGATGTGATGAGATAACCCTTCTCGAAGGTACGGTTCACATTGACCTTATACTCTATCACCTTGCCCACCTGTCCGTCGGTAACAGCCAGATGAACGTAGTATGTGCCACCCGATGTGAACTGATAGTTGAGCGTAGGCTCAGTGCTCACCTCTTCGAGCTTGCCCTTTGCGCCATTGATGTATGTGCCCACCTGCCACTTGTACTGCAGATTGGCAGCGTCGCCCGAGTACGACACCTGCGGGTCGATGACACAATCATTGCCAAGATACAAGTTGTATTCGGGCATTTCGCTACCGTTTGCGTTCTGTATAGTCAGCGTGGGCAGTTCTCTTGTAGCCTCCGTACTGTCATCGCTGATACACGACACCATACCAAGCGACAGGCTCAACGCGAGGGCTATTGCTGTAAATATGTTTTTTCTTTTCATTTTGTTCGCTTTTTTATTGTTTCACCTCATCAGTTTACAGAAGGCGTCTTCTGCCACTCTATGTCGTCCTTGTGGTCGTTGTACATAGGTATGAGCACATACTTGGTCAGGATAGATTCGTACATGGCAAACGGACCCTGCATGGCCTTGGCCTTGACAAAGTATTCGCCGTAAGCCGTAATAAGCTCGTTGTACACGTCCTTGTTGGCCTTGGGCATAAGCTCATAGAAATACTTGAAGAAGAGCTGTGCGTTCTCAAACGAGTATTTTGGCAGACCCGTATAGGTAGACCACCAGTCGGGACGCTCTGTAATACGGAAGTCGGAATAGCGCACGGTGAATGTCTTCTGACCTGTAGGACGAAGCTGGTCGTTCATGCCAATCTCAATGCGCAGCTTCTTCTCCTTGGTCTGAATCTCATCGTCGTTACCGCGCAGAAGCATTATCTTCACTGTGTCCTTTGTAGCGTTGGCTGCTATCTCGGCACGTGCGATGGTAAAGTTCACGCCTTCTACCATGTCGGTAGAATCGGCCACCACCTTGATGTCAATCTTGCGGGCTTCGCTCTTGGGCACACCCATAAGCGTCACAGGTATGGCAATCTCGTGCTCCTGTGCAATGTCATAGCCGAAGTTGTAGGTTATGACCGAGTCGGCAGAGTAGTTGCTGTTGGTGTAGTTGAACGATACCGAGTCTATCTGACCCGTATCATACAGCTTATAGTCCTCCTCGCAACTCACAGCCACCACTGCAGTGGCAGCAAGAGCAAGTGCAAATATCTTGTTTTTCATTTTTATTGTCTCCTATTATAACTTTAGTTTCTATAGTTAAACTCGTCTACCGGGATAGGCAGCACGTATATATTCTCGCTTGCCGGAATGGTGCGCAACTCTACGTTCGACTGGATGTCGCGGTTCAGACGCTTCATGTTGTACCATACCTGTCCCTCGCCGAACATCTCCTTGTGATACTCGTTGAATATCATCTCCTTGGTCAGAGTCTTACCGGCACGCAGTGCGGGCAGTCCTCTCGACGAAGTCTCAGCCTGGAAGTATTCGAGTGCCTTGTCATAGTTCTTGTCGAGCAGAGCTTCGGCAGCTATAAGATACAGCTCCGACACGTGCAGGATATTGATGCCGTCGATGCGATCTTTCCAGTCTTTAGGTGCCATCTCACGCTCGTCGAGTGTATAAATGTCGACGGTCTTGTAGAGGTTGACAGTCTGGTTGCCCTTCTTGAACCACTGCAGACGGAAGTCCTGCGATGTGGCGTCGATGTCCTGGGCATAAACCTTGTCGTAAGGCATCGGATGGCTTACACCCGACTCGTCGGTGTAGGGATTGAACGAGTGGAACGACTGGAAGGTGTACAGATAGCTCTTCACGGTCTGCAGATAGCTTGTAGAGTAGAGTCCCCACAGTGTCTCGCGGTCGGACAGTTTGCCGGCGAAGACATTCTGCACCTCGTTAGGCTCTACCAACGGGAACTTCTTGCTGTCGATGACCATCTGTGCATACTTGGCAGCATTGTCCATGTCGCCCTGCATCCAGTATACCTTGGCAAGCATGCCGAGCACTGCGTAGTAGTTGCAGTGGGTCTCACGGAAGTTCTGGAACTTGAAGTACTGGCCGTTGTTGCGCGGATAGACGATTGCATCCTTCTCCTCAGCGAGCAGCTGCTCAGCCTCCTGGAGGTCCTTGATGATAAGACTGTACACCTCGCCCACCTTCTTAAACTCATTTATCTTAGCCTCATAGGTAGTGGTGTAAGGAATGCCACGCTTGGTAGGGTCGGTTGAGCAGAACAGGCGCAGCAGGTCGAAGTGCAGATAGGCACGCACAGCCAGCATTTCGCCCTTGTAGAGATTGTAGAGCGGGAAATCGGCTTTCTGCTTCTCCTGAAGATTCTTCAGCACGTTGTTGGCGTAGCCGATGGTCTGATAGGCTGTAGCCCAGATGCTTGCCAGACGGTTGCGCAGATAGTCGTCGTCGTTATACTGATACTTGACGAGGGCGTCCGAGCCTAATGCGTCGTTGCTGTTAGCCAAGTCTTGCGCCATCACGTCGGTAAGTCCCCAATAGAGATCCATGCCGTAGAGCGAGCCCGACTGCATGGTGCCGTACACTCCATATATGGCAGCCTCAAATCCGGCAGGAGTCTTAAACTGGTCGGCTTCAAGATTCTCGCCTTTCGGGCGAACATCCAGGAAGTCGTTGCACGATGTAAGAGCGGTTGTGCCCAAAAGGAGGGCAAACGCCAGTCGTGCTATATGTTTGTTGAAATGTGTCTTATACATTATAATATATGTTTTATTGTTGCAATATATTTATATGGTGTCCCTATTGCCAGCGGCTTAGAATGTCAGACTTGCCGACATGTTGATGCTGCGGCTGAAGGGGTAAGATGTACCACGCTCGTACTTGGCGGATGTGATGCGGAAGAGGTCCTCAGTGCCGATGCCCAGATACATCTTCTGGATGTGCAACTTCTTGAGGAATGTCATCGGAACATTGTACTGCAAATAGAGGCTTGAGAGCCACAACTCGTCGTCCTTCTCTACGAAACGGTCGGTATAAACGCTTGTGTTGCCGGTTGCCTTAGCAATGTCGATGTATGGCTTCACGTCGCCCACATTGGTCCAGCGGTCGGTGAATGCACGCACGTCGCAGTTCTTGCGCGGGTTGACATTCTCAACCTTCAAGGCACGTGTTGAGTTGTACATCTCGCCACCGAAACGATATGAGAAGCTTGCTGTGAGCGAGAAGTTCTTGTACTGCAACATTGACGAGATGCTACCCTGCAATGTTGGGTTGGTATCGCCACACGACACCTGGTCCTTCGAGTCGTACTTGTAGGTGTAGCTGCCGTCCTTCTTGATGAATATCTCGTTACCGGTAGCGGGGTCGATACCTGCCGAGCGCACAGCATAGATTGCCGACGGCGACTCGCCCTCACGATACTGGAACAGCGGCGACGACGAAGCAATGTTGGTAGAACCGTCTGAAGAGGTAAATCCTGATGCGTTCTGCTCGTTCATACGCTTCATGGCGTCAGAGATGTTGTTGATGGTGGTCTTCGAGTGCAGACCGTTTACTGAGAGGCTCCACTCCCAGTCTCTTGTCTTGATAATCTTGCCCCACAATGAGAACTCGATACCATTGCTGGTCTGCGAACCGAGGTTAGCCTTCACGCTTGTTGTTCCTGATGATGGCGGAAGCGAACGGTCGATAAGCATGTCGGTGGTCTTCTCGTTGTACACGTCGAAGTTGACGTTCAGACGGTCGCCGAACAATGAAGATGTGATGCCGACGTTGAGCTTCTTGGTGGTCTGCCATTTAAGGTCGGGGTTGGCCATACCCATAGGTATTGCGCCCACTCCGGTGTACGACAGATAGTCGCTGTTGTACTTGTATGTGGTCACGGCCTGATATGAGCTGAACTTCACGCTACCTGTGTAGCCGTAGCTGCCACGCAGACGCAATGTGTTGATCCAGCCAAGCTTCTTAGCGAACTCTTCATTATGAATGTTCCATCCGGCACCTACCGACCAGAACGGAGCATAGCGGTGGTCGCTACCGAACTTTGACGAACCCGACACACGGTAAGAGCCGTCGAGTACATAGCGGTTCTTCCACATGAAGTTGGCTGCAAGGAATCCACCCAAGCTTGCCGAGAGGTCCTCGCTTCCCGACGGTTTGCCGCCGTCAGGATAAGTTGTGGCGTATGCAATGTCGTTCTGCTCGTCGCTGAGGAAGCCTGTAGCAACGAGTGTGCTTGATGTCGACTTCGAGCGCTTTATCTCACCGCCAAGGTTGAGGGTGAGCATGGTGCCGTCATTGTCGAAGTTGTGGATATAGTTGCCCACGAGCTTGGCAGCCCACTGGTCGGAACCGGTGTTGCCGAGTGTGTACTTACCCTTCTGCGAAATGTTGGTCACGTTCTTGAAGTCGTGCGAGTCTGGCGAGCGGAACACGTCGCTTGTGCCACGGCTTGTGTTGTACGAACCCTGGGCTGTGATGAAGAAGTTTGGCTTGATGTTGTAGCGAACGTCGAGCGAAACCTGCTGTGTGCGCGACTGCGACTTGCTAAAGCTGCTCAACGATGCCTCATACAGAGGGTTGTTCATCTCGTACGACAGCTCAGAGCGCAGGTTGCCATACTGGTCGTAAGGCGAATCGTAGGGGTTGCACTCCAAGTAGCTTGAGAACGAGCCGTACTTAGACGAGTTGGTGTTGAGCTGGTCGTGCGAGGCACGGAGCGTGATGACGAGGTTGTTTATGGCTGTATACGAAAGGTATACGTTCATGCCATAACGTGTACGGCCGTCGTCCTTCATCACACCCTGAGTGTTCTGATAGTTGGCGTTGACGTTGTAGTCAAGACCCGAACCGCGTCCTGAAATAGAAAGTGAGTGGTTGTGCGAGAAGCTGTTGCGCACGGGCTTCGACTTCCAATCGGTATCGATGCCGCTTGTCACCAAAGCGAGTTTCTCAAAATAACTCTCGTCGAGCTTGCCTGTCTCGCTCTTGTAGAGTCCGGCACGCTTCTCAAGCTCCAGCTTCTGCGCTGCATTACAATAGTCGTAGCTGCTCAGGTCGGCAAAACTCAACTGAGGAGTTACGGTATAGCGAATGCGTACGGGCGACTGGCTTACGCGCTTGCGCTCGATTACGATAACGCCGTTGGCAGCGTTCTCACCGTAAAGTGCTGTAGCCGAAGCGTCCTTAAGAATGTCTACACGCTCAATGTCGTTGATGTCCATGTCGTAGAGTGCCTGAAGGCTCTGCTCCACACCGTCAATCACGATAAGCGGTGCGTTAAGTCCCACCTCATTGCTTGTAGAAAGCGATGTGGTGCTACGTATTACGAGGTCGGGCACTGCATTAGGGTTTGAACCCGCAGCATTGTTCTGCGCAATATTCAATGACGGGTCGAGGGTGGCAAGTGTCTGCAAGATATTATTAGGCGCAACCTTCATAATCTCGTCGCTTGTAACAGTCTTGGCAGCACCTGTGAAGGTCTGCTTCTTACGTGTGAAGTAGCCGTTGACCACAACGTCGCTAAGAGTCTTGGAGTCGCGCTTCAACACGACCTTCATCTCATGACCCGCTGTCACAGTCTGGGTCTCCATTCCGATGTACGACACCTGCAGTTTCTGTTTCTTCAGTTCTACTGACTTGAAACTAAATCTACCGTTTACGTCTGTGATAGTAACTACATTTGCGCCCACGATTCTCACCTGAGCACCGATGAGCGGTTCGTTGTCATCCGCAGAATAGACTACACCGCTAATGCTGTTACTTTTTACCTTACCATCATTAACAACAACAGTCACGTTGTCCTGAGCTTGGGCAGTAGTGGGAGAAACCATTCCCCCTAATCCCGCTAAGCCGATGGCGAACAATACTTTCTTTTGCATTGGCTGATTTTATTAGTTTATACTTTAATGTTTGCAAAATTATACAAAACCTGCTTAAAACAATAATAAAAGTCAACAATTCTTAAAAATAAGGTACATTTTTATGTAGAAGAGGTAGCCGTTGGCTTTAAGTGGCATAGACGAGGTATTGCGAAATACTCAATTATTTGTATGTTTCGTAAACATATTTGAGTATATTTTACCTTTTCTAAAATTATTTTCGTACTTTAGTAAGCGTATTTACTTATTTTATAATAATGTATAGCAAAGAATGATGGACGATATATTGAAACAGATAAAGGCTGGCGAGGTGTCGGGGATGCAGTTCAAGGAACGCATTCTCGACAAATATGATATTGCCTGTGAGTTAGTGGCGTTCAGTAATTCACATGGTGGCAAGTTGGTAGTTGGTATAAAGGATAAGACCGGAGAAACCAATGCCTTGTCGTATTCTGAGGTACAAGAAACAACCAACTTGTTGAGTGACATTGCTTCAGAAAACGTAGTGCCATCCATTCTGATAAAGATAGATACTGTTGAGGTCGAGGATGGCAACTTGGTTGTTGCTACTGTGAAGGAAGGACTCAACAAGCCTTATCATGACAACAAGGGAATCGTATGGGTGAAGAATGGTGCCGACAAGCGTAAAGTGTTCGATAATGCTGAACTTGCAGAAATGATGACCGACTGCGGTAGTTTTGCACCAGACGAGGCTGGAGTTAGGGATGCAACTGTCAACGACCTTGATGCAACGACCATCAAGCAGTTTCTTGGCAACCGTTTTGAAAGAGTTTTGGAGAAGAAAGGCTTGACAGGTGACGCTTTTAATGAAGCATCACTTGATATGATATGCTCTACCATAGCTAAGGGGCATGACTGTGAGAAGATACTTCGCAATCTGCGATTTATCCGTCCTGACGGTACACTGACAGTTGCTGCCATGCTTCTGTTTGGCAAATACACCCAACGCTGGATGCCAATGGTGACAGCCAAGTGCATCTGTTTTGCAGGCAACAGCATTGGCAGCAAGGTCTTCCGTGACAAAGTGAATGATGCAGATATGGAGGGAAATCTGCTTCATCAGTATGACACTATCATGGATTTCTTCACTCGTAATCTGCATAATGTGCAGGTGGGAGATGAATTCAACAGCATGGGTAAGTTGGAAATACCTTACACAAGCTTGGTTGAGTTCACGGTAAACAGCCTTGTACATCGCTCGTTGAACATGAAAGCCCCTGTTCGCATTTTCATTTTCGACAATCGTGTTGAGATTCACAGTCCTGGTGCATTGCCTAACGGACTCACTATTGATGACATCAAGGCAGGAACTTCTATGCCTCGCAATATGTTCCTTTTTAACAATGCCATATACTTGCTGCCATACACTGGTGTAGGTAGCGGCATCACTCGTGCACTGGACGAAGATATCAATGTCACGTTTATGAATAATGACAAGGCACAGGAATTTGTCATCACGGTTTGGAGAGAAGAAAGTAACCAAGTAGGTAACCAAGTCGAGGAAAAAAGTAACCAAGTCGAAGACCATAACACTGGACTTAGACACTCTGACACCGGCTTAGACACCGACCATGACACTTTTGCCGAAGACCATGACACTCAACTTAGACACTCTGACACCGGCTTAGACACCGACCATGACACTTTTGCCGAAGACCATGACACTCAACTTAGACACTCTGACACCGACTTAGACACCGACCATGACACTTTTGCCGAAGACCATGACACTATACATAGTTACCATGACACTAAAAGAGTGCCATTGACGAATAAACAGAAGGATATAGTAAACTTCTGTAGCGTGCCAAGAACAAGTAGGGAAATTTTGGAAAGAGCCGGTGTTGTCTATCATACAAAAAATATAGCTAAATACATCACCTCCCTTGTTGCAGCAGGATATTTGCAGATGACCAATCCTGAAAATCCTACAGCAAGCAACCAGAAATACAAGAAAGTAACAACAAAGTAGAATAACAATAATAATTTACAGCATTAGTGTCCCATTATCAAATCGTCGCACCCTTAAAATCTCTTGCAAAAGACTGTATTTCAATTAATTCAAAGAGCGATTAGTCCACTTTAGCGGAACAGTAGTGATCATAAATAATAAATATGGTTTACCAGATATTCGATACTGGTGTTACTGTAAATTTTATTGGACTTGAATATGCTTATAATTGGGGGCTTATATATGAAATTCCGTAGCAAACACGAATTATATAAGTGTGCAAAAGATAGCATTACGCTAATACATATAAATAAAGATAACGATGAAAAAGAATAAGAAGAAAAGGTGGACAAAGAAAAAAGTCTCTATAAATATAAAGGATATAATCGGAATGATTTACTTTCTTATCTGTGTGGGGCTTTTGGCTTATTGCTTCATTGCCACTCCTATACTATTGAGCGTACTGAAGAAACATGGCACTAAAACGGAAGCTGTCATAACATCCACTACTATAGGGGGACCCCGCTATACAACGCCTAATTACATATATGAGTTTTATGTTGGCGATAAGACTTACGAGGGAAATTCCCTTGTGGATGAGCGAGATTCAAGTAAAATTGGAACAAAAATCCAAATATTATACTTGGATTGGCTTCCGTGGTTCAATAGACCTATATATTATTGGGATGATTAAGACAAAAAGAATGGTTATGGGAAGAAAAATAGTTGTGGCTATGATAAACATAGCTGTCGGACTTTTTACTGCATATATGTTTATAGTATCTGATAGAGAAACTAAAATCTCTACAACACAAAGCAATATCGCTTGTGAGATAATAAATTTGGATTTGCGAAGTGGCTCAAGACATCACCCATCGGCAGACATTATTTATCAAGGTAAAAAATACGATACGGTCATAAATAAAAGAGACAGTTTACAGTTAGGATTCAACAACACCACGTTCTTTTACGATGAGAAACTTGATAGAGTTTTTTGTCGTGATTCTGGTATAGAAAGAGGAAAGTATGTGGCTTTTATTTGTTTTCTATTATCTTTTCTGCTTTGGTTAGAGGCAAATAAAGATGTCAACAAGAAGAAAAAATAGACATTAATATTCACTTTCTGTGGATTGCAAATTCACAGGCTAAAATTAATACTACTATGGATAAAAAAGTAAAGCTAAGAGATATACTTGTAGATGTTGCTTTGCAATGGCAAGCAAGTTTTGGTATAGCTCCGTCTATTACGAGTTCAATTTCTGAATATGATGCAGCAATGTTGGTTGGTATGCCAGAGAAAGAATACTCCGATTACATGAGAGATAAAACTGCTGTTGCCAAAGGGACGGATTTCGTTTATAGAAATATAAGGTATCAAGTAAAAGCCAATCGTCCAAGCGGTAAAAAAGGAAGTAAAGTAACGATGGTTCCCAAAGCCTCGAACTACGAATGGGACAGGTTAATTTGGATATTATATGACAAGGACTATGTAATGCAAGAAGCATGGGAATGGTATATGAAAGACTATAAAATGGCGTTTGAAAACAAAAAAAGATTATCTCCCGAAGATTACAGAAAAGGGCACTGCCTGTATCATAGATAACAGAAAATCGTGGATTCAAAAAACCACAAAAACGAATAGCTTCATGATAGAAAAAATAATGTCTAAACTTGGAATGGTCGTTTTATGGTGCATTGTCATCATATATGGCATAGGTGTCATCACTCATATCTGCTCAGATATTATCGGTGTTGTCGTGCTTGTCATTTTGGCTGTTATATCGATTATTTTTGTACTCTATGCCAAAAGATACAAAATATTGTTCAAGAGGCGAGTCAAGATGCTTAGTAGGGTTTGCGAGAAGTCGCCCAATGATTCTCGGATTATGCCTGAAGAACAGTTTACCGAATCTTTTGATTCAGCCAACTTCTTTATACAGTACAAGCCTGAGACGAAGGAGTTCTTTTTCAGCAGCTACTATTACCTTATTTTTCCTGATTACGTTGAGACTTGGATCAAGGCGGTTAAGGCGGTTAAGGCACTTGTCTCCAAGGAAGCCCCAGAAACAAAAGTCGAAGTGAATTCCGTAGGTCAGCTTGGCAAGCACTTCACACTGATAATGTCTCCAAAGGATGCCAAGAATATCTTAGTCCTACGAAATGCGTTTGAAAAGACAAGAAAGCAAATGAAAGTAAATGCGCTAAGTATCAATGCTTTAAGCGATAATTTGAATTTTCCGATGTTTGCCAAACTCACTCTTAAAAAGACATAAAAGACTGT
>OQWM01001595.1_pt1 | contig 15541 bp, 15 predicted proteins | sample 1691531 | NCBI WGS metagenome assembly OQWM01 (sample SAMN03418257, study PRJEB22391) | human gut metagenome | biome: human-gut; feature: organic feature; material: feces | host: Homo sapiens | place: Tanzania | collected 2013-01
TTTAACAACTTAAAATAATTATCTTTATGAATCCAAATTCAGATTTAAAGAACAAAAAGAACAATGAGAGTGTAATGGCAGCTAATGCCAAGTCTTCAACTGTTGATGCAGGCTATGCCGAGTCAAGAATTTCAGAGTATGCAGCCCGTTTTGCCGCATACAGCGATGAGCGTTTGAAGCAGACCGTGGATCACGAGCGCAAGGTTCGTGGTTGGGGCAGCGAGCGCAGTTACTTCCTCGCCGCCCTGCGAGGTGAGTGCGAGAAGCGAGGAATTGATTACTGCTAATCAAACCCCATCTGTGTAAATCTGTGAAATCTGTGGGAGCTTATGATTTGTGGGAGTTTATGACTTGAATTCCTCGATGAAGGGTTGCAGGTTTCCACCTCTTGGCGAGTTATGGTCTTCAAGGATGGCGAATGCGATGAGCTTGTACTTGTCCTTGAACTCCTTCTCGTCGATGACTTCGTGAAACAGTCTTGCGATATGTTTCGGAGGATTGTGGAAGGCACCGCAACCGAATGCACCGAGTACGATGCTGTCGTGTCCGTTCAGCAAACCGATGCGCAGCATTGTCCTCATTTTGTTTTTCGTCAGTGCGGCATCTTCTTCGCAGATGTTCCCATCTCTATCTAAATCAGGATGATTGATGGCCGCTACTGCCACGAACGACATATAATAAGGAGTATCGAGCAAGGCGAAGTCATCCTTGGCTCCTGCCCTGAACACGGTAGCGTCTGGCACATAGATGCCTCCGAATCTCACAGGCATCGGATATTGAAACTTGCTTTTCTCCAAACCGTAATCCTCGGCATATTCTGCATAACGATACATAGAGAGAAAGAGGTTGGTGCTGCGGAAGAGGCTCTCCTCCTGAGCCCGGCTTCCGTTCTTCACTCCACCGCCCGGGTTGCGACGGCTTGCCAGGTTGAGAACCACGGGATTGTATCCTTCCTGTTGCAACTGATGACCGCAATGGATGCTGTCGTCATTCTTCACAATAATCTTGGTGGAACCTTCTGCAAGGGTAGGTACGTTTGAAGCATCCATTGGTTTGGTATAGAATCTGCTTCCCTTCAGCATCTTCGTGTTGTCGGGCAGTTTCACTTCCTCCCCATTCTCAGAGGTGTAATGTCCCTCCAGTACAATATCTATAGTTTGCTGATACACGTCAGCCAGTTGTCTTCTGTCGTTTATCATGATTTCTTCTGTTTATTTTGTTCGTTTCACTAAAAATCCATTCTTTCTGGCAAAATTACAAGTTTTCTTTGTATTCTCCAAACTTTTATATATAAAAAATGTATATTTGTGCTATCAATAATACATATTGTAAGGGGATTGCTAAGAGCTGTTTATATAGCTTTACAAGATTCTATAAGACTTTCCCAAACATTTTCCAATCACCGATTGGAAAATCTGAAATTCTTTCATGGACTCATTATTTTTTGTTATTGGATATCGATGATGATGCGGCTCGCAATTGGTATGCTCACGAAGCGTTCGTTGAGACATGGAGTGTGCGGGCTCTGCGAAGAAACATTGCCTCTCAATATTACTACAGGCTTCTTCAGTCACAGAACAAGCGGGTTGTTGAGGATGAAATGCATAAGTTGACGGCATCTATGCAGAATGATAAACTGGAGTTTATAAAGAATCCCGTTGTCGCTGAATTTCTTGGCCTTGCACGAAATTCTGATTTCTCGGAGTCGCAGCTTGAGGGAAGCATCATTACACATCTTCAGAAATTCATCATGGAATTGGGTAAGGGATATGCTTTTGTCGCCCGGCAGCAGCATATACATACTGATATGGGGGATTTTTACATAGACCTTGTCTTTTACAATTATATCCTTAAATGTTTCTTGCTGATAGACTTGAAGACCACACAAATAACACATCAGGATGTCGGGCAGATGGATATGTATGTTCGGATGTATGATGAACTGAAACGGACGGAAGGCGATAACCCGACCATAGGTCTTATCCTATGCTCAAAGACAAGTTCCGATATGGCGAAGTACTCCATATTGAAAGAGAACAAGCAGTTGTTTCAGGCAAAGTATCTCACCTATCTGCCGTCGGAGGAAGAGCTTCGTCGCGAAATTGAACGTCAGAAAGAGTTATTTTTGCAACAGCAGAATGATATGGAGTAGGTGCCGGTTTAATGGACTGACAGGGATTTGTAAGCCTTGGAGAAATTAGGTTAAAATGGAGAAAGTTAGATTTGATGATTTTATAAAGTTGAACCGTGGATTTGACTTGCCCGATGCGTATATCGAAGAAGGCCCATATCCGGTTGTGGCTTCAACTAATATAAAGGCATATCATAAGGATTACAAGATTGATGGTCCGGCCGTGACAACCGGTCGTTCTGGTTCTTTAGGAAAGGTCCAATATGTTGAAGGTAGGTGCTGGCCTTTGAATCGATAACTTTATCACCTTCGTTGAGTTTAATACCACAAACGCCTGCGGCAACTCTACCGATAGCATTTATCTTTTCTGTATTTATTATAACAAAATTGCCGTTAAAAGTCAAGATTCCGATAGGTTCTTTATTTACTGGATGAACAGCAATAACCTCGTCGTCATCCTTAAGGTTAATAGCTTTAAGAGACTTACCCTTCTTAAAGTTATACTCGTCAAATGCAGTCTTCTTTACCATACCGTTCTTAGTAACAAATACAATAAAGTCAGTGCTCTCGCGGCGAGATATTGTAGTTATAGTAGTAATTCTTTCACCTGGCTCGAACTCAAACATCTGAACTGTATTTATCTTTGCATCTACAGGCAAATCTGCGATGGCACTTCTATAAACTTTTCCCTTGTTTGAGAAGAGAAGAAGATAACCCAAGTTGTCGTCAGCAATAGTCTTGGTGATAACCTCATTATCCTGTATCTTTATCTTTGAACCTTTTCCGCCGCGATGAGTTGTAGTAAGAGTAGAAGAAGTCTGTGTATAGATATTACCAAGATTTGTGAAGTGGAGAAGAAGTTCTTTCTTCTCAATAACCTCTGTTTCGTCACCTTCACCCTTGTAATCAAGGTTCATAAGTCTTGTTCTTCTTTCGTCGCCATATGCGTTTGCTACTTCACACAGGTCATTTTCAATTTCCTTGTAAAGTGTATCCTTATCATTAAGGGCAAGAACATGATACTCTCTGTCTTTTCTTAACTGTTCTTTCTCGTCTTCAAAAGACTGAATTTCAAGTGTAGCTAAACGACCAAGCTTGATATCAACAACAGCTTTTGCCTGAGCATCAGTATAACTGAAACGTGCAATTAACTTTGTCTTTGCATCTGCTGTATTAGATGCTCCTCTAATAATAGCTACAACTTCATCGACGTTTGCCAATGCAAGACAAATAGCTTCAACAATAGGAAGTCTTTCATCAATCTTTCTTATATCATATTCGTGCATCTTTGTTCTTACAACAATTTCGTGGTCAAGGTGAGCCTGAAGTGCTTCCTTCCAACCGAATACTTTTGGACGAGTACCGTTATCAAGCATCGTCATATTGATTGGGAAGTAACTCTGAATTGCTGTATACTTGTAAAGATTACGCATAACGTTTGCAGGGATTGCTCCCTTTTCAAGCCAAACGGTAATATCAACAATTTCCTCAGAAGAGTCAGTGAATCTCTTAATGCCTGCACAAGCTGTTGCAGGAATTTTCTTCAAAGACTTACTGTCGGGGTCAGGATTGAAAAGTCCACCCAGCTCATTGAAGATACGATTGGTTGCAACACCATAAGGTACTTCTGTAACCTGAAGTGCATTTTCCTTATCATCATATTCAATCGAGCCGCGAATAATCGCAGACTTGCCCCTACCAACTCTCAAAGACTCCTTAACTTCATCTGCATTAAGAATTGTACCGCCAGTAGCAAAGTCAGGGGGGCAATAGATTTCATCAAAATCAATGTCAGGATTCCAAAGCAACTTAATCATTGCTTCATTAACCTCACGAAGATTGAACTGAGGAATACTACTTGCCATACCTACTGCGATACCAGTTGTACCATTTACAATATTGTAATATCCAAGAGATGGAAGTACAGCGGGGAACTGTTCTGTGTTATCGAAATTATCGAACCACATATCAATACTTTCCTTGTCGATACCTTCGACCATCTTTGTGCCCATTTTACTTAATCTCATTTCAGTATAACGGGGTGCGGCGAAATCATCCAAATGAGCATAAGTACCCATATTACCGATAGTATCTTCAATAGGATACCTCATGCTGATAGGACTACCCATACGACAAAGAACACCTGCCATAGCCGCATCGCCATGAACATAGAAATGTTTCATGGCAGATACGATACTCAAGTGAGTTTTCTTATGTGCATGTTTATATGTAATTTTATCAAGAACCTGAGAATACATACCCATACGCTGTGATGGTTTTAAACAGTCACGCACATCAAAGATAGCACGATGCTGAATTGCCATTGCGGCATAGGTACCAAAGCTCTGTTCAACTCTGTCCTTTAAATTCATTTTCATCTTATCACTCCTTATATTAAAATTATATCACATTTTAAAAGTAAAGTCAAATATTACATTTCACCGTACTTACTGAAGTCAATATTCTCGAAAATGAACTCTTTCTTAGGTCCAACATCTGCACCCATAAGTGCTTCGAGAGCTTCCATAGCTTCGGGAGTATATTCAAAAACTTCATGTGCTTCAGGGCAATCGAAAATTGCTTCACGGAGTTCTCTCTTTTCAAGCAAACCAAGACCCTTTACACGTCTTACGTTACCAGGAAGTTTTCTTCCCCTCTCATTATAATCTTCATCGGTATAGAAGTATGTCTGTTTACCTTTATTCTCTACGATGAAAAGAGGAGCATGGAACCAACCTACTCTTCCCTGTCTTACAAAATCTGGACAAATCTTCCAGATAGCAACAAGACCAAGCAAGAATATATGAAGACCATCGACATCAGGGTCAACGAAGAAATCGATATAACCATATCTTGCCTTTTTAGGATTGAAAGGTTTGCCATAGTCAAAACCAACTGCAACCTGGAGCTGTTTAATTTCGTCATTATCAAGGAACTTATCTTCTGAACAACTTAGTCCATTGATGATTTTACCACGAGCTTCAAAGATACCATGAAGGTCCTTATCTCTACCCTTCTTAGCAGAACCACTTGCAGATTTACCCTCACAAATAAGGAGACGAGAATTTTCTCCAAGAACTTTGGCATCACTTACTTTACTAAGAATCATACCTTTCTTGGTTCTCATTTCACTTACTTCCTTCGCGGCATTAAGAATCTTCTCTCTGATTGCATCAGCAGCTTTTTCAGCTTTCTGGAACTTTTCAAGAGATTCAATTAATGCGGCATACTCAGGAAGATTTGCAAACTCTGACAATCCCTTGTCAAATGCTTCAGATGCAAGAGTACGAAGATTAGGGTTATTAATCTTACTCTTTGTCTGGTTTGCGAAAGAAGGATTTGCTACCTTACAATTGATTGCAAATACAAGTCCTTTACGGATAAGCTCAGGGTCAAAAGACTTACCGCTTAAAGCCTTAATCTTTGTAGTAATTTTTGTCTTTGCACCTGTTACAGGAGAGCCGCCAAATGGACAATAAAGACCATTTACAAAAACGTATTCCTGTGTTGGGTCACCAGTCCACATAAATGCGATTTCCAGCTCATCGAACTCATCTTTTGCAGACGCAATGATAGGAGCATTCATAAGAGGATTCTTTACTTTATCCTTAATGAAATCAGCAATACCATTTTCAGAATAGAATTCCTTTTTTCTTCCCTGAGTAGTTTCAACAATAAACTTAATTCCCTTATTAAGATATGCGATATTCTTAATTTCTTCACAAATTCTTTCGTAAGAAAATCCTTCAGTCATATTCTTAAAAACTTCTTTATCAGGGGTAAAACAAATATAGGTTCCAGTGCCACCGGTGTCTCTACCGAACTCTTCCATTGTCATTTCCTTATAATCCTGAAGAGTACCTTCTTGGAAATGGGCTTCGGCAACCTTACCATCTCTCATACTTCTTACAAGAAAATGAACTGAAGACATACAAACTGCGGTACCACCAATACCATTAAGACCAGAACTGTTCTTATAAGCATTTTTATCGAACTTACCACCAGTATGACTTTCTGTATAAATCGCAACAAGGAAGTTTCTACCATCCTTAACTCCAAAAGGAACGCCACGTCCATAGTCTCTTACTTCAACAGTATTACTTTCTTCGTCAAGTCTGATATCAATTTCTTTTCCGTAGCCTGCGATAGCTTCATCAGTAGAGTTATTTATAATCTCTTTTAATGCCTGATAAATACCATCAGTATCATCAGAGCCGAGATACATCTGGATACGTGTACGAATAGCTTCGCGTGTTTCCAAATGCTGAATATTTTCTACGCCATAATTCTCAGCCATTATATCCACTCCTTTTCATTTTTCTATACTTTATTTTATCACAAAATAAAAGAAAAGTCAAGAATTACTCTTGACTTTCTTTCTCACCTTTTATTTCATCGTATGGACTTGGTTTTCTTTTGCGTGGAGTTGGGTTATAATACTCATGACAAGTTGTCACTCCATGCTAATTTGGTGTTCCTTCACAAAGCCAGCAATCTCCGCATCCTGGCGCTCCGCCATTATAATAAGCAATGGCACAAGTTTTACAAATACAAAAATCACATTTATTCATAAGGCATCATCTCCGATATAGTCCACACAATTAGTGACTCTTTAAATAGTCTATTACAGACTGAACTGCATTTGCTCCATCAGAAGCCGCAGTTACACTTTGACGAACTCTTTTCGTTCTAACGTCTCCGGCGGCGAAGAAACCTGGGCAATCAGTTACACCAGTTTCATCAGCAGGAATGTAACCATTCTCTGTAAGACTTACAAAATGGAGGATAGAGGTATTAGGAATCATTCCAATTGATACAAAAACTCCTTCTGCAAATAGCGGTCCTCTTACTCCTTCACACCAAATCCACAAAACTCCATTTGTATCTTTGGTAATTCTTACTACAGGACAGTCATAGCATATATAAACATTACGAATTTTTGAAACTCTTTCAAAAGTAGAAGGAGAAGCGGTGACATTACGGTCGCACATTATAATACGTACTTCTTTGCAAATCTTTGAAAGATATTCTGCTTGTGTGAAGGCAACGTCTCCTCCGCCAATAACTGCAACACGCTTATCTTTATATAGCGTTCCATCACAAAGCGCACAATAATGTACTGGAACATTCTGGTCAATAGTTTTCAACTCTCTATGAACCGCGCCCAAAGCATAAATAATAGTTTTTGTTTCAAATGATTCACCATCTGCACAGTAAATGCGATAATAGTCATCAAATTTGAAAATATCCTCTACTTCGTGTTCTTTAATTTCAACATCATTAGCTTCAAGCTGGTCATGAAGAGACATTGCTAAATCAAAACCGCTCTTACTTTCTGAACAAGGATAATTTTCAACAAGAATGGCATTACCAATCTGTCCGAAATCATAACTGTCCTTTCCAATAATATCGAAATCAAGATTTGCTCTCTTTGCATATAAAGCGGCAGTCATTCCTGTCATACCATTTCCAAGTATAATTAAATCTTTCATTAACAATCCTCCAGTCTCTTTGCATACTGGTTATCGCTACTTAGTTCAACTCCAAGTACATCATCAAATCTATGAGGTTTATCTGGAATAAAGCGACCAAATTTAATTATGATATTTGTATCAACGGCTACTGATTTAAGTTCTTCTATCTTATCCTTAATTTCATCAGGATAATATCCAGTATATATAACGATATCGGGCATTTCTTTTATATCAAAACAAGTTACATAAAGTGCATTAAGTACTCTTATTAAGCTCTCCATATCTTCAAAATCATCAAATGGTTCAAGCCCACCAAAAACAATAGCTTTTGTAATTGGGTTCTCATAGAATCTCGTTGCAATTTCCATTAATTCCATATCGACTGTGGGCGCAAATGCAAGTTCAGAATTTTGACAAACATTACATCCGCACTCTTTATCACACTTGAAAGTACAATGGGGCATACCAATAAACATTGATGGCTTTTTATAATTGCAAAAATCCTCGTCAACTAAGTTCTTTATTTCCATCACTATTCTCCTTTTTAAACTCCGCAAAGGTCCACATATTGGGATTCTCATATCTCCCAAAAGTATCCTTGTATATCTGACCGAAGATATCTCTTAATACTTCTAAGTCTTGCGGCGATATTTCGTACTTTACATTTATCTCAATTTTCTCTGGCGGGATTAAAGGAGAAGGCAGCTAAGTTGCCGCCTCCTCACATAACTTATTTATTTTCTCCCTCTCCTATGGTGTTAGTAGGGTCATATTTAATCTTCTCCCATCTTCTCATTTTATACTCTGCCTTTCTTGCCTTTGTCCAAGTTTTAACAGGAGTTAAGAAACCAACAACACGAGTATACTCTGTCGCAATAGGTTTTCCACAAATAGGGCAAGTCGTTCCATAGAAAGCATGGTTATCTTCACAAGCCTGAATCTTTGTGTTAAATGCAAAGTATGTTACACCCTGGTCAGCAATATACTCAACCATCTGTCTTGCAGTTTCATAGTTCTTGAAAGGTGCGTCAATATTTGCATGAAGAATTGAACCACCGTTGCAGAATCCATCGAACATAGCCTGAACACGAACTCTTTCCTGCAATGTTGACTTAATACCAAGTGGCATAAACTGATTACCATAAAGTGGTAAATCATAAATATCAGCATCAGGATAGAAGAACTGGTCTTTCTTCATTAACTTGGCGGCGGCATTCTCACCAGGAATCTGTTCTGTGTTAATCTTATAGTCATAGCCGCCTTCCTCAAGGAACTTATCAGCAACTTCTCTCATGGTATCGAAAATCTTCTTACCGAAGTCTGCGGCTTCCTGAGTGTAATAAGTATTGCCAAGTTTGTCCTGATATGTACAACCGAACTTCTTCATTGTCTCATAAATACCAATGAAACCGATTGTGTTATAAAGGTGTTCGAAGTCAATAAGACCATATGAAAAATTAGGGAGTAATCCCTTCTCAACATTTCTCTTAATAATATGACGAACAATATGAAGTGAACGAACAACACAAAGTGTTCTTATTCTTAACTCTTCAAGATACTCTTCCTTTGTATTTGTATCAAGAGCGAGTCTTGCTAAATTAATTGTATTAACCTTAACAGAACCAACTTTCAATGCAGTACCACCAATAGAGTTGAAGTAACCAAGGTCACGAATGTCACTCTTAAGGCGGCAACAGTTAGACAAACTTGAAACATTATCATCAATGAAGAGATTTGAGTCACTCCATTTAATATTATGACTAATTGCCCATTCCGCAAATTCAGGGTCAAGAAACTCTCCATTCTTTCTTACAAGTGAAATTGTAGAAACGGGGAAAGTAAACATATTTTCTGAACGGATATCACTCATAGCTTTCATATAAAGTTTCTGGAAATCCATAATGCCATCAATATGGTCAATCATAAGTTCACCGTTAGGGAATTCTGAACCACCGAATAGAGCCATTAAATACTCTCTATCAAATACAGATGTATTTGTAAAAGCAGACTGCTGTCCATCTCTTACGCATGGCTGGTTAACGGCATAGATAAATCTCTGAATGTTCTGATAAGCATATTCGTCCCATTCAGTAATACCGAAGTAGGCTTTCTTCTGGTCCTCTTTCCAGAAATAATACATATAAGGAATAAGGTTAGGAAGACCTACTGCACCTGAAGTCCTATTACTTGCAAAGTTAATAAACTCCTTTACGAAGTCAACAAAAGTTGTAAGGTGCTTTGGTGGCTTAGCATTAAAAGTATCACCAAGGAAATAGAGTCCTCTCTCAGCCAAATCCTTTAAATCGTATGCAAAGCAATAAGACTTAAAGGTCGCTGTATCTCCGTCGTGCATATAGATTTCTCCCATCCAATCGCGGCGAAGCCATTCATTAGCAGCCTTAAAGCCATATTCTTTCTACATTTCATAATAAATTTTCTGGAAAGCCATAACCTTTCTATGAGGTTTAGGCATCTCTGAAAGAAGTGTTACAATATCCTTTCTTCTTACGTTACTATTTGAGTCAATAGAGCTATCTGCTACAACCGGCTCATCGACGAAATTATCAATAAATTCACCGAGAGAAAGCTGGTCATCACCAAAACCATTAAGGTATGCAAGCTCTGTACCGTACTCGTTCTATAACTTATTCCACTGTGTTGTAAAATTCTTATTCTTTCTACCAATATTAGGCATTGTTATCACCTACCTGTTTTATCCAAGCAATTGCTCTGTTAAAGTCAAGAATATGTCCATCTTCAATTGCAATAATCGGTACACTATCAAAACCAGTACTCTTGCAAATCTGATAAACCTTGTCCGTATCTGTCACTTCTGTGTAATTAATATTAGCCGCTTCGAGCTTCTTTTTTAATACCTTACACTTGGGACAGCCAGTTGAATAAAGTGTAGCTTCCATAGTCCTTCACTCCTTTTTTATTTATTCTATTATAATTATACCACCTTAAACTTAAAAAGTCAAGATATGGTAATTATAAAGTAAAAAAATAATGGTCGGACTCTAAGATTTTTACGTCATTCGAGTCGAACCATCTATTTTTATTATTACAATTCAACCGGCACAAAGTCTGCGGCAATGCGTTGCTTTTCATTCATGGGCGGACATGCGGGAATTTCAATCTCGATACCATGACAAGCATCTTCCGTCTTACCTCTTACAGCAAGTTTGTCACAAACTTCATTCCATTTATCACCTGCATGACCACGAACCTTTACAAAAGTAACTGAACAGAAGCGTCTCTTAATTCCTTCAAGAATAGCGTCAATTTCCTTGATAATCTCAACATTTTCAATAGGCTCGTGCTTCTTACCTCTGGTCCAGCCATTTGCTTTCCAACCATTTATCCAAGAAGTAAAGATGTTAATGCAGTATGCAGAATCAGAATAGACTTCAATTATCTTACCAGTATAACCAAATGAAAGAAATTTGCGAAGACCATTACGAATTGCTGTTAACTCCATCGCATTATTAGTAGTCATATTTTCGCCGCCATAAGCTGTCATCATTTCTCCATCATTTCCGTCAAGAATGGCATATCCCCAACCGCCGGCTTCACGAACATATTCACCATTAACTTTTCTCATTGTCGCGGCGCCATCAGTGTAAATCTTAAAATCAGACATTTGTATGCTCCTCTCTTAATTCAAAATGTTTACAACTGTCATCGGGCTTAAAGCAAGGAATTCCACTGGTAATCATACCAAGCCAGCTTTTACCATTTGGATAGGCATGAAGATTAACCCAGCCGACAGCTACTTCATCGCGGTCATAAAAGTTAAGCAAATCTTCATTATTTGTGTAATCAAGTTTATCAGTTGCAAGTGAGGCGGCGCAGCCAACATAGTCTTTATTTTCAGCTTTTCTTGCCCATTTACAATGCAAACATTTTATTAATTCATTACTCATATATAATCTCCTTTCTTTTAATTCTATAATAAGAATATCATAATTTTTATAAAAAGTCAAGAAAAGAGGGCAGTTGCCTGCCCTCACATAAGTATTATTTAACTTGCCATGTCATCATTTCTTCATATAACTCATGAGCAAAAGAGTTACCTCCTATGCTACTATAAGCATTATATAGTGAGCATAGGTCCTCTTTAGTTCTCATATCCAATGTTTTACTATCACAATGTTCAAAATAAATCTCGGTTATTGAATGTCTAATAGTAGATTTATCTATCTCACGTGTTTCCTTGCGATAATCGTTAATTCTTTTATCCACATCGTTCAATCTTTTATCCACGTTTTCAATCTTCTACGTTAAATCATCCTTAAACTCTTCAACAGAACTTTTTATCTCTTTTCCAAAATTAGTAAATGCTTCGATGGCCGCTTCATTTTTCTCCTTTTCTCTCTCCAATTCATCTTTAAGTTCCAAATCACTTTGGTCTGGCTCCTTTTTTACTTTTATAATATTTACGATAACCTTCCCGACTATAGTAATAACAGAGCCTAAGCCGGCGGCAATAGCTGCGATAATTACTTCATTCACTCATCTCACCTCCGATTTAATAAATCATTATGATACTTAGAAGAAACTTTCCATGCTGGGTTTGTAAATAAAGACTCAAAAGTGAGATTATTATAATCCCAATAAGGTACTCTTATCAAAGGTATCCTCTTCTTTAAACAGTATGCGTTTTTACGCCTATCCCACTCTTGAGTTTGTTTAAATTCAGAAATTGTTTTTTGAAAATATGGAACTCGATGGAAATGCTATTCGCCATCTACCTCTATAGCGCAAATAATTTTACCATTTTTATCATAAACAATAAAGTCGAATCTAAGCAGATTACCTTTTAAACTTTTTAAATCAGGAAAACTCACTTCTCTCTAAAAAGAGATAAAATGTGAACGTAAAAGTTTTTCAATTTTTTCTTCGCCTTTTGACATTACATATCCCCAAATCTTTTAATCGGTTTTTTAGGCTTGGGCGGCTTGGGTGGGAAGTATGGAGACAGTGGAACTTCTCCTTGTTCAATATGAAAAGTAGCAACATGATAGTATTTATTAGCTTCTTCATCAATAGGGATACCATATGGGAATTGCTTTGCCAATCTGCGGATTGCTTCTTCTGGGGTTTCCTTATTCCAATCATACATATCACAGTTTAAATTGGCTGAGAAATGAGTAGTGTTAATAATGTCTTTTCTTGGTGGTGGTGGTGGTTTCTGAGCGTTTACAATCATCTCTCTCCATTCAATAAGACCAAGCTGAATTTCTTCAAGAGATTTATCTGATAGCTCATATTTGACACCATAAAAGGCTTCTTCACAAGATTTAAGCTCGTAAAGTTCTGCCTCCTTATTATACTTCAACTGAATAAGAATATAATGATGACCTTCAAGGTATACTACATTTACATAGTTAATACCATTAAACTTTGCAAGGAATAAACAGCCTTTATTATCTGTATTATTGAACTCGACCTCTTTAGGGAAATATTTTCTCTCATCTGCAAGAGGGAACCCAATGAATTCTGGAATTATAAGATACTTATCTGTAATCTCATAACTTGCTTGTGGTGCACCAAGACTGTTCTGAATTAAAGTTACTGTCTTAAGATAGTCCTTTTTGAAGCCGCACATTTCAAAGTGATTACAAGTAAAACAGCGAGGCTGTACCTGTGTATGCTTTGGTGGTAGCTGACGAGGAATTGGCGCGAATATTGGTTTCTTAGGGTATGGCATACGAGGAACCTTCATTTCAACTGGCTCCTGTGTTCCTGGTGGGTTTGGAGTAGGTCCAAACTCAGGTCTGATAATTGGCTCTGGCTTGAAAGGCGGCACAGACTTAGGAGTATCACAAGGACCGTCATCATCAGTAGGATAGTTACTCTGACCTGGCATCGGAACAGATGGCGGAGTCTGGCATGGAGCCTCAAAATCATAAGGATATGGAACCCCTGTTTCAAATTCATAATTGCCGTGCATTTCTTTTTCACCTCACTGTAAAAAAATGAGGTAGGGTTCAACCTACCTCTACTAATATAATGTAGTTTTAAAAGGATAATGGTCTAATCTTTTACTTAGTGAGCTGACTGAACTCACAATCCTCGGCTTTTTTATCATCACGCCATTTTTCAATTTTGCCGTGACGGAGTGTGTAATCATTGTCGATATGCTCGATTTCCATTGCTGTAAGTTCCGCAACCTTACCAATCCATTTATTGGGATTTGTTACAATTTCTTTCTTAAGTTCATCAGTAATACCGCTAATCCATGCGATATGGCGAGTTTTGCCACCGTCTTTTACTGAGAAGGATACAGCACTTGCCCAGTGATAGAAATAGGGTTTTGTAACAGGTTCAACAGGAATACCGTTTTTATAATCTTCAAACATACAAGTATTGAACTTTTCACCTGTCTTTGTGTTTTCCCAGAAAGTCCAAGTCTGGATTTCCTTACCGGTGTAAAGACGAGTTGCAGTTTTATAATCACCGTCAATGAATGCGTCGATTGTGTCTTCAAGCTCTTTCTTCATTTTAAGTGTCATCCATGCCGTTCTCTTGCCGCAAAGATATTTACAATCCTCACGAGTGATAACAATGCCTTCGCCGCCCGCCGCAATAACTTGACCGTAAAGATTCCAAAGGTCTTCGCCCATTACATATTGGGCAGTTTCAACAAAACTAAGACCTTTAAACATTTCAAGGTTTACATAAGCTGTTCTCTTAGAGAACGGTTCATCAATAAGGGATTTACCATTCCAAGCAACGACATCAAAAATATAAAAATGAAGTTTGCCATTTTTAAGCTGTCTTTCAAGACATTTATCCTTAAGACAATTTAATACAGATGTAATCTTGCGGCTACCTTCATTATCAGGGAAGTAGATTTCTCCGACAAGGGCCGTGCCATTCGGGATACAACTAAGTTCGTCACAGATATGAGGAACCCATTCTGCCTTATCCTGATAACCGCCATTAACAGACTCCGTACGGCTTCTCATGTGGAAATTGCCATTCATATCCTTAATAATCATATTCCAACTTCCATCTATCTTACGAGCACCGAGATAACGATTAGACATTACAAGCTCTTTTGCCTTCGCTTTCTTATCACCTTTAAATGCAGCAGTGAAAGCGTAATACTTTTGGGGGATCATATTCATAAAATCAAAACCATCAATTATAATTTCCATTTAAATCGCTCCTTTTCAATTTCTATTATTATTATAGAATAATTTTTTCAAAAAGTCAATCTTCTTCCTCCACAAAAGTTTCTTCAAAAATAGTAGCTTCCTGCATTAACTCGTCAAGCCCTCTATTATTATCAATTACAACATCATATTGATAATTCATTACATTATCATCAGCGTGGTTGCCAAGCAATTCAAACTCTCCACGTTGAACGAGAATTGTAAGTGCGCCATAATCATTAACAAATCTTGTAATCTCTTCAGGCTCGCGGCAATCAATAAATAAAAGATCAGTACCACTTTCTTTATAAGTCTCAATAAAACTCTTAACCTTCTGATAAGGGACATCCTTCCAACGTGTGAGGGCATCCTTGAGGTCTGAAAGGAATCGTCTATCTTCTGGAGTCTTACCTCCGTCCCATCCGACGAGTTTTGCGACTTCTTTTACATATGTGATAGTAGAAATTATCTTAACTTTCTTTCCTCTTGCTGCGGCAATCTTCTGCACCATTGTTTCAAAGGTAGTTTTACCTGACACTCCGCGCCCATTAACAATCATGATTTTCATCTTTATCTTCCTCCTTAGGTATTGTATTTTTGTCAAAGAAATGAATTTTATTTATGACTTCATTTTTTGAATTGAGTGTAAATTTACATACCATATCAATATATTCTTCATTATTTATAATATTTAATTCAGAAGGAATATTACGAGTGTCAAGATAAATTCTTAAATTGTCAAAAATAAACTTTGCCGTGGTGATGTCGATATT
>OQWM01001596.1_pt1 | contig 15523 bp, 13 predicted proteins | sample 1691531 | NCBI WGS metagenome assembly OQWM01 (sample SAMN03418257, study PRJEB22391) | human gut metagenome | biome: human-gut; feature: organic feature; material: feces | host: Homo sapiens | place: Tanzania | collected 2013-01
CAGAAGAGTTTTGACAGACTTTTGACCATCTGGGAGAGAGTCAAGAAGAATCCTGAACTGTCGGACTGGAAGCTGGACATCTTCGGGCAGGGAGAATGGAAACAGCAGCTCGAGGATATGATCGATTTCCTGAAAATCAGGGACAGCGTCACTATCCACAAGCCTGTGAAAGACATCGGCTCTGAATATGTAAAGAGCTCGATTCTGGTGATGACATCACACTATGAGGGCTTTCCTATGGTGATGATAGAAGGAATGGCATGCGGACTTCCTGCCGTATCGTTCGACTTCAAATGCGGACCATACGACATAATCAGGGATGGAAACAACGGATACATAGTCACTGACGGAGACATCGACACATTTGTGAAACGTCTGACCACATTGATGTCGGACGATAATCTCAGGAAGAAGATGTCAGAATCCGCGCTGGAAATCTCCGAAACTTTTTCTGAGGAAAAGGTGATGGAAAAATGGATTGACCTGTTTAGAAAGTTAAAACCGACTGCTGATGAAACTGTTGCAAATTAATCCTGTTCTTAGGACGAGCACATCGACTGGTAGAATTGTAAGGGAAATAGGTGAGGCTGCCATGTCCGCCGGATGGGAAAGTTATATTGCATATAGTGTAGGGCGCGACGGAAAGATGTCATGCACTTCCAAGAGAGTGTTTGTCGGAGATCCGCTGAGTGTCGCTTTCCATGGCATGATTACAAGGTTGTTTGACCGTCATGGCCTGGCTTCAGACGCCGCTACAAGGAAATTTATAAAGGATATTGAAAGGATAAATCCTGACATAATACACATACATAACATACATGGCTATTTCCTGAACTACAAGATATTGTTCGATTGGCTTAGCCGTTCAGGAAAACCTGTCGTCTGGACAGTCCATGACTGTTGGCTTTTTACCGGGCACTGCTATTACTACATGAAAGCAGATTGCGACAAATGGAAATACGGCTGCGGCCAATGCCCCCAGACCCGAGAATTCCCGAGAAGCTGGCTCATAGACCGCTCCGCCAAAAACTGGCAAGACAAGAAAAACGCATTCTGCTCCATCCCGTCCGACAAAATGACCATCGTCACCGTCTCCGACTGGCTTAAAGGCGAAATGCAGCAATCTTTCCTGAAAGATTTCCGCTACAAAGTCATACATAATGGTATAGACACGGACGTCTTCAAGCCTTCAGACGGCACCGCGGTCCGCGAGCGCTACGGAATCGGCGACCGGAAAATGTACATGGGAGCCGCAAGCATCTGGAGCACCGCGAAAGGACTCGACGACTTCATAAGCATGGCGTCAATGCTGACCCCGCAGGAAGTCATCGTCCTGGTAGGCCTGGACAAGAATCAGATGACCCGCATGCCGGCCAACATAATCGGCATCCCGCGGACATCCGACGTCCACGAACTCGCCGAACTGTACAGCGCAGCCGACGCGTTCCTGAACCTCACATATCAGGACAACTACCCGACCGTGAACCTCGAGTCGATATCCTGCGGCACCCCGGTAGTGACCTACAGGACAGGAGGAAGCCCCGAGTCCGTTACGGATCAATGCGGTATGGTGACTGACTGTGGCGACGTCGCCCAGGCCCTGGCCGCAGCGAGAAAGATAGCCGCGACGGACCGTTCCGTCTGGCGAGACAACTGCCGTGCATACGGACTGGCCAACTTCAGAAAGGCCGACCGCTATGCCGATTACATAAAACTATACAAAGAACTGTTGAATGGCTGATATAAATATACTTCAGTTAGGAAAATTCTGGCCCGTGCTAGGAGGCGTCGAGAAGGTCATGTACGACCTGACCGCCGGACTTTCGCCCCGGGGAGTACGCTGCGACATGCTCTGTGCCTCCGCCGGAGTCCCTCCCGGAGAGGTAAAGGTCAATGCCAATGCCTCCGTGACTATCTGCCCGACAATGGCAAAGTTCTCAGGGACAATGCTTTCGCCATCAATGATAGGCGAAGTCCGCAGACGTCGAGACAAATACGACCTCATCCACGTCCACCATCCGGACCCTATGGCAGCGCTGTCCCTCTTCCTCTCAGGATACAAAGGCAAGGTAGTCCTGCATTGGCACAGCGACATCCAGAAAAGTCCTCTGCTGATGGCAATGTACAAACCGCTCCAGAGCTGGCTGATCCGCCGCGCCGACAAAATCATCGGAACCACGCCGGCATACCTGTCGGCATCGCCATACCTCAGGAAAGTGCAGGACAAGACAGAATGCATCCCGATAGGCATCGCACCGGTACAGCCCGACGCTGCCGGAGCCGCTGAAATCCGCAAGACATACGAAGGCAAGAAAATCGTCTTCACGATGGGGCGCCTCGTTCCGTACAAAGGCTATGGCTGCCTCATAGAATCCGCCAAGTACCTGGATGATAGCTGGATGATACTCATCGGAGGCTCCGGCCCGATGAAAGACGAACTCCAGGCCGCGATAGATGCCGGCGGACTTGCTTCCAAAGTGAAACTCCTTGGACGCGTCCCTGACGACAAGGTCTCGGCATACTACACCGCCTGCGACATCTTCTGCCTCAGCAGCATCATGAAGACAGAAGCCTTCGGAATCGTCCAGATCGAAGCCATGTCCCTCGGCCGGCCAGTAGTCGCGACCAAAATACCGGGCTCGGGAGTCTCCTGGGTCAATGAAGACGGAGTGTCCGGTATCAATGTCGAACCACGTGACCCTGAGGCACTTGCCAATGCCTTCCGCGAGATTACCTCATCTCAGGAGGCCTACAGGAAATACAGCGACGGAGCATTGGCACGCTTCAATTCGCTATTCACCTCAGATGTAATGATAACCCGCCAACTCAATTGCTACAAGAAGATACTTGAAGCCGAAATCTAATAAAAACTGATATTCTAAAAAAATGAGTACAGACACATTGACTGCAATCAAGAGCAGTCGTACATTTACTTTATTCGACGAGACCCTGAAACGCATACTTGACTGCGTCGCCTCAGGACTCGGACTGATTGTCTTCAGCCCGCTCTTCCTTATAATATGGATAGCAATCCGTCTGGAAAGCAGCGGCCCGGCAATATTCAGTCAGGAACGAATCGGCTACCTCGGCCGTCCGTTCACAATCTACAAGTTCAGGTCAATGCGTATCGACTCTGAGCAGGACGGTCATCCTGCACTCTGCTGCAAGGATGACAGCCGCCTGACCAAAGTCGGAAAATTCCTCCGCGACCACCATCTCGACGAACTCCCGCAGCTGTGGAACGTGTTCCGTGGAGATATGAGTTTCGTAGGCCCGCGACCTGAGCGCAAATACTTCATTGACAAGATTATGCAGCTCAATGACAGTTATGAGAGACTGTATCAGTTGCGTCCTGGACTTTTCTCCTGGGCCACACTGTACAATGGATATACTGACACGATGGACAAGATGCTGACCCGTCTGCACATGGACATCGACTATCTTGAAAACAGAACGTTGGTAATGGATACTAAAATCATTTGGCTCACAGTCATGTCCATCATCACCGGCAAGAAGTTCTAATACTAATATGAAGATAAACCCCAATTGCGTGCTGCGCCGGCTCGGAAAGCAGAACATGGTAGTGAAAGCTGACGGAAAGAACAGCAATATGTCGCAGGTCTATATTTTCAATGACACTGCGGCCTATCTTTGGAATACATTGAAAGACAAGCCTTTCATGCTCGAAGATATGGCTGCCTGCCTGTGCGGCAACTATGACGTTTCACTCGAAACGGCCACCGGCGACGCCGCTGCGCTTCTTGAAAACTGGAAAGAAAACGGACTCGTGACAGATTAATATGAAGTTGGCATTGACAAGAACAGACAAGGCTCTGCTGACCTTGCTCCGGTCCGGTCTCTGGAACAGGCCCCCTGACAGCCCGGAACTCTTTCCCTTGGGTTCCGACGAATGGCAGGAAGTCTTCGAAAAGTCCAGAAGCCACACCGTATCTGCCATAGTCGCCGATTCTCTGGAGCATCTGCCTGAAAACCAGCTGCCTCCAGACGGAATACTGGCCAGTTGGGCTGTCGAGTCGGACAGAATCGAAAGGCTGAACGGCACCATGACCAATGTTACAGCCCGGCTTTCTGAAATGTATCGGAATCTCAGGCCGCTATGCTTCAAAGGCCAGGAATGTGCAAGTCTCTACGCCAGACCCTCCAGCCGCGAGTGCGGTGACATTGACCTTTATTTCAATGACATTGAAGCCTCAGCGGTTGTGGCGCGACAGCATGGCTACGTTCCCGAACATAAGCCCGACGGAAGTTTCACTTACGCGGTGCAGGGGATAGTGGTAGAGCATCATCAGTCTTACATTGACCTGTGTGCTCCGCGTAAACGCAAGTGGCTGAAGATGTTGGATGCAAATCCCGGCTTCGAAACAGGGAGCGGAGGGATGCTCAGACCAGTACCGGCATTGAATCTGCTCGTCCTACATTCTCACGTCATGAAACACGCTTTCGGACGCGGAGTCGGACTTCGGCAGATTTGCGACCTGGCAAGGGCATATTATTCTTATGACGGAATGTATGACGCGGACGGGCTCCGGGACATGTACCGGAAGGCAGGCCTCACCTCGTGGACACGCATGGTGCACGCCTTCCTGACCGATTATCTGGGCCTTGGCAAGGAATTTCTGCCTTACGCGGAACCTCACGCCGACGCTTCGGAATTTCTGAGCAGAGTAATGCTCGCAGGAAACTTCGGAAGGTCAATGCCGGGAAACGGACAGGGCAAGTGCAGGACGCTCAAAGCCTTCATGGCCAATGCCTTGTTTGCCGCACGCTATGCTCCGGACGAATATTTCTGGCAGATTGCCCAGCTTGCAGGAGGACAGTTATGAGACAGATAACGTACTATAGGATAGCGGATTTCGTTTTCTCGCTGGACCTTCCTGCCGGAATCGCGACCGCGACGATGCTCCCGTCCTTCCGGACGTTCAGGACCTGCCGGGCGGAGGACTTGCTGTTCAGGTTTAAGGTCAATGCCGATGTGCTTGAGAGACCTTCCGGCCTTGAACTCATCGAAAAGACGGAAAGCGATGTCGGAAAAGTAAGGATGTACAGGACGGCGGCAGGGGACTGGTGGCTGGAGATGAGCTACACCGACATTGACCATTACATGTCTGTGGCTGAAGACTTCAGCAGCGCTTCCGCTGACATTGACCTCGACGATCCGGATGCCGGCATGGTGCTTTGCTCGATGCTGAGAATTATGTGGTCGCAGGCGGTGCTTGCCCGTGGCGGGATTTCGGTTCATGCTTCGGCGGTCGTTCTTGGCGGAGTTGCCTATTTGTTTCTCGGAAAGAGCGGAACAGGGAAGAGCACTCATTCCGAGCTGTGGCTGAGGAACTTCCGTGATGCCTGGCTGCTGAATGACGACAACCCCGCAATCAGGATAATCGACGGAAAGGCTTACGCATACGGGACCCCTTGGAGCGGAAAGAAGCCAGTCTATATCGACAAGAAAGTGCCGCTCGGCGGAATTGTCCGTCTGGAACAGTCGCCGGAGAATCGGATGACCCTGAAAGAGGGACTGGATGCGTTCCTCTGCATATATCCGAGCTGCTCGGCCCTGCACAGGGACCCTATGCAGGAGAACAGGTTGTGCGATACGCTTGAGATTCTGTCGGAATCTGTCGCGGTCGGCCTTATGGAATGTAGGCCTGATGACAAGGCTGCAATAATATGTCATGAAACAATACTGAAGGATAATCCAGTGGCTTCCGGAACATCGGAGGCTGCGGATGTTACCCAAACTTGAAATACCCCCAAAAACAATGAAAAACAAATTACTGATCCTGATGTTGCTGATGCTTGTGGCATCGTGCGCATCACCGAAAAAGTTCGTGTATCTGAATGATATGGAGCCAGGAGTCGGCTACAAGTATGATTCGGCACACGAGGCGGTAATCCGGCCCAATGACAGACTTCGTATAACTGTCACCTGCAAACAGCCGGAACTTGCCATCCCGTTCAACCGCGGCGGTGCGGTAAATATCAATGCCGATGGAACGGCAAGCCAGTCCACATCCCCGGATGAGGACGGATACAAAGTCGATTCTGAAGGAAACATTGACTTTCCGATACTCGGAACTGTCCATCTTGACGGACTGACTACCAGAAAGGCTTCTGAACTCATCCGCGACATGATTGTCGAAGGCGGTTACATAAAGAGCCCGATGGTCAGCATAGACTTCAAGAACTTCAAGTACACTGTCTGGGGCGCGGTCGCACATAACGGCACCTTCACCGTCGAAGACGGCAGGATAACACTCCTGGAGGCCATTGCCAATGCCGGTGACCTGACTCCTAAGGCTCGTCTGGACAGGGTTTGTGTCATCAGGGAGATCGATGGAAAGAAAGAGAAATTCTATCACGATATAAGAAGTATCGAGGTGCTGAATTCACCTTGCTTCTTTCTCCAGCAGAACGATATCATCTATGTGGAACCTAAGTATGTGAAGGCGGACAAGGGCGACACGACAACTAAGTTCATTACGATCTTCCTGTCTGCAATCACTGCGATATGTTCCGTAATCTGGGCAACAAATTCAAAATAAAAGGATAAGTGACTATGAATCAGAATAGAAATGATGAGGTCAATGTCATGGACATCCTCTTGTATCTTGCTTCCAAATGGAAATGGTTTTTGTTGTCTGTCATCGTGTTCGTCGGCCTGGCCTGGCTGAAGTACTCGTCCACCCCGCAGGTGTTCTTCCGCAGCGCGACAGTCATCATCAAGGACCCGTCGAACAAGATTGCCTCTGCCGGCCTCGACCGTTACGACAACTATATAAACAAGGTCAATGTTGCCAATGAGATTCTCCAGTTCCGCTCCCGCAAACTGATGCGGGAAGTGGTGAAGAGGGTCAATGCAGATGTGGATTATCAGGTGAAGGATGGCTTGCTGATGTCTGAACTCTATACGAAATCACCTGTCAGAGTGACCTTCCCTGAACTTCAGGACTGGGAATACGTATCATTGAAAGTGACACCACTCAGCAAATTCCTCGTGCGCGTCGTCGAGCGCGTTGACGGCGAAGACGCGAAGGAACTCATTGTTGATTTTGGAGATACTGTCAATGTTGCAGGTGTCCGGATGCTAGTGACCCCTACCAATTATTACAGCAAGGAGTGGTTCGGAGAACCTGTCTTCGTCACAAGAAACCCTATCTCCAGCGTTGTAGCGAGATATCAGGGCGGTCTGGGAATCAGACAGGAAGAGGACGAGGCGTCCATCCTGACATTGTCATTGAAAGACAGCTCGCCTGCGCGTGCCGAGGATGTGCTGAACACCCTCATCTCCGTCTATAACGAAGAGGCTATCAATGACAAGAATCAGGTTGCCATCAATACTGCCGAGTTTATCAATGAACGCCTGATTATCATTGAATCTGACCTCGGTGGTGTAGAGTCCGACCTCGAGTCCTTCAAGAAGGCCAACAATATCGTGGACCTGAATAGTGCTGCAGGCATGTATGTGAATCAGTCTCAGCAGTATAACTCTGATGTGCTGGAACTTGACACACAGCTCAGGCTTGCGGATTATATAAAGGAATATCTGACCGATCCAAAGAGGGACATTGACCTGATACCTTCTAATACCGGTATCAGTGACATGAAGATAGAAGGTCAGATCAGCCAGTATAATGCCGCCAAGCTCCGCAGGGACAAGCTCATCGAGGACAGCAGCGAGAGGAACCCGGTCGTGGAGGAACTGAATAATTCGCTCAATGCGATGAAGCAGTCCATCATCCGCGCCGTGGACAATATGATCGTAAGTATCAATGTCAGACGAAATGACGCATTGGCGCGCGAGTCTCGTGCCCGTGTGCGTGTGGCTTCGATTCCTACCAAGGAGAGGCAGATGCTTTCTATCGAGCGTCAGCAGAAAATCAAGGAGAGTTTGTATCTGTTCCTGCTGAACAAACGAGAGGAGAATGCTTTGTCTCAGGCTATGGTGGACAACAATGCCCGTGTCATTGACGGTGCTTCAGGTCCGTCCGGTCCTATTTCTCCGGACAGGAACAAATACATACTGCTGGGGTTGCTTCTCGGTCTTGCTGTGCCTGGAACGGTGTTCCTTATGATTATGTTCCTGGATACCAAGATTCACAGCCGCAAGGACATCAAGGGCAAGCTTTCGATTCCGTTTGTCGGAGATGTCCCTCTGAACAAGGATGAGGAGTCGTCTTCTGTGGAGGAGGCATTCAAGATTGTCCGTACCAATATGGCGTTCATGTCGAAGAAAGATCATCCTGTCCAGGCCATCATAACTACGTCAATGGGTGAGGGCGACGGCAAGACGTTCATTTCCAGAAATCTCGCCAAGAGTTATGTGGCTGCCAAGAAGTCCGTTGTCCTGCTGGACCTGGATATACGCAAGGGAACATTGAGTACCTTCTTCGGCGGACATCATGTGGGTGTTACGAATTATCTGGCGGATCCTTCTCTGACGCTTGATGACATCATCCATCATGACAAGGATGTAGAGGGGCTGGATGTGATTTCTTCTGGTACCCATGCTCCTAATCCTGCGGAACTTCTTATGGATGAAAGGCTTGACGAACTGTTTGCTGAGCTTCGGAAGCGTTACGAATTCATAATCGCGGACAGTGTTCCTGTGGGAATGGTTGCGGATGCGACTATAGCCGGCAGAATTGCAGACATGACCATCTTCGTGGTGAGGGCAGGCCGTCTGGACAGAAGGCAGCTGCCTGATCTGGAGACCATGTATGAGGAGAAGAAACTGCGTAATATGGCGATTATCCTTAATGGCGCTGATTTCAGCCACAAGGGTTACGGCTATGGTTACGGATACGGTTATGGATATGGCTATGGTTATGGCAATTCCAAGAAGGGAAAAAAGCATAGACGTGGCAGGTCGTCGGAAAAGACGGAGAAAAAATCGTGATTTTTTATGACAAACTGCTATAAATCAATAAAAAAGTATTAATTTTAAGGGTTGAAATGTATATACCTCTAATAAATAATATGATGAACAGACGTAAATTGCCTTATGTGGTTCCTGAAACCAGAAAGGTTCAGGTCTTGACGGAGAGCGGTATCTGCGCCGGCTCCAATGTTTCTGTAGTGCAGAAAGATGACAAACCGCTTGTCGAAGTCGATAAGTGGGATGAAATCGGTCAGGAAGTTTCATTCGACTAAAATCAAGCAAAGTATGAAATTCGGAAATTTGATTAAGTGTGCCGCGTGGATTGCCGCGTTGGCATCGGTTTTTGCTTGTGCAAAAGAAGTTGGTCCGGGTTATGAGGAAGGCTTGCCTGTAACATCCATCAAGATGTCTATTTCAGCTCCCGGTCAGGATAAGATAGACATTTCCACCAAGGCTAGTGAGGCGGTGGAGTCAGCAGTAGAGCAGATTGCCATTTTCTTCTATAAGGCCAATGATGCTAATGCTATGCCTATAGTGTCTGAGATTACACCGGCGTTCGCGTCTAATGTCGGATCGAACTATAAGTATAACATTGTCATTCCTGCGGCGGATCTCGAGGAGATGCGCAGTGGAAAATGGTATATGTATGCCGTTGCGAACTATGGCAAGGGCTTCTTCCCTGTAGATATCAATGCTCTCAAGGGGTTGAACCGCAGTGAGTTCCTGGATTATTGCATCACCAAGGAGAACAATGCTTTGGACATTCTGGAGACTTCTGTGCTCATGAGCGGAAAGTATTGCGCTGCAAACAAGACCTACGATAATTGTGATGGTTCTTTGGATATCAAGCCTGGAGAGAACAAGCTTGATGGCATTATCCGTCTCAGACGTAGTGTGGCGAAGATTACTTTTAAATTTGTGAATGGTTCGCATACTATAGCGGGAACGACTACTACGGCTCAGGTTACTTTCAAGCCGGAGTCTTACGGACTTTACGAGTATTCCCGTTCTTGCACATTGATGGAGCGTGATAATTGGAAAGATGACTTCCCTTACAAGGGAGACACTAAGATCAGCGAGGCGAACAGGTTCCATAACGGAAGTGATTTCCCTATTACCGGTAGCCAGTTCGAGTTCTATATGCCTGAGAATGTGCAGACTGGCAATGTGAAAGGAAAACCTACCGGTGGGTGGACTTATTTCAATCGTGAGGAGCGCGAGAGCGACGGCGTGGATAATCCTACTCAGGAACAATATAATACGTTCAAATATGCTCCTAAGCACGGAACTTTTGTTGCCGTAAAAGGTACCATCTCTATACCTGAGGAGAATTACAGCGGTGATGTGACTTATTATATTCATCTCGGTAACTTCACAAATAATCACGGTGACTTCACAGTAAGGCGTAACTATCACTATACCTATACGATTACGGTCAATGGCGTGGATAATATTATCGCTGAGGCCAAGGCCGAGGATAATAGTGAGATTCAGCCGGGTGCTGAGGGTAACATTACCCATACGACTGATGCGTACCTCGATGTAAGACTTGACTCTCATTACGAGACTGTGTTGCTTAAAGTAGAGGCTGACGTTAATGCCGGTACTTATGCCGTCAGGGTCAATTCTCCGTACAGCAAAAATGTTATGGTGAAGAGTACTGATTCCCCTGCTGATTTCGAAAAGAAGAAGAAAGATTTGGATTACGGCTGGATTCGTTTCGGTAAACCTGCGACTACCACGACAGCTGGAAATAAGGCTTATCGTTCATATCCTGGTAAGGATAATACTACTGATGTGTTCGGTCTTATTTCGGATCTCCAAAGTACAAGTACGACTAAAACTTACTGGAGTAAAGATACTTATGAGGGTAAGATATATTACTACACCGTTGCGTATGTGAATGAGTACTATTATGAGGACAAGATGAATGCTGTAGGAGCGGACAAGACTGCTGTACTTAAGGAGTTCATCAATGCGGATGACCGTACCATGTCTGTAATTCTCGGTCCAAACGTATTCGAGAGTAAGGATGGTCACAGTACTTACACTGACTTGACACATGGCTTCTTCAATATCTCCCAGCGTTCTATCAAGACATTCTATGACTTGTCTGTAGCGAATCCGTTCGGAATCGAGCAGATCGAGGAGACGGAGAAGACAAGTGATTATAAAAAGGAAAGAAGTAGTATTTTCTCATCAGATTACGATAAAGATAAAAGTAATCAAGATAATGGTTATGCTAATATTCCTGACCGGTTTATCGATGGGTCATCTTCTTGGAATTCATATATTTCTAATGGCTTCTATCAGAGTGTTGCTCTAAGCAATAATTATGCAGTTTATCAGTGTCTCTCAAGAAATAGGGATGAGGATGGAGATGGAATAATTGATGGTGAAGAATTGAAATGGTATCTTCCGGCTGTGCACCAGTGTACATATTATTGGTTCGGAATGAACTCGCTACCTGAGGATGCTCGAATTAATATCGAACCAAGAACAACAAATAATTATTGGAGTAGTACAAGTGGTTTTGCAACTTGGTGGGCTGCCGAAGGCTCGGCTTATGGAGCAAAAGAAGGAACGTGTCACGTTAGATGTGTAAGAAGTTTGAAATCATATAATGATCCGGCATCAGAAGTCTCGGAATATGATTCAAGTACTAGAATTGTTACTATGCTTGGTATGGATCATCGAAGTGTTCGTGAAGCCGGTACAGTTACAGGTGAGTTTGATGAGCATGAAAGAGGAACCATATACGATGTTCTTCCATCATCGTTCCAGATTGCTAAAAATAATTTGGATAAGACATTCACAAATGATCAGATGAAGAAAGTTGTGGATGCGAACTCTGCAACATGTAGTGATTATTACGAGGGTACAAATGGCTCAGACAAGGGGCAGTGGCGAGTTCCTAATGAAAAAGAGTTGACTCTTATTCTGAAATGGTTGCGAACTGATAGTAATTATGCCACAACAACGAACCTTAAGAAGCTCGCTTCACGGTCTTATTATCAAAGGCATGATTCTGCTGATAATATGGTCTATTATATTATCGGAGACAGCGTTGAGGGTATGTTTATTACTACGAGTGATCAAACTACCACCGGCTTCAAAGTCCGTTGTGTTCGAGATGTTGTCAAATGATATTGAAAATTCTAATTAATATGAAGATGAAATTTATTTTAGTGCCGGTGCTGTTGGCATTGACATTCGGTGCAGCCGCACAGCCTCAGGTAAAGGTCAAGAGTGACACCACTGAGACGGTAACTTATGATGGAAACAAATTCCGTGTTCAGACCGCTCCTGCGCGTGCGAATTGGTTCATTGGTCTGCAGGGTGGTGGTCAGCTGATTTTCGGTGACCACGACAAGCAGTGCAAGCTGGGTGACCGTATCGCTCCTGCTCTCGACATATATTTCGGTAAGTGGTTTACCCCGGTAGTAGGAGGTAGGGTCCGCTACAGTGGTCTCAGTTTCAAGGGCGCGACCCAGACTGATATCCATTCTACCGGCAAGGAAGTTCCGGGAAAGGGTGGTCACGGCTATTGGCTGACAAAGCAGAAGTTCAGATATGTGGAGTTCGCCGGTGACGTGATGTGCAATCTTTCCAACGCTTTCGGCGGTTATCGTCCAGACAGGTTCTACAGCGCCATTCCATACGTAGGTCTCGGTGTAGGTCGTGTTACCCAGAACCCTAAGACAACCGAGCTCATGGGCCACATCGGTTATTTGAGTGCATTCCGTGTATGTGATGCCGTAGATATCAATCTCGACCTCCGCACCGGTTATGTCAATGACCGTTTCGATGGCGAGGAAGGCGGCCGCTATGGAGAGGGTATTCTCGCTGCTACCATTGGTGTTACCTATAAGTTCAAACCTCGTGGCTTCGGTCGCACTAAGACTGTTACCCGTGTCATCTCTTCTGAGTACGACGTCAGTGACTACCAGAGAGTTATCGATGAGACCAAGGCTGAGAACGAGCGTCTCATGAAGGAGGTAGAAGAGCTCCGCAATCTTCCAAGATGGGAGGAGGGCAAGACCAGGACTCTCGCATATCCATACTACATTGTCTTCGAACTTGGCAAGTCTGAGCTTCTCAAGGCATCCCGTGTGAACCTCGGTATGCTTGCTGAGATTATCAAGGCTAACAACGTAGTCTATGTGATTACAGGCTATGCCGACGAGGGCACCGGCAGCAAGCGTCTCAACGAGAAGTTGAGTCAGGATCGTGCCAAGGCCGTATATGACTGCCTGGTCAACGAGTACGGCGTTCCAGCTTCTCTCCTCAAGACAGCAGCCAAGGGCGGTGTAGGCAACATGTTCTACGACGATCCAGCCCTCTCACGTGCAGCCATAGCTCTCTACGAGGGTGACAAGGAGTAATCCCAACAACGACAATAATCGCAGGGCTATCCAGTTTCTACCGAACATGACCGAATAGGTTAAGGTTTACCCGTTACAACCCGAGTGCGAACATCGCAACAAGGTCCATACAAGGTTTACCAGTTATAACCCCAATGCGAACATCGCAACAAGGTCCATACAAGGTTTACCAGTTATAATCCCAGTGCGAACATCGCAACAAGGTCCATACGAGGTTTCCCAACTATAGCCCCAAATGCGATCCCAAATAACAAGGGTGACTGTCAAGTCCAAAGACTTGCCAGCCACCCTTTTTCCATATCCCACATGTTTACGTACAACTCCCACGCCTCTTCGCCTGTCGCCACGCCAAACGTCACAACCCACATCCCATTTTGTCCCGCCTAAAACGTTTTCTCGGAACAAAACCCAGCAAAAACACCATTTCGTACCGCTAAACCGATTTATATGGGACAAAAACCTCCGTTTCAGTATGGCCTAGAAATTATTAACTAGCATAGGTAACAATAAAAAAGAGGGGATAGAGTAGAGTGTCCTTACAGGGACACAGGGCTAATTCTCAAAACCGCTGACACCCTTAATATCTGCGATAATGTCCTTTAACCCTTTCAACCTTGCCGAAGCGAAGCCGCTTATACGCCTTCACCCAGACAAGTCTGAAAACCTCCACTCCAATGGAGATTTTTACTACTGTGGAATATTGTCTTCTTTTCATTATGATATTTATCGTTAAGTGTGAAAGACAAATTCTCCTAGTTCAAGCACCTCCCCTCTTAGACGACAAAAGCAGGTATCCACTTAAGGGATAGATACCTGCCTTGCTTTCTTAACGATGTCACAATCATAATGACGTCGCAAATATACGAATTATTTTGAATTAATGATGCCTAGAATGTCATATTTTGAAAATGTGCTGATTTCATCACCACCTTTCTCCATTTGACTTCTCCCATTCCTGGTTCGCCACCTCCCTGACACGACAAAGCAGGGCTCATCACCCTGCCTCTCTTATATCTGTCTGTCATTGACTTAGAAAACTTCGATCGTGTAGCTGGCACGGAACGATTGGCCCGGCTCCACGGCATTGACAAGATCCTTTTCGGAGAACTCTCCGGTGAAACCGGCTCTGTCGCAGCGGCCGTACCACGGCTCGATGCAGACAAACGGAGCATTGAGTCCGGCAGGCGACCACAGGCCCAGTGCTGGGGTATCGAACTCTACCGAAACGAAAGGCTCACCCTCGCACGACTCCAGAACTACCTTCGAAACCTGTTGATTTTCAATGATAAAGGCGTCTCGGTCGAATGTCGTTGTCTTCAGCGGAAGCCTTCCGTCAGGAGTCTGCAGCTCGTGGACATGCTCCGTATCCGCGCAACCTTTCTCCGAAATCAGCAAATACTTCAGCGACTCAAGCGGCTTCATCTCGCCATTCTCGCCACGCTTATACAGCCGGAAAGCACCCCTCTCCTCAGTATCGGGATTGAAATCCGGATAATAGAACGCCGGATGCGCGCCAATCTGGAAATACATCGTCTTGTCATCGTCATTGCAAACCTCCCACATCACCTGTATCTTATTGCCGTTCAGCTTGTAACCGATTCTCAATGTAAATGCGTAAGGGTATTTTGCCAATGTCTCTGCATCCGACTGGAGCTCGTACCACAATGTGTTCTCGTCAGACGAAATCAGATGGAAATCCATGTCCCTGGCAAATCCATGCTGGCCAAGTGTATATTCTTTTCCATCGATTCTATATTTCTTTTCCCACAAACTGCCGACGATAGGAAACAGAACCGGTGCGTGCCTTTTCCAGAATGCAGGGTCCGCCTGCCAGATGAATTCTCTGCCGGAATGGTCTCTGATGCTCCAGAGTTCGGCTCCGTGTCTGTCAACCTTAATCGACAAAATGTCGTTCTTCAGTGTCTTCATATTGGTTTTATATGTGGTTTATACGTATGTTAGGCCGTTTTTTCAGCCCGTATCTACAAATGTAATAATTTTTTCGCGCTATTGTATCGTTTTGTAAGGAAAACATGACACGTAACTCGATTTTGCGTATTTTCATTGACCTTTTCCGATAATTTTGTAAATTGGGTTCAAATAAGTAACCTGAAAGAAATAATTTGCCTCAGATTAAGAGGAAATTTTCGAGGATAGATCTGTTTTCGAAGAAGGAGTGTGCTGGACGTACACGACTGATGAGAAGAGAAATATAGACCGAAAAGGCGAACAAAGATTA
>OQWM01001600.1_pt1 | contig 15499 bp, 10 predicted proteins | sample 1691531 | NCBI WGS metagenome assembly OQWM01 (sample SAMN03418257, study PRJEB22391) | human gut metagenome | biome: human-gut; feature: organic feature; material: feces | host: Homo sapiens | place: Tanzania | collected 2013-01
GGCTGAGGCCCTGATCGGAAAATATGTCAAGATCAACTCTTCGATGTTTCAGGTCATCGGCATCCTCAGGCCGAACGAGAACGGCTGGTCCAGCCTCTACGCTCCGATCACCACCATCCGGACAATCTACAACAGAGGCAAGGAGATTGATGAATATACTTTCTCGTTCCACGGGCTGGACTCCGAGGAGGAGAACAGGGCGTTCGAGGAACGGCTGCGCGCATCGCTGAACAAAAACCACAACGCGGCGCCGGATGACAAAAGTGCGGTGGGAATATGGAATATCCTGACAATGAATATGGAGATGAACAAAGGAATGTCAATGATCAGGACAGCGCTCTGGATCATCGGAATCCTGACACTGTTGAGCGGAATCGTTGGGGTCTCCAACATCATGCTGATCTCCGTCAAGGAGCGGACACACGAGTTCGGGATCCGCAAGGCGATCGGCGCGAGCCCGTGGGCCATACTGAAACTGATCATTTCCGAAAGCATCATCATCACCGCATTCTTCGGCTACGTCGGAATGGTGCTCGGAGTTCTGGCCAACGAGTGGCTCGATCATATTTCCGGAAATATGGTGATGGACTTCGGGCTTTTCCAGCAGACGGTCTTCAAAGATCCGACAGTCGGCCTCAACGTCTGCTTCGGAGCCACAATCCTGCTGGTCATCGCCGGCACCATCGCCGGCCTCGCCCCCGCCCGCAAAGCCGCAAAGGTCCGCCCGATCGAAGCCCTCCGCAGCGAATGACGAATATTCAAAATGAAGTGACTAAAATAATGGAATATATTCATAAAAGATTGAAAGGAATATTCAAATGAAATTTTTCGATATAGACCGATTCAAGGAAATCCTTGACACGTTGACCCGCAACAAGGGACGGAGCCTGCTGACCGGGTTCGGGGTGTTCTGGGGAATATTCATGCTGCTGTTCCTGCTGGGCGGCGGCGACGGGTTCAAGGTGATGCTGAACCAGCAGATGGGAGGGTTTGCGTCCAACTCGGCGATGATCTGGTCCCAGAACACGTCCAAGCCATACAAAGGCTTCAACAAGGGACGTTACTGGGAGATGAACATCAAGGACGTGGAGATTCTCAAGGAAAAGGTTCCTGAAGTGGACATCGTGTCGCCTCAATGCTTCAGTTGGTCCAGAGGCGAGGCCACATACGAGGACAAGTCATCCAGATGCAACGTCAAGGGATTGAAAGCGGATTTCGCTCAGATTGAGACACCTACCATCATTTACGGACGTTACATCAATGAGATGGACGTGGCGCAGAAACGCAAGGTCTGCGTGATAGGAAAGCAGGTTTACGAAAACCTCTATCCCAAGGGGGTGGACCCGTGCGGAACCAGAATCAAGATCGGCCCGGCATATTACCAGGTCATCGGAGTTGACTACAACGAACACAGTGTCATCAGCTTCGGAGGCAGGCAGACCGAGGCCATCGTGATTCCGATTTCCGTAGTGCAGGCCGTTTACAATATGGGTGACAAAGTACAGGTGATGGCGGTCACGGCTAAAGAAGGGATCGTGATGAGCGACATCATCCCGAAGATCAGAAAAGCCATCGCAAGCAACCACTACATAGACCCGACAGATGAACAGGCAGTCACCGTCCTCAACACCGAAATGTTTTTCATGATGATAGACAGTCTGTTCAAAGGCGTGAACTTCCTGATCTGGCTAATCGGAATCGGGACGTTGCTGGCCGGTGTGATCGGCGTCTCGAACATTATGATGGTGACGGTCCGGGAACGTACCACGGAAATCGGAATCCGCCGAGCCATTGGAGCGACTCCGAAGATGATTCTATCGCAGATCATCTGGGAAAGCATCCTGCTGACAGCCGTGGCCGGAATGTTGGGCCTGCTGTTCTCGGTGCTGATCCTGCAAGGGTTGGAGCTGGCCTTCACGACAGACGGCATCCTTCAGGCTCCGTTCCAGATCAGTTTCTGGACAGCTGTCGGAACTCTTCTCGGGTTGACTGTTCTCGGAGTCGTGGCCGGACTCGCCCCGGCGGCCAGGGCTATGAGCATCAAACCGGTGGACGCTATGAGGGATGAATAAGCCGCTTCGGGAACAAGACATATTAATGATGAGCAAACATATTCAAAGATAGATAGTCAAGAATCAATATTCGGAAATAAAAAGTCAAGCAATATGAAAAAGTATTTCAAGTACATTCTGTTCGCCGCCATCATCGTGGTGTTCGCTGGCACATTCTACTTCCTTTGGAAAAAGTCACGTCCGCAGGAAATCCGCTACGAGGAGCTTTCCGCCGAGATCGCCGACATCAAGAAGACCACCCTCATCACCGGCACCATTGAGCCGCGTGACGAGGTGAACATCAAGCCGCAGATCAGCGGCATCATATCCGAGATCTACAAGGAGGCTGGTGACCAGGTGAAGGAAGGCGAGGTGATCGCCAAGGTCAAGGTCATTCCTGAGATGGGTTCGCTGAGTTCGGCGCAGAGCCGTTTGCGCATCGCCGAATTGAACCTTGAGCAGGCACAGACCAACTTCGGACGTGAAAAGGCTCTCTACGACAAGCAGTTGGTGAGTGCTGAGGAATATGACCAAGTGCGTCAGGCCCTGGATCAGGCAAAGGAGGAAAAAGAAGCAGCTGAGGAGGCTCTGGAGGTTGTCAGGGACGGAGTGTCAAAGCGCAACGCCACGGCCAGCTCGACGCTGATCCGCTCGACAATCACAGGGTTGATCCTCGATGTTCCGGTCAAAGTCGGCAACTCGGTGATCCAGAGCAACACATTCAACGACGGAACAACCATAGCCACGGTGGCCGATATGAACGACCTCATATTCAAGGGCAATCTGGATGAGACAGAGGTCGGCAAGGTCGATGAAGGCACGAGGATGAGAATCACCATCGGAGCGGTGCAGGGCGTGGAAATGGACGCTGTCCTTGAATATATTTCCCCGAAGGCCGTGCAGAACAACGGTGCTAACCAGTTCGAGATCAAGGCCAGGGTAAGCCAGTTGGACAGCGTGAAGATCCGTTCAGGCTACAGCGCGAACGCCGAGATCACTTTGGAGCACGCCGACTCAGTTTTGGCAGTGCCTGAGGCGGCAATCTCATTTGAGAAGGATTCCACGTTCGTCTATCTTGCCGAGGGTGACGGACAGTATAAACGCCAGCCTGTCACCACAGGGCTGAGCGACGGGGTCAAGATAGAGGTGAAGAGCGGACTGGGCAAGGATCAGAAAGTCCGTGGTAATCAGATATTCACAGACAAGAAATAGCGCTATGAAAAGAATATATTCATTGATTATTTTTGGTCTGCTGACGGTGGGGCTTTCCGCGCAGGATGGCAGGCTGTGGACGCTTCAGGACTGCATCGCGCACGCTCTTGAGAACAACATTTCCCTCAAACAGCAGGAGATTCAGGTCAAGCAGCAGGAAATTCAATTGAACACATCCAGGAACAGCAGGTTGCCGGGTGTGAGCGCAAGCGCAAGCGAGAACTTCTCGTTCGGACGAGGATTGACTGCTGACAACACCTATTCAAACACCAACACTACCAGTACGGGAGTCAGTCTCGGAGCTTCAGTGCCAGTGTTCCAAGGACTCAGGATCAACAACTCGATTAAACATGACGAACTGAACCTCAAGGCCGTGACGGCTGATTTTCAGAAGGCTCGCGAAGATGTCAGTGTCGCCGTGGCGCAGGCTTATGTGCAGATTCTCTACAATATGGAGCTTCTGGATGTGGCCAGGAATCAGGTCAGCATCGATTCGCTTCAGGTCGAGAGACTCTCGGCGATGGAGCTGAGCGGCAAGGCCAGCAAGGTTCAGGTGGCGCAGCAGAAAGCGGCGCTGGGACAGAGCCGACTGTCTGAGACTCAGGCCGCCAACAGTTTACGATTGTCGCTGTTGGATCTGAGCCAGTTGTTGGAGTTACCGAATCCTGAAGGATTCTCTATCGTCCGCCCTTCTGTTTCGGTTGACGGGCTGCTTCTGAGCAATCCGGAGGACATCTATGCGCAGGCAGTGGCCTGCAAGCCGTCAATCCAGGCGGAGCAGTTCAGGCTGGATGCCACAGAATATTCCATCAGGAACGCAAAGGGGGCCCGTCTGCCATCTCTTATGGCCAGCGGTGGTCTGGGAACCAATTACTACACGATGAGCAGTCATTCCAGCGATCCGTTCGCAGACCAGATCAAGAACAATTTCAGCCAATATCTTGGTCTTAGCCTGAGCATTCCGATTTTCTCCGGATTCCAGACCAGGAACCAGATCCGTTCCGCCGAGCTTTCGAGGACGAACCAGATGTTGCAGTTGGAAAACAGCAAGAAAAGCCTCTACAAGGAGATCCAGCAGGCGTATTACAACGCTGTGGCGGCTCAGGAGAAATTCCGGTCAAGTCTGGACGCTGACGCCAGCGCGAAGGAGTCGTACGAGCTTGTGCTTGCGAAGTACGAGAACGGCAAGGCCAACATCACTGAGTTCAACGAGGCTCGGGACAGTTTCCTGGAATCAGAATCCAATCTGGCCCGCGCCCGCTACGAGTTCCTGTTCTCGGCCAAGTTGCTGGACTTCTACAGGGGACAGAAACTGGCTTTTTAAGCTTTCGTGCGTAAATCATGCTCATCTGCGCACTGGACTTGAACATACCCGGCACTCGTGCGTAAATCAGATTTATCCACGCACCACTTATCCGTAAACCACCTTCTGTGCGTAAGGCTGATTCTTTCACGCACAGAAGGTTCTTTAGACAGGGCCGGTGCGTGAGCGGCAAGGTTATGCGCACAAAGACTTTCAAACAAACGGATCCGGTTCCGGAGCGTTCTTGTCGTAAGAAAGGATGGTGGCGTTGCCGGAAAGAATGTCGTACCCGTGTTCGGCAAGGCTTTGCAGCTCGAACTCTCCGGGATAGACCTCAACGGGGGCGATGAACTCCACCCTCTTGCGGATTCCGCTCACGATGTCCCGCCCATAGGCTCCCCCTCCGGTCAGCAGGATTACATCCACTTTCCCACAGACATCAGCGGCCTCCGAAGCGATATACTTGGCGATGTTGAGAACAAAGGCCTCCATCCAGACCTTTGCCCGGACATCACCATCCTCTCCCCTGCGGACAATCTCCTTGAGGTCATTCGTCCCGAAGAACGCCACGGCTCCGCCCTTGCCCATCAGTTTCTTCTTTATCTCCGCTTTGGAATATTCACCGCTGTAGCAGAGGTCAACCAATTGGAAACCAGGACAAGAGCCGACTCTCTCCGGGGTGAACGGTCCGTCTCCTCCGACTCCGTTGTTGGAATCAATCACCTTTCCGTTCCTGTGAAGAGTGACGGTGATCCCGCCGCCGATATGGGCGACAATGGCAGTGATGTCATTCTGGATATACCCGTGATCTTTCAGATAGCGCCTGACGACAGCCCTTGAGTTGAGCGCATGAAAGAACGGTCTGCGCTGGAATTCCGGCAAACCTCCCACACGGCACTCCGGCAGCATCTCATCAGCCATCGGCGGGTCGGCAATGTACGCCCGGCAGACTCCGAAAGGCATCTCAACTCCTCTGGCAACGTTCTTTTCTGTTATCTCTTTCGCCAGATCGTCAGCGATGATCGCGCTCAGGTTGCAGGCGTGCCTCCCGTACTTGCAGCTCCGCAGCACCTCCCTCATGTCCTCGTTCACTGAATATATTCCCGTGACCACCGGATAGAAGAGTCCGCCACGCGCCATCACGATGTCGATGTCCTGTGCGTGGATCCCCTTGCCGCGCATGAATATTCTTACATCATCCCGCCGCAGCGTGTCCTGCTCCATCACATCCTTGAACCCGGCCAAATCCTCCGCCTTGTGCGCAAGATTCTCCTCGAACGCAAGTTCCCCGTCCACAAAGTACCCGATCTTCGTCGATGTCGATCCCGTGTCGATCGCCAGCAACCGCCCTTTTTGATTTGTCATGTCAGTTTCGTTTTCTTGGCAGGCATCCCTCACATGTCCCACGAACCGCAAACACGCGACAGGAGAACCTTTCCCACTTCAAATTTATCCGACACTTTCAACATCACGAAAAATAAGTGGTTATTCCCAGTCAATTACCGCCAACCCCGGAAATTCGTTGTGAAATCATGAATATGTTGGTGAAATTCCACCAAACAACCGATTCTTTAGCGGTCACGAAACACATCGGTCCCCCCTAAAAGACCTTCGATGTCATGAATTGGAAGATTATCTCAACTCTGCCTCAATGCCTCGATTCGCTCAAGAGACAATCCCGTGGCAATCCCGATCCGCTCAACCGGGATGCCTAACGACAGCAAAGACTTGGCGACTTTCTCTATGCCTTGCTCTACCCCCTTCTCTATACCCTTCTCTATACCCTTCTCTATACCTTTCTCTATACCCTTCTCTATACCCTTCTCTATACCTTTCTCTATACCCTTCTCGACGCCTTCCGCCGTGCCCTGTTCGACACCGGCCTCAAAGCCCTTTCGATAGCCCTGCTGTCTGGCTCCCTCTATGTACGGGCGCATCTCTTTCTCTGTCATCATATCGTTGAAATAGTTGTCAATCTCCTTGTCGTCAAGACCGCTGACACGCATCGCCCGTTCCAACCTCACAAACTCAGCGTCTTTCTCCGACCTCGACTTCGCAAACATAGCGAAATTTCTGAATATCCGGCACCATGCCGCAACCGGACTGTCATATTCATCAGCCTTTCAATCAGCGACTTTCAGGAATATGGCCCCTTGGTTAATGGTAGTTTGGTCATCGGCATTCCGCCTGACGGCACTGTTTCTCTCTGTAGTCTCCATAGTTGAAGTGGTGATGATGAATGTTATTTGGTCACTGGATCCCTTACGGAACCCGCCCGCAATATCGGAATTGTAAACGTAAAAAACGAAAAGAAACACATGCAACTCATAAAAAACAGAAATTTCTTGATGATACCCCCGAAGACACCACTCCATGAGGCACACAATCTACGCTCAGAGCTCCCTGCAAGGCGCTCAACCCGACAACCCGCCTCGGTAATCCGAACAAGTTGATCCAGATTTCAGTGCGCATTGTATTAGAAAACCACAAGTCATCCCGCTTCTGATTCGTGGACATAACTGATAGTGACACCCCTCAAGTCCGGCCACCACTTGAAGGCATCGCCATTGGCCTTTATGAACTCAAGATCCCTCAGGCAACGCATTGGGTCATTTTCGTTCCCCAAGAGTGTTCCGCAACACTCTTGAGAGACATTTCAGCCCGAAAACGTTGCCCAAGCGCCCCTCCCCGAAAAATCACTGAGAAATTTAGACTCTTGACATCACCAAGGCACCGCCATCCCTCGTTTCGGAGAATCGGCGGTGCCTTGTCGAATTTACAGCACATTAAAATCATTCAGACATACGTGTCGACTCTTGTCAATCATCACAGTATGCCCCAAATTTTATCTGCTCTGGGTAAAATGATCGGAACCACGCAAAACGCTTGTCTGTCCTTACGACCTCCATCAAGGCTTCACTGACTTGATCAGCCGTCAAAGGATGATAATGCCATCCATAATCTGGATTCTTATTTATCGCCTCGGCAATCGCCTCGGCTGTCATCCATCCCTCTTCACCATGAAGAATCATACCCCCGCTACGCCGCAAAGCCTCTCTTCTATTTTCAACCAAGACGTCATAAGCCGCTTGCTGGATAAATGTGTGAAATAATTTCATATAGTAATATTTTCGCAGATGACAACACCTATGGGGCGGCACCGGGGCAAAGTGGATACGTGAAATGCGTGGAGGATTAGGTAATGATATTCAATGCATTAAAGAAATGCCTTTGGGTTGATTCGACTAAAGGCGAGGCGGCTTTTCGCTGATATTCAAGAAGTTAGACATCACCCATTGAGAATGAGGGCGTGGCAGATAAATGACTGGTAATCAAGGACAAGAACTCTTGCCTGATGGTTGGAACCGCACCAGGAACAACATCATAAGCCTAAATATCAATCAGTTAAATGCCACGAGCCCCACCACATACCACCACCACCTTAACGTTCGCCACCACACACCGCTTTTCTTCACACGCCCTTACCTTGCCAGGCTTCCGCACAACAGCGATAAGAATCCCCAACACAAACGGGAGAATCCCCCTGTTTTCCACTGCGTACAAATTTTATCATAAAATGATAAAATGTCATATTGGTATCATAAGACATTGTGAATATGATAAATCCATTCATCACTACCGGTTATGACGGTGCCAAATACTTTTGCGACAGGGTCAAAGAAACAGGGGTCTATCAAGTTTATGACCTGTTTCTTGATATTTGGATCCGAGAGCGTTATTTAAGGTAATCGCTCCTCCAGGATAGACATCGAAGTTACGGCATAGCCGGGGCGAGGATCTCGGCGATGGCGGCGGTTTCGATGAGGAAGCCGTCGTGGCCGTAGGGGGTCTCGATCTGGTGGTAGCGGGAGCCGGGGATCAATTCCGAGAGGGGGAGCATATCCTCGGGCGGGAAAAGCTCGTCTGAGGACATACAGATGAAGGTGCAGTCGGTTTTGATCTGGGCAAGGGCTTTGGCGACACCTCCACGGCCACGTCCTACGTTGTTGCTGTCAACCTCGTCACAGACATATAGATAGGAATATGCATCCCAATCCTTGACGAACTTGGAGGTCTGGTGGCGGTAATAGGAGCCGACCTTGCCGGCGAAGATGGTGTCGTCACTGTCCTCGTTCTGCTTGAAGAGGCCCTCCTCACAGCGATATGTCAGCAGGGCGATCGCGCGGGCAGCCTTGAGACCCTCCATGCCGCCATTCAGGTCACGGTGCTCCTTGAAGGTCGGGTCAGCGAGAAGGGCGAGGCGGCTGGCTGCGTTGAAACCGGCGAGCCAAGGGGTCACGCGGGCACCGGTGGCGATGAAGAATATCTTTCCGAATATGCCGGGACGCATCACGGCCCACTCAAAGGACATGAATCCGCCCATCGAAGTACCGACCAGCATATCTATTTTCTCTATTCCAAGATGCTGACGCAGAAGATCGAAGGCGCGGACGGTGTCACGCACGGTCACTCTGGGGAAATCGAAATAGTAGGGTTTGCCGGTTTTCGGATTGGCTGACGCCGGGCTTGACGAACCGCAGGCCGAACCAAGGACGTTGGCGCAGATGACGAAATATTTCCCGGTGTCGATCAGTCTGCCGGGACCTACCAGAGCTGGCCACCAACTTCCCTCCGGATCAGAATCCGCGGTGAGGGCGTGGCATAGCCAGATCACTTTCTTGTCCGGTGAATATCCAAACGGCGATGTGTGGTAGGCAACCTCCAGATTGTCAATGCTTCCGCCGGACTCAAACTCGAACTTTCCTTCAATCTTATAGATGTGCTTGATCATTGTCTTTCAATGGTGTGAATGAATATCCTTTACGACGCAACTCCCTGATCAGCCCAGGCAGTTTGTCGTAGAACTTGTCAGTCCTGGCCGGATCCGTTCCGAAATGGATCAGCATGATGTGGCCGTTCAGACCATTGGGATCCGTCCTTTCATATTCCCAAATCCTGCCGAGAATCTCCTTGCTGCTGAAATAACGCTTCATTTCGGGGGTGGTGTAGTCGCCGTTGGTGAGGGTTCCGGGGGTGTAGTTGATGACCTGCAATCCAAGCTGTCTGGCCCATGAGGAGATTGTCGCGTTGTAGTGCTCGTACGGCGGGATGAAATACGGTGCATTCGTGATGCCGAACTCCCGCAACACTTTGTAGCTCTTGAATATATCCTCGTTGAACTCTTGCCTTGTCACCAGAAGAGAGTCACGGTTGCCCCAAGGGGCGTAGAGCAGGTGGCCGTAGGAGTGGCTTCCGACGTAGTGTCCTTCGGCGACAAGTCTTCTGACAACATCGGGGTACATCTCGAAGAACTCTCCGGTGAAGAAGAATCCGCCTTTGATGTTGTATTTTCTCAATGTGGAGATGATTCTTTCCGCTCCGTCGGCCTTGTCGGCGGCGGTGAACACAAAGTCTATGTGCTTGACTGACGGGTCGGTTCTGATTATTCCGCCGTCTTGGTAGATGTTATTGTCGGGTTGGGTATTATTGGTGGGGGCGTCGGTGGCAATAGACACCGCGGGCCTATCGCTTCGCGACCCTATCCGGGTGAATGGCCCGCGGCATCCATTGCCACCGACGCCTTCGCCCGAAGAGCCGAGATTTTCATTCACTATGCCTTTGGTGGAAATATTCTCCTTCATTTTGGAGCCATCACTTGCATTTGCTACTTTGCCGGCAGAAGCGTCAGTTAATTCAGCGGCTCCGTCAGCGGAAAGCGCGGCAGCATTGGATTTTGCCGTCCATTCGCCCGGATAGGGTTGCGTAGCAACAGGACGGCAAGGTCCAATGCCGCCGCGCGCCTCCTCCGAACAAACCCTTCCCTCACGCTGATAGTAAGACAACGGAAATGTCAGCGAGGCCGTGCCATCCATTGTCGGCTCGTTGGTGGAATAGTCGTGAGTGCTGTCGTGGTAAACCAAATCGCCCGGCTGGAACTCCTCGTAGTTGACTCCACCATCGGTACGGATGCCCAGAAGACTTCCGAATATCGTCGCATAGACAGGACCGTCAACCAAACCACCGGTGGTGTTGCCCATCTTGTAGTTGATGATGAAAGAATGAGGCTGGGTCGGGAATATTCCACCTTTCGGAAGCTCAACGATCATGCTCACACCCCACGGATTGCACCCCAGAAGCCAGTCACGCAGAGAACCTTCCATCTCCTGATAGGTCGTGTCACCGGTCAGTTCACGGTAAAGGATGCACTGGGTCAGCATCGCCGAGGTCAGATTGTTCGAGCACCATATTCCCGGAATGCCGAACATAAACGGATGATCCTTGCCGCGCTCATAGACACGCTGGATGCCCGAACGGATGTTCCTTATGAACTCCGCCGAGACCTTGCCGCCGAAATTCCTCGCGATGCGGTAATGTCCCATATTCATGAAAGGATACCACTGGTAGTGGCGGGCGCTGTCGGCTCCCATCCATGGGGTCACAGGCTCGCGGCGGGCATATTCAATGGCCTCCGTCCGGTACTTCTTGTCGCCGGTGCGGCGGAACATCTCGTAGGCGGCCAACTCCATATCATCCACCCAGTTATCCTCCTCGTAGATGTAAGGGGAAACCACCGAGGCGGTCTGGCAGACACCTGGCTTGGCTACTCCGGCATCGTAGGCGGCCTGCGCCTTGGCACCTATCTTCTCCGCAAACTCAGGATAGAAAGGCTTCAGGATCTCTGCGCCAAAGGCGAAGTCCGAAGCGAACTTTCCTGCGGTGCTGGCCACTCCGGTCGTCTTGTTCTTGTCCCCACGCTTGCCTCTCTGCTGAGGCTCACCGGAGCAGAACCACACCGGCCTGTACTCGCCTTTTCCCCAACCATAGTCAGCCTGGTCGTCATTCGGGACACGCATTCCGACATGGTCACGGTCATCCGCGATCTGATTGTACATCTCACCCGGCTCAGGGTTCATCTTGTCAAGCCATTTGAGTCCCCAGTAAATCTCATCTATGATGTCAGGAATCCCGTTCCGACCCGGCGTTCCGTCAGCCAGATGATTGTCCGAGAATGCCTCCGGATTGCTCTGATAGGCGAACATCATCTGGTAAATCGCGTTGGCTGAGGTGGTTGTGTACTGGAGGCAGTCCGAAGCGTCGTGCCAACCTCCGGTCACGTCAAGGAAAGTGCTGTCTTTCTTAGGATCCGGATGCCCGACGATGATTCCGTCCTTGCGATGACAACTGTCTTTGAAGAAAGGGTTCCAACCGCAACGCTGCTGACGCATATAGTTCAGCACAAAATCGGCCGCTCCGTCATAAACCTTAGGATTTATCGGGAATATCTCCGAGCGGGTCTCGCCTCCTGATGACAATACCTTAATATAATAGGCACCGTCGGTCTTCAAGGCACTGAAATCCAGGCGGCAGGTTGTCTTCATCTGCCCAAGCGCCCCCATCGGCCTCACGGCGTCAGACCTCCAGACGGCCTCACCGGCAAAGGCATCAACCAACTCGAAACCATTGACCTGGACAGCCTCATTACTCATAAAGACCGCCACCTTGGTGGCCTCCGGCAGATAGCCTATCTGGTTGATTCTGACCCAAGATCCGGCGAAAGTCTGGACGGCGGCCAAAGCCAGAAGCGCGATGGAAACTAATCTTTTCATTATCCTGTGGTTTATGCGATTCTTTTCAAAAAATTAATGAATATATTCTTAAAGACGCAAATTTAGGAAAATTAACCGTCCAAAATGTAGAAAATGCTTACTTTTGCGTAAATAGAACTGCATAATGGAATATTCCAATATAAGATATTTCAATCTTCTTATACGCCAGAGTTAGTTATTCCTTTTTTTCCTGTTCAACAACACAGTTCCTACGATGAACAAGACTGAAAGTCCGCCGAAAAATACCACGGCAATCACTGCATAAGTCTTTCTGCTAAAGTCAGTGAAGAAAGTTAACCAAGCCAAAAGAATAATCAGAGGCAGGAAGATAGAAAGGAATAGAAGATTATTAGGCTTGCGTTCATTACCTGCTTTCCTGCCAATTGACGTGTAAAAGTCAATCAAGGAAATATTCAGGCAAGATATAACGCCTAAACAAAACAGGAAAGATTTTGACGAATCAGTCAGATCCCCTCCAATGCACAATAGAGAAAGACAGACAATGGTTACAATTGTCCAAATTGTTTTGTATGCGATATTCATCATTACTAACAACCCATTACCTCGGACATCAAAGCGCTACCAACAATTGCCCTTGTCATCATAGGATTCGCATTTTGAAGTGCGTCAACGATTCCAGACGTAATTGCAACAAACGCATACATAGCCTGCGCTTCTTCTTCCGATAACTCAGAGCGCTTCACAAGATCAAAGGCGCAAGCAAATGTAAAATCTTTTTTTTCACTCATTTGCAGTATTTCGCCCAAAAGACGCATCTGATTCTCTGTCAGTGACGATTGTATAGAGTTCTCGTAACCCGATCTTGTCAGGAATTTCGAGGAAATCTCATTTTCAAAATGTGGTGCATTTGACGCTATTACATCATTCGCGATTACTTCATCAAATGAATTATCATTAAAAGAATATGCATAAGCAAAAAGGTCGTTCGTGCAATCCTTAACATAGCCCGAAAGAGCAATCTTAATCATCATATACCTCATCAAGAGATATGCTCGGTTGAGGGTCGAAAATAGAATACCCATAAATACTACAAAACAGGCCTGAAGCCAAATCATTATATTGCTAATATACAAATAATATTTGCAATGCCAACTATTTTTTACGTTACCAAGTTAATTATCCCACTATATCAATCGCTGCTTTACCGGACTCCTTGGAATCAAAACATCAAAAACAAGAATAATTGCGGCCTATACGCAGAAAATGCTTACTTTTGTCCTAAAGGCCAATGAATATGCCGCCTCGCGCCAAAAAGAGGACGGCCACGACTGAATCACTGAATATGGAAGAATACAGAATAGGCAACGGCTACGATGTCCACTCCCTCAAGGAAGGGCTGCCGATGTGGCTTTGTGGAATCAAAATCGAAAGCGAAACCGGCTTTGTGGCGCATTCCGACGGGGATGTGGCCATACACGCGCTGTGCGACGCTCTTCTCGGAGCGGCCGCTCTCGGGGACATAGGACTACATTTCCCTGACAACGACGACAGATGGAAAGGCGTTGACAGCAAACTGCTTCTGAAAGAAGTGATGTCGATGGTAAGGGCCAAAGGCTATGAGCTCGGCAACGCGGACATCACGATAGCTCTACAGGCTCCGAAACTGCGCCCGCACATAGACGCGATGCGTTCCAAGCTCGCGGAAGTGATTGGAACAGACATCGACAACATCTCGGTAAAGGCCACGACCACAGAACGTCTCGGCTTCGTCGGCAGAAAAGAGGGCTGTGAGGTCTGGGCAACAGTTCTCATATTCAAAATTTGAATAATCCAATCATGATGACTGATTTCAATGAATAATGAAATAAAATTATCGTGATTTGCCTTCAAAAGCTTACTTTTGCATATAATACCCTATTGATAGCACAATATGAGCCCTTTATCAGTAATAATCACAGTTCTGGCGTACTTTGCCGTGATGTTCACGGTGTCTTGGATCTCGTCGCGTAACGCGGACAACGCAGGATTCTTCAACGGAGGGCGCAAGGCTCCGTGGTGGATCGTGGCGATCGCGATGCTCGGTGCGCCGATGTCAGGAGTGACCTACGTCTCCGTGCCGGGAATGGTCGGCGTGGGAGGCACGGCGATGGGCTACATGCAGATGGTGCTCGGATTCTTTGTCGGCTACATCATCATCGCCTTCGTCCTCACACCTATATTCTTCAAAATGAATATGGTGTCGATCTACCAATATCTTGACGACCGGTTCGGAGTCTCCTCGCACAAGACCGGAGCGTGGTTCTTCTTCATTTCCAAGATCTTGGGAGCGGCCGTCAGACTGTTCCTCGTCTGCGTGACGCTCCAGCTGATGATTTTCGAGCCGCTTGGGCTGCCGTTCATCCTTAACGTGATCGTCTCCGTGGCCATCGTGCTGCTGTACACGTTCCGTGGCGGGGTGAAGTCCGTGATCTGGACAGACACATTGAAGACAGTCTGCATGATTGTCTCCATCGTGCTGGCGATTGTGTTCATTGCCAAGGATCTGGGTCTTAATTTCTCCGGCGTGGTGCAGACGGTGCGTGAGAGTTCATATTCAAAGATGTTCTTCTTCGATGATGTGAACCACCCTGAATATTTCTGGAAGCAGTTCCTGGCGGGCGTGTTCACCGTGATCGCGATGACTGGTCTGGACCAGGATATGATGCAGCGCACGCTGAGCAGCCGCAACGCCAAGGATTCGCAGAAGAACCTCATTACCAGCGGTTTGTTGCAGATTCCAGTGATATTCCTGTTCCTCTGCCTGGGGGTGCTTTTGTACATATTCGCAGGTCAGAAGGGCATCTCCGAGGTTGGCGACACGCTGTTCCCGGCCGTTGCGACAGGTGGCTATCTGCCTGCGATTGTGGGCGTGCTGTTCGTGATCGGGCTTGTGTCGTGCGCGTTCGCGGCGGGAGGCTCGGCCCTGACCGCGCTGACAACGTCGTTCACGGTGGACATCATAGGAACTAAGGGGAAGAGCGAGGAGCAGGTCACCACTATAAGAAAGAAGGTGCATCTGCTGATGGCGTTCCTGATGGGTGTGGTGATCTTTGTCTTCTATCTGCTGAACACGAAATCGGCCATTGACGCGGTTTACAAGCTTGCGAGCTACACTTACGGGCCGATCCTGGGAATGTTCGCGTTCGGGATATTCTCGAAAAAGAAGGTCAACGACAAGTGGGTGCCGCTGGTGGCCGTCATCGCGCCGGTGCTTTGCTTCATTCTGCAGAGCAACTCCGAAAGGTGGTTCGGCGGGTATAAATTCAGCTACGAGCTGCTTCTTTTCAACGCGCTTTTCACCTTCCTCGGGCTGCTGATTATCAGCC
>OQWM01001601.1_pt1 | contig 15499 bp, 17 predicted proteins | sample 1691531 | NCBI WGS metagenome assembly OQWM01 (sample SAMN03418257, study PRJEB22391) | human gut metagenome | biome: human-gut; feature: organic feature; material: feces | host: Homo sapiens | place: Tanzania | collected 2013-01
TTCCACTTCGCCGTGGGTCTGCCTTTCTAAAAAAAGAGCATCGCCAATGGATCATCAACTGACAATCCATTGGCGATGCTTTATATATATGAGCGTGACATCCGCTAACATATATCCTTATGCTCATTAATGACTATACTTATTATCACTAATCCATATCCTTATAATCACTAACCACTATCCTTATAATGACTTAATCAATACACCATTAATCACTAATCAATACCCATTAATCACTAATCAATACTACGCATTCACCTTCTTGTCTATAAAATACTTCGGACGATGCTTCACCTCCATATATATCTTGCCGATATATTCTCCCGTTATGCCACATGCTATCAACACGCATCCGCCAATGAACCACATGCTGACGAGCAGCGAAGTCCATCCGTCTATCGTATGTCCCGTGAAATGTTCATACAAGGCATAAGCGACCACGCCGATGGCTATGAGGATAAACGCCACACCAAGATAGGTGATGAGTTGGAGAGGCTTGATGGAGAACGACGTGATGCCCTCGAAGGCAAACGACAGCATCTTGCAAAAAGGATATTTCGACTCTCCGGCAAAGCGCTCACTACGGTCGTAATATACCGAAGTGGAAGGGTAACCCATAGAGGCAACGATGCCACGGAGAAACAGGTTGTCCTCTGGATATTCCATCAGAGAGAGCATGGCTCGACGGCTCATCAATCGGAAATCAGCATGATTGTATATTATCCTGTGGTCAAAGAATCTCATCAGGCGGTAGAACGCCAATGCCGTAGTGCGCTTGAAAAAGGTGTCGGTCTTGCGCTCCTTTCTCACCCCGAATACGATGTCGTTGCCCTTGTGGTATTCATCCACCATAAGACTGATGGCATTAACGTCATCCTGCAGGTCGGCATCGATGCTTACGGAAGCATCACTGTGTGCCGAAGCCCACTTCAGTCCTGCCCACAGGGCATACTGATGACCACGGTTGCAAGACAGCTTCAAGCCGCCTACCAGCGATGTATCCTTGGAGAGCGTCTCGATAATGCTCCATGTCTTATCCTTGCTTCCGTCGTCTACATATAGAATCATACCCTCGTCGATTGATTTTCTTTCCATCAAACTTTGCAGCACTGCGACAAGGCGCCGTGTTGTCTCATGAAGCACCAATTCCTCATTGTAACAGGGAACAACAATTACCAGTTTCATATCCTATACCTATTTAAATATCAATCTTTATCTGTTTATCTACAAGCATACTGCCTGTCAACTTGTTTCTTCTGGTCAAAGCCGGCAATACGCTCGAATCTATATAGCGTAAGCCGTCTTTTGTCATCACAGCTGCGATGGTCAAAACGCCTTACCTTATCCAGCCTATACTGAGGGAACGACTTGCGGAAGGCATCATAATCCTCGTCGCCCATTATCATATAGCCACGCTTCGGCCTGTGCAAATCGAGAGGCACCACACGGTCGTTGAGATAGAAATTCACCGAGAACTGGTGCATACGGTTGCGGTCGCCAGGTTTCCAGTCGCTGCGATAATCCCATATCTTCTCTCCCGATGGTATGAGCCTGTCTATCTCGGTGGCTACATAATAGTCTGACTTCACGTTCAGCACCCGGGGCAAAACCACTCCGTCGAGCATAAGATATATCGAGAAGACGAGTCCGCACAACGAATAACACAACACGTAGGCATCCGACCTGCGCCTTGCCCTAATGAAAAAGAATACGGCAAGAAGGATTATTATCGTCAGAAGAACCACCAAAAGTCCTATCGGCATGGTCTCAAGACTCATGAGGAACGCCACATTCTCTGCCGCATGCTTTCCATTGAATATGGAATGAGGCACGACACCTGTCTTTATAACCAACACGAGCACCGGCAAAACCACCGCTATCGCTGACAACAGCCATCCGTAAGCCGTTGCCACACTGCGGTGTCTGCCCGTAACCCACAATATGTATCTTGCGATATAATAAGCAGCAAAGGGATATACGGGCAACAGATATACACTGCGCTTGCTCTTCGGTATGCAATAGAACACAAATATCAACACGGCACTGATAAGCGACAGGAGATCCTGGTCGGACATTCCTCTGAAGCGGTGCCATACGCCTGCTGCCGCCTGTCTGATATTCTCCGGCAAACGGTATCTCCGTCTCAACACTACAAACAAGGAGAACAGGATGAACAATGTATAAGGCAGGAAGCCCGTAATCATCGTCATCACATTATATATGGCAGGAGCCTCATGCGAAGAATATACCATCTTGCCCGTAAAGCGCAGCACGTTCTCCTCATACACAAGATACAGGAAGGCATCGCCCCTCTCCAGATAAGCGGCATAATACCAGCAAAGGGGCAGTATGCAGGAAGCCAGAACAACGGCAACGCACTTGAAAAAAGCACTGAAGAAACGTTCACCCCTGACAAGCATATACGCACCCATCACCATACATGGCAGCAAAGCTCCTACGGGGCCTTTCGTCAAGAATGCCCCACTTAACAGAAGTACCGTCAGCAACAGGTGCCACTTGCCTCGCGACACATACCAGCAATGGAACGAATATACTGCCATTACCATCAGGGCAGACAACATCATGTCTACCCTGCACGCCATACTCGCACGGTGCACCTCAAATGCCGTAAGCGTTATCATGCCTGAAAGAAGAGCCAGTCTGCCGTCTACCCTATTCCGCAACATATAGCAATATGCCGTGAGAACCATGGCTATCGTGGCTATGGCTGACGGGAAACGCGCCGTAAACTCCGTAACGCAGCCTGTAAAAAGTGAACATAAAGCCACACACCAATGAAAAAACGGCGGCTTATACGCTATGTCAACACCATTGTTTATCGGTGATACCCAATCGCCGGACTGCAACATGGACAATGCCACAACAGCCTCACGTGGCTCTCCCTTGGTGTTGAAGAAGGAGAAACCCAAAAACAATACTACGGATATTATACCTAAAAACAAAAGATATATGAAGCCTCTTTGCGACTTTCCTATATTACTATTCATTATTTCCTATAAATTATTAAATATCGCCAACAAAAGTAGCATATGATTCTGAATACAATTTGAATTTTCAGATACTTTTCACTATTTAACAGAAAATATCTAACTTTGCACGCAAAAACTATAATGGGAAGAAACAAATACTCAGAAAAGGAGATTAAGGAGATAGGAAAACTCTTAAGACTAAAGAATTCCGCTAACCGGGCAAAGCAAAAGGAAATACGCCATCAGCTGCGTACTGAATATGAATTCAATATTTCCGACTTCAATGAACCAGGCAAAGCCTTTGGCGACATCGAGCTGCAAGATGCCGTAAGCCGTGGTGCAATAAAGATTCTTGACGACGCCACTATCGAGGCAATGAAGGAGAAACGGGCAAGAGACAAGGCTCGCGACGAGGCTGAAAAGCAACAGCAGGCTATCGATTCCGGCGAACAGACCGACTGGCAACAGGCTATGAAGGAGTGGAATGATTGGGAGAACAACAAATAGTCAGACTTCAATCCGCAAGACAAGAGGCTCCCAACAGAACTGAAGAAAGCAAAAGAAAAGAATCCTCATATACGTCATTAAGAATCCCCATATACGTCATAACGACGATATGGGGATTCTTAATCATAAAAAAACAGCGTTACTCTTATTCTTATTTCTTTTCTTCTTCAGCCTTTGCCGGAGCTGTTTCAGTCTTTGCTGCCTTTGCCGGAGCTGCCTTAGGAGTAGCCTTTCGGGTTGTCGTCTTCTTGGCTGCAGCTGTCTTTGTTGTGGCTTTCTTTGCCTCAGCCTTTTTCTTTTCAGACAATTTCTCCACCTTGTCCTTCAGTTTCAACTCCTCTTCCTGCATCTTTGTCACCTTGGCTTTCAGACGAACAATCTCGTTGTCCTTCATCTCAATCTCATCGCCCTGGTTCTTTATCGTAGTCAGAAGAGAATCAAGCTCCTCATTGTCGATTTCTTCCGGATACAGAGAGTTTACTCTGTTGATGAAGTCACCGAGGATATTCATATAGTTGGTGAATGCATCAAACGGCGAACTGTATATTCCCCTGTCAAGCCCCACATTAGAAGGCTTAGTGGTCATAAAACGGAAATTGTTGCTTGCCTGCAGATAATCCCAATCCTGATTGATACGAGGGTCATTGGCAATACGCACGCGGTCAGCAATACTATAGAGCTTGTTGAAAGCCTCTCGCTGCATCGGATTACCGAGCCAGCAGCTTACGTCGCGCTCCTCGTCAACCCACGACAGAGTATCCGGAACGAACAGGTCACCCACACTCTTCATCTTTCCGCAAATCTCTGACGGAGTAGAGAACGTGATACCCTTCTGTTTTGCACATCTCGGCAACGCCTTGATAAACTCAAGGATATTTGACGACAGAGGTTGTGAGATACCAAGAGCGAGAAGCTCCATAAAGATATTGATAACCTGCTCATTGTCAGGCATAGAAGCAATTTTATTGATGTAGTTGTCAGCAAACAGAGGATATCCCGGCCAGTCGGTATTGCTGAAGCGCAAGCTGATGTCATCGCTCAGTTCAACATCACGCAGAAGAAGCTTCAGGTTCGGAGCCATACAGCAGTTATAAACATAATGCGGCGACTTCCATCCCAACACATGCTTTGCACCTTCCGTCAGCATACCCTTGAATCCCATAGAGGCAGCCACATTACCTATTTCATCACTGTATATAAGCGATGAATTACGCAACACGGTCGGTTTCTTTCCGAAGTATTCCTCCATCTTAGCCATCTGCTTCTTCACATCGGCAATGAAACATTCCTCGTTTGCAAGCGATGAGAGTCCGTGAGAATACGGTTCTGCAAGGAATTCCACACATCCCGTATCATTCAGCTCCTGCAGCTTAGCAAGCACCTGCGGTGCATGCATCTCCAGCTGTTCAATGCCTACTCCCGACAACGAGAAGGCTACCTTGAAATAGTCTCCATGCTCCTTGATCATCTCCAGGAAGGCATTCAGTGCCGGCATATACGAGCGTTCCGCTATGTCTCCGATAGTGCGGTCATTCTCGTAGTCATCATAGTAATAATGGTCTGTGCCGATGTCGAAGAAGCGATACCTCTTCAGGTGTATTATCTGGTGTATTTCAAAATACAAGCAAATTGTTTTCATCTTATTTAGATTTTATATTATTGTTCATGTAAAGGTATTATTCTCTATTTCGAAAGCAGCTGGTCATACAGTTTCCGTATTCTCAGTCCCACCTTCTCCCATGTAATCTGGTCAACCTCTTTCTTGCCTTCCTCCTGCAGATAATGGAACAGGCTGTCGTTATGACAGATAGAGTATATGGCATCAGCCAGGGCATGAATATCCCAGTAGTCCACCTTCATACAGTTGGTAAGAATCTCCCCGCAACCGCTCTGCTTTGATATGATGGTAGGCGTACCGCACTGCATAGCCTCAAGTGGCGATATTCCGAACGGCTCGCTCACAGACGGCATGACGTAGACATCAGAGTCCTTCAGACATTCGTAAACCTCTTTTCCCCTCATGAAACCAGGGAAGTGGAATCTGTCGGCTATTCCTCTTTCAGCAGCGAGATATATCATCTGGTCCATCATATCGCCGCTTCCTGCCATACAGAAGCGCACGTTTCTCGTTCTGTGCAGCACCATGTTTGCAGCCTCAACGAAGTATTCCGGTCCTTTCTGCATAGTCAGTCGTCCGAGGAAAGTAACCACCTTCTCCTTGTTCGTATGGTCAGGTCGTGGAATATCCTGCAGTTCCTGTCTCAGAGGATACACGGCATTGTGCATTGCGAAACATTTGCGCGGGTCTTGGTGATACTGGTTGATGACGGTCTGTCTTGTCAGTTCCGACACACACATGATGCAGTCAGCATTATCCATACCGTCCTTCTCTATCGAATAAACGGTAGGATTTACCTTTCCGCGGCTTCTGTCGAAGTCTGTAGCGTGCACATGTATACACAGAGGCTTTCCGCTTACTCTCTTTGCGTGTATTCCTGCCGGATAAGTCAGCCAGTCGTGTGCGTGGATTATGTCAAACTCCTCAGTACGTGCAACCACTCCAGCAATGATGGAATAGTTGTTTATCTCGTCATGCAGATTTGAAGGATATCCTCCAGCAAAGTCCATGCATCCGAGGTCGTTGACATACATATAGTTGAAATCAGCGTACAGATGGTCACGCAGACGGAAATAATAGTCAGGGGCCATCACGTTGCCAATTCTGTTCTTCACATAGTCATAGTCAACATTGCGCCATGCGATAGGCACACAATTCATAGCCACAATCTTAGCGGCAGAGTGATCTTCATCACCGAAAGGTTTCGGCAGACACAAGGTTATATCAATGTCCCCTTGCGCATGCAGTCCCTGTGTAATTCCGAAATTCGCTGTTGCAAGTCCACCATATACATGAGGAGGATACTCCCAGCCAAACATTAAAACTTTCATTCTGTGTCCTCCTTATTTATATTATATATGTGTATTTTTCCAAAAGGTTCAAAGTTCGCAATGTCTCTCCCACATTCATTGCGAATGATATGGCTCCTCTTGCCTTGAACGGCGGGTTGCCGTCAAACATCTCCGGCAGGGTGGCAAGACAGTTGGTCTGCATCTCGTCCTCATATCCCACCATCTGTCGTTCTATGAAGCTCAGTCGTGTACGTCTGTATATCTTCAGACATGCTTCCATATAGAATCCGCCGAGCCATGGCCATGCCGTACCCTGATGGTAAGCGAGATCTCTCTGCATCTGCGGTCCTGCACATATAGGGTTGTATCCGCCGCTCTTCGGTGAAAGCGTGCGCAGTCCCTTCGGTGTGAGTAGCTCCCTCGTACAGAAGTCAAGCACCGACTTGCGCTGTTCCTGCGACAGAGGCGAATAGTCGAGAGCCGCAGCGAATATCATGTTCGGACGAACGCTCCAATCCATCATATTACCGTCCACGTAATCAAAGAGATAGCCATAATCGTTGAGGAAAGTATTCAGGAAAGACTGTTTGCATACTTCCGCTCTCTTTTCGAGTTTCTCCTGCGCCTCTGTATCGTTGTTCACGGCAGCCATTCTTGCTGAGAAGAGGAGGGCGTTGTACCATAGCGAGTTCACCTCTACGATATATCCGCTTCGTGGTGTGACTGGTCTTCCGTTCACGGTGGAGTTCATCCATGTCATCACCTTTCCCTTTCCGTCCACATACAGCATATTGTTGTCGTCAAGTCTCAGATACGGATGCTTGCCGTTCAATATGAAGTGCATGATGTCTGTGAGGAACTTTCCGTATTTCTTCACGCATTTCTCTTCGCCCACAGTCTTTGCATATTGCTGCATTGCCCATATTGCCCACAACGGCACGTCAGGCTGGTCAATCTCGCTGAGGTCTATCGTCACAGGCTTTCCTGCCATAAACTCGCGGTAACCTTTCTCTGCCGTGTGCATTACTTTCTCGAAATACTCCTGCTCGTCGATACACAGGGTAAGTCCCGGCAATGCAACGAAGGTGTCTCTCGCCCTGCTCTTGAACCACGGATAACCGGAGAGCAGATAATATTCCGACCCGTTCTTCTTGTTGTGGAACTGGTGTGCCGCATTCACGAGGCAGTGGAAGAAGTTGTCGCGTGGAGCACGGTTGTCAACTTCCTTCTGGAAGAGACTTGCCAGTCCGTTCGTCTTTATTTCCGAAGTGGAAGCGGAGAACACGATGCTTTCGCCTTTCTTGATATCCATCTCGAAATATCCAGGCACGTAGAGGTCCTCATGCGAGTCGTACCCTCTCTCCTGCTCTTTGATATATTCGATGCCTCTGTACCAGTCAGGATGGAAGATGAACTCATTTTCCTTGCTGAACTGCATATAGAGATACGGATAGCCATTGTACATCTGTGTCTTTATACCATTGTCCACGACCTGAAAATCCCTGTTTGCCGTGGAGTTCTCATGTGTGAACTGCCTTACGCTTCTGAATGCCATAAAGGGCTTGAAGCGCAATGTCGTCACGCTATGTGCATCGAGCAATGTATATCTTACCAGAACCCTGTCCTCATAATGCTGGAACACGACTTCCTTTTTCAATATAACACCGCCCACCCTGTAAATTGTTGTAGGTACGCTGTCACAGTTGAATTCCCTGATGTACTTGTGTCCATTGGGACTGTAGTTGTTACCTGCATACTTATGGAGTCCGAGGTTGAATTCGGCTCCATGCTGGACCACTGTAACGTCCAATGAGGAAAGAAGCACATGATTATCCGTATCCATTTCCGGCACGGGGACAACCAGCAGACCATGATACTTGCGTGTATTGCAGTCAACTATCGTAGAACAAGCATATGCTCCTGATCTGTTTGTGCGTAGTAGCTCCCTTGATAGAGATTCTTCCAGATTGGTCATCACACTTCTTTCAAATCGAAGATAACTCATAATATTCTATTAAGGTGGTTATGTTAATATCTGTTTGTTTATTACCAACAACGGCTGGTGTTTTCATCAGTACAATCGTTTGGCACTTCAAAAATAACAATATTCTGCAAAAAGGCAAAATATTACACTAATTTTTTTTATAGAAACCGAAAATATTATGTTATAAAACATAAAATACGCCTGATTTGTCATTTTTCAGAAATAATCTTTGTAATTTTGCACACACAATAGGTACAACAGATTATTTATACACAAGGAAAAGATTGTATTAAGCAACAATGACAAATACAGATCCAGATATAAGGGAAAAGGCGGAAGAAATTATTTTTGGAATGTGGGACACGCTCACGGAAGACGAAAGGAAAGAGATTTCAGAGCACCTCACAATTGAAGAATTCCAGAAAAACGAATACATCTACAAGGAACTGGAAATCCCCAAGTGCATCAAATGGCTCATCAGCGGAAAGGTAAAGATATGCAAGAGCGGCGTTACGGGACGCGACCAGATTCTGCGCACCATCGTTCCTTCTGAGATTTTCAGCTTCAGGGCGTATTTCGCCAACGACGACTATCTCACGTCTGCCCTCTCTTTTGGCCATTCTGTTGTTGCCTCCGTGCCGATGACCATCATCGACAAGCTTCTTCACACCAACATCCAGGTATGCCGCAAACTGATAAAGCAGCTTGCCAAAGAGCTCGGCAAAGCCGACAGCCGCACTGTAAGCCTCACTCAGAAGCATATCCGCGGACGTCTTGCCGAATCCCTTATCACACTGAAAAACAGCTATGGTCTTGAAGAAGACGGATACACGCTGAGCATCTATCTCAGCCGTGAGGAGCTTGCCAACATGTCCAACATGACCACGAGCAATGCCATCCGTACTCTTTCCGCCTTTGCTACCGACAAGATCATTGCCATCGACGGCAGGAAGATAAAGCTTATCAACGAGGAAGAACTGAAGAGGATATCCGAAAACGGATAACCCTCTCTTCCGAAAAACACACCATTCTTCCCTTAAAGCATTGATATTCCGCTACGTAAGCGAGAAGCCTCTCTCCTACTCCGGTATAAGGAAGTTTATCACCTCCTGCTCCACCTCTATGCTGAACTCCCCTACGGGAGTCTTCATCAGCCTTCCGTCCACCGACACCATTGCATGCGAAGCATCAAACACGCTCACCTTTCTTGTGCGGTACGGATGCACGTTCTTGTGGTTCAGGAACTTGCCTGTAATGAGCAGGTAGAAGCCTTCTATCAGCTGCATCATGCCCGGATGATAGACCACCGACACATCAAGCAGCCCGTTGTAAGGCACGGCATTCGGTGTCTGTCCGTATCCCTGTGCATTTCCCACGCATACTGTCATCACTCTTCGCTTCACCACCTCGTCGTTTATCTTCAGGTGCATCTTGTATTCCAACCTCTGGAAAATCATCAGCACCATAGAGAAGAAGAACGAGAGCGTTCTTGACCCGAACAGTCTTCTTGTCTGGTTTCTCAGGTTCATTATAGCAGAAAGCAGTCCGATGTTCACGCAGTTCAGGAAATAGCGGTGACACTTTTCCCCCTTCTTGTTTGTATATCTCACGCATCCGAGGTCCACCTTTCTTATTCTTCTCTCCTTGAGCCATTTCACGGTCTGTTCCACCTCACCCTCGTCGAATCCCCAGTAGTGCGAGAAGTCGTTCATCAGTCCGTTCGGTATCACTCCCAGCGCTATGGACTCTCTTGTCTCCTTGTCGGTATCCATGAGGCAGTTCACGGCATCGTTCAATGCCGAGTCCCCTCCGACCACAATAATCGTCTTATAGCCATTGCTTATCATCATGTTGACAAGCCGCACAACGCTTCCGCTATTTTCGCTCTGCACGAAGTCGTAGTCCACTCCGTTAGCCTTCAGGCATTTCTCTATTTTGTCCCATTTGCGTGCCGGTCCGCAAACCATGCTGTTCTTCGGGCAATACAGTATGCCCCACCGTGTTTGCTGTGTCATAATATATATCCTTTCGGTTTTGTTATGATGTTTCTATATTCCGTCAGCCTTCCTTGAGGCTATTAAATCCATTATGGTGTTGACCTTGGTGTCCATGTCCTGCGCTGCGTCAATCCAGTTGATGTGGAATCCTCTTCTCTCCATTCCTCTGAACCATGTCATCTGCCTTTTGGCAAACTGGTGTATGGCAATCTCGAGCGAATGTACCATTTCCTCGTATGTGAGTTTTCCGGTGATGTATTCTGTCAGGAACTTGTATTCGAGTCCGTAGTATATAAGGTCTTCCGCCGGTATACCTTCTTCGAGCAGTCCTTCCACCTCTTCCACCATACCGTTGTCGAGTCGTTGTCTGAGTCGTTTCGATATCTTCCGTCTGCGCATCTCCCTGTCGATTCCCACCCCTATTATCAGCGTGTCGATATTCGGGAAAGTCCTTTCCTCCACGGGTGCCTTTCTGTATGCCGTTTCTATCTCTATTGCCCTGATAGCTCTTTTTGCGGTGTCCACATCCGTTATGTTGTGCATATTGGAGCAGTTTTCGCTTTTGAGCCTTTCCAGTATCTCTGTGAGTTCGAGCAGGTTTTTCCCTTCGAGACTCTTCCTCAGTTCCTTGTTTTCCTCTACGGGTATGAGTCTGTATCCCTTGAGCACGGACTCTATATAGAGTCCTGTTCCTCCACACAGTATCACTTCTTTTCCTCTCTCCCTCACGCCATTGTATGCTTCGAGGAAGTCGCGCTGGTATTCAAAGAGGTTGTATTTCGTTCCTGGCTCCACGATGTCGATGAGATGATACGGTATGTTCTTTCCGTCCACGCAGTAGTCGTCGAGGTCTTTCCCTGTTCCGATATCCATGCGTCGGTACACCTGCCTTGAGTCAGCGCTGATTATTTCCGCGTCGATTCTTGCTGCGAGGTGTGCGGCGATGTCGGTTTTTCCGCTTGCCGTAGGTCCGAGAATGGTTATCATTGGCATCATTTCAATATGTTTTTCTTGTTATGTTTTTTACTTTATGATATATTTCGATGGCAAATTTAGCAATTATTATCTGATTATCCGAGCATCCACCGGATATTTTTGCTTTCCGTGTGGTTATAAAATGCAAAAAGGCCGTCCGGCATTGCCGGGCGACCTTATATTTCATACAATAGCTGTTCAGCTTAGTGATTAGCCATTGTGCTTCTTCATGATCTTGATCAGGTCAACAACCTTGTGAGAGTAACCGATCTCGTTGTCATACCAAGAAACAACCTTTACGAAGTTGTCTGTGAGGTATACACCTGCGTTAGCGTCGAAGATAGAAGTCAATGGGCAGCCCAGGAAGTCAGAAGAAACTACAGCGTCCTCTGTGTATCCGAGTACACCCTTCAGCTCGCCCTCTGAAGCAGCCTTCATAGCAGCGCAGATAGCCTCCTTAGTAGCAGGCTTTGTGAGGTTTACAGTCAGGTCAACTACAGATACGTCCAATGTAGGAACACGCATAGAGATACCTGTCAGCTTGCCGTTCAGCTCAGGAATAACCTTACCTACAGCCTTAGCAGCACCTGTTGTAGAAGGTATGATGTTGCCAGCAGCGGCACGACCACCTCTCCAGTCCTTCATAGAAGGTCCGTCAACAGTCTTCTGTGTAGCTGTTGTAGAGTGAACAGTAGTCATCAAACCTGTCTCGATACCGAAGCTGTCGTTCAGTACCTTAGCGATAGGAGCCAAGCAGTTAGTTGTACAAGAAGCGTTAGAAACGATCTTCTGTCCGTTGTATTTGTCTGTGTTTACACCGCAAACGAACATGTCTGCCTGGTTTCCGTTAGCGTCAGCCTTTGAAGGAGCAGAAAGTACTACGTACTTAGCACCTGCCTTCAAGTGCTTCTCAGCCTTATCATAAGCGAGGAAGAGACCTGTAGACTCTACTACATACTCTGCACCAACCTCGTCCCACTTCAAGTTCTCAGGATCACGCTCTGCAGTAACGCGGATGTGGTTACCGTTAACGATCAGCTCGTTCTTCTCAACGTCAGCCTCGATAGTGCCATCGAAACGTCCGTGCATTGTGTCATACTTCAACATGTAAGCCATGTAGTCAACAGGACACAAGTCATTGATAGCTACTACCTGAACTTCTTTTGCGTTTTCAGCCTCACATGTTGAGCGGAAAACGAAACGGCCGATACGGCCAAAACCGTTAATACCAATCTTAATCATTGTTATAATTACTTTTAGTTGAAAATAAAAATTTATTTCTTAATTACATGCAAAATTGCTATCCCATGTTATATATGATTTCATACGGCAGTCCGTACACCTATCTATATATATACGTAAATCCGTACTTAGGATACAGCCACATTGACTTTTTTCTTTTTGTCGGCGCAAAGTTACAAAAAAATATCTATATTTGCACAAACTATTTCTATTAAATAATATAAAAAAGTACACTTATGGGAAAATTCATTAATGAATTCAAGGAATTTGCCGTCAAGGGGAATGCCGTTGACATGGCTGTCGGTGTAATCATCGGCGGTGCTTTCGGCAAGATCGTGTCGTCTATCGTAGATGATATCATCATGCCTCCTATCGGCTGGATTATCGGCGGTGTGAACTTCACCGACCTGAAGATTACGCTGCCTGCGGAGAAGATTGCGGGTCAGACTCTTCCTGCTGCCACCATCAACTATGGCAACTTCCTGCAGACTACGCTCGACTTCGTCATCATCGCCCTCTGCGTGTTCCTTCTCGTCAAGGGCATCAACAGGCTTGCACGCAAGAATGCCGCGGCTGCCAAGGAGGAGGCTCCTAAGGCTCCGGAACCTTCTGCCGAGGAGAAGTTGCTCACGGAGATCCGCGACCTGCTGAAGAACAGGCAGTAGGCTCAGTATGCGGCTCTGTATTTGCCTTCCTCCTTGTCGTCGAGCATGCTCAGATAGGAGGCATAGCGGCTTTCGGCAATGTAGCGGTCTTCCACCGCTTGTCTTACGGCGCATCCGGGTTCATGTGTGTGTGTGCAGTTGCTGAATCGGCAGTCTTTCGAGAACCGGAATATTTCCTTGAAGTATCCGCAAATCTCTTCGGGTTCCATATTGAACGTGCCGAAGCCTTTTATTCCGGGTGTGTCTATCACCCATCCGCCGTCTCCGAGGCTCAGCATCTCGCTGAATGTGGTAGTGTGCATGCCGGTGTTGTGTGCGTCGGAAATCTCCGCCGTGCGCAGTTCCGCCCCCGGCACTATCTTGTTGAGGAGCGTGCTCTTGCCCACTCCGCTGTTTCCGCTGAAGAGGGTTATCTTGCCTTCGAGCAGCGGTAACAGCTGCTGCAGCCCTTCTTCTGTCTCGGCAGACACTTTCAGGCATGTGTAGCCCACGGTTTCGTACAGGTTCACCATCATGTCGAGATACCTCTCTTCGTCTCCCTTGAAGAGGTCCACCTTATTAAATATAATGGTCACGGGCACGTTGTATGCCTCTGCCGATGCGAGGAACCGGTCGATGAAAGTCGTCGACGTCTGCGGATAGTCCACGGTGACGATGAGGAAAGCCTGGTCAACGTTAGCCGCTATGATATGGCTTTGCTTTGACAGGTTTGAGGATTTGCGTATGATATAGTTTCTTCTGTCGCAAATGCTCGTTATGAAGGCGGTTCCTTCCTGGTTGCGTATTATCTCCACCCGGTCGCCCACCGCCACGGGGTTTGTGCTGCGGATGCCTTTCAGTCGGAAGTTTCCCTTTATCTTGCAGTCCACAGTAGAGCCACCGTCAGTCAGTACGGTGTACCAACTGCCGGTGTTTTTTATTACCATTCCTACGGTATCGCTCATAGTCAGCCTTTATACCGTCATGATTTCCTTGTTCTTTGCAGCGAGCAGGTCGTCCACTCTCTTGATATACTTGTCGTGTATCTTCTGCAATTCGTTCTCAGCGTCCTTCTCGTTGTCTTCCGAGAGTCCGTCCTTGATGGCCTTCTTCAGCTTGTCCTTGATGTCGGCGCGCACGTTTCTCACCTGCACCTTCACTTTCTCTCCGATCTTGTTGCACTGCTTTGCGAGTTCCCTTCTGCGCTCCTCTGTAGGCTGCGGGATGCCGAGTCTGATTATCTCTCCGTTGTTTTCGGGTGTGATGCCCACCTCTGAGTCCATTATTGCCTTTTCTATTTCGCGTATCTGCTTCTTGTCCCACGGCTTGATGGCGATGGTTCTTGCGTCAGGCACCGAAACGCTTGCCACCTGGTTGAGTGGCACCTTTGAGCCGTACGACTCCACTCTCACGCAGTCCAGGATAGCCACGTTGGCACGTCCTGCACGAATACGGTTCAGCTCCTCTTCGAGATAGAGTGCTGCCATTTCCATTTTCTCTTCGCTGTCCTTCAGCGTCTGCTTTACGTCTATCATATCTTTTTATTGTTTTTTGTTTTTCGATAAATATCTGTGCAAAAATAAATATAAATTATGAAGTATGCAACGGTATCTTTATAAAATCTACGCAGAATATACATTATTGTCGCAATATCAGGCGAACAGCCATACCACCAAACACCCCCGCAACCGTATTCTTCGGCTGCGGGGGTTTCCGTTTCCGCTCTTCCGTCGGGGACTACTCCTTGCCGGCGGCAGGCTTGCCCACTATGGCAGTTGCCCTCTTGAGCGTGGCGTCGAGGTCGAGCTTCTTGGGTGACAGCGACCCTGTAGCACGCGCCAGCATACGCACGTTCTTCACGTTCTCACTCACATTGAAAGTCTCTTCCGTCTCCGCACCGCCGGGCATGTTCTTTATGCCCACATAGAAGATGGCGAGGTCGGGAATCTTCACGCTCTTGCCCTCCAGCAGGAGCTCCTTGATGCAGCCCACCATGTCGGTGAGGATTCCCTTTATGGCACCTGACGAGAACGGGGTGTTGTGCGCCGCCATGTGGTCGGCAAGCTTGTCCAGCTCCACCAGCTCTTCCTTCACGGGATAGGCAAACCACTTGTTGTGTACCTTGCTATCCATGTTGTTGACTTTTCTCAGAATGTACTTGATCATAATGCTTATCGTTTTAAAAACATGAAACCATAGGAGCAGGCCTTCGCTCCATACCTCTCTCTGAGGTACATTGCAAAGATACCG
>OQWM01001602.1_pt1 | contig 15494 bp, 10 predicted proteins | sample 1691531 | NCBI WGS metagenome assembly OQWM01 (sample SAMN03418257, study PRJEB22391) | human gut metagenome | biome: human-gut; feature: organic feature; material: feces | host: Homo sapiens | place: Tanzania | collected 2013-01
TCCGTGAGATGAAGGATGGAAAATGGTTCATCTGCGACACTAGCACAAACGGAACCACTGTCAACGGTATGGGGATTCCGAAGAACAGATATGTGCCTATCACGTACAAGGACACGATTGTTTGCGGAGGTGTGCCGGTAAAGAATCCTATACCTAAGCCAAAATGCAGATGGTGGATTCCGGTTGTCGGAATAGCGGCCGCGGCATGTGTCATGCTTGGTATATTCATAGGTGCTGACATCTTTAAGAAACCTATGACCGATAAGGAGATTTGTGACAGGTATGAGAACTCGACTGTATTCATGATAGGCACTTATCATTTCGAGGTGGAATGTGGTAGCCTTGACATCGCCAAACTTCCGGATCCGGACAGTCCTGGCAGGCCGTTATATTCGAAGTTCGTGATTTCTGATGACTACATCCTTCCATATAATGGGAATAACAGTATGGTATTCACCGCCACCGGCTTCCTCGTAGGTGAGGATGGACATGTCGTCTCCAATCTTCATGTGGCCAAACCTTGGCTCAGCACGAGACTGGCATACTCAACAAGTGACGCCACGATCTTGAGCCTGGCCGGAGACTATTACAGGAACAAACTTAACAAGCTTGTCGCCAGCGGGTACACAGAGGCCATCCAGTATATCTCACAGATCCAGATCAAGGGTGTAAGTGACGGTACCTCGGTTTTCCCTAACGGTGACTACTTTGACAGGGCGAACGCGCTGAATTGTCATGAGGTCATCTCCAGTGATGATCAGAACGTTGATCTTGCGATCTTCAAGATCAGAACTTCCTCTTTCAAATCATCATCCAGAGCATATGTGCCTATCAGGTACATTCGCAAGAACAGTCCTGACCAGGGAAAGCATATCGTTTCTTTCGGATTTCCTTATGGCATAGATCTTCTTGATGATATCGAGAAGACACAGATTCAGGCTCACATGCATCCTGGGACTATTACGAGAAACGACAACGCGCATACATTCTGTTTTGACGGCACCACAGCCGCCGGCGCCAGCGGTTCACCTATCTTTGACAAATATGGCAGATTGATAGGAGTTCTTTGCGCCTCACTGTCCGAATCTCAGGGATTCAATCTGGCTGTCAGGTCATCAGAACTGGAAACTCTTCTCAAAAAGGCTAAAATCACTAAATAACGTTCTTCAATGAGACGTCTGCTTTATATAATAGCATTGGCCATGCTTGCGTTGTCTCCTTTGCGCGCGCAAAATTTAGAGACCGTATATTGCAGGGATGGCAGCGAATACTCGGGTTATATATCCAAGCAGATTCCGGGAACAGTCGTGACTGTCAACGCTGTCATGGCTCGGATTGTCATCCCCAGGGAAGATGTTAAGGAAATCCGTTCGACAAAGATTCCTGTTTGCTGCCTTACTCAGGGAGCCAAGGACTATTTGATTAAAAACGACCTTGTCAAGGATGACAAGGTCGAGATTTCAACCGTTACCACGGACAAGTCTGTGTATGATGAGGTCGTTATTGTCAGGGACAATAAAAACAGCGTCACGTTGCTTTCCTTCGCCAAGACAACCTATAAATTGGCTTGGGGTACAATCCGAAGAACAAGCAAGTCGTCTTGCGGCTATGCTCCAACCGATGCTGTGCTTCTGAATTCCGGAGAGATCCTTTATGGTGTCATAACTGATCAGATTTTGGGATCAAGCATGACTCTGAAGAGCGGAAAAGGTCCTGTCAATGTCAGAATGTCGGATGTGATAAGTGTATCGACACAACTTGGACCGAAAGAAAAAAGGGAAATCTGGGACAAGATTCCTTTATTCGACTGCCTGACTATGAATAATGGGGTTGAATATGAGGGACTTATTATCTCAAGGCTTCTTGGTAAATCCATCACTATCCTTCTTCGCGCGGACGGACAGGAAAAAATCCTTCCGCAGAAAAACGTGAAAGTGTTCAGGAAGACCATAAACCCGGCTGTGGCTTGTTTGAATAATGCTCCGGCTCAGGGCCTTCTTGCCAAAAAGGATTGCGGTAATGTGTCGGCGGCTGATTCAACATATTCAAGCCGTGATATGGTTGAAGTCACGGATTCCCAATTTGTTGAGAGGGATTCAACCGAGGCTGTCCCAGTTCAGGACGAGTCCGTTGAAGAAACTTCAGACAAAGGGAACGGCATCGTGATCAACAAAAGGAAAGAGCAGGATGTAAAGCCGCTTCCGAAATCGGTTGACGATGATTCAAGGTCTGAATATCCTGTACAGGAAGCCATATTCACAATCAATGGCAGAAGGATGGAATGCGCCGCTACATATTTTGATTCTGGCATGTCGTATGTCGTCTCCGGAATGGAGACCACTGTCAGTCGTGGAGATTATGTGACGATCGATGTCTCAAATCTGTATGTCGGCAACGCGAGCGTGTTCATCGCGAAAGAGCGTAGGGTCAAGAATGAGGAGTCCTCATATTATGACAGGAAGTATCCTTCGTTCAGCCATACGGATGATAGTCCATACCAGAACTGTGATGTTGTCCGTCGTGATCCGAAAAACGCCAAGATCAGTTTCAGGATAACGAAGAAAGGATTGTTTGTCTTGATGGTTAATGATGCGTATGCCTTGCTGATTGAGGTTGAGTAATTATTTTTTCATAGGTTGATATGTCAATGATCAGAGTTGAGGGGGCGGCGGAGAAGCAGGCCGGCATATATTATGAGTATGATGCCGCCGCCGCCCCGATAGGCGAGGGGGGAATGGGAAAAGTATTCGTCGGGGAATGCGTCAGCGAGTCTTCCGGGGAAAGGATTCCGGTTGCCCTTAAACTTATTTCGAGTCCGACAAAGGATTTGATTGATAGGGCGATGCGGGAGGCTTCCGTGCAAATCGATCATCCGAATCTTTTGAGAATGTACGGATTCATTCCGAACATGGAATATGATTCGTATCAAAAGAATTATATAGTCCGTTACTATATCGTGATGGAAAGGCTTGTTGGCGTGACACTCAGCAGTTTAGTCAGCGGGTGCTTCATAGATTGTTCCGGGATGCATATTCCGTATGCTCAAAGTTTGTATGAACGATATTGCTCAGACAGAAAGGGTACGGTTGTTTCGATCATGACCAACATCCTGAAAGGTGTCGGTGAGCTTCATTCCAGGGGTTTTATCCACAGGGATCTTGATCCGAGCAATGTTATGATCACTATCGACAATGAGATCAAGCTTATTGACTATGGCATCTGCAAACCTTACGCTTTGACTACATCCTCCGGCCCTAAACTGACACAGGTCGGCGCTTTGATCGGAAAGGTGGACTATGCCGCCCCTGAGGTTATAACTGGAGATGTGGCAAACCACAACAGGACAACGGACATATATTCATTGGGTATTATGCTTTATCAATTATATACCGGATCATTGCCGTTCGTCGGTGATAATTCGCAGATAATGCAGGCCCATCTGAATCAGGATATCCCTTTGCGCAATATAGACGATACCCGGATCCGCAAGGTTGTTGACAAGGCTACCCGTAAGGATCAGGCTTCCCGTTATCAGAATGTCTCGGACATGCTGGCGGATTTGGAAAATGACCCGGGAACGGATGGGGGCGAAGACGGAGGCGTGAGAGAACCAAGTCATGTGATTGGATGGTGGGTATATCTGCTTGGAGGCATACTTGGACTGACGATAGGAGCTGTGTTGGCCTTAATGATTTAACTTTAGGTTGTTAATATGGGATTACTCATCAAATTGCCATTCAAGCACTTTTTCTTGTCGGCTTTTGCTTGTTTTGTCATGTCGGGATCCTTGGCCGCGCAGAGTCTCGACAATGTGACAAGACGAAAGATGAATTTCGCTGTCCTCAATGCCTTGGATGATTATCAGTTGGCGACAGCTATAAATTCCAGGTCGGACAAGTACCGTTTCATACAGCTTTTTGAAAGTCCGGAGGCGTTGATATTCTGTGATCTGTTCAATAGTGGAGAATCTTATAAGACCAAGGTTACTGTTCAGGATTATGCTGATTTCCTGATGAACAAGTGCGAGAATGTCAACGCTGACATCACGGATGTCAGAAAGGGAAACTTTTTTTATGATTCCGAGTTGGCTTGGCATTGCAAGGTCACCTTGGACAAGACGTTGACATACAATGATATGAACGGTGTATTGTTTCCTCCGTTCGCTGGCTCGTTGAGTCCGTTTAGGTTGGAGGTCGATCTGGTCTATGATGAGAACTCCGGAAGGATGAAGATTCATAGCATTGATTGCCTGAACCCTGACGGATTCGTGCCGATGACCGATTATTATATAGTCCAGCGCAACAAGGAGAGGAAAGACTCTTTGCGTGACAGCCGTGTGACAATCAAGCGACAACCGTTGGAATTCAACAGTTTCGGACAGGCTTTCGCTAATAAAGGCAGGATCGAGTACTGGGATTATGACGTTAAGGTCGATAAGAAACTCATTGCGGAGGACGATCCGTACGAGATGATCATCCTGAACTACAAGCGGAAGAATTTCCGTATCAAGGCTCATTATGGAATGACATACAATTCTCGTTATGACATCCGGTCCGCTTCGAATTTCACAAAGAAAGAATCGGCTGGGAAAGAGGCCGGAGTTGATTTAGGGTTCTCTTTTTCAGCGAGTAAGGGTTTCCGTTTCGGATTGTTCACAGGTGCGGCGGCCTCATTGTCAACAATGAATCTGGCTATGGACAACATTGTGTATGAATATAAGACCAATGATGGGGCCGGGCAGGAATATGTACGGAATTATAATATTAAATCAGCGGCCCAGGATGTTAAATTCATGGATGTGGCGGTTCCTCTTTACATGAATCTCAACTTCAGAATCGCCCGCGGAGTCTCGTTATATTTTGACCTTGGTGGCCGGGCATATTTCAATCTGATGGCGGATGTGAGTCCGATGACACTGAGCGGTATCGTTATCTCAAAATACACCACTCATACTAAAAGCGAGACGTTTGACGTGTCCACAAATGAATTTTTGTCACCTAAGGCATTTGAGCGGGAGAAGATGGATTATTCCGTTTTCGGTAATGCCGGCTTGGAGATAGCCATTGTCCGGAACTCGATATATCTGCTTGCGTCGGCTGGATATGAATATGGCCTTACCTGGACTTACAGTTCTGCCGAGAACCAGTTTTATGGTAACTCACAGTACCCGTACGTGTACTATGCGCCTTACGGGAAAGATGTCGTTTTCAGGCCGTTCGCGGACTGTATGTCTTTCAGAAGAGAGTGTATATGGCTTAATTTTGGTCTAATGTTGAAATTGTAATGCTTATGATACGGAAATTCAAATGTAAAAACTGCAATCACGTGTATGAAGCGGATGAACTCAATCCGAACTGCGTCTATTGCGGATCTGATAATGTGACTCCATATAAACCGACATCTCCGGCGGTCAAGGTTCTGCTGGTGTCTGTTCTTGGCATCGGGCTTGGTTTCGGTTGCGCCAAGGTCGTGTCTATGGTTGTGAATAAATCAGATATGGTCAGCGAGTCGAAAAATAATGATGATATGTCATCAATTTCATTGTCACCTGGCGGCGGTGCCAACTTGCCTGTCAAGTCATCCGAGACGGAGGATTCCAATATCGGAAATGGCGAAGCCTTGATGGAAATCAGTTCCGGCAAGCCGGAAATCACCTCGGTCTCGGATCCTGTCTGGGCTAACGGCTCCTATAAGTTTGACGTCAAGGCGACTACGAAAGACGGGGATGACCTGGTCTTCAATCTTTACGCCACAGGTGTTGTTGATCCGGTAGCCTATTCATCAAACGGTGGTTTCAGGAATATTCCACCGGCTGAAGACGGTACGGGAATCTATACCCTGGAAGTCAAGAACTCGAGGACTGGCGAATACACATCGTGTCCTGTTTCCGGTTTTGTCCAGCAGGTTGAGAAAAAGGTTATGGCAAAGAAACTTTCTGTAGAGGATTTGCAGAAGATGTTCAACTCTGGATCCATCCCGTCCAACGTCAAATCAAGTTTCGCATTCGGCTACAAGATTGTCTGCTCCGGTCTGGCGGAGGATGAAACAGCTCCGGACAGGTATGAGGAGATATTCAACAGGTTGATTGCTTCTTGGTCAAGCGTGGTTGTGACCGGAGTGAAATACAATGACAGGGATCAGATCACTTCTATTAATATTAAAGTGAATTATTGATGGTTAAGAGAATAATAGTCTTGGTTGTCCTGACGTTCTCACTCTTGGTCCCTTGCTTTGCCATAGGGGATCCGGGGTCTCAGGAGTTGCGTTTTATCTACATAACCAACACCATCGACACCCCGACGGCATCTTTGACCAAGCATTTAAAGCAGGTGTACAAGGATGGGATAAACTACGGGTATCCAACGATATTCTATTTGTCGAACATGAATAGTTCCGTGGTTGCTACAGTTGGTCTTGGGCACGATGATTCGAAAGCTTTCGGCGAGATCATCAATATCCTTCAGACCAGCACATACAATAATGTCGACGCGAACCAGGACCTGGAGAATATAAAAGAGATTTTTGATGTGGTGGACTTTTTGAACGAAGACGGCACGTTCAAATACCAGTCAATGGTATGGGACTTTTTCATCAATCAGTCTTTTTGGGATTTGGGCTACAATGACAAGATAATAGCGGGAATATGCTATATTCTTGATATAGACAGCCTTCCCGATGGTTGCTTCCGCATGAGGATCCAATATTCCGGTTCGGGTGATCTGACGTATGATATCCGCAAACCGTTGGGAACAAGACTGGATTGCACCAAAATCGGTAATTTTGACTTAATCAAATTTGAATAATGAAACGAGATTTATTGTTGATTTCTCTGGCGGTTCTTATTAATTGCGGAGTGGCGTTTTCTGCGCAGCTCCCTTCCAAGTGTACGGTGTATAAGCCTCAGGAATTGTTGTCTGAGGTTCTGAAGGAAAGTGCCGCGGAGAAGCTGGTCCGTTCAGGATCGTATGGTCAGAACGCGAAACCGACCAAATTAATGTACTGGGACGTGTTCAGCGACCGTGATGACAATGTCACTTACGCTGATGCAAACAATACAAAGCCTTTCGGGAAGCTGTCTTTCAACGAGAAAGTCAGAATCGCCAAGATATCCGGAGAATTCGCGATGGTGTTCTCGGAGCCGAATGAGACTGTCAACTATCCGGAGATATCCGGCTCTGCAGTGTTCAAGGGGTGGATTCCTATGAAGAACCTTCTTTTGTGGAGCTCGTGTCTAGCCAATGACCGTGGAATATATTTCAAGGCTCTTTTGTGTGTCAATGCGGACCAGCGGGACGCCAAGACTTTCGGTGTCGGGTACAGAAGCCCGGAGGACAAGTCCAAGACGGTAAGGCTCTCCACGGACATGCAGTTCTATTATGTCATGAAAAGAGGCAGCAACGGTATGGTCCTATTGGCGACACAACACAAGATTGATGGACTTAAAGGCTTGATTTCCAATAAACTTCTGAAAGCATGGGTGCCAAGTGAGTCATACGTGCCTTGGAACCAAAGGTCGTGTATCGAGCCGACATGGGAGCACGAGGATGTGGAATATTTCGCAGCCCGGAATATTACTTCAAAGATTTACGATTCCAAAGAATTGACCGGTGATGAGGCCAGTACTGTGCCTTTCCGCAAGAGTAACGCTCCGTATGAGCAATATCAGTACCGTATGGCGCCGGAGGCTTTGCGTTTCCCTATCCTGGACGGCACCACCGCTGACGAGTACGAATGTTCTTCGTTCACAAGCTCCGGAGGATCAGCCAATGTCTCCGCCAAACAACAGGAAGCGGTGGAACTCGAGCAGAAAAAGAAAGTTGAGCTGGAGAAACTGCTCCATCTTAACCTGGCCATTGTCATTGATGGCACTTCCTCGATGGATCCGTATTTCCCTGCCGTGGAAAAAGCCATAAAGGATGGATGCGCCTTTTTTGACAAGAATAAGTTTAAGATTAAAGTCGGGGTCTTGATCTATAGGGATTATGCCGATGGAACACAGGGACTTACCGAAATTTACAATTTCACCAATCCGAGTGATCCCGGACTTTTCTCGTTCCTTTCGACAGGAGGTGCCTACGGCATCAAAAGCTCCGCTGGCGACAAGTCTTTCACAGAGGCATTGTTCTATGGAATCAATGAGGCTCTTGACAAATTCCCGTTTGACAAGGATCAGAGCAACCTTATGCTTGTGGTGGGTGATTGCGGCAATGCCGTTGATGACGCCAAAGGACCGTCCGCCGAGCAGATTGTCAGCAAACTGGCCTCAAAGAACGTGAACCTTTTCGGTTTTCAGGTACGAAACCTTAATCAGGAGGCTTGGAATCTCTACAACAGGCAGTTGCTGCAGATAATGAAGAAAAGTCTTCAGAAGAAATATGAGCTATTCCAGCAAAGCGATGAATTGTTGAAAAAATCCACGGTTCGTCTGAGTGACGGAATACGCGCCAAGACAACATCGGATGGCCAGAGATTCAGCAATGTTAACGTCAAGGATTCGGATCAGAAATATTTCGGCGAGCATAAGTATGCCACGGCCGGAACAGAGATTTCAGCCCAGGTCCTTGCCACATTGATGAAAGAATCGATAGGTGGTTATGCGCAGAACGTTCAGTCGCAGTTGGATCTCCTTGTGAACTCAGATGTCAACGATCTTTCTGACAACCTTGTGGAGAATGATTTTGAAGGAAGTGAGGACGTTCTCAAGGCGGCCACGGTCAATGTCAACAAAGCATGGTTGCGCAAGAGACTTGGTAGCGCGATGCCTAAGGGAACATCGCAGCTTATCACGTTCCGAGGATGGACCGCCAAGAAGGATGACAGCGGAAGAGACTTCTACAAGCCAGTGTTGTTCATTTCGTCTGAGGAATATGACGAGTTGATGATGAGGCTTAAACCGGTGGACGATGTCGCCAGGCAGTCAACATCGGACAACAGGCAACCGTATGTGAACGCTCTCAAGGCTTTGCTGAAGAGCATGATTCCAGGTATAACCAACGAGGAGATGGAACGAAAAGGCATCGCGGATGTCATGAATATGATCGCGGGTCTAAATGAGTCATCCGATGCCTTGAAGGGCAGGACACTTTTGGAAATATCCGATGAGGCCGCTGTCAAGCCGACGGAATACCGTAGGATGGTCATGGATTTTGACAGAAAGTACAAGAACCTTGATTTCATCAAGAACAATCCTTACAAGTATGTCAGGGAGTTCAATGGTGTCAAGTATTATTGGATTCCGATCGAGAACCTGCCATAAATCAACCTGTTGTTATGGATAAGTTGTTTGAGATACATAACCTTAGATGCTCATACGACAAGCATTACCGTGAGAGAGTCTCCAAGACGGTGCTGCATATCGATGACTTGGTCTTGCCCAAAGGGAAAAAGATTTTCATTGTAGGCGAGTCCGGCATTGGCAAGAGTACCATTTTGGAGGTGCTTGGAATGATGAACAACACCATAGTTCCGGATAAGGACACCAAGTTTTTGTTTTATCAGAGTGAAGAAAAGCCGGTTGACTTGCTGGAGATGTGGAGGCGGGGAAAAGACGAGGAGTTGTCCGATTTCCGGCGCCGGAATTTCAATTTCATATTCCAGAGCACCAACCTGATGAGGAATTTTACCGCATATGAGAATATCGCCATAACGAGAATGATCCAGGGATACACCAGGTTCTCATCGTTCCGCAAGGTGGATAAGATTCTTGCGGACCTTGGTCTTGACCATGTGGACGAGAGCAGGATGGCTCAGGAACTTTCTGGCGGTCAGCAGCAAAGATTGGCTTTCGCGCGGGCTGTCCTGCCTGATTTCACGGTGCTTTTCGGCGATGAGCCTACGGGCAATCTTGACAGTGACAATGCGGTCAGGGCGATGTCGTTGCTTTCCGGCAAGTTGAATGAGCTGAAAAACAGTTCCGCGATAATCGTGTCCCATGACATGCATCTTGCCGTGACTTTCGCCGATGTCATCATCAAGATCCGCAAAAAGGAGCATCCGCGGAAGTCCGACGCTGACGAAGTGACTTTCTACGGGCTTATTGACGGGCAGAGTGTTTTCGTGCCGTCGGAGGATGGTGAAAGTTGGTCAAACGGTACCGAAAGTCATGACCCGGAGGATTTCGAGAAATTTCTGAAAAGAATTTGAGTATGTCGTTACTGAAGTATTTATCAGAGGATTTTTTCAAGTTATTCGTAAAAAGAGAGGGGAAGGTTGTGCTTGGAAGGCATTTCTCCAATCTCTGGTTGCTGGTCTGTGTGCTGACCCTTACATTTTTGGCCATAGCGTTCAGCAACGCGAGTCTCAATTACTTGTCTTATAAGATGAATGATCCGTTCATCAACTGGGTGGACATTCAGAATGACTACGGAGAAGGGGACATAGACGGGCTTTTGGACGGATTGTCAGACACGACAAGACAACATGAATTCCATTTTGTCGCCTATCAGGTAGACTATACCAACCATTATATGTTTTTCGGGAAAAACAATTCTCAGATCCAATATCTGAATTGTCGTTTCTTTCAGTCGTTCGCAGATAATCCGTTGCTTCAAGCCATTCTCGGTGAGGATAATGTCGTTAATGACGCGTCAATCCCGTCGGACCGGCTTCGTGATGACATGATAGGAGTCATCATAACGAAAGATGTCATGGCCAAGATGGGATATGTGGATGATTTTCCCGCGTATATCGATCTCTGCCGCTACAGTGCGGGGGCTGACACTTTAGGGTTCGACCTGTACCAAGGGTTCGCCCATGTTCCGGTTCCGGTGATCGCGGTTGTCAAACGTCTTCCAAAGAACATGGACATCATAGCCACACGTTTCTTCTATGAGCAGCAGAGAAATGACATGACGTACCCGTTCAATCTTAATAATAAAGAATATGCGTCTTCCTTGTACTACTATATTCCGGAAGGATATGACAAGGATGTCATGAAGGATTTTCTGAAGTCAAATGGTGGTGACAGCTGTTTTGTCAGGGACGCCTACCTGCCTCAGCAGGCTTCGTTCAAGGCAGGCTCGTTCATCTCGCTTCAGGGGAACGGAGGCTCGATTCTCCCGGAGACCGCGTGGAAGATAAACGCGGACTTCACGGCGAGGTTCGGAAGCGACGGTGTGCTGAGGGTTTACGACTATTCATTCAGTGACTATACGCTTCCGCAAGGCTCGTTCATCTCCGTCCAGTTCAATGATTTGAACAAGATAAGGGAGTTTGAGTCATTCGCCAAAGACACATATAAGGTCAAGATAGAGATGTCGCAGATCAATGCCAAGGAGAATTTCAACTCGGTCAGCATTATGGCTAATATCCTCTCCTGGGCAATCATAGCATTCTCCATAATATGCATTATCCTGTTCATCGTGAACCTTCTTCAATCATATTTCCAAAAGGTCAAAAAGAATTTGGGAACATTCAAAGCCTTCGGCATCAGCAATAAGGAACTTATTGGAATATATATGCTCATAATGATGGGAACCATATTGGCATCGATACTTGTCTCCATAGCCTTGATATGGTCTGTCCAGTCGGTCCTTCCATTGGCTGGACTGATGAAGGATGGCGCCTTCAATTATCTGTCATTATGGAACAGCAAGACATATTACTCTATATTCGTCATTCTGGCTGGTTCGGCGGTTACTGTATTGCTTGTGATGAAAAGGCTTCTTTCCGCGACGCCAGGTGATTTGATTTATGACAGACAATAGTGATCAAGAGGAATGAATATGAAAAATCAAGTTTTCAACTTTATAATCTGCGCGGTTTTCTCATCAGTTTGTCTTTCCTGTAAATTTGATGACTCCAATCTGTATCCAGAACAGGTCGGCAACGGTGCGGCTTTGTCTGTCGGTGACCTGCAGGTATTGTCTCCGACCGGCGGACGTTTCACTTTTACATTCACGTCTTCGACTGATTGGACTCTTTCTGATTGTCCGTCATGGCTTAATTTCTCACAGAGTTCCGGAAAATCAGGAAGCAGCACGATAATCGTATGGGCGGACCTTAATGATACAAGGGCGGACAGAAGCGCTGTTGTCACATTCCGCTCCTCTGCATACAGTATCCCGATGACTGTGGTTCAGGAACATCCGTATCTGAGAATAAGCAGCAATGATTTTAACTTTGATTGGGACAGCAGCCAGGATTACTCAGCCTCTGGCCAATCATTGACCATCGAATCAAATGTTGACTGGATTTTCATCAACTCGACCGCGACTTCCGGTAACCCGTCCTTGGCTCATTTCGGAATCTCCGAGAGTGCGGGCAAAGGCAATATGATCATCAAAATACTTCCTTCCGTGATGAATACAGACAAGGAAGACTATGGCATGACCACACGTTTGGTCGGCGTCACGTACGATGATCAGGGCCGGATTCAAGAGATTCCTTCAAAAGCGATTGATGGTTTCAATATCCGTTTCTTTCAGAAACATATTAAATTCCTCATTAACGAGACCATTGAACCGATAAGTAACTCGATACCGGAGTTGGGTGACACTTCTCTTGTATATCATGTTGACTCTGAAGTGCCTTGGAAAGTTCAGATGTCATCTGACGGCCGGACTTGGCAGGATGGCCTGCCGACATGGATAACCTCCAATGTGAAGAGTTCCGCCGCGGGGGTGTCGGACCTTTCGCTTTCATGGCGTAATACCAACTCGATCAACACCATCAACGGAGGTGTGAATCCTTATTCTGAGAATCGTCTTGTGCATTTGCGTATCATATCCACTGATCCGACGATGGTGAGCGAGAACAAAAATGTCTACCGCAATATCGAATTGGTCCAAAGGCCGTATATATTGACTCTTGGCGGTAGTGCCGGGACTTCTGAAGTGAGATTGGAAAATGACGGCGCGACAGACAAACAGATAAACATACAGTCGTCTGGTGCATGGAAAATAGAGAATGTCCCGTCATGGATGACAGTTTCAGCCACTACCGGTGTCGGAAACCGGACAGTTGTGTTCAAGGCCAAGGAACGTAATCTGGCCACATCTGACCTCACATCCACGAATTTCAGACTGGTAAGCCAGAGGAACAGCATGACATGTAGTGTGTCCGCGGTCCAGGAAAGGTTTAAATTTGATCTTGACTATCCTGCCGTGCTTGAGGCGATACCTACGCGCAGCACGAAGCCATATTCAGTCTCATTGGTGTCTTCCGGTGGATGGGAAGTATCCGGTAAGCCAGACTGGCTTGACATATCGCAGACCACCTCGGACTCACAAGGCCGGTCCGATATTCGTATCGGCGCCAATTCTGTCAACCCTGATGAGAGCATGGACAGGACGGCAAGCCTTGTCTTCACCAGCTTGATTCACAAAGAGGCTGGAAAAACATTGACACGTACAATCAATGTCAAGCAGAGAAAGTATTCATTTGACCTTACGCAGACTGCTTTGGCCACGATCCCTGCTTACAGTGAAAAGTATGATTGTAAATTGTTTGTCGTGTGCTCCGGCGACTGGAAGATAAGTTCCTGCCCAAGCTGGCTTACTCCGGATATCCTTTCAGGAGACGGGCTTAGTGATGTCAACATCGCCTTTACCCCTTCACCCAACACAAGCAGCGCGTCAAGAACCGGAAAGATTGAGGTTACGGATAATTATAAAGGAACAGTGAAATCCATCAATATATCTCAGGACGGGATCGTGTTTGATGCCAAAGGTATGACATTCTCAGACATTGATGTCATCAACAGTAGATCCTATACTGTTGGCTTTAACCTTACCGCGGGCGCCCCTTGGAGAATTGAGACCGGTTATGGCTTGTGGGTGAGGCCGGACAAAGTCAGCGGCAACGGTGGCTCCAGCATAACTTTCACTCCGACGTCAAATCCTTACACAAGCAAAAGATCCACAACTGTAAGGATTCATTCAACCATCAACAATGCCTACAAGGACATCGTTTTCCAGCAGAATGAATATGTGTTTGACACCCAGGCGGAATCATACTCTTTCACAGAGCTGTCTTCGGACAGAAAATCCATCGCTGTCACATCTTCGGGAAGATGGACTGTCAGCCGTTGCCCGTCTTGGGTGAAGTTGTCAGCTTCGAGCGGCCCCGGGAATGGCACGGTTTATCTTACGGTTGACAAGAACGTGGACAAAAGCAGCCGCAATGGATCTTTCATTATCGCAAGTGATCTTAACAACAATCTGAGCAAGACCGTAAATGTTTCTCAGGATGCTTATGTGTTTGACACACAGCACGAAAGTTTCTCGTATGATCCGGTCAATTCTAAAACAGATATGTTCAATGTCGTTTCATCCGGTGATTGGAGAGTCAATGAATGTCCGTCATGGGTTGGCTTGTCACACACTAATGGATACGGTGCGGAAGGAGGAAAGACCACAACCGTGACCATCAATCCTTCCAACAATCTTGACGCGGCCAGTCGTAATGCTGTCGTGGAGATATACAGTGCGGATAATTCATCGTTGGTCAAGAAAATCAATGTGAGCCAAGGAGCGTTCGTATTCTCTCTGTCCAGCTCATCAATCTCTTTCGCAGCCTCCAACAATTCCGACCAAAAGGTCACCGTCAAGTGTTCCGGAGGATGGACTGTGAAATCTGACGCCTCGTGGCTTGGTGTGAAGATTGAGAACGACGCATTGCTCATCAGCGCTTCAGACAACACCTCTTCTGAACGGAAAGGTTCCGTGACAGTTACCAGTACAATGAATAATAAGACATTGACAATATCTGTCACACAGGCTAAGAAAAAGTAGTTGAAATGTTTAACAAACTAAACACAATTTTATGAAACGTTTATTTTTTATTGTCATGGTCATAATCATGGCCACATCGTGCTCTGTGCTTCACAGGGCGGTTGTAGACAATCCTGTGGAATCACATTCTCTGTCTTCGGACAGCAAGGCGTCGCTTAATGTGTCCACCACAAAAGTGTCTTATGTTTATCGTCCGTCAAAGGATGACGCCAAAACATTAAGTCTTGACGAATTGAAGAATAATGCCGTTTACGAGGCATTGGAATCCAATGGAGGATATGATGTGCTAGTCGGCGCGAACTATTATGTCACGACAAAATATGGCTTCTTCTTCAGCAGGAGAGTTACAAGCATCAAGGTTTCAGGTTATCCGGCGGTCTACAAAGATTTCAGAGATGCCCCGGAGAATGTGGTTCCTGTTGATGGAGTCAATATCAAACTTGACCTGAAATAATAGTGTTTTGATGGGAGATTGTGACACATCAATCTCGATTTTGAATATATGCAAGCGAGCGTCCGAACAACATAGTCCGGACGCTTATTGTACACAAATAAGATTTTTTCGATTGTAGAATTGCCCGTTGGGCTGCCCTGAAGCGCGAGTCTGTAGTTCCGTGGACACAAGCGGGATTTTTTTACGTGTGAGCATTGGTAATTTAGGCAGAAAGAGGAAATTTATGCTATATTTGTAGGACATTAACTGAAATCCTATATGGCTCTGCTAATAGTTTATATGCTGGGGACGCTTGGTGTGTCGTTCCT
>OQWM01001604.1_pt1 | contig 15489 bp, 16 predicted proteins | sample 1691531 | NCBI WGS metagenome assembly OQWM01 (sample SAMN03418257, study PRJEB22391) | human gut metagenome | biome: human-gut; feature: organic feature; material: feces | host: Homo sapiens | place: Tanzania | collected 2013-01
GCTTGCCTGCTCACTCTACGGAAGACAGAAAGAACGATGCTTCCGCATCGCCCTTTCCGACTTCCGTAGAGTCGAGCGGAGGGATAGACGCACGCTCGAAGTTTAACGCATAATGAAACCACATCACACGCCGGGAGTGTGTGCAAAGATATATTCATACGCAAAGGGAAGCACGACTGTGCTTCTGTAACTTATCTCCGCATCCTTGTCATTCAGTGTGGTATATTGGTCACAGCCTCATACACCCTATGAGCTATCTATGTGGTTAAGACTTGTAAACGCGCTTTCGATGTCGAGATTTCATCCCAATACCGTCTTCTCTGACTGCTGGTCATCAGTAGGCAATGTCACGTTCTATCACAGAAACGGTGTCTGCTATTTCCGGAGCAAGGCTTATTCAGAATTTGCTGGAACCTCTGACCAAATTGAACAGAAAGATCTTCACCACAGGGCGATTCTTGCTTGGCGGACATTAACCCATCGGCAACAACAGAAGTGGAGGGAATTTGCGGTTGGAGTCGCCGCACATCGTCCGCCGTTCAGCGACGGCAACCATATCAGTGGATACAATCTGTTCGTGTCGGCCTATCACGGATTCGCACAGCTGAGCAATGAGCACATTCCGGAGCCAGTGATGTTCGAGCAGTTTCCGATATTCAGTATGGACTATCTGGATTGTTCAACAGCTGATGGAGGACAGCTCAGGTTGCGTTTCAGGCTGACTCTTTGTGGGGCTGGTGAGCCTGGGCGATACCGAGTGCTGGGCAAATTCCAGATTGGAGAGCCAGGATGCGGGCGTAATCCCGGACTGATGAGGAATTACCTGTCGGAGTCAGTCCCTTCCGCAGAGTGCTCAGTGGTTGAGTTTCTGGCCCCGGATTCAGTGCCAGCATTGGAGATTAAGCAGCTGCATCTGAGGTATCTGCTGCTGGATTGTAAGACCGGATACAGGTCGCAGTATCATTCGTTATCAGATATTATCTGACACTGCGGTAATCATTCTCGGCACAAAATTTGAAAAAAGTTGACAAATATTAGTAAATATCAAATTAATTGTTGATATTTGCAGTGCTCATCTGATGACAGAAGGAGTTTCGGGACTCGCATGACTTGGATTCATCGCGAGCCCTGTTTTTATATTACCTCCGGTTCTTTCTTTTTCATCTTTTTCTTAAGTGCCTTTTCGGCGTATGGAGCATCCAGATAGTAAGCAGTAAGCAAATAAAAATCTTTTTGAGCTCGTCTATCAAAGATTATCACATACTTTCCTACCCTATCGTAGATATAGGTATGCTTAACGTCTTGCCGTTTTTTCTTGTCCCATTCAACAACTGTAAAGATATCTATATTTGCCGGTGTCTTCTCGTGGACATGATGATTGATCCAATGCAAACGTTTTGAACGTTGAATATCAAATTCACGGTGCTTTTCGTCGAGTTCATTACCTTCAGCATCAAACGAAGCATACTCTTTCGTTGTAAGATGCGTGAATGTCCTGTCCATATCAAGTTGCCCTTCTTCTGATTTCAATGGGTGGATTTGTATGCCGCGAAACTTAAAGTCAGGATTGTTCTCAATATCTCTGTCATATATTCTACGAAGAGATTGTTTCATTTCGTAGATACTTCCAAACAATTCAAGAAGGTCAGGATACTTCTTCGTCAAATTATGTGGCATAGTTATTTCAGCTTAATAAAGAACAGATTGAATTTTTCCTCGTCTTTACTTGTTTGCTTGACAAGCGACAAGTTGGAATATTTCTTAACCGTCTCAATAATCTTTTTCTTCGATTGAGATTGACCTGGAAGATCGCCCTCTTGCATTCGCAAATTATAGTTTACAGCCCCCATTAAAACATCCGTCAATTGGATAAATTGGCTCTCATGGGATTTCATGAACTGGAAGTTTCTGATGTTTGAGCCATGCATAAGCATTTCCCTAAGTCTACGAAGTTTCAAATGACTACACGTGTCCTTAATGTCAAAATATACATTATAAACACTTTCTGCATTTGTCGTTGGATAGTGCAAAAGCTGATAATACATCCTGAAATAGAAGTCATTGAAAGTATATTCGGGACGAGTTTCATCTATCTCTGATTTCTTAACAACAATTGCTCTAAATTTCAAGTTTGATCGGAAAAAGTACTCAATTAGTTCAAGGTACATTGGTTCTGTCTTGCGATTAATACCAGACCATTTCATTTCTCCGGTAAAACCATATTTATCCTTTATGTCATTAATCGCGAGCTTTGCCTCTTTCATAAGAGGATAAGGGACACAAGTATATCCAAGCAACATATAAGGACGGCCATCATTGGGGAGATGGGTACTTTCATCGCAATATATATTATACGTCTTTACCATATGTCATTATTATATCTCCACAAATTTACTCATTCGTTCAGTACTTTCAATATCTTGCAGCACATATTTGAATGATTTGCGCAATTTAACGCAACATAAAGCAGCAGAAACCAATTCTGTTTCAATAGTTTAGATATGTGATATCTTTGCTTTCAGAATTCAAAAAGAATAATGAAAGCACTGCCATCAATTGCATTCAATGACTTTTCAGGCTCCGCAAAGGATGTCACCGCCCGAAGCACATCGGGCGGGACTATCCTATCTGTTCGTTCATACCCATCAAAAGTGTATTCACCCGGTCAGAAAGTGCAACGAAATAGTTTGTCCAAGCTCTCCCGGGCATATAAGCAGCTCACCGATTCCCAAATGCAATCCTGGGAGGTTTTGGCCAAGCATCTCAAAGGTGTCTCCACCTTCGGCAAGGCTGCCGAGCTCACTGCACACAATGCATTCGTACGCATTAACACCAACCGCCAAATGGCCGGTGAGGATTTGCTTGTCGATGCTCCTTCCTATCTGTCTGATATTCCGGAGGTGGATTGCGAATCAATTTGGGTTACGCCATCAAGAGTTCTTCTCACTGGGGTTGCCAATCCTACCGGAACTTATAAGCTGGTAGCCAAGATGTCGGCCGGCCAGGGCACAGGAGTTACAAGCGGCTGGAACAAGACCGTAGTAATCACTCCGGGTATGGAGGATGACTGGGGCGATGCCGGCCTGACGGAGCTCTACACCGAGAAAATCGGCTATATGCCTTCCATTGGAGAGAAGGTATTCATCGAACTGTACTGGCTCGACCCTGCAAACGGACTGGTAGGAGAAACTATGCGCACGACAGCCATCTGTATGTCTGAGGCTCAGGCAAAGGAGGAAGGATTCACGCCACGTGTTCAGTTCTTCAATGATATGTTCGAAGATCCAAAGGCGCACCTTGTATCCGCCGATGTCGAGATGCCGGGAGGAACTTCCCAGATGGTAGTTGAAGGCGTCACGGACATTAAGGGATTCGGTTCTTACTTTACCCTGTATTCAGAAGATGCTCCGGAAGAGTTCTTTGAGGGTGACACTATGGTCTTCAGCCGCTCTACTACCAGACCGGATTTCAAGCCGGGTATATTCTCTGTATCATTCCGCAAGGAGTATAAATCCGGTAAATATCGTCAGGTTATGTCATTCTCCCACAGGGCCGGTGGATATGACAAGAAGAGTGAAGTATTCGGCTCCAACCCTATAATGCGCTGAAAATTATGACAAGTATAACTGCAACAGGAAACAACTTCGGAGCCGGTGATATCCGCTTTCAGGCTTTCATTGAAGAGAATTACCTGATTCTCAATTCAGAAGTATCCTTCGATCCTTCCAATGCCCAATATCAAGCCGTTTCTCAGCTGGAAATCTATGTCCCGGATCTGCCTATCGGGAAGAGTGCCATCACCGGTATGCTGATGTTCGGAACTCTCAACGGAGAGAAGAACGGCACGGCCATCAAGGCGTGTATTCAAGACAAGAACACCATAGCAGTGGAAAAGGTCACAGCCTGGGATGACAATGAGACAATTACGCTGGTATTCTCAAACTCATTTGTACCGAGGAATGTCAAGGGCAGCATTGGAGTACTCAAGTGGAATTATATCTCACTTCTGGATAAGGTCGGCAATATCAGTACCTATCAGAGCTATTGGACATTCACCGATGATTGGGTGTTTATGGCCATCACTTTCTCCAGCATCGAGCAGACTGACGCAGAGACAAAAGTTTCGTTCAGAATCAAGGATCTGCCCGAGGTTGAAGACTTTGACGGAATTATTATGGATGACCAGGCGGTTTCACCGTCAGTCGGCACAAAGATGTTCCGCTTTGAGATTCGGGACAAGGTGTTCACCGTTGAAATCATCAATCCGGGATACTCCTGGCATTCATCCCAGTACTGCGGATTCATCTGCTACGTTCCAAGAAAAGTAACCACTACAGAAGCATAACTACCTATGAAAAAATTCACCATCATCCTTGCTTCCCTGTTGTGTGTGGCCTGCGCATCCGCTAGGCAGATTACACCTTCAGAGAACACCCGCGTGGAAGTGCGCACGGAAACAGTCTTCCAAAAGGACACGGTCTATCTTGAACTGCCGCTCCTCGTGGAGAAAGTTCAAACTCTTGATACGATGTCCGTACTGGAGAACAGATACGCGAAATCCGAGGCCATTGTCACTGATGGAGTTCTGGTCCACTCACTCGCCACAAAGCCTGTCAAAGAGCCAGTACCGGTCGAAACAAAAGTCGTTTACCGCGACTCTCTCGTCTATGTGGACAAGATAGTCAGGGAGACTGTTGAAGTAGCCAAACCTCTTTCCGGCCCGAACAGATTCTTCCTAGAGTTCGGCAAATGGGCCTTCGTAATCCTGCTCGGATTCGGCTTCTGGAAGTTGTTCAAACTCACAAGACTCAGCAAATGAGATATTTATATTCCTTATTGTTTCACACCTAAAAATCTTCAAGCTATGAAGTACATTCCATCAATCGCCTTTGAGGAGATGTCAGGCTCCGCCAAAGGAGTGACCGCAGCCAAGGTGCGCGGTCGCAAGTACATCCGTAACCGTGGCTACGGCGGCGGATTCAAGTCCAGCGCCCAGGGCGCAGTCAAAGCCATCTTCAAGCAGCTCAGCCAGAACTGGAGGTCGCGCACCAATGCCCAAATCCTCGCCCGGAATGCCCTCGCAGGCACCCAGAAGGGAAAGAGCGTGCTCGGAACTTCTTCCAAGATTTCCGGGGCGAACCTCTATTCGAGGCTGAATTACTGGATCGTGAAATGCGGTGGAGCCGCACTCAGTGCTCCTCCTACCCTCGTCGGAGTGGAAGCTCCGTGCGAAGCGGACCTCTCCCTCACCGCCGACAGCTTCACCTTCCAGCTGCCTGATCCACCGGCAGAGACCGCAGACCTCAAGCTCGTCATTATGGCATCCGCTCCGCAGAGCAACGGTGTCACAAAGGCCTACTCGAAGGCTGTGATGATTGGCTCTCCACGAACTATCGTGGAAGAGGCCATCAACATCAAGGCTGACTACGAGGCAGTCCACGGTGCAGTCACCACCGCCGCTCCAAAGGTATTCCTCCGCTACTTCTTCGTCAACACGAAGACTGGCGAGAAATCCGGAGAAATGCTCGGGCAGATCAGCCTGTAGGCAATGTTTCATCTCCCCGCTGGCATCAAGCTGACGGGGATTTGTTTCAATCATTATGAAAGCATCAGTAGACGCATACGAACTCATCAAACAGTTCGAAGGACTTAGACTTGAAGCATACCTCTGTCCTGCTGGAATTTGGACAATTGGATACGGACATACTTCCGGTGTATCACCTAATTCCTTCATTACAATTCAAGAAGCAGATGAATACCTACATAGAGATGTAGCGGCCATTGAAATGCAACTGAATAAGTTGAATCTCAGCCTCAGACAATGCCAGTGGGACGCTATTGTCTCATTCGTCTTTAATATAGGAATTGGCAATTTCAAGGCTTCCACTTTACTTGCAAAGATTCGCATTAACCCGGATGATAATTCAATAATAGATGAATTCCTCAGATGGGTTTATGCTAACGGCAAAGTGATGCGAGGATTACAAAAACGCAGACTGACAGAAATGAAACTATACTTCTCAGACAAGCTAAAGTAATGCTGTTATATGATGAGTTCAAACAAATAGATATCAGGCATATGGAACCCAATGAAATCATTACTAATATCGGAACATTTGTTCTTCCCCTTGTCACAGCGGCTGCTGGTTGGCTCGCAGGACGGCGTAAACAAAAGAACGACTTCCTGCACGACTTGCAATCTTCTATAAACCTGCTCTCCTCAGAGAACAAGAGGTTGCTTGAAGAAATCACTTCAGCAAACAATGAAATAATCGCCCTGAGGAAGGAGAACGAAGAGCTTAAAGCCTCCGTGGATCATCTCTGCAGCGAAAACACAGTACTCAAAGATGAAATAAGACAATTGAAAATTTCTCTCAAACATTAAAAGACAATGGACTCTAGAATCAAGAAAGCCCTGATTGTTTCAGGCATCACATTATGCTGTATTGCCGTTTCCTTTTGCACACCGTTCGGCAGAGAAATGCTGAGCGTCGCTGCCACAATTATTGCAGCCGTCACCTTCCCGATTTTGATGATAGCTGGAATCATTGGCGGCTTAATTGCCAACTTCTGGTTATGGCGCAAGTTCGCAGAATGGCTTGACAAAATATTCAACTGATTTCTCAGGACATCAAATCCGCTATCTTCTCTATTCCGAGGATAGCGGACAAGAATACCGAAAATGAAGTATTGAGAAAAAATTCCATTACATTCCGGAAGTCAATTACTGAAGCAGAAAATAAGCCAGAAAAAGACATTAAAAATCATAGGAAAATCACTACATTTGTAGAACGGAGATAAGACTGAAAACATTTAGTTTTTGCTGCTTTACATTCGATAACATCACAAAAGCCGTACCCTATTTGTACCGCTTAAATGTTAAACAGTTGATATTCAATAATAACTAATTCCTGTATCGGGAAATAACCCCTCCAAACCACCCCTCCCCAACCTCCCTCAAATCCACACAACAACCATTATTTCAACAAATTAAGCAAAATAATATTCCCGGATAATTTGGTATTATTCGGGATATTTTGCTTATCTTTGAACCACATTTGAACCACGCGTGGTTCAAACCCTAAGAGAACGACCGCCAAAGTACAGAACTTTACAAACATTTACATAGATTTACAAACAAGTACCCAATCACTCTGAATATTTGGCGGAAACTCTTACCCAAGAAAACATTTCAAAGCCGGACGCAAAATGAGTATGTACAAGACAACACGCATCTGCCGATGCTGCGGAAAACCCTTCACCCCTGAATTCGGAAGACAGCTCTTCTGCTCGCCAGCCTGTCGCAAAAAAGACACAACCAAGCGCAAACGCATCAAAACTCAATCCGAAAAAGGCGGACTCGAAGCCAGGGACACACGCAAAATCCTCGAAAGCAAAACCTACCTCTCCATCATCGAAGCAGCCCTCTACCTCGGCGTCAGCAGGCCGACCATATACAAACGCATCCGGAACGGAGAACTCAAAGCTCTTCGGGTAACTCCGCGCACCATACGCATCCCAATCGCCCAGCTTGAAACCGACACAACCATCAAGCCGCGCTTCAAAGTCACGGCGGACCCGTCCACCCTCATCTCCAAGGATGAGGTCCTCACCAGATACGCCGTCTCCGAATCCTTACTCTACCGCAAACTCAAAAAAGAAAACACACGCCCGAGACTCGTCAACGGCAAATCCTACCTTCCAAAAGACACACTCGACAAAATACTCAAGCCAAAACCACGATACAACACCGAAGAATGGTATGACGCAGCCGAAATAATGCAAAGCGAAGGCATCACACGCAAACACCTCTCCGAAATCCTCCGCAAAAAACAAATCAGCTGCATACGCATCGGCCACACCCTGCTCATAGACAAAAAAGAATGGAACACCGGCCGACTCCTCAAAGGCGACATCGGCAAAAACTACCTCACAGTCGACCAGGCAAAGAAACACTACCGCATAGGCCAGCAGACATTCTATGACAAAACAAACGCAGCCGGAATCCAAGGCACACGCACAGGCAAATTCGTCTACTACAAGAAAAGCGACCTCGACCGCCTATTCAAAGACAAAAGCCCGAAAATCCCAACGGAAATACGCAGGAACTACATCCTTGGACGAGACGCCCTCAAACACTACCACATAGGCCAGAAACGCTTCAGCGAAGAAACACAGGCCGCAAGAGTCACCAAAGTCCGCACCGAAGGCAACTTCGTATGGTACAAAAAAGACGAACTCGACAGAATATTCAATAAACTTGATATAAAATGACCACAACTAAAGTAACGCTACGCAAACGGCTGCTCAATAGCGGCAAGATAACCCTCTACCTTGACTACTATCCGCCGCTCCGCCACCCCGACACACGGAAAAACATCCGGCACGAATACCTCGGCATCTACCTCGTGAAGAACCCGAAATTCGCCATAGAGAAAGAAGCCAACAAAGAAAAGACCCGCCAGGCGGAAGTCATACGGGCAGAACGCGAACTCGCCATCATCCGCGGACAATACGATTTCGCCGACCGCACCCGGCAGAAAATGGACTTCCTCGCATACTTCCGCACCAAACTCGCCGGCAAAGACCAGAAATGGATACGCGTCTATGACCACTTCAGCAACTACTGCTCCGGACACTGCACAATGAAGGAAATAACCGTCCCGTTCTGCGACGGATTCAAAGAATACCTCCTGAACGCACAGCAGCTCAGACACCCGGGACGCAAACTCTCCAACAACTCCGCATCCGGCTACTGGTCCACATTCCGGGGCTTCCTCCAGATAGCCTACCGCGAAAAATACATAACCGAAAACATCAACGACTACCTCATCTCCATCGACTACATCGAAGGACGCAGAGAATACCTCACGCTCCAGGAACTCCGCACCCTCGCGGCCACCCCGTGCGACACGCCCGACCTCAAAAACGCGTCACTCTTCAGCTGCCTGACCGGACTCCGCATAAGCGACATCCTCGCCCTCCGATGGGAAAACATCACCAAATCCCAGGACGGCGGCTGGTGCATACGCATCAAAACAGAAAAAACCGACACCGAAGCCACGCTTCCCCTCTCCGCAGAAGCCTACGAACTCTGCGGACAACCGGGAACAGGACCGGTATTCAGACAACTCAAACGCCACTACACCCAGACCCCGCTCTAGAACTGGCTCAAAGACGCAGGCATAACCAAACACATCACATTCCATTGCTTAAGGCATATCCAATCCTCTTTCATACTGAAAACAAACAACTTGCAAAGATTAGCAGCTTGACAGCTAACGATTTAGAAACGAACGAAGTTCCGTATTTTACTTCGTTTTGCATTAAATCAAAAGAACGCCTTTAGTAAGACGTAAAAATAGTAATTTAATTACATATGGGCAAATTGTTCCCCTGCAAATTTGATTAGTCAAGGACTTTTTGTATCTTTACCCCTATATTTGGTATATTATATATAATAGCAAAAGCAAGAATGAATGTAACACTGGAAAATTATCGCTCTCTTGACTTTGATACAATTAGTGTCAAAGAAGAATGGAATATGCCGGCAGAACGAGAAAGGCGTATGCATAGTATACATGCATATCCAGCTAAATTTCCTGCATTTATTACTACAAAAGCAATCCATAAAGCTGAGGAATACAATATATCAGTCAAAACTGTGGCAGATATTTTCTGTGGTTGTGGTACGGTAGCATTTGAAACCGTAAGGAGCGGCAAACATTTTTGGGGATGTGATATAAATCCTGTAGCAACATTGATTGCAGAAACTAAGAGCAATGTATACCAAGATAAACAATTGAAAGATATTTTTGACCAAATAATAGCTGTGTACAAAACGAGTGGCGTAGATAAAAGCAATCGCATTTATTCTAATGAGCGTATTCGCTACTGGTTTGATGAAGCGCACATTGATGACCTTTTAAAACTTAGGTCTGCAATATATCAGGTTACAAATGACGGATTGTATCGCAATTTCTTTCTGTGTGCCTTTTCTAATATACTAAAATCTTGTTCACGATGGCTTACAAAATCAATTAAGCCGCAAATTGATCCTAAAAAGCAACCCAAGGATGTGCTTTCTTCATATATATGCCAAGTAAATATGATGCGAAAAGCAAATATGGAAAATATAAATGAAGAATATGGAGAGGCAGATATTATAAGAAATAATATTTTGGATATCAATATTGATAAACCATTTACAGACTTGATTGTAACCAGTCCCCCATACGTAACTTCATATGAATATGCTGATTTACATCAATTATCAACGCTTTGGCTTGAATATACTGATGATTTCAGAGCACTCCGTGAGGGCACAATAGGAAGTTTGTATCATTCAAAAGAGTTTAATGAAAACCTGAAAAAACTAAACAATACAGGCCAAGACATAGTATTCAAGATGTATTCAATAGACAAAAGGAAGGCACGTTCTATTGCACAATATTACATCGACATGCAGTCAACTGTACATAAAGTAACTGAAATGTTGAATACTAGAGGTGCCTGCCTGTTTGTTATAGGTAATACAGAGTATAAAGGAGTAAAGATTGATAATGCGAAGCATTTGACAGAATGTTTGTTAGCAGAAGGATTCGTCAATATAGAAGTAGATAGACGTAAAATTTCTAATAAAATACTTACCCCATATCGAGATACTAATGGGAAATTTGCCAGTATTAAAGGCAGTTGTAGGAAAGTCTATTCAGAGGAGTTTGTCATTTTTGCAAGAAAATGTAATTAGTATGGCTAAGAATGTAACAATCAGACCATTTGCACGGTTGTTAACCATGTTGGGTGATCAACTAATTAAGAACGAGCAGATTGCTGTTATTGAATTGATAAAAAATGCCTATGATGCAGATGCAGATTGGGTTAAGGTCTCTTTTGAGGGATTCACAGAGTCTTTAAATATTACTTCAGAATCTCGAATCATTATTGAAGATAATGGATGTGGCATGACATCTGAGAGGATTGAAAAATCCTGGATGAGTCCGGCTACACCTAATAAGTTTTCTAAAGATGGATCAGAACGAAGGACTCCTAAATATAATCGTATCATTCAGGGAGAGAAAGGTATCGGTAGATACGCTATGCTAAAACTAGGCAAAACAGTAAATTTAACAACTAGACCCGCAAATTGGCTCTTAAATTCAAGAAGGGAATCCGAAAGTAATAAAGAATATACTTTGTGTTTTGATTTAAGCTCATATGATAGTGATTTTATAGACGGAGCCAAAGAAGGTAATGAAGGACTCTATTTAGACGAATTAAATTTTAAATTAGAGGATCAATCTCCTAATGTGTTTGTGGAGCATGATGTTATTGTTAATAATTTAAAATTCAACAAATGTGAGAATATTCATGGAACTCGTATTGAGATATCAAATCTATCAGGTTCATGGTCTTTAGCAAAACTTAAGCCAATCAAAGATAGTTTTCTGAGATTTGGAGATTTATTTAATGAAGTAATAAGTTCGGATGAAAAGCAGAACAGTTTTACAATTGGATTATATCTCAACGGAACTACTTTGGTTAATGATGAAAAATCAAACGACATCACTTTACGTAATTTAATAGAGACACAAAGTGTCCTACAAATAACAAATGGACACTATTCTTCAGAATCAGGGTTATTCACATATAAACAAAATGGTATTATTAAATCTGTGAGTATCCAAGAAGATGCGTTGAGGGGGCTGAGTGTCTTTAGGAATCATTTTCAAGATAAAACAACAAAAATATTCCGCAAGGTTTCTGACTTTGGTAATTTTGAGTTTGATTTTTATGTTTTTGATTTGAACTCTAAAGATGAAACATCAAAATATTACCTACCCAAAGAGGCTAAATCCATTATTAAAGAGCACAGAATATACTTATTGCGTGATAATATTCGTGTCCTTCCTTATGGTGATCCTGACGATGACTGGTTACAAATAGAAGTACGCCGTGGAACAGTACGGGCTGGTGATTTTTTAAGTAATGATCAAATTGTTGGAAGAATCAAAATAACCAAATTCGGAAACCCGCATTTGAAAGATAAAACGAATAGAGAAGGGCTTATTGAAGAAGGGAATTACACAACAGATTTTATCTGTATAATTCAGAGTTTTTTGTCATATGTCCGAAACGGAGCTTATGCGATATATTTGTCCGATAAAGAAAAAAAATCTCAACTTGATAAAGTCAAAAGAGATGCAGTAGGTACAGAAATTTCTAATTTGCGAAATCAATTAAAAGATAACAAGCAAGCATTATCTCTTTTAGCGCAATTAGAAAATGCATATAAATCAGAAAACAAATATTTAAATTGTAGAGTTGAACGAACTGAATCATTAGCAGCAGTTGGTATCTCTGTAGAAACTGCCAGCCATGACATAATGATGATGTTAAACAAGGGGGTTGATGAGTTAAGATCATTATATGAAGATTCTTTACATTTGAATTTTGATTATTCTAATTTAACATCAGAACTTCAGAAATTGTATGGCGTATTTTCATATATCCAAAATCAAATGAAAGATATGCAGATGTTGTTTACATCGTCCAAACAAAGACGTCGTCAAATAAGAGTGAAAGATATTTTAGACAAGGTCATTGCTATATACAAGCGAACATTAACCGAATCTAAAATTAAATATAAGATAGATATTATTGGCTCCCCATTGGTTGCAAAGTGCACTGATGCAGATCTTTTACAATTGTTGATTAATCTCTTGGATAACGCTATTTATTGGCTAGAAGAAAAAGACAATAAAATAGTGATTATAACTTTAGATGGTAATAATTGTAAACTAATATTCTCTGATAACGGCCCGGGAATTAGAGATGAAGATAAACCATATATTTTCGATGCTTTTTACTCAGGGAAAGGTCAAGAGGGGCGTGGCTTAGGTTTGTATATTTCGAGAAAACTTATGGAGCGTAATGACTACTCTATTGAATTGGCAGACACAACCGAAGACGAAATTTTAACTGGTGCTAACTTCATTGTGAATTTTATAAAACAAGAGCGTAATGAATATTGAAGAACTTTTTTCTGGTATTGGAATGGTTGTCGATGATCAAGTATACAATCAAGATAGCAGTGACAAAATCATTCGTATTGTTGAGAATCTTGAATCAAAAGGATTCCCTTTGGTCAAATATGCAGATGTTCCAAATGTAAGTTTGGTCAATATTGCTAAATTTAGCTTTGTTTTGTTGGATTGGGAACTCGTTAGTATATCTGATGAAGAAGGCAATCCTATACCTCATGCATCAGAATTAGAAAAAAGTGCCAAAGCTTCTCTCCTCCTGTTTATAAAAAGAATTTTAAAAGATTGTTATTTACCCATTTTTATATTCAGTAATAGTGGAGTAGAAGATATAAAAAAAGAACTCCAAGATAATAAAATAGATGTTGATAATATACCCATTTTTATAAAAAGTAAATCAGATATCATTAGTGATGGGAATGTAAAAGTGATGGAAGTGATAAGTGCATGGATAGATGAAATGCCATCTATATATGTACTGAAAGTTTGGGCAAATGCAGTAGAAAGAGCCAAGACTCACACATTTCAGCAATTGGGCAATGCAAAATATTGGCCATTAGCAATATGGAAAACGGCAGAAGACGATTCGGTCAATCCCAATGAGGAACTTTTAGATGTCTTGACACAAAATATATTTGAGCGGATGCAGCCAATATCTATTGAAAAAGAGCAATTGTTCAAAATTGGTGAGATAAAATCTACTAAAGATGAAATGTTGAATGTCCTTCGAGCTCAACGATTAGAACTCAACCCAAGTAAGGATTCTTCTATGACTGGTGATATTTATAAATTAAAAGGAATGTATTACTTAAATATTCGTCCAACATGTGATTGTGTAGGTCGAAAAGAGCATGAATGTACTGATTGCAAAAAAAAGAATTGTATTGAGTGTTCAAATGCTAACAAGGTTTATCTAATTAAATTCGAAGCATTAAAACAAAAAGAAGAAAAAGACTTGTTTGAACATAAGTATGGAGTTTTCAAAGAACGAAATAATGAAGCTATTTTAGGACCTCTCATAGGAAACAAATTTTATCGCTTTAAATTTCAAGAAATAACAATAAAACTTTATTCTGATGTTAAAGAAAACAAGAAAGGTCGAATTTTACAACCATTCATAAGACATATAACAGAACGTTATGCACTATACATACAACGTCAGGCCTTACCGCGTATTCCTAGTCAGGCAATATCTGATGAGCATTCTGACCTTGTATCAGATGATTGTAATAAAGAGTCGGGGTAGTTCAATACAATAAATTGAATTTCATCTCGGTCTTTAAGTGGATAATAAAATATATATCAATAGAGATAAATAGATTATTTACCAAAATTTGCCCGAAAAGGAGAATTTAATATGTAGTCTTCTTTTGGGGCAAATTTGGGCATATTATTCTTTCGTTGCAAGCACATCTCTTATATGTTGTTGATTCTTTTCATCGATACCAAATAATTCATAAAGTTGAGCATTTATATTACTGCTATAATCAACAATACCATTGTCATCCGAATAATTTAATAAATCTGGAACTTTCTTTGCCAAAGAGGTCAAGGATTCGTCTGTAAGCAAAAAAGCGAACCGAATAATTTCACTTGTGGCGTATTTGAAGAAGTTCTTGGCTTCTTGTTCTGTGGCAAATGTTTTCAATGCCACACGAGAACGACCAAACGCACTATGGTCATCTACGATGGCGATTTGATTACTACGCTTTTGTCCTCCAGCATTAGCACTTGAAACAATGACTTTCCATCTGTTTAAGTGTTCACGCCCTGTTGTGATAACATCTTTATTTGCTAGGTACCATTTGGCTCTACCACTCTTTCCTGCTTTGTCATTTGTGAAGAGTTTTATTTCTGATTCAGGGTCATAATTGTCACCTTCGTGATAGTCTCTCACTAGCATAGGATTCTTTTCAACGAAATCACTTTCGATAGAAAACAGACTACGAGGTAATATGGCATCATGTAAACATCCATATTTTATAATAGCGCAACATTGCTGTCCACTAAAAGTTGTGGACGTAATTAAAAGTTAAAAATCAAACAACATGGGTTCATAGAACCCGTCAAGTTCTTTGTCAATACTGAGGTTAGATTTGTTAAAGAGGTCGATGAGTGGTGTTGTATCGGTCAGCGAGATTCCTATGACCTGGAGTGCGTTGTAGACTGACGTTTCGAGTTTCATCTTGTGGTGAACGATGGCGACCAAACAGTAACTGATGATCGCAGAGTATATCTGGATACGAACAGCGTTTTCGGAGTCTCCCCAGAACTTCTTGATCTTCAGATGCTGCTTTACCCATTTGAACAATTTATGAGAAGCTATACATAAATTGTTTTATGACAAGCATATCATTATGCAAAGTAGTGTCGCCAGGATGCATGCCAACGGACTGACTTTGTGAGTTTTGCGTTGGCAACTAAACATAAATACTTCTCATAACGT
>OQWM01001607.1_pt1 | contig 15481 bp, 11 predicted proteins | sample 1691531 | NCBI WGS metagenome assembly OQWM01 (sample SAMN03418257, study PRJEB22391) | human gut metagenome | biome: human-gut; feature: organic feature; material: feces | host: Homo sapiens | place: Tanzania | collected 2013-01
GTAAACACGAAGAGCCGTCGTCGTAAATAGAACAAGGGCTGGATGTGAAGTAAAAATACCAGCAAACACTTGAGGGAATAACATGACGAGTCCCCATAAGATGACAGAGTAAGTCAAACTTGCCTTCAATAAGAGGAAGAAAGTACCCTTTACACGATCCGTATTCTTTGCACCATAATTATAACTCATGATCGGCTGTGCACCCTGCCCAAGTCCCTGAAGAGGAAGCATCGCAAACTGCATGACACTGGTAAGGATCGTCATGGCACCAACAGCCACATCACCACCGTATTTCAGCAAAGAAGAGTTAAAGCACACAGAGATGATACTCTCACTTGCCTGCATGATAAACAAAGAAAGTCCAAGAGCCAGACAAGGCAGGATCACAGGAGCTTTCAGAGTCAGATTTTGTTTCTTGATACGAAGTGTTGATCTTGTTCCAAACAGGAAACTCAATACCCAGATACAAGAACAAGCCTGAGAAATAATTGTAGCCAGTGCGGCACCACGAACGCCCATATGGCATGCAAAGATAAAAATCGGATCCAAGATGATATTGATCACGGCTCCGATCAAAACAGAATACATTCCAGTTTTTGCAAATCCTTGCGCAGTGATAAATGCATTCATTCCAAGTGTTAACTGTACAAAGATCGTTCCAAGAGAATAAATATTCATATAACTGACTGCATATTCGATCGTATTCTTACTGGCTCCAAATGCCATCAAAAATGTACGGTTGCCAAAAAACATGATCAAAGTTAAGAGCACAGAGATAATGATCTGCATCGTAAAACAATTTCCAAGAATATTTTCAGCAGAATCAAGATCTTTCTTCCCCATCAAAATCGAAGCACGAGGTGCACCACCATTTCCAACGAGAGCAGCAAATGCTGAAATGATCATGATCAGGGGCATACAAACTCCAACTCCAGTTAAAGCCAAAGCACCGCTTCCAGGAATATGTCCGATATAAATGCGGTCAATAATGTTGTAAAGCATGTTGATCATCTGTGCTGCCAAAGTCGGGATTGCAAGTCTTAGCAGCAACTTTCCGATGGGTTCGGTTGCCAAGAATTCTTTATTATTATTCATCTTTATTTCCTTTCTTTATTTAGAATACAAGAATAAATTGTAACACATATGAATTGGAAAATGTAGACAAAAAAACAGAAATGAATTCTTACGGACTAAGAATTCATTTCTGTTTAGTATCAATATATTATTTTATATGTTTTGCAATCTCAAGAATACAGTCTTTTGTCTGTTCACAATATCCAAGTCTATCATAAAATCCGTGATCCATTCCCTGATAGCGGATAACTTCACAAGGAATATTAGCATTCCATAGATGTTCGGCAAACAGATCATTAGATAATCGAAAATAATCATATTCTGCTTCAATCATTAATACATTAGAAAGGTTCGATAAATCTGTGGCATACAAAGGAGATGCCATAGGATTTTTTGCATCTGAAATATCATTAAGATATAAGTTTTGTAATGCACCATTTAAATTTCGAAAACGATTTAAACGAGTGATAACATATTTTTTATGTTCAGGAATCACGTCGTATAGATCATAATCCCAATAATCAAGATCAGAAGCGGAACATACATCCAAAGCTCCATAAATAGGAATCACAAGTTTTAAGTATTTTCCAACTTCAGATAAACCGCAGGAAACAGCCAGAGCACCACCAGCACTTTCACCAGCAATAGAAAGATTATTAGGATCAATATTCCAATGATCAGCATGATGTACTAACCATTCGACCACATCTTTACAATCATCAAAAGCAGCTGGAAATGGAGATTCAGGTGCCAGACGATAATCAATGGAGATTACAGTTGCACCAGACTGTTCGGCAAGAAAACGGCATTGATTTCGTAAGACCAAAGTACTGCCTCCAATATACCCGCCACCATGAATAAACACGATGGCAGATTGTTTTTCCTTATTTGGAATTCGGAAAAAAGTAATCGGAATTTTCCGGTCAGATAATGGAACAAGATATGGAATTTCTTCGATTTCCTCAGTACACAGATCGAGGTTTGGAGATCCCATCTCTTTTCTTAATTCATGAATATTCAAATAGGTTGTATCAGGTTCTTTATATGTAAGAATATATTTTCCAGAAGATTCTACTTTTTGGATCACGTTAGGATCAATAACGTGAAAACGTGTTTCATCAGGAATTCTTTTAAAAGTACATGAATGTAGGGAGCCTTTCGATAAAGGCATCGTTGTTGTTTGTAACATGATATCACTTCCTTATATAGATTCAATTAGGACAAGATCGTCTTTTGCATGAACCGTATTTTTGGCTAATAATGTAACATTTCGTTTAGAACTATCAGCTGTATCAATAACCATAACGGTTGGATCATAACCAGCTTCAATGATCTTATCTAATTCAATCGTTGCCAGAAGATCTCCAGGCATTACAATATCGTCTGTTTTTACATTTGGTGTAAAATATTTACCTTCTAATTTTACAGTATCAATTCCGATGTGAACCAAGATTTCTTCGTTGTTATTTCCTTTAATTCCATATGCATGAGCTGTTGGATATACTGCAGAAACAGTTCCTGCAATCGGTGAAACAATTGTTCCATTTGTTGGTCTTACAGCGATTCCTTTTCCTAAAGCTTCTGAAGAAAAAGCCTGATCAGATACTTCTGTTAAAGGTACAACGTTTCCATCAGCAGGGCTGTAGAATTTCATTGCAACAGCCTCATTGTTTTCAATAGAGGATGCAACAGATTTAACAGTTTCTTTTGCATCATAACGTTCAGATTCAGGGATCATGGAATCATTAAATCCTACAAAATAAGTTAAGACAGCTGAAATTAAGAATGCTCCAAAGTAAGCAATGACAAATCCAGTAAATCCAGTTCCAAAGTAAGCAGGGAAGGTTGGAACTGCAGCAACAGCGACAGCCATAGCACGAGCACCGCAAGACCCAGCAATCGCACCACCAATACCACCACCGATAACAGCACATGCAAATGCTTTACGATATTTTAAAGTGATTCCATAGATTGCAGGTTCTGAAATACCAAAGAATCCCATAACAGCTGCAGGGGATGCAATCTGTTTTAAACGTTTATCTTTTGTCTTTAACCATACACCAAATGCAGCACCAGACTGAGCGATGATACTTGGTCCAAAAACAGCCAAAATTGTATCAAATCCAAATTTCTCGATATTGGAGAAGATAATAGGGAATAGTCCCCAGTGAATACCAAAGATTACTAATACCTGAGCAATTGCACCAATGAAACCACCAGCAATTGTTGGATTAAATTTGTAAAGGCTCATATAGAAGTTAGCGATAGTATCACTTAACATAGATCCTAAAGGTCCAAAAATAACAATCGTTACTGGAACTACGATCAGTAATGAGAAAAATGGAGCAATACGGCTTCGTATAGAATCAGGAAGAATCTTTTTCAGCCCTTTCTCTACAAAGGATAGTAATACAATAGCAAAAATAATTGGAAATACACTGCTCTTAAATGCAGTCAAATGAACAGGAATTCCTAAAAAAGTAATTGCAGTTCTTGCATCATATAATGCAGTTAAATTTGGGTATAATAGTGCACCAGCAATTGTTACAGAAACAAACATATTTGTTTTCAATTTCTTAGAGCATGTGATCGCAATAACAATTGGTAAAAAATAATATAAACTGTCAGCGGCTGCATTTAAAATCTGATAGGTACCACTTGCGTCAGTTAATAAATTGGTAGCTGTAAGAATACTTAAAAGCCCCTTTAATATACCTGCACCGATTAATACATCAATCAGCGGAGTAAATAAGCTTGAGATTAGTTCTAGAGCAGATCCGAAGAGGCCCTTTTTTTTACCGTCTGATGTTTCAGAAGATGTATTACCTTGTGGGAGTAATGTGGCAAGTTCATCATATACATATTGAACATTTGAACCAATTACAACCTGTGTTTGCCCAGCAACTTCCATTACCTGTAATACACCATCTGTTCTTTCTAAGGTAGCTTTGTCAATAGAATTTTTATCTTTAAGATCAAAGCGAAGCCTTGTGGAGCAGTGAGAGTAAGAATTAATATTTTTCTTACCTCCTACTTTTTGCAAAATTTTTTCTGCGAGTTGTTTGTTAGTCATTTTCTTTTCCTCCTTAAGATTTAAAATTTATCTTAAGTCTTGCCTACTCGAAGTAGTCACAATCTTAGGTACATAATGAAACTTATAATTTTTGCCCTTGTGTTAAAAGGCGTTGAATATGGATTGTCAGATAAACGATTTCACTTTTTGAGATTTCGTATTCATAACTTTTTTTTATATAGGTAGAAATTTTCTGAGCACATAAAAAAGATTCTGACATATTTTGTTTTACTTGTGTATAAAGAAAATCGGCTTCTTCCATAGCTTTTTCATGAAGCAATAGTCGTTGTGAAAAGAATTTTAAATGAAGAATAAATCTGGTATATGTCAAAGATTCTTCATCAAATTCCATGTTAAATTCATATTGAACAATATTGCAGATGTCTTTAATCAGTTTTGTCATTTCAATAACGGATTGAATTTCTTTTCCATTGATTTCAGCATTAATGATATGTAATGCGATAAAGCTTGCTTCATCTTCAGAAAGGGAGATATCCAAGGTTTTATTGATAATAGAGATTGATTTTTTGGCCACCTGATATTCTTCAGGATAGAAACGTCTGATTTCCCATACTAGTTGATTCTGAAAAATCAAACCTTTATGATATCTTTCAACGGCATAATAAATATGATCACAAAGTGTAACATAGATATTATCACTTAACTCTTTGTTAAGATTATTTTCGGCCAGTTTTTTGATACCATCTGCAATATAGAAGTAATCGATGGGAATCTGTTCTAATAATGCGGATAATTTTGTGTTGATATCATCGCTTTCAATTTTAAAAATATGCTCGATTTTATTTTCATCAACCAATTCCCCTTTTTTCTTTTGAAAGCCTAATCCCAAGCCAGTTAAAATAATATCTTTTCCATCTTTGTTTTTCGAAAAGACTACATTATTATTGAGCACTTTCTTTATGTAGTGTTTTTCTTCCATACTTGTATCCTCCAAAATAAAAAAGAGACCAGAAAATATAATAAGGATATAAAAATAACCTTATCATAAATTCTAGTCTCGCCTATTCATATAATAGTCACGATCCACGTTCAATTATGTTCACATTTTAGCACAAAAATAAAATGTTGTCAAATAATAATGTAAGATATGCATAATACAATATTTCTTGATTTTTCAAATAATAAGAAGTAATATAATTCATTAGAATAAAAAAAGGGACGTGAAATAAACATGAATATGCTATGATAAGAAAAAACAGCCCTAAAAGAAAGAGTGGATCATAGATGAAAGAATATTACCGAATCGGAGAAACAGCGAGTCTGATGGGGATCACAACACAGACTTTAAGATTTTACGATAAGATCGGACTTGTAAAACCAGTAAAGATCGATCAAAGAACTGGATATCGATATTATGCATACGAACAATTCCATTTTATAGATAGGATCAAATATCTGCAAAGTCTTGGAATGCCGTTAGATGATATTAAAGAAGTGATGCTTAGCAAGAAGGTGGAACGATTACTCCCATTTCTTGATCAACAGAAGAAAGCATTAGAACAGGAAGAAAAGAAGATCCGTCATCAGATCGAAATGGTTGACTGGTACAAAGATTATTTTACATATATGGAGAGAAATGAGGATGCACCATGTATCATGCATTTAAAAGAACGATATTACTTGCAGGTTCCATGTTATGAAAGTGATCTTCTGGCAGATATGGAAATTCGTCTGGCAAAAGAAAAAAGTGAGCAGGGGATTGATAATGCCATGTACTTAAGACAGTACGGGTACAAGATTTCTTACTCCAAATTTTGCGAGCAAAAATTCCGGCCAGATTATTATTTCATCTATTTAAATGAAAAAGTAAAAGGTTTTGAAAACATCTATAAACTCCCGGAGGGAGAATACCTTTGTTTTCGTGAAAAGATTCTGGAAGAAAACTGGAATCCGCAGAGAATCATAAATTATTTTCAAGGGAAAGAGGAACCAGAGTTAATGTTGGCAATGGAATACGAAGATAATCTGGATAATTACGCACATGCGAATTATGAAGTGCAGATTCTGTTGAAAAAAAGTTAGAAAAATCTTGACCTTATTCTTACAATAAGGTTTAACATAAAACATACAAAAATAATAGGGAAAGGATACAGGACATAGGATTCTGTATCTTTTTTCGTATCATGACTACAAAGGGAGGACAAAAATATATGGAAACACTATTAACAGTGATTCAGACAATCTCGGATTTCCTATGGGGAACCCCGATGACGGTTGCGCTGATCGGAACAGGACTTTACTTATCGATCAAATTTAAGTTCCGCTACATCACAAAGATTAAATTTCATTTCCAGAATACATTTGGAAAGATGTTCAAAGGGAAAGGAGACGGGGAAGGAACCGTATCTGGATTTGCAGCAGCATGTACAGCTATGGCCAATACGATCGGTGTTGGAAACATCGGTGGTGTGGCAACTGCGATCACTATGGGAGGCCCAGGAGCAATCTTCTGGATGTGGATCTCAGCACTTCTTGGAATGTCTACAAAAGCCTGTGAGATCATTCTTGGACAGCGATACCGTGTAAAATATGAAAATTCAATGGACGAATATATGTGTGACCGTTCTTTTGTTATGAAGAACGCTCTCGGATGGAAAAAAGGAGCCTTTTTACTGGCAATCTGTTGCTTTGTCCTTGGACCATGGACATGCTGTGTACAGACGGAATCCGTTGTAAATTCTTTGAAGGAAGCATTTGGGATCAAGCCATTACTTGCTGTGATCGTGTTAGGGATCACATGTTTCTTAACGATTGCTGGAGGATTAAAAAGAATATCTTCTGTTATGGAAAGAATTGTTCCGATCATGGCGATACTCTATATTCTTGGAGGAATAGGAATCTTATTTATGAATATCAATGCGGTACCAGGAGCGATCACATTGATCTTCAAGAGTGCATTTACACCAATGGCGGGAGTCGGAGGATTCGCTGGAGCAACGGTCAAAGAAGCGATGCGTTACGGGATTGCCAGAGGATTATATTCAAACGATGCAGGAACAGGATACGGAATCGTTGCACATGCAGCAGGAATTACAGATCACCCAGTACGCCAGTCATCTTGGGGATGGGGAGAAGTATTCTTAGATACGATCATAGTTTGTTCTGTGACAGCATTGTCATTGATCCTTACAAACTCATATATTGACTATCCAAACGTAACCAGTGCACAGCTTACAACGGTAGCATTTAAGGTGGCATATGGAAATGTCGGAGGATATTTCTTATCTCTTGCGATCACAGTCTTTGCATGGACAACGATCATAGGAATGTATTATTCCTGTGCCAAATCCGTAAATTATGCATTCGGAGATTCCAATGCAAATAAGATCGCAACACCAGTATACATGGTATACTATATGCTTCCATGTTTATTATTTTATAATATCAAAGCGGATCTCTTATGGGCAGCAACTGACTTGTTAAGTGCAGTTTATGTCATTGTCACATTGATCTTTATTTACAGCAAACGAAAAGAGATCATGCGGTTATATAATGATTTTTGGGATCGTTTTATTCCAGCATTAAAAAGAGGAGAGCATCCAGAAAAAGTATCTTATGAAACAGTCGAAGAAAAAGGGGATGTTTTATGATGAAGAATTCTATTGAAAATATCATCAAAGAAAATAAGATCATGGTCATTGATGGCTCTATGTCCACACCACTGGAAAATATGGGGGTTTCCCTGAATTCCAAGTTGTGGACAGCTAAGATCTTAGCGGAACAGCCAGAACTGATCAAACAGGTTCACAAAAATTACTTCAAAGCAGGAGCAGACTGTGGGATCACATGCAGTTATCAGGCATCCATTCCAGGGCTTATGGAAAATGGTTATACGTTAGAAGAAGCAGAAAACCTGATCTGCAGTGCTGTTAAGATCTTTTGTGAAGCAAGAGATGAATGGTGGGAAGAAGAAGGACGTGAAGCTGGAAGAGCGTGGCCATTGTGTCTAGGGGCAGCAGGACCATATGGAGCATATTTGGCAGATGGATCCGAATACAGAGGAAATTATGGTATCACAGATGAACAATTAAAGGAATTTCACAAAAGAAGAGTCGAATTATTACATGAAGCAGGAGCAGATATCATTTTATTTGAAACAGTACCGTCTCTAAAAGAAGCCAAAGTTGAGGCAGAGATCGCAGAAGAAAGAGGGTATGATTACTGGATCAGTTTTTCATGTCTAAGTGAAAATATCATCTGCGAAGGAACACCAATCGCAGAATGTGCAAAAACATTTGCAAAAGGATATCCTCATTTAAAAATGATCGGTGTCAACTGTACAAAACCAGAATATATTGTAGGATTGATCCATAAGATCAAAGAAAACTGCGATATTCCAATCGGAGTTTACCCAAACAGCGGGGAAGAGTACGATGCAGTGAAGAAAGTCTGGTTTGGCAAGCAGTCAGCCCTGTCATTTGAACAATACGCATACAGTTATATGAAAGCTGGGGCAAGCGCAGTTGGAGGATGTTGTACAACCGTAGCAAAACATGTAGAGGAAGTCGTAAGAGCCAAAAAACAGTTTTGTGAAGAACAAAAATAACTGAAAAAATAAATCATAAAAATGACCTCAGGATAATCTTTAAATAGATTGTCAGAGGTCATTTTTTTCTTTATAATGATTATATTGGAAATCTAAAAAGAGAAGGAAAACATATGGATAAAAAGAAAAAAATAATTCAGTTAACAGAAGGAATATTGCTCTGTTGCGTGATCGTTGTTATGACGTTACTCTGCATAGGGATCATAAAAAAAGAGGTAAAGAATACAAAAGGAAAATTAGTAGAGACAACTGGGTGGTATCGAATACAAGATAATAAAAAAGTGCAAGTCGATCTAAATCAGAAGATAAAGGCAGATCCGCAAGGAAAACTTGTGTTGTATAATGATACGATCGCCCAGAAATACAAAGGATATCTGATGACAACAAAGGCAGCAAAATATTCAGTCAGAATTTATGCTGGAGATCAGTTGATCTATCAATATAGTGATTCTAATTTTCATCGCAATGATCAAATGAAATCCAAATTAAGCTGCGATGCGAGAATCCCAGAACAGGGGAAAAAAGGAACCGTTATCAAGATCATATATCAGAACGGAAGCAACGGAATCTATGACCTTGATGATATTTTAGTTGGACGTGGGGATGTAGTTATGGGATTTCATGTCCAACAGGAAATAGTCGGTATCGTGATGATCGCGATCATGTTTTTCTTAAGTTTTGTAGCTTTGATCACTGGAATTTATCTGAAGCATTTTAAATTAAACAGTGCCAGATTCTTAAACATAGCAGCATTTCTGGCACTAAGTGGAATCTGGTTTTTGTCAGATTCAGCATTAGCACAGGAGTATACATCATTTCCGGCACTGACAGGAATGCTCTCTTTTTATGCATTTATGCTGATGTCAGTACCGATGGTTTATTTTGTAAAGAATACACTGGATTTTGAAAAATATAAAGTGCTAGATATGATCAATCTGCTGTTTTATGCGAACGCATTGATTCAGGGGATTTTAAACAAATGTCTGAAAATCCATATGATCCAGATGCTGTTCGTAACACATGTGCTTTTGTTCGTTTCTGTAATAACCATTGTTACTTTGATGATAAAAGAATACCGAAGAACAAAAGATAGCGAACTTAAGATCATTATGACCGCTTTTGGGATCATGGCTGTTGCAGGGGTATTATCATTATGCATGTACTGGAAACTCGAGATTCCTTTTTATGGAACCATTTTTGAAGTGGGTGTTTTGATCTTTGAACTGTTGTTATTAACTAGTATTTTCGTAAATCTTGTTGAACAGGCGAAAACAAGATCTGAGCTTGAAGTTTATGAAAGACTGCTAAAAGAAGATCGTATGACGGGTATCAACAATAGGACTGCATTTGAGGAACAGCTTCAAGACATTGAGGATCACGCACAAGATTATGATAATGCGGCATTGATCTTTATGGATGTGGATGGATTAAAACATACGAACGATCTTTATGGACATAATGCAGGGGATGAATTGATCATTTCTGCGGCACAGTGTATAAAAAATGTATTTGCAGCATATGGAAAATGTTACAGGATCGGCGGGGATGAATTCTGCGTGCTTATTTTTGATTCAATAGAGAATACGGATGAATTATTGAAACAAATGGATCAGGAACTCATAAAGTATAATAGAAATAATCGATATTATCTTTCAATTGCAAGAGGGGTAAGTTTCTTAAAAGATACAGAAGGAAAACAAAAGAAGATCAGTGATTGGAAATATGAGGCCGATCAGGATATGTATGGTAACAAAAAGAGGAGAAATATAAATGACAGATTATAATATAGATTTTTTGATTGCAGGACTTGTATTTTTAATATTTCTGTTAGTTCATTTTCAGCGTTATAAAAAACTGAATAATATCAGTGGAAGAACATTCTGGTTCTTAATTATTGCAGGAATATTTGACATCATATTTGATCTGTTAAGTTCTATACTATTGGTAAAAAGCAATCCTGCTTATAATTCATGGATGATCTTTTTTTCCACAATGCTTTATATCCTGCAGATGATCGTTGTATATATTTTCTTTAATTATACACAGGCATTAAGACACTGTAATGAAGATATAAGAGCAAGAAACGTAAAGATCATGGCAGTACCGATACTGTGTATGGAACTAGCTATTGTGACCAATGTTTTTCATAAACAGTTTTTTTATTGTAATGCACAGGGGCAGTATGTTCATGGAAAAGCATATTTGGTAACATATATTTTTACATTGATCTGTATAGCTGGTGTCATTGTAAATTGCTTTATCAATCAGGAAGAATATCAGAAGAATGAGCTTCGGGCGATCAAGGAATTCCTTGGAGTTGCATTGGTCTGTATCACGGTGCAGATGAAATTTCAATCTGTGTTAATGACAGGATTTGGATTGTCTCTAGGGATTACGATCTTATTTTGGGCACTTTATAATCCACAGTTATATATAGACAGTCTGACCGGATCGTATTCTAAAGGCTATTTCAGGCGATGGTTTCCAGAGCAGATCAAGAGAAAGAGAGAACTTCATCTGCTTATGATCGATCTGTGGAAACTAAAACAAGTTAATAAGTTATATGGAGTTACAATAGGTGATGAATTACTGATCCAGATCGCAGAATACCTTCACAAGATCAATGAAACAAATCATATTTTCAGGATTCATGGAAATCGTTTTTTTGTGTTCACATCGTCCTTGATGAATTATGAAATGAATAAAGATGCGATCATGCAACTATTCGAACGGCCTTTTAAAGTAAAAGGGGAACGGATTACTTTTTCCGCTGCGATATGTGGTATCATCAACGTTCAAGAAATGAAAGAGATAGACTTATTGATCGATTATCTAGAATATCTGGTACAGTTAAAACCGAAATCAGACAGAACGATACTGATCCAGAATGATCAACATACAAAAGAAGGATTTCTTTATGAACAGGAAGTTAAAAAATATATGGCGACAGCGATCGAAAGGGATCTTTTTGAAGTATACTATCAGCCACTGTATGATCTAAAAGAAAAAAGATATCGCACAATGGAAGCATTAAGCCGATTGAGACATCCATCACTTGGAATGATCTCACCAGAAGTTTTTATCGGAATTGCAGAGAAACATGGACAGATCGCAAAGCTTGGGTATCTTCAATTCCGAAAGGTCTGTAAGTTCATAAAAGAGCATCCACAGATCATGGAAAAGATTGAAAGTATAAAGTATAATCTGTCTCCATTGGAATTATTAAAACCAGGATATAGCAAAAAACTGCTCCGTACGATTGAAGAGTTTGACATACCATTTTCGTATTTTCAATTTGAGATCACAGAAACTGTTGCGACAGAGTATAGTGAAGCATTATATCAGACGATCGCAGATTTCAGAAAATCAGGAATTCAGATCTGCTTAGATGATTTTGGATCTGGATATGCGAATTTAAATACGGTACTAAAACTGCCATTTTCAACGATCAAACTGGACCGCTCTTTGCTAAATGGAATCTGCTATGATGACCAGGTCGCACTATTATACAAAAATATTGTCGCAGTCATGCAGAATCTGGGACATAAAGTCGTAGCAGAAGGAGTGGAAACTCAGAAAGAGATCGATCTGTTAAAACAATGGGGCGTTGATCTTGTACAAGGATATTATTATACAAAACCATTAGATTCAGAGCAGATCATTCATAAATTAGAAGAAGATGTTTGTTAGGACATCATCATTTTTATAATAGCAGCAGAAGCAAAAAAGGAGTTTTGTTTCTGCTGCTATTATTTTCTTTAAATTCTTGTGAAAATAGAACAAGTACAAAAAATATTGTATACAGTATTGAACCGAATAATATACATCATGAACAAAAACAATACAAAAAAATTGTATAAAACTCCAAAAATAAAGTGAATTCGCATAATCACGACAAATGTCGTTTTTGGAATTGTTGTGGATTTGTATAATAAACGAGAAATGAAAATAAAATAAATTGTCTAAAACAAACAAAGAGCAAAGGAGAGAAGTTATGTACAAAAAATTGATGACATGTTTGGAAAGCGTACAAAAGAAAATTGATTTCAAACCAGAGGTTGCACTGATCTTAGGATCTGGACTTGGAGATTTCGCAGATGGGATTAAGATTGAGCAGACGATCGATTACACAGATATTGAAGGATTTCCAGTATCTACAGTCAAAGGACACAAAGGACGTTTTGTATTTGGTTATGTAGAAGAAACTCCAGTTGTGATCATGCAGGGAAGAGTTCATTACTATGAAGGATATGATATGACAGATGTTGTGCTTCCAACAAGATTAATGGGAATGATGGGAGCAAAGAAAATCCTTCTTACAAATGCAGCAGGTGGTTGTAATCCAAATTATAAACCAGGAGATTTTATGATGATCACAGATCATATCACAACAGGAATTCCAAGCCCGCTGATCGGACCAAATGCCGATGAATTAGGAACAAGATTCCCAGATATGAGTGAAGTATACAGCAACAGACTTCAGGATGTGATCAGAAACTGTGCAAAAGAATGTGATATCGAACTTCAGGAGGGCGTATACGTACAGTTTAGCGGACCAAACTATGAAACACCAGCAGAAGTAAAACTTGCACAGATCTGGGGTGGAGATGCTGTTGGAATGAGTACCGCATGTGAAGCAATGGCAGCTCGCCATATGGGAATGGAAATCTGCGGAATTTCATGTATTACAAATATGGCAGCAGGAATTTCCAAGGGAGAATTAAATCACAAAGAAGTACAGGAAACAGCTGACAAAGTCGCAAAATCTTTTAAAGAATTAGTTGCGAAAGTTGTTGTAAATATGTAAAGATAAATTTAAGAAAAGTAAGAGACATCAGAAAGGAAAGAAAGCAAAATGAAACGATTTGTAATGAAAGGAAACATCTGTTACAGCGATGACAACAAAGAACTTTGTGTCATAGAAAATGGATATGTAGTCAGTGAAGATGGGATATGTCAAGGAGTCTACGAACAACTGCCAGAAAAGTATCAGACGATACCATGTTATGACTATACAGACAGACTGATCATTCCTGGATTTACAGATCTTCATGTTCATGCACCGCAGTATTCATTTAGAGGCTTAGGAATGGACCTTGAATTGTTAGACTGGCTAAATACCCATACCTTTGTGGAAGAAGCGAAATATCAGGAACTAGCATATGCCGAGAAAGCATACGATATTTTCGCAGATGACATGAGAAAGAGTGCTACGACAAGAGCCTGTGTATTTGGAACCATCCATAATGAGGCAACGTTACTTCTGATGGAGAAATTGGAAGAAGCAGGGATCAAAGGATTCGTTGGGAAAGTTAACATGGACAGAAACAGTCCAGATTACTTATGTGAAGCGAGTGCAGCACAGTCAGCCAAAGATACTGAAGAATGGATCAAAGCATCCAAACAATTTGAAAATATCCGTCCGATCTTAACACCAAGATTTATTCCAACATGCACAGATGAACTAATGGAAGAATTATCAGATCTGCAGAAGAAATATGATCTTCCAATGCAATCACATCTGTCAGAAAACTTTGGTGAGATTGCCTGGGTGCAGGAACTTTGCCCAGACACTTCTTTCTACGGAGAAGCCTACAATAAATATGGGATGTTCGGAAATGATTGCAAAACGATCATGGCACACTGTGTACACAGCACAGAAGATGAGATCAAGATGATGAAAGATCAAGGAGTATTTATCGCTCATTGTCCAGAGTCAAATACAAACCTTTCCTCCGGGGTAGCTCCGATCCGAAAATATCTTGATATGGGAATGAAAATAGGTCTTGGAAGTGATGTGGCAGCAGGTTCTACATTATCTATGTTTACAGCAATGTCTATGGCAATCCAGTGCTCTAAACTTCGCTGGAGACTTTCAGATCAGGAATTAAAACCATTAAATATTGAAGATGTATTTTATTTAGCGACAAGAGGAGGCGGAGAATTTTTTGGAAAAGTAGGAACTTTTGAAAAAGGATATGAATTCGATGCAGTCGTATTAGATGATTCAAGTCTTCGACATCCGCAAGAGTTAACAGTGAAAGAACGATTAGAACGAATGATCTATCTTGCAGATGATCGAAATGTAGTTGCAAAATTTGTAAATGGAAAGAGTGTTCCGAGGGATAAAGATGGAGACGAAACAGCAATTTTTGGAGGAAATCAATAAAGTCAAAGGAAGCAAAAGAGATTACTTAAATAAGTTATTTCAATATGTATCAGAAGCAGTCATCCGGGCGGCGGTACATAAAAATGTAAAAAAAGATGAGTTTATTATTCGAGCAGGAGAGCCATGCGATACTGTCTATATTATCTTAAAAGGCGATGTTGCAGGGGTAGATTATCAAAAATTAGGAAAAGTATATTACTTTATGGATTTCGCAAAGATGTATATTGTGGGGGATTTTGAAATTTTTTCTGAAGACACAAATTATAGTGTTTCCATCTGTGCATCTAAAGATAGTGAGCTGTTAGCAATTCCAGCATCGATCTACTGGAAATGGATCAAACATGATGAAAATGCATTGTTGTTAAGAATTAAAAATATAATGACCATTTTGACATCAGAAAAAGCAAGTGATCGAAAATATATGTTTATGAGCTGCAAAGAAAGACTGATGAAATATCTTATCATATCTTATGGAAGCAAGCGTGGAAAACAAGGGGGAACTCTCCGTCTTAAGAAAACCCAGGCGGAATTGTCAGAAAGAATCGGAATGGGAGTATGCTGCAAGAGGGGGAAATAAGAGTAGAGGAACTCAATATAG
>OQWM01001609.1_pt1 | contig 15464 bp, 14 predicted proteins | sample 1691531 | NCBI WGS metagenome assembly OQWM01 (sample SAMN03418257, study PRJEB22391) | human gut metagenome | biome: human-gut; feature: organic feature; material: feces | host: Homo sapiens | place: Tanzania | collected 2013-01
GCTGGTGAGCCTTATAGTTGGTCCATTTCTCAGCTACTGGTCCTTCAGGTATTCTAGAATTTAATGTTTTTGCCATAATCTTTTTTAATACTTAAATGATTACACGAATTATGCGCAGCACAAAGATGGAGCGCAACCGAAAGCGAATGCCAATACAACTACGATGAAGAGGAGAAGCAGGATGGTAGAGTAAATCATACCAATCATCTTCCAACGGCAGAACCAAGTCTTACCGCTCCAACCGAGAGTCTGAATAGCACTCCAGAAACCGTGAGTGAGGTGGAACCAAAGAGCTACCAACCAGATGATGTAGAGAACTACGAACACTGGGTTAGCGAAGGTGTCCTGAATGAAAGCGAAGCCGTCTGCTGGGCTGTGGCCGAAGCTTGTACCCAAGAGCTCAGCAAACATCATGTTGTACCAGAAGTTGAAGAGGTGAAGCAACAAACCGAGAACGATGATGATACCGAGCACCAACATGTTCTGGCTAGCCCACTCTACCTTCTCTGGCTTTGCTGTTACCTCGTAACGCTGGTTACCACGAGCACGACGGTTCTGTGCTGTCAGGATGAAAGCGTAAACGATGTGACAAACTGCCAAAGCTGCCAAACCTAATGTTGCAACTACGGCGTACCAGTTAGCACCCAACAACTCGCAGATTGTGTTGTAAGCTTCTCCAGAGAAAAGCGCAACCACATTCATGCAACCGTGGAATGTCAAGAATAGAATAAGTGCGATACCAGTTACTGACATCACTACCTTTCTACCAATAGATGAATTGATTAACCACATAAATGATTGAATTTTAATTATTTAACTGTTTGAAACTAATTTATTATTTCCTTCATCTCGTACTTGCAATACCACTTTCAAGGCATTCTGCAATCCTCATTTATAGGTATATTTTCGCAAGTCTGCTGCAAAATTACTATATTTTAATGATTTATCAAAGTATTTTTGCTAAAATTTCGATTTTATTTCTTACTTTTGCCGAAAATTAGAAAAAATATAGATTAAACGAAGTATGAAATTCAATTATGACGTGCTCGTTATCGGTGGAGGACATGCCGGATGCGAGGCTGCTGCAGCCTCTGCAAACATGGGTGCCAAAACCTGTTTGATAACGATGGATATGAACAAGATTGGTCAGATGAGTTGCAACCCCGCCATCGGAGGTATTGCCAAGGGACAGATTGTGCGCGAAATCGATGCTTTGGGCGGACAGATGGGAATCGTAACGGATAAAACCGCCATCCAGTTCCGAATGCTCAACATCGGAAAGGGTCCTGCCGTATGGAGCCCCCGTGCCCAATGCGACAGAGGAAAGTTTATCTGGGAATGGAGAACCATCCTCGACCATACCGACAACCTCGACATCTGGCAAGACCAGGCTGACGAACTGCTCGTAGCTAACGGAGACGCCATCGGCGTAAAAACCATCTGGGGAGCCGAATTCTATGCCAAGAGCATCATCATCACCGCTGGAACATTCCTCAACGGACTGATGCATGTAGGAAGAAAGATGGTAGAAGGCGGAAGATGCGCCGAACCTGCCGTACACAACTTTACGGAGAGCATCACCCGATGGGGTATCACTACAGCCAGAATGAAAACCGGTACTCCGGTCAGAATTGACAAGCGAAGTGTTCATTTCGAAGATATGGAAGAACAGCCGGGCGACAGCGATTTCCACCAGTTCTCTTATATGGGAGAACATCGGGTCCTGAAACAATTGCCTTGCTGGACTTGCTACACCAACCAGAAAGTGCACGAAACATTAAAAAGTGGTCTTGCAGACTCTCCTTTATATAATGGTCAGATTCAGAGTACCGGTCCACGTTACTGTCCGAGTATCGAAACCAAGCTCGTTACCTTTCCCGACAAGGATCAGCATCCGCTCTTCCTGGAACCGGAAGGCGAAGATACGAACGAAATGTATCTGAACGGTTTTTCTTCGAGCATGCCGATGGATATCCAGCTGAATGCACTTCATGAGATTCCGGCTTTGAGAGATGCCAAGATTTACAGACCAGGTTACGCCATCGAATACGATTACTTCGACCCTACCCAACTCAAACATTCACTGGAGTCGAAAATCATCAAAGGCCTCTTCTTTGCCGGACAGGTGAACGGAACCACCGGTTATGAAGAAGCAGGAGGTCAGGGAACCGTTGCCGGAATCAACGCAGCTCTGCATTGTGTCGGTGACAAGACTTTCGAGATGAACCGCGATGAAAGTTATATCGGCGTACTCATCGATGATCTCACCACAAAGGGAGTTGACGAACCATACCGTATGTTTACCTCCAGAGCCGAATACCGCATTCTGCTCCGTCAGGACGATGCCGATGCCCGACTCACCGAAAAAGCATACGAACTCGGAATTGCCAAGCGCGACCGTTACGACTGGTGGATAGAGAAAAAAGAAGCCATCGGAAGAATCATTGAATTCTGCGCCAACTATCCTATCAAGAAGGATGAGATAAATCCAAAACTGGAGGCGCTCGGCACTACTCCACTTCGCGCCGGCTGCAAGCTCATCGACCTCATCGCTCGTCCGCATCTGAACCTCACGAATCTTTCGGAGATTATTCCAGACCTGAAGGCTGCACTGGAAACACAAGCTAACCGAAAGGAAGAGATAGCGGAAGCTGCAGAAATCAAGATGAAGTACAAAGGTTACATCGAACGAGAACGTCTCATCGCCGATAAGATGCACCGTTTGGAGGACATCAAGATAAAGGGCCGTTTCAACTATTCCGAGCTCCACGAAATCTCCACAGAAGGGCGTCAGAAACTCGAGCGCATCGACCCGGAAACTTTGGCACAGGCAAGCCGAATTCCGGGCGTATCACCAAGCGACATCAACGTGATGCTCGTATTACTCGGAAGATAAGCCGTTTCACAGCGAGAAACAAGGGAATTCCCAACGTTTCACGTGAAACAGACTATCAGCAAAACATTTGATGCTCAACCGCTTAAGGAAGGTTGCATCAAGTGTTTTGCGGTTAAAGTAAAACTTCAGCAATTCGTGAAACAAAAGCTGATAAAATCGAGCAAAACACAAAAACAAACGGGCAAAAAGCCCATTAAAAGAAGCAAGAAAACAGAATAAAATAAGTATCAATTTAAAGCATAAAAAAGTAATGAACAATCAGCTATTATTAGACAATCTGCGTTGCATTCCAGATTGGCCAATCAAGGGTGTAAACTTCCGCGATGTTTCAACCCTTTTCAAGAATCCTGCATCTTTAAAAGAGATCAGCGATGAGATGTATGAGCTCTACAAAGACAAAGGAATCACCAAGATTGTAGGCATCGAATCACGCGGTTTCGTAATGTCTTCTGCCCTTGCTATCCGTCTCGGAGCCGGTGTAGTTTTATGCCGCAAACCGGGCAAACTTCCATGCAAAACCGTACAGGAAAGTTATGCTAAGGAATATGGCATCGATACCATCGAAATCCACGAAGATGCCATCAATGAGGACGACATCGTACTCCTCCACGACGACCTCCTTGCCACCGGCGGAACCATGAAAGCTGCATGTGATCTGGTAAAGAAATTCCATCCGAAAAAAGTGTATGCCAACTTCATTATCGAACTCGTAAACGAGAATTTCGAAGGCAGAAACTCCTTTGATCCTGACGTTGAAGTAACTACTTTATTGCAGTTATAAGCTGCTAAAAGCAGTCAGTAGAACTGCAAGAATACAGTAAAAAAGCATAAGAGCGTTGCCGTTTCACGTGAAACAGTAACGCTCATTTTCCCTTTAAAAACAAGTAAAAATATGACGAAACAAGAGAATGAGGAGCGCCTGGCAAGGCTTAAAAACATCGTTTTAAGTATGCCGGAGAAGCCAGGAAGCTACCAATATTACGACGAAAATCATACGATTATATATGTGGGAAAGGCGAAAAATCTGAAGAGAAGAGTATCTTCCTACTTCCATAAAGAGGTAGACAGATACAAGACAAAGGTGCTTGTTTCTAAGATTCACGACATATCTTATACGGTCGTAAACACAGAAGAAGACGCACTTTTGCTCGAAAACAGCCTGATCAAAAAGTATAATCCAAGATACAATGTCCTGCTGAAAGACGGCAAGACATACCCCTCTATATGCGTAACAAACGAGTATTTTCCACGCATTTTCAAGACTCGTCATATCAATAAAAAAGTGGGAACCTTCTTCGGTCCTTATCCTCATATCGGCAGCATGTATGCCGTTTTAGAGGTCATTAAGAAGCTTTATAAGCCCCGCACCTGCAGAATGCCTATCACCAGAGAAGGCGTTGCAGAAGGCAGATACAAGCCGTGTCTGGAGTATCATATCCACAACTGCGGAGCACCCTGCATCAACAAGCAGAGCTATGAGGAATATCAGGAAAACATGCGCCAGGCACGTGAAATTCTGAAGGGAAACACGCGGGAAGTAAGCAAATATCTCTACGATTTGATGATGAAAAATGCCGAACTTCTACGCTTTGAGATAGCCGAAGAATACAAGAAAAAATACCAATTACTGGATGAATTTGAGGCAAAAAGCGAGGTCGTAAGCCATACAATTACAGACGTAGATGTCTTCACCATCGTAAATGATGATGCCAACAAAAACGCCTTCATCAACTATATTCACGTAAAAAACGGAACCATCAACCAGAGCTTCACCTACGAATATAAACGTAAACTGGAGGAGAGCGATGAGGAACTTCTGATTACAGCCATTCCAGAAATCAGAGAGCGTTTCCACTCCACATCGAAGGAGATAATCGTGCCCTTCGAAATGGAATGGAAACTGAAAGATGCAACCTTCTTCGTACCCCAGAGAGGAGACAAAAAGCACCTTCTGGAGCTGTCGGAAATGAACTGCAAGCAGTATAGATTCGACCGTCTGAAGCAGGCAGAAAAGCTCAATCCGGAACAGAAACAGACCCGATTGATGAAGGAATTACAAGCAAAACTGAAGCTTCCAAAGCTACCATATCAGATAGAATGTTTCGATAATTCCAACATATCCGGTACTGATGCCGTGGCAGGTTGTATCGTATATAAAGGTATGAAACCATCCAGAAAAGACTATAGAAAATATAACATCAAGACGGTGGAAGGACCGGATGATTACGCATCCATGCAAGAGGTGGTAAGGCGCCGGTACAGTCGCATGATAGAGGAAGAATCAGCACTTCCAGACCTCATTATTACCGATGGCGGAAAGGGCCAGATGGACGTAGTCAGAGAGGTTATTGTTGACGAATTACACCTGGATATTCCTATCGCAGGTCTTGCCAAGGACGACCGGCACAGAACCAACGAACTCCTCTTCGGATTCCCACCTCAAACCATCGCCCTACCACCCGAAAGCGAGCTGTTCAAGGTTCTGACGCAGATACAGGATGAGGTGCACAGATACGCCATCACCTTCCATCGCGACAAGCGCAGCAAACATGCTCTTCACTCAGAATTAGACGATATCAAAGGCATCGGTCCAAAGGCTAAAGAAGCCCTTCTGAGCAAGTTTAAGAGCGTGAAAAAGATGAAAGAAGCATCCTTGGAACAACTTTCAGAGGTATTAGGCCCACATAAGGCGGAAATTCTTGCAAAATATTTTGCAGAAAAAGGCGAGAATATGAAATAAAAGTTGTATATTTGCAGTTCAAACTATGTAACTGAACTTTCGCATGTGGTTCAAGAACGGGCTGAAGGCCCAAAAGCTCCTAGCCCAGGGCATCGCCCTGGGTATAATAGCAATCAGCAAGGCGCCCTGTAAGGGCAAAAGCTTTATGTATTGCCTGGAGTTTTAAAGCTTTTGCCCTTACAGGGCGACAGGTTTGCGCCCGTAATAACCCAGGGCGATGCCCTGGGCTAGGAGCTTCTGCCCTTTCAGGGCGTGTGGGGCAAAACTTGCGAAACTTCAGTATGTAATAATAATAAAATTCAAACAGATGAGAATCGTAATACAGCGTGTCTCTCACGCCTCAGTTACCATAGAAGGAGAGGTTAAATCTGCCATCAGACAAGGCTATCTGATCCTTCTGGGAATAGAGGAAAGCGACACTTCAGAAGATGTAGACTGGCTGGTCAGAAAGGTAATAGGACTCCGTGTTTTCGACGACGGAAACCACGTTATGAACCGCTCTATCATGGATATAAATGGTGAGATTCTGGTCATCAGCCAGTTCACCCTATTCGCCAGCTACAAGAAAGGAAACCGCCCAAGCTGGCTCAGAGCAGCCAAGCACGAAATCAGCGTTCCACTCTATGAGGAGTTCTGCAAAAAGCTATCCGATGCACTCGGAAAGCCAGTAGGAACAGGCGAATTTGGTGCCGATATGAAGGTAGATTTACTGAACGATGGACCGGTAACCATCATGATGGATACTCACAACAAGGAATAATGCCCTACCCTGAAAGAAAGGCATCTTTCCCCATAAAAGAATTAGGAAGATGACAATAAAAGAAGCACAAGAAGCTGTAGATCAGTGGATTAAAGAATATGGCGTACGCTATTTCAGCGAACTTACCAATATGGCTTGCCTCACAGAAGAAGTGGGCGAACTGGCACGCGTCATTGCCCGAACATACGGCGACCAGAGTTTCAAGAAAGGCGAGAAACCTAACTTGGGCGAAGAGATGGCCGATGTTCTATGGGTGCTTATCTGCCTGGCAAATCAGACAGGGGTTGACTTGACAGAAGAACTTCAGAAGAGTTTTGACAAGAAGACCAGAAGGGATTCCGAAAGACATAAAAACAACCCAAAACTATCTGAGCATCAGGAAGATAAAGAACAAGATAACAAGAATTAAAATTGCTATTCATATAAAAACTTAACTTTAATAATTATATAAATAACATTAAGTATGAGCAGTATTAAAGAACAGGTTCTTGCACAGCAGGGACAGTATAAAGAGTCAGACGACAAGTATTTATCAGTTTTGAAGCAGTACAACTGCAACCTCAACGATGAGGAAGTAGCTGCTGCAGTAAAGAAGATTCTCGATGAGAAGGTAGCAGAGAATGAGACCATGGAGGTCAAGAAGTTCCTCTTCGGTAGCATCGAGTTGACTTCTCTCCATACAGAAGATACAGAAGAAAGCATCCTGAAGATGATTGAAAAGGTGAACCAGTTTGCCAAGGATTATCCTCAGCTTCCTCACGTAGCAACCGTATGTACCTACCCTAACTTTGCCGGCCTTATCAGCCAGAGTCTGGAGGTTGACGGCGTAGAAATCGCTGTAGTAAGTGGCAATTTCCCATCCTCTCAGACCTTTATCGAGGTAAAGATTGCAGAAACCGCCATGGCTATTAAGGATGGTGCTACAGAGGTGGATATCGTAATGCCTGTTGGCAAGTTCTTCAGCGAAGATTACGAGGGTCTCTGCGATGATATTCAGGAACTCAAGGAGACATGCGGAGAGCATAAGATGAAGTGCATTCTGGAGACAGGCGATCTGAAGAATTGCAGCAACATCATGAAGGCTTCTATCCTCGCAATGTACTCAGGTTCAGACTATATCAAGACCTCAACAGGCAAGGAGAAGGTTTCTGCTACCCCAGAAGCAGCATACGTTATGTGCCAGGCTATCAAGGCATATTACGAAAAGACTGGCATTCAGATTGGTTTCAAGCCTGCAGGTGGTATCAATACCGTTCATGATGCCGTAGTTTACTACACCATCGTGAAGGAAGTTTTGGGCGAGAAATGGCTGACCAACCAGTGGTTGCGCCTCGGCACATCACGCCTGACTAACCTCCTCTTGAGCGAAATTCTTGGCAAGGAGATTAAATACTTCTAAAGAAAAGTAACTGATTATCAATAGAATACAAAAAGCAAAGGGTTGATTCTCTCTGAGAACCAACCCTTTTTATATTATGTTTTTCTTCAATTTTTATATTAAGCTTTTCTTTCAATCACAAAATCCAGGTAAGCCTTCAAGGCATTGTAAATATCCTTATCCTCTACATAAGTATCGAGGAAATTCATGGCTTCGGCATGGAAATCCCACATGCGCTTATCCGCATATTCAATACCTCCGTTTTCCTTTGTAAATGCCACTAACTGAGCAATTTCATCAGCCGTCACGGTATGAGCCTTTACCTTTCTGGCAAGCTTCATCATCTCCTCATCACCGGTAGACTTCAAAGCATATATTACAGGCAAAGTCAACTTACCTTCAACCATGTCATTCCCAGTAGGTTTACCTATCTCCTTAGAATCATAATAATCAAAGATATCATCACGGATCTGGAAGATAATGCCCAGGTTCTGACCAAAACGCTTCGCCTCTTCAATCTGCAGTTCTGAAGCATTGGCAGACATCGCTCCGATACCGGCGCAAGCCTCAAAGAGAGCAGCCGTTTTCTGCTTAATCACCTGATAATAAATATCTTCCGATATCTCTTCATTACTGATACTGTTGAGCTGAAGAATCTCACCATTAGACAGGATACGTCCCAACTCAGCAAGATAACGCACGATTTCCTCGGAATGAGAATAAGACACATGAAGCAAGGCGGTAGAAAGAATGAAATCGCCCACAAGCACAGCCACCTTATTATTATAAGTAGCATTCACGCTAGCCTGGCCGCGGCGCTCCCCACTCTCATCAACCACATCATCATGTACCAAAGAAGCGGTATGAAGAAGTTCAAGTCCTACCGCAGAATGCTGGGTAACACTGGAAACCTTTCCAAAATTACGTGCCATCAACAAGATGAGTATAGGGCGCATACGTTTTCCAGCGCGCTGACGGATGTGGTCGAGCACCTGGGAAAGGAGGCCATCGCTATGCATGAGAGATTTATTGAACAAATCAATAAAATCTGTTAATTCTGCCTCTATAGGCAGCTTGATAAGTGATAAATAGTCCATTATATGTGAGTAAATCTACTTAATTTCTGAAATTTGTTACAAAATTAATCAATTCTTCTTGAAATATCGCATTTTTTTAGTAATTTTACACCACAAAAATGAATATTATGGATAAATTGTTCCTTTTAGACGCGTATGCGCTCATTTATAGGTCGTATTACGCCTTTATGAAAGCCCCTCGAATCAATTCGAAGGGACTCAATACTTCGTGTGTAATGGGGTTCTGCAATACCCTCAACGAGATACTTACCAAGGAGAAACCTACCCATATTGCGGTGGCTTTCGACCATGGCAAGACCTTCCGTCATGAGGCTTTCCCTGCATATAAAGCTCAACGAGAAGAGACACCGGAAGACATCAAACTCTCTGTGCCTATCATCAAAAATATCCTGGAGGCATATCATATCCCTATCCTTCAGGTAGATGGTTTCGAGGCGGATGATATCATTGGAACAGTTGCCTTGAAGGCAGGTGAAAAGGGGATGGAAACCTACATGCTCACACCCGATAAGGATTACGCACAACTGGTTCGTGATAATGTTTTCATGTTCCGCCCTCGTCATGGCGGTGGCTACGAAAAGTTGGGCGTGCAGGAAATTGAAGAAAAATACAGCATCACTTCCCCACTCCAGGTTATCGACCTACTTGCCCTGATGGGCGACTCGGCTGATAACTTCCCAGGTTGTCCGGGCGTTGGAGAAAAGACTGCCATCAAACTCATCAACGAGTTCGGTAGCGTTGAAGGCCTCATCGAAAATTCTTCCCAAGTAAAAGGCAAGCTCCGCGAAAAAGTGGAGGGTGCAGTAGAAGATATCAGGATGTCAAAGTTCCTGGCAACCATACGAACCGATGTTCCGGTAGAGATCAAGATGGAAGATTTGAAACGGGTAGAGCCAGACAATACAAAATTGGATGAAATCTTCACCGAGTTGGAGTTTAAGTTGTTTGCCAACCGAGTTCTTAATAAACCTAAAAAGGTGCAAACAAAACCTACAGGAGAGCTCGATTTATTTGGCGCACAGCCTGCCGATGGTCAGGAAGAGTCAAAAAACGCGAGTTTTGAGACCCTTAAAACGACCACTCACTCATACAAACTCATTGATACAGAAGAAGATGCAAGGAAACTCTATGACTATTTATTGACATTCAATATTCTCAGTCTAGACACAGAGACCACATCTACTGCTGCCATTGATGCAGAATTGGTGGGTTTGAGCTTTGCTGTGAAGGAGAAAGAGGCTTTCTACGTAGCAATTCCGGCAAATCGTGAAGAAGCCTTAAAAATCGTAAACATCTTCAAACCTCTCTACGAGAACCCGGAAATCCTGAAAGTGGGGCAGAACATCAAATACGATTACGAGGTGTTGATGAACTACGGCATAGAGATTCAGGGCAAGATGTTCGATACGATGCTCGCCCACTATCTCATCCAGCCAGAACTCTACCACAACATGGATTACTTGGCAGAAGTGTTCCTCAATTATCAGACCATCCACATCGAAGAGCTGATTGGTCCGAAGGGAAAGAACCAGAAGTCGATGCGCGATCTCGCCCCATCAGATATTTACGAATATGCTGCCGAGGATGCTGACATCACCTTGAGATTGAAAAATGTGCTCGAACCAAAACTCAAAGAGATAGATTGTGAAGATCTGTTCTGGAATGTAGAAATGCCGCTTGTACCTGTTTTAGCCCACATGGAGATGACGGGAGTATGCATCGACACCGATACCCTGAAGGAAACATCCGAGAAACTCACCAACCGCCTCAATGAGATAGAACATCATATCTATGAGTTGGCAGGCGAATCGTTCAATATCGCTTCCCCACGCCAGGTTGGAGAAATACTCTTCGGAAAGATGAAGATTGTGGAGAAGCCTAAGAAGACGAAGACGGGGCAGTACGTAACAAGCGAAGAAGTACTTCAGCAGTTGCGCAGCAAGAGTCCAATCATCGATGAGATACTGAACTACAGAGGTTTAAAGAAACTTTTGGGGACCTACATAGATGCCCTTCCAAAGCTTATCAACCCTCGCACTGGTCACATTCATGCCTCTTTCAACCAGGCCATCACAGCCACAGGCCGTCTTTCTTCAAGTGATCCGAACCTGCAGAATATTCCAGTACGCGATGACGATGGCAAGGAGATACGCAGATGTTTCATCCCTGAACCAGGCTGCCTGTTCTTCTCTGCCGACTATTCACAGATAGAACTTCGCATCATGGCACACCTGAGCCAGGATCCAAACATGGTAGAAGCATTCCGTGAAGGCTCTGATATTCATGCAGCTACAGCTGCCAAGATTTGGCACGAAGACATCAAAGAAGTAACAGATGCACAGCGCAAGAAGGCAAAAACTGCCAACTTCGGCATCATCTACGGCATCACGACCTTCGGTCTTGCCCAACGCATGAACATCGAAAACCGGGAGGCAAAGCAGGTCATAGAAGACTACTTCCGCACCTTCCCTGGCGTTCAGGCTTACATGGAGAAGGCAAAGGAAATGGCAAGAGAGAAAGGCTATGCCGAAACTCTCTTCCACCGCCGTCGCTACCTGCCAGACATCAACAGCAAGAATGGTACTGTAAGAGGATTTGCCGAGCGCAATGCCATCAATGCCCCTATCCAGGGCTCTGAGGCAGACATCATCAAGGTGGCTATGATTCGCATCTTCAACCGATTCAGAGCAGAAGGCATCAGGAGCAAGATGATTATCCAGGTGCATGACGAACTCAATTTCTCCGTATATCCGGAAGAGAAGGAAAAGGTAGAGAAGATTGTGGTAGAAGAGATGCAGAACGCCTACCAGCTCAGTGTGCCTCTGGTTGCTGATGCCGGATGGGGAAACAACTGGCTAGAAGCACATTAGAAAAACCAGAAGGCGGCCGCAGAAACCGCAAGGCAACTTAAATACAAAGAAGCTCGCAAGATACCAAACGTTCATCTTGCGAGCTTTTCTTTTTCGAGATGTTTCACATGAAACAATCAAACCTTCTATTAAAACACCACTAAAAAGACAAATAACTCCTTTATTCACAAGTACATCTGGAAATCTTTGTTTATTTAGATTAAAAAGGATAATAAAATTATAATATTTTCAAATTTCTTTGGTTCTTACAGAAATAAAGTGTATATTTGCATTGTAAATCAGAAAGATATGCAAACGCACCTGTCTGATTAAAAGTGAATAGATAACAGTAATCAATCAAATTAAGAAAGAAAGGAACATTATGAAGAAATATGTTTGCGACGTGTGTGGTTGGATTTATGATCCAGAAGTAGGTGATCCAGAGGGCGGCATCGCTCCAGGTACAGCATTCGAAGACATCCCAGATGATTGGGTTTGCCCTCTTTGCGGAGTAGGCAAGGAAGATTTCAGCCCTGTAGAGGAATAAGGCTCTTTTGGAGGAATCACCCGAAGGAAATCCTCACAAAGGAATCATCTGAATGAAATGCCTGATATTCAGGCAACACATTCATAAAATAATAGGAGGAACCATTATGACAAAAGTTAGAGAAATCTACCGCTGCCAGATTTGTGGCAATGTAGTAGAAGTTGTAAACCCAGGAGCCGTGCTCAGTTGCTGTGGCGAACCGATGAAGCTGATGAAGGAAAACACCAGCGATGGCGCCAAAGAGAAGCACGTGCCTGTGATAGAACCTATTGAGGGCGGCTATCGCGTAACAGTAGGAAGCGTGGAGCATCCGATGCTACCAGAGCATTACATCCAATGGATAGAATTGCTCACCCCTACCGATGTGCTTCGTCACGAGTTGAAGCCAGGCGAAAAGCCTGAAGCTATCTTCCTGACCAACGCAGAAGCCAAGGATGTTACGGCTCGAGAATACTGCAACCTTCACGGATTGTGGAAGGGAGAAATCTAAAAGATTGCCTATAGGTAAGATCTAAAAGATTTCAGAAGGATAAAATCAAAAGAAATAGTATTATTCAGGAGGATGCGTCTCTATATTGTAGACACATCTTCCTGCTTTTTTAGCTATCAATCAAAGTTTTTCTCAAAAAAATTTGGAACTTATTGAAATTATTCGTATATTTGCACCAAATAACTATCATACACGCATTTTTAACAATAATACGATATCATTTAATCATCATTTAATTATAAACATTTAAATCACAACAATTATGAGAAGAACTATTTTTACTTTTATCATGCTTTGTTTCGTAACACTAACTCTGCAGGCACAAGATGTCTGGACAGCAGCAGGTTCTAGCACAATCTTCGGTTCTCATTGGGATGTAAAGGATACCAGCAATGACCTGACCGATAAAGGGGACGGCATCTGGGAACTCACAAAAACCGGTTGCATTCTTGAGCAGAATGTGAAAAACGAATTCAAAGTCGTGAAGAATCATTCATGGGTCGAATCGTACCCAGCAGCAAATTATGTCTTTACAGTAAAAGAGACAGGTACTTATAGCGTGACTATTCAGTTTGATGCAAACAATTTTGAAATCAAAGTCAAAACCACAAAGACTGGTGATGCTGTTATCGGCGAAAAGACATGGACTGTAGCCGGTTCACCCGAAATTCTCGGAAAAGATTGGACTGAAACTGCGACAGAAAACGACATGATCAAACAGGAAGATAACGTCACATATATTCTGACCAAGACCAATCTGACCCTCGCTATAGGTACTTATAAATATAAAATCTGTGCAAACCATGGATGGGCAGAAAACTATGGTGACGATAATGATCCTGAAGGTAATGCCTCCATTGTTATCACAAAAGCCGGAACCTACGACGTTACCTTCACCTTCAATCAGGAAACCAAGGAGGTATCTGCTACAGCTGTACCAAGCGTAACTGACGGTATCAGCCAGCTTCCAGCCGACGTCAAGACCAAGAAAGTAATCTTCAATCTTCAGGGACAGCGCATTACTGTTCCAAAACAGGGAGTTTACATCATCAACGGCAAAAAAGTAGTCTTGAAATAACAAATACTTATCATAGTAATCATCAGAAAGGCATTCACCAGCATCGCGAATGCCTTTTTTTAGATAATTTTCCACGATTTTTTCGTATCTTTCATTTATAATGTGTAACTTTGTATCCAATATATTTAAAGCAAAAGAACAATGGCAAAGAACAATAAGCAGACAGTTGGTCAAGATGGTGTCAGCAAAATGGTCACCCTTGTTCTAAGAAATTCATCGCACAACAACTGAACTACGCCCGCACATCAGCTGTTATACATGCGCACAACAGGTGATGTGCAATCGCACAACAGCTGTTGTGCGATTGCAGAAGGTATCTCTTCCAGCAACTTATCCTATATATCCCAAGGACTTATGTAATATTTTACAGGCACCTCTCCCGTATATTCCAACGTTTTCACCTATATCGTTGCGCTTCCTCAAGCGTTTCTGTCGGTTTATCATCGTTGATTCTTCCGTCATCTATGATTTTTAGATAATTTTCCACGATTTCTTCGTATCTTTCATTTATAATGTGTAACTTTGCGTCAATATATTTAAAGTAATACAACAATGGCAAAAACAATAAGCAGACAGCCTGACTCAAAACGGTGGCAAGTGCCGCGCCTCTCACACTGAGGTTGAATACAAAGATAAAAATCGGGTCGAGGACGATGTTGATCACGGCTCCGATCACAGTTGTCATCATACTGATTTTGGCAAATCCCTGTGTTGTAATAAATGGGTTCATTCCCAGAACAATTAAGACAAAAATGCTCCCGAGAATATAAATTCTTGCATATGATAATGCATATGGAAGTGTTGCTGCACTTGCCCCAAACATTGTTAATAACTGTGGTGCAAATACATAGAATACAATTGTCAGTATCACTGCGACAATCAATGAGAAAGAAAAGCAGTTTCCAATAACTTTTTCAGCTTTCTCATTTTCTTTTGCCCCAAAGAATATTGATACCTTTGGTGCACCACCACTGCCCGCAAACATTGCGAATGCATTGATCATCATTAGAATTGGCGTAAATAAACCAACACCTGTTAAAGCTGCTGCACCAATTCCAGGAATATGACCAATATAAATACGGTCAACAATGTTATATAAAAGATTTACGATTTGTGCGACAACCGCAGGTATCGCTAAGGAAGCAAGAAGCTTTCCTATGTTTTCTGTTCCAAGTTTTTCCTTATTTTCCATGACTTATTTCCTTCTCTTTTTCTAAAATATTTAAACCCATTTTCTTAATACAATTTTTCAGTGTATTAATTTCTTCTTCCGTTAAATTTTGGGTCAGTATTCTTACATACTCTTTTTGAATTTCTCGACCATCACGAATCATATCTTCCGCTGCTAAAAAAATCTTTTTTTTCTTCGCTAAAACAGAAAATTACAGTATCTTTGCAGAAGAAAAGCTGCACTCGGCAATTTGAAAGCAAGCTTTCATTGCGCTCGTTTGCATTTTCTTTGCAGAAGAAATGCTGCACTCGGCAATTTGAAAGCTTCTGCCCTTTCAGGGCGTGTGGAGCTTACATGCGAATTTCAGTAGTATATAATAAGGTAGTGATTATGAGAAAAAGTAAAGAAGCTCCGTAGCGTATGGCAATTACAGAGCCATGTATCTTACTGCCTTTATG
>OQWM01001610.1_pt1 | contig 15464 bp, 16 predicted proteins | sample 1691531 | NCBI WGS metagenome assembly OQWM01 (sample SAMN03418257, study PRJEB22391) | human gut metagenome | biome: human-gut; feature: organic feature; material: feces | host: Homo sapiens | place: Tanzania | collected 2013-01
GAACTGTTGCCAAATCATTACCTCTATTGAGGTAAAAGACTCATAAATAGCTCATTTTAAGCTATTCTGCATATTTTAGCGTAATTTTCTTCAAAACTATATATACCAAATGCCGTTATTTCAGATAAAAGTCCTATATTTGCCATCGAAAAATGGGATTTTACTCAGTCGATTGAGTAAAGATACTGAAATCACCCATCACGTTGTTAATATAACGCTCTGATATTTAGCGTTTTAAGAAACGAAACAACTCGTTAAAAATTTGCATAACTCGTTGATTTTTAGTAACTTTGAATGTAATTTCAAGATACGTAAATCAATATGGGGTATATTCTATTTATCATTAAAGATTTCTTCGAGTTTCTGTTCTATCTCATTGCCTCGCAATCCTCGAGCGAGGATGGTGCCGTCGGGGGCGAAGAGGAACATGTAGGGGATGCCGTCCATGCCGTAGAGTTGCAGGACAGACATTCCGGCGTTAAAAATCTGAGGATATGGAATGTTCTGCTCACGGACATATTTGATACTGCTCTTCGCATCCTCTAAACAGGCAATGCCTACGACCTGCAACCCCCTTGACTTATATTTTTTGTAAGCAGCTACGATATTTGGCATCTCCTCGCGGCACGTGCCGCACCACGATGCCCAGAAATCGACAAGCACATACTTACCACACCCTACATAGTCGCTAAGCCTTTGCTGTGTGCCGTCATATTCCACTGTGAAGTCACGGAACATCGAACCTTTGTCAGTTTCCAACAGAGTCTGCAAATCCTTTTTCTTCATTCTGAGTTTCGGCTCTTTTGCAATTACTGCGGCATCAAGCATATCAATCAATTCAATACCCCGACGAGGGAATTGACAGCAGATGCCATCAGCATATTCAAGCGCGCAAATGACTCCGACTTGATCATTAGGATGGGCTTTTAGAATGTTGACCACGAAACAGTCTTCGCGTGCAATCAAAGTCGTTGTATCTATCGGCTCTTCGCTGCTCATGATGTCTGTCTTTTCTTTTTTAAGCCGTAGCCAGTCCTCTTCCATCAGGTTCATGTCATCGGCCAAAGGGTTGCCCGACTGTCGGACTACTGCATCGTCAAGAGTGCCGTTGATTTTTGTCACTCCGTCGGTCAGTAAAATGTGTAGGAGTTGTATTGAAAGCTTACTGTTGATTGCTGTAACCGTGACGGGTTCGGGCAGTGTTCCCTCCATTGGGACGATGTTTCCGCTTACGATATAGAGCGTATCAATAGTTTTACTGAGGATATTGCCGTTTTCTTCGAAGCCTCTGTTCTCAATGACCCTGAGCGTGTCGGTCACGTCGGGACGACCGATGTTTCCTTCCAATCGGTAGTGGATTTGTGCCCGCCCCACCATTGCCACGAGGACGAGCAGTGCGGTGATGATGGTTTTCTTGTTCATGATAGTTTCGCTTTATTTGTGGAATACTACCACAATAATATAATAATGACCCCAGTTCGGGATAATAATGACTACCGATTACAAAATTACAGAATTATTTTGTGTAATAGACGAGTTCTGCAAACATTTTGATGCAAGAAATCTACTTGAAGACAATTCCATGGCTTCTTTCAAGGATGTCATGATTACCTGTTCCAATATTTTTTAGCCATAGGCTTTAGCCTGTCTTTGATAACTTGCATTACCACATTAAAGCTGAGTTCTTCTTTCCATTGAATTTTCCGAAGAAACAGTTTCCATTGCATCTGCCGATTGGCATCATTGACAAACTCGGCTGTGAAAAGTTTCAGTTTCGGATTGTATTCAAGTTCACGATTATCAAATGTCGCCTTGATTGCGTCATATAGAGTTTCATCGTCCAATTCTCGTTTTGTCAACAGCTGGTAGCAATCGAAGAAATCTTTCATTCGACTGTTGTACTCGTCACGGTCCAACATAGTGTGGAACTTCTCGGCAATAACAGTCTCCAACGAATAGGCTTGGAGATTGACTGACGGAATGTTCGGCAACAACAAAGGAAAATCAATGGATGCTGGATAAGGTGTCACGACATCTCCGAAGCCTATGTCCACGGACATTTTATGGATAATGCTGTCCATGTGTGCCGTGAAGAAGAACCTTGTACCGGGATATTTCTTTTCCACAGTGATAGGCTCCATCGTTATGTTTTCCGTATCAAACGTAACGCCATCCTCATCACAGGCTATGCCCAAAATTTCCTGGAACACCTTTGTTAAGAACTCTCTGTCACGGCTTATTCTTTCTGCCATGAAGTCCACATCTATGGTTGGACGAGCGTTAAGGCCATCCATCGCATAGAGCAAAGAACCGCCTTTAAGCAGAAAGTTGTCCTTGTACTGACTTACAGATACCCTGTACAGCAGTCGCTCGTTGAAGTATCTTGCAAGAAGATACATATATTTATAGCCTGTCTCGTTCATCAGATTGAGCAGACGAGTCTTGACAGACTTGCCATAGTTTTTCCTTGCCATTTTATTCTATTGCTATTTCAAGATAATTTTTCAAAATATTGGCAACCCTCAGCCGTTTTGCGTATTCTGCCAATTGGCTTAGGTTGCGATTCTGTTTCTTCAGATAATTTCGTATCACCTCGGAGCATACTTCCAATCCGATTTTGTTACGATACTTGACGGCATCACATACACTACGTTCCATATCCGTCATACGAATGTTGTAGCCCGACATTTCCACATCCATAACACCAAACTCCAAATTCTCCTTTTTCCAATAATAAAGTTCTATCGGTAGAGTTGGCGGTATTGCCACCTTTCGCTTGGCTTCTATGGCAACACAAAAGGAAGGTGGAACAACAGTGGAGAGCTGATGATATGCCCAAGCGTTGTACAGGCATACAATTCCATTGGGAACGATTCGATCAATATCTATCATCGTATTGAAAAGAGCGTCAGGAACAGCATAGACCCCATGGCGAACCCGAATAAGTTCTCCACGTTCCTTAGCCCTCACAATTTTCTGATAATCTGATTGGTTTGGGAACTCTGCGGTGGTTATGATTCCACCCTGCGAGGTTGCCTTATTCATAATATCATTCATATCTTTACCTTAATATGGTTATTTATCGGTACAAAAATACAACTTTATCTTCAAAAACAATAGTTTTTTACGGATAATATTTATTTTATCCGTAGAAAACTATCATATTTTACTATTCTACAGCTATATTTATCCCAAATCGGTCATTAGGGCTTGCTTGTATTCTGATTTTTAGAAGAGTGGATTTTGTTTGGGTTTTAATGAGTAATTCCAGAGATTACTTTTGTACATTAATCAAAAATATACATACCAAATGCAGTTACTTCAGATAAAAGTCCTATATTTGCCATCGAAAGATAGGATTTTACTCAGTCGATTGAGTAAAATTACTCAGTCGACTGAGTAATTTTACTATAAAGTCCTAATTAACCTTCCGTCCTTCTTACATACACAATGGCTGGTCGCCTACCGCTTGATGCAATACCATTAGCATGATTTTTGGAAAATGAGCGTAGTTCCTTGCCTGCAGATGAACGAGGAAGACCAACAAGGGTGGCATAGTCTGCCACACGTATGAAAGGATGCGCAGCATCAGAAAGATAATTCTGTAGAAGCTTCAAACGTTCTTCCTTTGTATATGGCGAACGGTTTACTCGTGCCACGCCTGCACGCGAGAGTTTACATTTAATCTTCACTTCTTTCACCAAGTCTTTGTCTGACACATAGCGTACATTCTGCACCTCAATGCTCTTGGCATTTCTTTTTTGCTCATCGCCATCGATGGTATCCATGTCTTTTGTCTCTTTCACACCAAGCGTTGCTTGGAATGTTCCGATGCCATCGAGCTTTACTGAATAGCCTTCGGCAAGAAGTTCTGCCAAGTTATCTGCTATGCCGCTAAGCGCATGTTCCAAGATGCCTACATTCAGCATTTCATGCCTGGCTATAATATTCAAAAACTCCTTAGTAGAAATATTCCTACTCTTCGCCAAACGATAATAACACTTCTTTTCGCCTGTACCATTAAGGTCTGGCATTTCTTGTTTAATGTATTTTGCCATAGTTTTTATAATATACTCAACTTTCGCAAATGTGGAAGTTAAAGAATTTAAAGAAGTTAAAGCCATATGCTTCATGGCTAAATATACAACCAAAAAGGCTATTGGCTATAACTTCTAACGACCGAAGGGAGTGATAACTTCTTTAACTACTATAACTTCCGTACATACGAAACTTCAGTTCTCTTATTCTTTCAGCAGATTATCGAGGAAAGTGTCGAGGTCTTTATCCAGTCCCTCCATTAGTTCACCATCTATGATTATGGTTTCGTCGTCGGCAACATACAGTTCGGCAATGCTTTCCTTATCATCATTCTCAAGCACGAAGCTGAAAGGCTTCAATATGCCCATAGTGTCGATGATAGGGTGGAGGGTTTTCAGAGAGCTACGCAATATGCCTGTAATCTCATCATAAAAGTCCTCATCCTTATTGTCTATCCATTGTTCTACCACACAGCGAGTTATCTCCTGCTCATCGTCGTCGAAAGCCAATATCTCTCCGCTGTCTTGCGATACGCGCAGATGAACATCGGTGAGGATAGATGTTTCTTCATCTGTAGGAAATTTCTGGGCAATTTTCTTTATTGCTCTTTCAATCTGCTGTGTTGTCTGTTCTGTTGCTTTCATATGGTATTGTATTTGATTGTACAAAGATAGTGCAAACGAATGAAATAACAAAAGAAATCATGATATTTCTTATGTCGCACACGTATTTCCCTCCCCCTCTGCAAACGATTACGGATAAGAATTGTTAACAGAGCTACATATTTCTTTAATTATTTTGATGATTTATTTGTAGATTGGAAATATAGTATTAATTTTGCATTTGTAAACTCGACATTACAATATTTGAGTTATACACCCTTATCCATCATCATAAATGAGTAGCAAAATCAATCACGACGGCATCGTCGACAAAATAGAGGTAGACACCGTTAAAGTGCGCATATTGCAGACATCAGCTTGTGCCGCTTGTGGACTCGCAAAACATTGCAGTTCGTCGGAGAGTAAAGAAAAGATTATCGATGTGCATACCGATGTGCAAGGTTACGAAGTAGGCCAACACGTAGTTGTTTCCGTATCAGCCTCCATGGGCTATAAAGCAGTATTGCTGGGCTTCGGATTGCCATTCCTGTTGTTGGTAGCAGTAATAATCCTGGTCAACAATCTCACGGCCAACGAACCTCTTTCCGCTCTCTTGGGCTTGGGAGCCCTCGTGCCTTACTATCTTTTGCTATATTTCAATAGAGACAGGATAGGGAAGTCGTTGTCGGTAGAGATAACACAAACAAAATACTAAATTAATGAACTAAAACAATTAAATAAGTTATGAATTTCATTTTGACCGCAGTAATCGTGTTGGGAGCGATAGCACTCATCGCAGCCATTGTGCTGTATGCCGTTTCCAAGAAGTTTGCTGTTCAGGAAGATCCACGTATTGGACAGGTAGTAGAACTATTGCCTGGTGCCAACTGTGGTGGCTGTGGCTTTGCCGGTTGTGCCGGTATGGCCGACGCTTTAGTTAAGGGTGCCGACCTCGGTAGCATCGACGGACTTATGTGTCCTGTTGGTGGAGCCGATGTTATGGGCCAAGTTGCCGACTTGCTCGGTATGGCTGTTGCCAACACCGACCCTATGGTGGCTGTTGTTCGTTGCAACGGTACATGCGAGCATCGTCCACGCATCGTAGAGTATGATGGCTTGCATTCTTGTCAGGCTGTCAATGCTACCTGTGCTGGCGAAACCGGTTGCGGATTCGGTTGCCTCGGATGTGGCGACTGTGTTGCTGCTTGCCAGTTTGGCGCCATCACCATGGACGAAGAAACAGGCTTGCCTGTAGTCGACGAAGAGAAGTGTACCGCTTGTGGTGCATGTGCCAAGGCTTGTCCTCGCCACATCATTGAGCTACGCAAAAAGGGTCCTAAGGGTCGCCGCGTTTATGTTCAGTGTGTCAACAAGGACAAGGGCGCTGTTGCCAAGAAGGCTTGTGCCGTAGCTTGTATCGGTTGCGGTAAGTGCCAGAAGGTTTGCAACTTCGATGCCATCACAGTTGAAAACAATGTGGCTTACATCGACTTCAACAAGTGCCGCATGTGTACAAAGTGTGTCGACGAATGTCCTACAGGCGCTTTGGTAAAAGTTAATTTCCCTGTACGCAAGCCAAAGCCAGAGGCTGCTCCTGCTGCTCCTGCCGAGGCTGCTGCTACCACCACAACAGAAAACAAGGAGGCTTAAGCATGAAACTGAAAACTTTTAGCATGGGTGGTGTACACCCAGAGGAAAACAAGATTACTGCTGAGGTTGCTACCGTTGTAGCTCCATTGCCACAGCAGGCAATATTCCCATTGAGCCAGCATATCGGCGCACCAGCCAAGCCTGTCGTTAATCGTGGCGACAAGGTAAAGGTTGGTACTCTCATAGCCGAGGCAAATGGATTCGTATCTGCACCTATCTATTCTTCAGTGTCGGGAACTGTATTAAAGGTCGACACCGCTATCGACGCCACTGGCTATCGCAAGCCTGCCATATATATTAATGTAGAGGGCGACGAGTGGGAAGAGAGCATCGACCGCAGCGAAACTCTCGAAACTCTCGACAAGCATCCTGAGCTCACACCTGAAGAAATCGTCAACCGCATCAAGGTGGCTGGCGTAACAGGTATGGGTGGTGCTGGCTTCCCTACATTCATCAAGCTTTGCCCTCCTCCTACCGCAAAGGCTGAGTGCGTAATTCTTAATGGTGTAGAGTGTGAGCCTTATATCACCTCCGACTACCGTCTTATGATGGAACATGCCGACGAGATTCTCGTAGGTCTTGACCTTCTGATGAAGGGCGCCAAGGTAGAGCGCGGCTACATCGGTATCGAAGACAACAAGCCTGAGGCTATCAAGCTCTTTGAACAGAAAACAGCCAACGACCCACGCATCGAGATCGTAGCTTTGGCTAAGAAATATCCACAGGGTGGTGAAAAGCAGTTGGTAGACGCTGTCATCAACCGTCAGGTTCCAGCTCCTCCAGCTATCCCTGTTAATGTCGGTGCTATCGTTCAAAACGTAGGTACTGCCTTCGCTGTCTACCAGGCTGTTATGAAGAACAAGCCTTTGTTCGAGCGCTACACCACCGTTACAGGTAAGCAACTCAAGAATCCAGGCAACTTCCTCGTTCGTATGGGAACACCGATGCGCCAGCTTATCGACCTTTGTGGCGGTATGCCTGAGGGCGACAACAAGGTGTTGGCAGGTGGTCCGATGATGGGTAAGTCGGTAGTTTCTACCGATGTCACCGTATGCAAGGGCACCAACTCTATCACCATCCTCACCGATGCCGACGCCCACCGCAAGGCTGCTCAGCCATGTATTCGTTGTGGCAAATGTGTTAGCGCATGTCCTATGGGTCTCGAACCATACTTGCTTGCAACTCTTTCTTCATTCAAGGAGTGGGAACGTCTTGAGGCAGAGCAGGTTACCTCTTGTATCTCTTGTGGCTCATGCCAGTTCACCTGTCCTTCACATCGTCCTATTCTCGACAACATCCTTCAGGTCAAGGGCGTCGTAATGGGTATCATCAAATCAAGAAACGCTAAGAAATAAAATGGGTAAGTTAATAGTTTCGCTGTCACCACACGCACATGGTGCCGACAGCGTAGAGAAGAATATGTATGGCGTAGTGTTGGCATTGATGCCAGCCTTGCTCGTTTCGTTCTTCTATTTCGGTCTTGGCTCAGTAGTGGTATGCCTGTCGAGTGTGGCAGCATGTATGTTCTTCGAGTGGGCCATATCAAAGTGTATAATGAAGCGCCAGCCATCGCTTACTGATGGTTCGGCAGTAGTAACGGGATTGCTTCTTGGCATGAACCTTCCAAGCAATTTCCCTATATGGATGATCATCATCGGAGCCTTGGTGGCAATAGGCGTTGGCAAAATGACCTTTGGCGGATTGGGTAGCAATCCTTTCAACCCTGCCTTGGTGGGTCGTTGCTTCCTCTTGGTTAGCTTCCCTGCAGCCATGACATCATGGCCGGTAGTAGGTCAGCAGGCAGCATACCTCGATGCAGAGACCGGTGCCACACCGTTGAGCCTTATGAAGTGGGCTATCAAGAGTGGCGACGCCAGCGTGTTGGATAAGTTGCCATCATCTGTCGACATGCTCCTTGGCAATGTACAGAACGGTATGGGAGCCGGCACCATTGGCGAAATCTGTGCTTTGGCTTTACTCCTTGGTTTGGCTTACATGCTTTGGAAGAAGATCATCACATGGCACATTCCAGTTTCCATCCTCGCTACAGTATTCGTGCTCAGCGGTTTGCTCCATCTTGCAAGTCCTGTTTACGCCAATCCTGTGCAGGTGTTGTTGAGCGGTGGTTTGATGCTCGGAGCCATCTTCATGGCAACCGACTATGTCACCTCGCCAATGACTCACAAGGGACAGCTCGTCTATGGCGTTGCCATCGGTGTGTTGACAATCGTTATCCGTAATTGGGGCTCATATCCAGAGGGTATGTCGTTTGCCATATTGATAATGAATGCCTTCACCCCTCTCATCAATACATATATCAAACCAAAACGCTTTGGTGAAGTGCCAGCAAAGCAGAAATAAATAGTGGGAGGAACAAACAAATGGAAAAACTCAAATCATCACTTACCAATATGGTTCTCGTCCTCGTGGGCGTGGCTGTAGTAATAGGAGCCGTATTGGCTTGGGTAAACAATATCACAGAGAAACCTATCGCTGAAAAGGCGCAGCAGACTCTTGCAGCAGGTATCAAGGAGGTTATGAACTCTACGGATATCAAGGTTGAAGACCCTGACACCGTAAAAATGGAAATACAAGGCAAGGAGAGCATCTTCACTATCCACAATGTATATGCCACAGACGGTGCCTATCTTGGTTCGGCTGTCGAGAGCACCACAATGGGCTTCGGTGGCGACCTCAAGGTTCTTGTAGGCTTCAATGCCGAGGGCACAATTCTTGGCTATACCATTCTTCAGGCTTCCGAAACTCCAGGTCTTGGAGCTAAAGCCGACAAGTGGTTCCAGAAAGACGGCAAGGGAAACATCATCGGCAAGAGCGTTGCCAAGGGCGACCTCAAGGTCAGCAAAGATGGTGGCGACGTAGATGCCATCACAGCCTCTACCATCACCTCTCGTGCCTTCCTCAAGGCAGTCAACCAGGCTTACTCTGCATATCAGGACAATCATGCAGCCAACGCTAAGGGCGCTGATGGCGCAAGCGGTGCATCTGTTCAACATAATTAATATTGTAGCATCATGAACTATATAAAAACCATTACCAACGGCATTCTGAAGGAGAACCCTACCTTTGTACTCCTTCTCGGTATGTGTCCTACATTGGCAACTACCACCAGTGCCATCAATGGCCTATCTATGGGATTGGCCACTATGTCGGTGCTCATCTGCACTAACTTCGTGATTTCCTGCATCAAGAATATCACTCCTGACAAGGTGCGCATACCGGTATTCATCGTAGTCATTGCAGCCTTCGTAACAATCCTTCAGATGTTTATGTCGGCTTATGCTCCTGACTCCATCAACAAGGCGTTGGGCATCTATATTCCACTTATCGTGGTCAACTGCTTGATCCTTGGTCGTGCAGAGAGCTTCGCTGCCAAGAACACCCCTGTTGCCAGCCTCTTCGATGGCATCGGCATGGGTCTCGGCTTCACCCTCGGCTTGACATCGCTCGGTTGCGTTCGCGAGTTGCTCGGTGCAGGCAGCCTCTTTGGCTTCGCCTTGCTCCCTGAAACCACCAACCTCCTGCTGTTCGTGTTGCCTCCTGGAGCATTCATCTCTTTGGGCTATCTCATTGCCGTTATCAACAAATTTAAAGCATAAGGAGAATATATTATGGAATACATATTGATTTTCATTTCAGCGATATTCGTCAACAATATCATCCTTTCGCAGTTCTTGGGTATCTGCCCGTTCCTTGGAGTATCCAAGAAGGTAGACACCGCCTTGGGAATGGGAGCAGCAGTAGCTTTCGTGTTGACATTGGCAACCGTCGTAACCTATCTTTTGCAGATCTATGTGCTCAATCCTTTCGGCTTGCAGTATCTGCAGACCCTGTCTTTCATCCTCGTCATCGCAGCCCTGGTTCAGATGGTTGAGATTGTGTTGAAGAAAGTGTCGCCAGCCCTTTACCAGGCACTCGGTATCTTCCTTCCTCTTATCACCACCAACTGTGCTGTGCTTGGTGTAGCAATCCTCGTTATCCAAAAAGACTTCTCTTTGGTTCATAGCATTGTCTACGCTTTCTCTACCGCCATTGGCTTTGCTTTGGCAATGGTAGTCTTCGCAGGTTTGCGCGAGCAGCTCTCTTTGGTTCGCATCCCTAAGGGCATGCAGGGCATGGCTATCGTTCTTGTAACAGCCGGCTTGCTCTCTTTGGCTTTCATGGGCTTCAGCGGAGTAGACGGAGGTTTGAGAGTAGTATTCGGATTAGAATAAACTGACCTTTCCATACTGCAATCATTTGCGGTAAATAAATTGAATCAGCCCGATAAATGGCAGCTTCATAGCTCGCCATTTATCGGGCGTTTTTAGTTTTAAGCCTGGAAGGTTGAAACTTAAAATCCTTAATGACCTTAATGACAAATGACCTTAATGACCACGATTCTTGTTCGGCTAACAGACGAAGTAAATATATCTCAAAAATGCGACTAGTCTTGATGCCCAATGCGACTAGTCGCAAAGCCCAATGAGACTAGTCGTATAGACCAATGAGACTATTCTTATTTATATTTTTCTTCCAGCTTTGTTGTAATATCAGATAAAAGTAGTATATTTGTGGCTACTAAACAATCAAAGCGTATAATATAGCCGAACATCATGGAACAAAATATACAACTTCGTCAGGCATGGGACTTTGTAGAGAATACTGGGCGTAGCGTTTTCCTGACAGGAAAAGCGGGGACTGGTAAAACAACATTCTTGCGCACGGTGGTGAAAAAGAGTTGCAAGCAGACTATTGTGCTCGCTCCTACTGGTGTGGCTGCCATAAATGCGGGCGGTGTTACTATTCATTCTTTCTTCCAACTTCCATTGTCGCCATATCTTCCTGGCACTAAGGTGAACACGATGTTTAACTTTAGCAAGGAGAAACGAAAGATTATTGCTTCGCTCGATATGATTATCATCGATGAGATTTCTATGGTGCGCAGCGACTTGCTGGACGCTATGGACGCTGTGTTGCGCCACTTCCGCGATTGGCGTAAGCCTTTTGGTGGTGTGCAACTGCTGATGATTGGCGACTTGGCGCAGCTTACTCCTGTGGTTACTCCGGAAGACGAGGCTGTGCTGGGCAATACTTATTCCACTCCTTATTTTTTTGGTAGTAAGGCTTTGGCGGATGTTGACTATGTGACTATTCAGCTGGATAAGATTTATCGTCAGCAGGATAATGCTTTTGTGGGCATATTGAATCGTGTGCGCGAGGGGCATCTTTCGCTCGACGAGCTGAATAGTTTGAACAAACGGTATATTCCTGATTTTTCACCAAAGACGGAGGAGGGGTATATTCGTCTGACTACTCACAACCGCATGGCTGACCATCAGAATGAAACGGAACTGAGGAGGCTGCAGGGGCGTGAGTGGTGTTATGATGCTGAGATTACGGGTTCTTTCCCCGAGTATTCGTTTCCTACAGCGCAGCATCTTGTGCTGAAGCAGGGGGCGCAGGTTATGTTTGTGCGCAACGATGCTACTGCGCAGCATCTATATTATAATGGTATGATTGGGCATGTGGTTTATGCCGACGACAAGGAAATTCGTGTGCTTGGAGTGGGGCAGACGGAGCCTATAGTGGTGGAGAAAACGGCTTGGCAGAACGAACGCTACACGGTGAACGAGAAGACTAAGGAGATAGAGACTGAGGTGCTCGGAGAGTTTAAGCAATATCCTCTGCGTTTGGCTTGGGCAATAACCATTCACAAGAGTCAGGGACTGACTTTCGACCGTGCCATCATCGATGCCGGCAGCTCGTTTGCTCCTGGTCAGGTGTATGTGGCATTGAGCCGTTGTCGCAGTCTTGAGGGCTTGGTGTTGTCGTCGAGAATAGGTCAGAGTGCGATAATTGGGGATAATGACGTGGAGCATTACATGGCTAATCAGGAGCTTGAAGCGCAAAAGAGTATTGCCGTGTTGCCCGACCTGAAAGAGGAATATCATCGCTCTCTGCTCATTGAATTGTTTGATTTCTCAAGCTTGCAGCGCCTTGAGGATGCTATATTGCGATTGCTGCTTGAACATTTCTCGCAGGCTTTCTCGCAGTTGGCTTCGCTCCATCGCACAGCTGCAGACGAGCTGAAGACCCGTGTGACGGATGTGGCTGGCAAATGGCAAACCCAAATGGCTATGATGACAATAGAGCAGCTGCATTCTGAGGCTTTTCTTGAGCGTGTGCAGCGTAGTGCCGACTATTTCTCAGAAGCATTGATAAGTATTCTTTCCAAGCCTCTGTCGTTGGCTCTTTCTGCTCAGAGCGAAAACAAATATGCCATGAAGAGAATGAAGGATGTGGGTGGCGACCTGAAGATACAATGGCGCACGAAGGTGCTGCTGTTGCAGTCGATGGGCGAGAAGCCTTTTTCTACAACTATCTATCTTGATGAAAAGCGCAAGGCTGTGATGGATGCTCTGGATGAGGACAAGGGTAAGGGTTCGTCGCGCAAGCCTCGTGAGCGTAAGCAAAAGGTGGCGGCAGAACCAAAAGAGCGTAAAGAGAAAACGTGGGAATTGTCTTATCGCCTGTATAGCGAAGGAAAGAAGGTTGACGAAATAGCCAAAGAGCGTAGCCTAACGCAGGCTACTGTTATGAGCCATCTGTCGCGCTATGTGCGTGATGGGAAAATCAGCATCTCCGACCTGATAGACGAAAAGAAGATTCCAGTAATCGCTCGTGCTATAGCCGATGTGCGTAGTGCCAATGCCGACAGTGGCTCTCCGCTCACCCTCACAGCTGTTAAAGAACTGTGCCCTGACAACATCTCGTACGAGGATATAAGACTCGTGTTGGAGGGGATGGAGTGATATGATAGACGAATGCTTCAACCTGTTATAATGGAATAAAACTTGAATAATTAATGTAGTGACAAAAAACTACAAAAAAATACAAGAAAATATATTAATATTGAAGAAATATTTCTATCTTTGCAGTAGAGTTGGCGAAAACCGTCTCTAAACTTTGAAGAAGAAGCGTTATGCTTATCTTGTGAATTGGAAACGTAGGAAATTTCACAATTGTGTACAAGGAAGGCATAGTGGTTCTCACGCTATAGCGTGGGCTGCTATTACCATATCTGTACACAAGGTTTTTCCTACGACCTCCAATTCAAGATGTGGCATAGTTAGTGCCACGCTTTTTTCGTCTTGAATAATTAATTAGGTTTAGGCACTTAACCATAAAAAACTAATTAGCCCTATGAAAACAAAATTGTTTTTAGTCGCTTTTACTTTAATGCAAGTCTTTGTATTTGCCAGTTGCTCAAGTAGTGATGATGATGACAGTACTATTGTAACATCATCAAAAGAATTGTCGTTGAGTCATGAACAAACTTCTCAGATTACTTGCTCTGCAAGCAATGTAACTTATGAATCTGAGAACAAATTCGTAGCAACGGTTTCTACATCTGGTCTTGTTACGGCAAACTGTATAGGTCAGACTTATATTAAAGTAAATGGCAAACGTGCAGTTAAAGTAACAGTTAATCCTGTTAATACTTATTTCGTAGAGCCTTTGTATGATTTTAATCTCACAAAGGCTAATGTAAAATCAAAATTAGGGACTCCTTATAATGAAACTGATAATGGATTAGCCTATAGAAGTACTTCTTCAAGGATAAATGCCTATGCGTATCTTTTTGACGACAATAATAAATTAAAGGCTTCCTCAATGATGGTTAAGAGTACTTATCTTTCTTCATTAATGGATTTCATTTCTGAAAGATATTTGCCATTAGATTATGATGAAGATACCTCGACAGCTTATTGTGTAAATGGTTCAAGCAAAGAAACTATAACAATGGCAGTATCTGTACAAGTGTATAATTCTTCAAACATACAGGTGATGTATTATCCTGTCGATTTGACAAAAAGTAAGATTTCTGTTCATAAACAGATAAAGTCTCATTATACAAATATGTTGAAGGATATCAATTATTAAAACTTAAATTCATAATGCCTTACTTTTCAAGGATTATATCCAAGAAAAATAAGGCATTTCCTTATTGTTTCAAAAAGGCTCTTACTCTTTCGGTGTATTCTTTTGGATAGTCGGCATAGGAGCGGGCGTGGGTGGTGCCTTTTGTCACCCACATGGCTTTCTTGCCGTGGGTTTTGGCATCGTAGACTTGCTGCATCATATAGAATGGTACGAAGTCGTCGGCATCGCCATGGATGAAGAACATAGGACGCTGGCATTTCGCTACTTGCTTGATAGGGGAACATTCGCCAAAGCTCCAGCCATGGACTATACGGCATAGCAGACTGGTGGTGTACATCAAAGGGAACTGAGGAAGCGAGAACTGAGCTTTTAGCTGCACGGCAAACTCGTCCCATGCGCTGGTGTATCCGCAGTCTTCAATGAAATGAGTGACGTAGGCAGGTAGCTCTTCGCCCGAAAGACTCATGGTTGTGGCTGCACCCATCGACACTCCGTGTACCACGATGTTTACTCCATATACAGAATCGCGGAATGTCTCAGCAGCCATTTCTGTCCACCGCTTTATGTCGAGACGATCTTTCCATCCCATTTGTATGTCGTTGCCTTCGCTTAGGCCGTGTGCATGCAAGTCGGGCATCACGACATTGTATCCTAAGTCGCGATTATACATTCTACCTAAATAAAGAAACTTAGCAGCGCAATCCTTGTAGCCATGCACCAACACGGCTGTGCGACCCTTTGCCGAGTCGGCTCTGAAGTAAAGGGCATGATGTCGCTCTCCAGTAGGCATGGTGAGGAATGTGTCACGCAAATATCCATTTGTCTGCATGCTGTCTACCCATGGTTTCATATCGGGGAAGTGCTTATATAATATGGCGTAAGTGCTGTCTAAGTCGGTGCGGTTAGGGTCGGGCGACAATGAGAAGTTGAGCATGTATACGCTGCCACCTATTGTTGCCAAAATGAAAATGGCTATTACTGCCAATGTTATTCTATATGTCTTCTTCATAATGTATGCTTTTGTTTGCAAAGATAATGCAAACAAGCGAAAAAACAGCAAGTTTACTTGAATGTTTTTCCGAGTGCAGCTTATCTTATTTAAAGATAATGCAAACGAGCGAAAAATCAGCAAGTTTACTTGAATGTTTTTCCGAGTGCTTAAACACAAACCATATTTAACGTGAGTTCGACGAATTAGAATAGGGTTAATTGTCTATCTATAGTCCTTTG
>OQWM01001612.1_pt1 | contig 15463 bp, 15 predicted proteins | sample 1691531 | NCBI WGS metagenome assembly OQWM01 (sample SAMN03418257, study PRJEB22391) | human gut metagenome | biome: human-gut; feature: organic feature; material: feces | host: Homo sapiens | place: Tanzania | collected 2013-01
TATTACAGGCGGAGGAAGGGCTGTTCTCAGCGACGAAAGTTGCGGTTCAATCGGTTACGGCATTGCTGTTGCTTATGCAAAAGAGGGTGCAAACCTTGTTATTACAGGCAGAAATGTCAAAAAGCTTGAGGATGCCAAAGAAGAACTCGAAAGACTTTACGGAGTAAATGTGTTGCCTGTTCAGGCTGATGTCAGCAAGGACGGTGACAACGAAAAGGTTGTTCGGAATGTTGTTGACAGAGCTGTTGAAACATTCGGCGGAATTGATGTTTTGATTAACAACGCTCAGGCTTCTGCGTCGGGTATTACGCTTGCTGATCATACAACAGAGCAGTTTGACCTTGCTGTTTATTCGGGATTGTACGCAACTTTCTATTATATGAAGGCTTGCTATCCATACCTTAAAAAGTCAAAGGGAACGGTTATAAACTTTGCTTCGGGTGCCGGACTTTTCGGAAACTTCGGTCAGTGTGCATATGCAGCCGCAAAAGAGGGAATAAGAGGTCTTACAAGAGTTGCCGCCAACGAGTGGGGCAAGGACGGAATAAATGTCAACATTGTCTGTCCGCTTGCATGGACTGCTCAGCTTGAAAAATTTGAGCAGGCTTATCCCGACGCATTCAAGGCGAATGTAAAAGTGCCGCCAATGGGACATTTTGGTGATGTCGAAAAAGAAATCGGCCGTGCCTGTGTTGCACTTGCATCACCTGATTTCAAGTATATGAGCGGCGAAACCATTACCCTTGAGGGCGGAATGGGACTCAGACCGTAACCTCATTTGGAGAAGAATATTTTTATCTACGGCAAATTATTAAATCAAACTCCGCTTTCGCTTGAGAGCGGAGTTTTTGTATGCAGAAAATAAAAGACAGCCGTGTGTAAAAATTCGGCTGTCTTTTTTGTCACAGATTAGATGAAAAAATTCCCGTAAGCTGTTGCACTCCGATTGATACGGCGGAAATTGCTATCCAACAGAAAAATCCTAAGATAATCGGCTTTGCACCGCTCTTTATCAGTTTTACTATGTTTGTGTTAAGTCCGATTGCGCCCATTGCCATTGAAATGAAAAATGTTGCGAGCCATTTCATCAGAGGTACAAAACCGTTGTTGTAAAATTCTGTAAAAGAACATTGCGGAATAAATCCGACAAGTGTTGATACAAGTGAAGCTCCGATGAAAAAGAGAATGAACCACGGAAAAATCTTTTTGAATGAAAATGTTGAACCCTTTGCACCGATTGATTTTGCCTTGTGTGTTCTGTAAAGTGCAAGGCAAAGCGTTATCGGAATTATAGCAAGTGTTCGTGTCAGTTTTACGGTTACGGCTGTTGAAAGAATACCGTTTACATTCCAGATTTTTTCTGCGGTAGCGGCAGTTGCGGTTACTGATGATGTGTCATTTACCGCTGTTCCTGCAAACACTGCGAAGCCTTCCGTGCCAAAGCCGACAGCGTGTCCGAAAGTCGGAAAAATGAGTGCCGCAAGAATATTAAATAGAAAGATTACCGAAATTGATTGGGCAATTTCTTCGTCATCGGCATCAATTACGGGAGCGGTTGCCGCAATTGCTGAACCGCCGCAGATTGACGAACCTACTCCGATAAGACAGGCTGTTTTAGGTTTGATTTTTGCAATTTTCATAACAATAAAAGCCGTTATGAGAGATGTTGAAATTGTGCTTATAATCACAGGCAGACTCTTACCGCCTACACTTGCAATTGTGCCGAGATTAAGCGAAAAGCCGAGTATGATTACCGCCCATTGCAAAATCTTTTTTGAGGTGAATTTTATTCCGCCCAAAAAATATTTGTTGGCAGAAAATTTCGGTGCTAAAAGTGTGATTATCATTCCCGTAATAATTGCCGCAACAAAGACAATCGGCGAGTATGTTATTCCAAAACAGGTTGAAAAGTTTTTGCAGTTGCCCGAATATAATGTTGAAATTGAGATTGACAACACAAGGTATTTGCTTGACAGACTTAAAAAGGGCGAACTTGACTTTGCGTTGATTGAAGGTTTTTTTGACAGCAATGAATTTTTGAGCAGAGTTTATCGTTCGGAAAATTTTGTCGGTGTATGCAGTAAAAATCACAGATTTGCAAACAAAACGATTTTGCCTGATGACATTTTTACCGAACATCTTTTTTTGCGTGAAAAGGGTTCTGGAACACGAAATATTCTTGAGCAGGTTTTATCGGAACATAACAGAACGACAGAGCATTTTGCAAGAGTAACCTGCATAAACCACTTTACACTTATGTCAAAACTGATTGAAGATAACCTTGGAATAACTTTTGCTTATGAGGTTATGCAAAAGAGCTATTCAAGCCTTGCACCTTTTTATGTTAAGGGGTGGAATATTGTGCGTGATTTCAATTATGTTTATCTCGATTCCGCCGATTCGCTTGAAATTCTTGAAACTTTTGACAATCTTTCCGAATAGCCGAACTTGGGCAGCTTTTGCTGTCCTTTTTCTTTTCACGTTTTCACACACGAGGACACTCGGCATAATATGAGGGTGTAGAGAATAACTTGATTTACGGGTGTTGTGTATGAAAAAGAGCGACATAAGAACATTTGGCATAATCGGCGGTGACAAGCGACAGCTTTTTCTTGCAAAATCAATTTCTGACAGCTGTTACGATGTTTTGCTCGGCGGATTTGACAGCCTTGAAAGCCACGGTTCATTGAGCCTTTGCAATGTTAAAAAGGCAATTTCGGAAAGTGACGCATTGATTTTTCCGTTGCCGTCAATAAGGATAGACGGAAGTCTTAACACTCCGTTTTCAAACGAGAACATTTTGCTTGACGGTGACGATATTGAAATTATCCTTAAAAAGCCTGTTTTTACTACGATGAAAAGCAGATTTTTAAAGGCATATCCAAGGCTTTCCGACGGTGAAATTTTTGATTACGGAGCAAGAGATGATTTTGCAATCCTCAACGCATTGCCTACAGCAGAGGGTGCAATTGAATGTGCAATGAGAGAATATGAGGGTACGATTTCGGGCAGTAAGTGTCTTGTGACGGGATTCGGCAGAATCGGAAAAATTCTTGCTCACAAGCTTGTTTTACTCGGAGCAAATGTTACCGTGAGTGCAAGAAAGCCGTCAGATCTTGCATATGTAAAGGCACTCGGCTACAATGCACTTAATACGGAAAATCTCAGAACGGTAAAGCGGTTTGACATTGTTTTCAACACAATTCCGAGGTTGATTTTTGACAGGGAACTTCTTATGAATACCGACACAAACACCCTTATTATAGACCTTGCGTCCCTGCCGGGAGGGGTTGATTTTGATACCGCCGAAAAACTCGGAATTTATGCCGTTAGGGCATTGTCGCTCCCCGGAAAATGTGCTCCGAAAACGGCAGGAGAAATTATAAAAACTACTGTATTTGATATCATCAAGGAGGTTTACAGGTGACAAAAGCAACCATAGGATTTGCAATGTGCGGTTCCTTTTGCACCTTTTCAAAGGCTTTTACGCAAATGCAGAGGCTTGTTGACTCAGGCTATGATGTTATTCCGATAATGTCGCAAAATGCCTTTTCAACATCAACTCGTTTCGGAAAAGCGGAGGAAACGGTAAAGAGGGCAGAAGAAATAACGGGCAAAGCTGTTCTGCACTCGGTTGTGCAGACAGAACCGATAGGACCTAAAAAAATGTGCGACTTGCTTGTGATTGCACCGTGTACGGGCAACACGCTTGCAAAGCTGTCGCTCGGAATTACCGACACGGCGGTAACAATGGCGGCAAAGTCGCATCTGAGAATTTTAAGACCTGTGCTGTTGTGCGTTGCAACAAATGACGCTCTCGGTGCGTCGGCACAGAACATCGGCAGACTTCTCAACACGAAAAATATTTACTTCGTTCCATTAAAACAGGACGATTGCATCAAGAAACCAAATTCGCTTGTGGCTGATTTTGATAAGCTTGAAGATTGTGTAACCCTTGCATTGCAGGGAAAACAACATCAGCCGATTTTTTTATAACAGAACAACAGCCGTCTTGAAATGCAAATTTTCAAAACGGCTGTTATTTGAGTTGACAATAAAAAAATAATGTGATAACTTAAAGTGTAGTATTTCTGCTGAACAGGAGTGGGTATTTAATGAGAAAAAGAGTAAACAAAATTATTTCTGTTGCACTATCGGCAACTCTTGCGTTCGGTGTGTTTACAGCATTGCCGATGTCGGCAAATGCGGTTGTATCAACGGCAAGCGAGGTAAGTGCGGAGGCAATTCCAAAACATGAGCTTTATAAAAGCTATACATATGGCGGATACAAATATCGCATTGTGGGTCAGAAATCAAACGGAAGATTTAACGCATGGATTGAATCTTATTCCGGTAAGTCTGCAAGCGTCAATGTTCCTGCGTCAGTCGGTGATTGTGATATGGTCGGCATTGACAACAATTGTTTTTCGTTTAACAAAACTTTGAAAACAATTATTGTTCCCAAGGGCATTGCTGAAATTGGTTCAAGTGCATTTCTCGGCTGTACTGCACTTACAAGTGTAAGCCTGCCGAGTACACTGACAAAAATAAATTTTTGGGCATTTAAAAATTGTACAAGCCTTTCGACACTTTCAATTCCATCAAGCGTTGTTTCGATAGGTGATAACGCATTTGACAATTGCCTTTGGTACACAAATCAATCTAACGGAATTGTTTACGCAGGAAAAGTTGCGTATAAGTACAAGGGTAAGCTTGCGGATAACAGCTCTGTTACGATAAAAAGCGGAACTGTTTCAATAGGCGATTATGCCTTTACGGACCAAAAGCTTACATCAGTCACACTTCCGTCAAGCCTTGTTTCAATCGGTGAACAGGCGTTTTCATACACTAATCTCAAAACTGTAACAATTCCGAAAAGTGTAAGCTCAATGGGTTATAATCCCTTTGCGTACTGTTCACAGCTTTCAAGCATAACGGTTCAAAGCGGAAACACAAACTTCTATGTTCAAAACGATTTACTTATCGCCAAGAATCATATGTATTCAGTAACAAAAGATATTACTGATCCTGATGCACCTTCTACGGAATCAAGAAGCTACACATCTTATGCTCCGTACGGCTCGGTTGTGATATCGTTCCCGTCAGCATCAACGCTGAAAACTGTTACAATTCCCGAAACGGTTAAGGCAATAGGCAATTATGCTTTTGCAGGAAGTAAAATTGAAAAGCTTACTTTGAACAGCGGACTTGAATCTATTCTCACATCTGCTTTTTCAGGTTGCACAAACCTTTCATCGGTGAGCTTTTCCGACAGTATTATCAGCATTTGCGACAGTTCGTTTGAGGAATGTACTTCACTTAAAAATCTGAAATTCGGCAAAAATCTTGAATTTATTTCATACTATGCCTTTTATAACTGCCAAAATCTTCAATCGGTGACAATCGGGGAAAATGTAAAGGCAATTTGCTGTGATTCATTCGGCAATTGCAATGCTCTTGTAATTAATGGTAAGATTGGCTCAACAGCAGAAACCTTTGCCAAAAAGTACGGCTACAAGTTTAATTCATCAGAAGTCACAAGACTTAAAGGCGATGTTGACAATAACGGTATTATTAATGTAGTTGACGCTACCGATATTCAGAAATATGTTGCTAATCTTACAGATGAAAATGGAAATAAGTTTATTGATGTCAACAATGCGGAAGATGTGTATGTCGCAGATGTAAACGGTGACGGCATTATCAATGTTGTAGATGCAACGCTTATTCAAAAGTATATCGCAAGACTTGTGGAGTCACTTTGATAACTTTAGTTTATAACAAAACTGCACAAAAATTTATGGATAAAGACAGCGTGGGGTATTGCTCATGCTGTCTTTTTGTGTTAAAATTGTAGATAACAAAATGAAATAACGAAGGATTTGTCTATGAAATATTGTTCAAAATGCAAGCGACTGCATAATGATGAAGAAACAGTCTGCAAAAACTGCAAGGCTCAGCTTAAAACAATAACCGATGAAAACACTCCCGTGTATCTGCTTACGGCATCGGGCTTTGAATTGCAGAGAGTTAAAGCCGCACTTGAGGACAGCACCGTTCCGTGTGACGCTACAATCAAGAAGTGTATGGAAAACAAGTACAGCAAAAGCATTAAGGCATACACGGGTTATGATGATTTGACCTATGATGTCTATGTTCCGTATTCGGCTTATGAAAAGGCATTCGACACCTGTGTCGGAATCGGCGCAATCAAGCTTGAGGGCGAAGAAATTCTTGATGAAGATGTTGAATACACCGAGAATGACGGCGAAACGCTTGACGAGCAGTTTGAAAAAATGACGGGTGCAAAGCGTACAACCGTAAGAATTGTCAGCGCATTACTGCTTTTGCTTATAGTTGCAGGCGTTGTGTTCGGAACAGATGCGATAATGAATTTTATTAAAGAATTTTTCGGATAATTCGGTATCCGATTTTGAGATAAAATGAGTTAAAAATGAATGAAATTACGGAGGATTTTTTACAATGAAACAGGAAACAAAGTGTTTGCATTCCGGCTATGTGCCTAAGAACGGAGAACCCAGACAGATGCCCATTTATCAAAGCACCACCTTTAAGTATGATTCAAGTGACGCAATGGGCAGACTTTTTGACCTTGAGGACAGCGGATATTTTTATACCCGTCTGCAGAACCCGTCAAATGATATGACTGCCGCAAAAATTGCCGACCTTGAGGGCGGTGTTGCCGCAATGCTCACATCAAGCGGTCAGGCGGCTAACTTCTTTGCACTTTTTAACATCTGCGAAACAGGCAGTCACATTGTTGCATCGTCTGCAATCTACGGCGGTACATATAATCTGCTCGGTGTTACAATGAAGAAAATGGGCATTGATGTTACTTTTGTCGATCAGAATCTTCCCGAAGAAGAGCTTGCAAAGGCATTCAGACCAAACACAAGGGCAATGTTCGGCGAAACAATAACCAACCCGACCGTGTCTGTTCTTGATATTGAAAAGTTTGCAAAACTTGCTCACTCACACGGTGTTCCGCTTATTGTTGACAACACTTTTGCAACTCCTGTCAATTGTCAGCCGATTAAGTGGGGTGCTGACATTGTTACTCACTCAACCACAAAATATATGGACGGTCACGCTGTTTCTGTCGGCGGTGCAATTGTTGACAGCGGCAACTTTGACTGGCTCAAATATGCCGACAAATATCCGGGACTTACAACTCCCGATGATTCATATCACGGCATTGTCTATGCCGAAAAATTCGGCAAGCTCGGCTACATTACAAAGGCAACTTCTCAGCTTATGCGTGACCTCGGTTCAATCCAGTCACCGCAGAATGCTTTTTATGTTATGAACGGTCTTGAAAGTCTTCATGTGAGAATGGAAAGACATTGCAAAAATGCTCTTGAGATTGCAAGATTCCTCAAGGCTAATGACAAGGTTGCGTGGGTTGATTATCCCGACCTTGAAGATGACAAATATCACGCACTTGCTGAAAAGTATCTTCCGAACGGCTCATGCGGTGTACTTTCTTTTGCGGTTAAGGGCGGAAGAGATTGTGCGGTTAAATTTATGGACAGTTTAAGAATTTGCTGTATTGCTACTCATGTTGCAGACGCAAAGACCTGTATTCTTCATCCCGCAAGCCACACCCACCGACAGATGACGGACGAACAGCTCATTGAAGCAGGTATTGCACCCGACCTTATCAGACTTTCGGTAGGTCTTGAAAATGTTGATGATCTTATTGCCGACATCAGTCAGGCTCTTGATAAGATTTAATTTTCTTAAAAAGAAATTATATATAAAATTGCAAAATAAATTTACGGAGGGTTGAATATGTCAGCTTTTGTATCTGCGGTTATTGTTGCGGCAGGCGGTTCTGTGAGAATGGGAATTGCCGACAGCAAGCAGTTTATTCCGCTTTTGTCACGACCTGCAATTGAATACACCCTGAGGGCATTCCAAAAATGCCACCTTATCAAAGAAATTGTAATTGTCTGCCGTGAACAGGATAACGACAGAATCAATAAAATTATCGAGCTTAACGGTTTCAGTAAGGTTTCAAAACTCGTCAAGGGCGGTGACAGCCGTGCCGACAGTGTGCGTAACGGAATCGGTGCGTGCAGTGAAAACGCCAAATACTATGCAATTCATGACGGTGCAAGACCGCTTATTACCGTTGAAGAAATTGAGCGTGTTGTTGAGGCGGCTTTTGATACGGGTGCGGCAACTCTCGGAACTTCCGTAAAAGATACGATCAAGGTTGTTGACGGTTTCAATAATATAGAAAGCACTCCTATCCGTTCACAGCTCCGTGCAGTTCAGACTCCGCAGGTTTTTGAGCGTGATTTGTACCGCTTTGCTCTTGAAAATGCCGGCGATAATCTCATCAACTTTACAGACGATTGTTCGCTGATTGAAAACATGGGCGGCGAGGTTCTTGTTGTAAAGGGCAATGAGGAAAATATTAAACTGACAACCCCGATTGACATTGTGATTGCCGAGAGTATTCTCAAGTCAAGACAACAGGGTTGATTGTGCAAAGGAGATTTATATGAGAATCGGTCACGGATATGATGTGCATAAATTTGCCGAGAACAGAAAGCTGATAATCGGCGGTACAGAGATTCCCTTTGAACTCGGACTTCTCGGTCATTCGGATGCCGATGTGCTTGTTCACGCAATTATGGACGCACTTCTCGGTGCGGCGGCTCTCGGTGATATCGGAAAGCTGTTTCCCGATACAGATGAAAAGTATAAGGGCGCAGACAGTATTCTTCTTTTGAAAGAGGTGTGTCGTGTGCTTGCCGATTATAACTACAGAATTGTCAATATCGACTCAACCGTTATTGCTCAACAGCCAAAGCTGAAACCGCATATTGACGAAATGAGAAAAAATATTGCCAATGCCTGCGGAATTGATATTTCGCTCGTCAGCGTAAAGGCTACTACCGAGGAAAAACTCGGATTTACAGGCAGACTTGAGGGCATTTCCGCTCACGCAGTTTGTCTTATCGAGAAGTATTAAAAAGTGACAGCTTCAAAAAATGCACATATTTCGTTACATACATTCGACACCTTGTTCATATTAATGAACGAGGTGTTTTTTATGTTAAGAAAGGCATTTGTTTCAATAACATTGTGTGCTGTGCTTTTAATTTCGCAGTTTGTCGGATTAAAGGTGAATGCTCTAAGTGCGGACAGCATATCCGCTCCGTCTGCTGTGCTTATGGAATCGTCAACAGGCAAAGTTCTTTTTGAGAAAAATCCGCATGAGCAAAGACCGTGTGCGTCCGTAACAAAGGTAATGACGCTTTTGCTCGTCTTTGAGGCTGTTGACAGCGGAAAATTAAGCCTTGACGATGAAATTACTGCATCCGAACACGCCGCAGGAATGGGCGGAAGTGACATTTGGCTTGAAAAAGGCGAAACTATGAGTGCGGATGATATGATAAAGGCAACGGTTGTTGTATCTGCCAATGATGCGGCGGTTGCACTTGCGGAGCATATCAGCGGAAGCGAGGACGCTTTTGTTGAAAAAATGAACAGCCGTGCCAAAGAACTCGGAATGAACGATACAGTTTTCAAAAACTGCAACGGACTTGATGAGGAGGGGCATATAACCTCTGCCTATGATGTTGCACTTATGTCAAGAGAGCTTACAAAACACGAGAAAATTTTTGACTACACATCAATTTGGCTCGATAATCTTCGTGGCGGTAAAACTCAGATTGTCAACACGAACAAGCTGTTGAAAACCTATAACGGAATTACGGGATTGAAAACAGGCACAACCAACGATGCGGGTTGCTGTATGTCTGCAACCGCAACAAGGGGAGATGTTTCGCTGATAAGTGTTGTTCTCGGCTGTAAAACAGGCAAAGAGCGATTTGCAGATGCGGCGGCACTTCTTGATTACGGTTTTGCAAATGTTTCTGTAAAAGAATTAACACTTCCCGAAGATATGCCGAAAAGCATTGAAGTGAACGGCGGTATGGCTGACAGCGTAAAGCTTGAATGTAAGTTTTCTTCAAAAATAGTGGTTGACAAAGGAAACGGTGCTAAAATTACAACCGAAATCGACCTGCCCGACAAGATTGACGCTCCCGTTGAAAAGAATAGAAAGATAGGTACGCTTACATATCTTGTCAATTCAAAAAAGGTGCAGAGCTTTGATATTTGTGCAGGCGATTCTGTTCAAAAAACAAGCTTCGGTGCATTGCTTGAATATGTGTTCGCTTCACTAATTTCGCTTTGATTTTGTCGGAAAATCAAGCGTTTGTGCATTGTTATTAAAAGCAGTACAAAAAACAATGCGGGTTTATTTTAAAAATTCACAAATTGACCTTGCAAAAACGCTCATATTATAGTATAATAAAACAACAAAGATACTTATTGCGATTCTATTTTCGCTATAGGAATTTTGGAGGAATTTATAAATGGCAACAAAGTTAAATGACAAGTATTTAAGTGATTTTATCGGCGAACACGAATATGACGGTGTTGCTGCCGAAGTTAAAGCAGCTCACAAGGTGTTGCATGACGGCAGCGGCCTCGGCAACGACTTTTTGGGTTGGCTCAATCTTCCTACAGATTATGACAAGGAAGAGTTCGCACGCATCAAGAAGTGTGCAGAGAAAATCAAGAAAGATACTGATGTATTCATCGTAATCGGTATCGGCGGTTCTTACCTCGGCGCAAGAGCGGCTATTGAATTTCTTTCATCACAGAACTACAACCTTACCTGCAAGGACACACCGCAGATTTTCTTCACAGGTAACTCAATCAGCTCATCTGCACTTGCAGAAATCATGGAGCTTTGCGAGGGCAAGGATGTTTCTGTAAATATGATTTCCAAGTCAGGTACAACAACTGAGCCTGCCATCGCTTTCCGTGTGTTCCGTGAAATGCTCGAAAAGAAGTACGGTAAAGAGGGCGCAAGAGAGCGTATTTACTGCACAACTGACAAGGCCAAGGGCACACTCAAGGCTCTTGCAGACGAAGAAGGTTACGAAACATTTGTTGTTCCGGACGATGTAGGCGGCCGTTTCTCGGTTCTCACAGCAGTAGGTCTTCTTCCTATCGCAGTTTCGGGTGCTGATATTGACGCTCTTATGCAGGGTGCCGCAACAGCTCAGAAAGAATTTGACAACGATGATTTAAAGACAAACGATTGTTACAAATACGCTGCAATCAGAAATATGCTTTACCGCAAGGGCAAAACTATGGAAGTTATGGTTTCTTATGAGCCGGCTTACACAATGATGTCAGAGTGGTTCAAGCAGCTCTTTGCAGAGAGTGAAGGCAAGGATAACAAGGGTATTTTCCCCGCAAGCGTTATCTTCTCAACAGACCTTCATTCACTCGGTCAGTACATTCAGGACGGCAGACGCACAATATTTGAAACTGTTGTTCTCTTTGATAAATGTAAAAAAGAAGTTACTCTCGGTACAGACCCGACAAATGTTGACGGTCTTAACTTCCTTTCGGGTAAGACAATGGGATTCGTAAATCAGAAGGCTTTCGAGGGTACAGTTCTCGCTCATAATGACGGCGGTGTACCGAACATTGTTCTTAATGTTCCCGAAATGAACGAATCAGAGCTTGGCTATCTCATCTACTTCTTTGAGAAGGCTTGTGCTATTTCAGGTTATATGCTCGGTGTTAATCCGTTTAACCAGCCGGGTGTTGAAAGCTACAAGAAGAATATGTTCGCTCTTCTCGGCAAGCCGGGCTATGAGGATCAGAAGGCTGCTCTTGAGGCAAGACTCGGATAATTTCTTAATAAAGTATAACAACGGAGGAACTAATTATGGTTACTTTACTTATCGGTAAAAAAGGAACAGGCAAAACTAAAAAGCTCATCTCTCTTGCTAACGAGGCTGTTGCCGCTTCAACAGGCAATGTTGTTGTAATTGAAAAAGGCTCAAAGCTCACATATGATGTTACACATAAGGCAAGACTTATTGATACAGAGCAGTATCTCATCAGCGGTTATGATATGCTTTTCGGTTTTATCAGCGGTATCTGCGCAGGCAACTATGATGTTACTGACATTCTCGTTGACTCAACATTCAAGATTTGCCCCGAGGCTCTTGCAGGCCTTGAAACCTTCACAAAGAAGCTTCAGGATCTTGCTGAAACTGCATCAACTAACATTGTTCTCCTTATTTCTGCTGACGAAAGCGAAATTCCGGAGTCAATCAACGCTGTTTGCAGAAAAGTATAATTATACTAATTGATACTTAAAAACAAACTTATCCCTCTCGTTTTTCGGGAGGGATTTTTGTATATACAACTGTATAAATTTAGCACCTCAGTCAATAATAGAAACGGAGGTGCTTTTTTATGAGCGATTATTATAACAACAGAAAGAAAAAACGCAGTCGCCGTGAAAAAATCGGATTTTACACGGCTTGCTCAATTTGTCTGATTGCCGTTTGCATGGCGGTGTACTCAACCTACAATACATTATCAGTGCCAAGTGTAAAAACTCCTGCCGCAACTCAAAGCAATGAGGTTAAGGTTAATGAAAATGTCACGGGTGTAACCCAAACCTTGCCCGAGGTTAAGCTTGATGTCGAAGTTCCTACCATTGCGGCAACCGAAGAACCGTCAACAAATCCTACAGAAAGTTCAAAAAACGCTCTTGAAACAATGCTTTCAACAGATTTGAGCCTGAACTATCCGCTTAATTCAAACAATGTTGTTCGTGAGTACAGCGAAAAAAGTGTTTATTTCAAAACTTTGAATGTATGGAAACCGCACACGGGAGTTGATTTCGGCGGTAAACTCGGCGATGATGTAACCGCAATGACGGGCGGAAAGTATCCGCCTTTTTTGTTGCCCTTAAAACGAAACGAGGGCTTGCATTAATATTGTATGCGTCAAAATCGCAATTATTCATTGTTATTTATAAAAGAAAGCGGATCGGCGTACTTGCCATCAATCTTCACTTCAATGTGTATATGATTTTCGTCCCCCGCCTCAAAGGGGACTGCGCCGATTGTACCTACCTTCTTCCCGACATCGATTGAATCACCCTTGTTTACATCAACCGAGCCAAGTCCGCAATATCTGCATATGACATTGTCGGTTGAAATTTCAACAAAAAGAAAGTTTTTACAAACTTTATACTTCCCCATGCTCCACAGAAGGCTTTTCAAGTTACCCTAACTCGCATATTTATACCAACCATACACATGCAAAACTACAAAATGTTAGCTTATTCATCATTTTTATACGATTTTATTTGGCAGTAACAATAAAAAACTGTAATTTTGCAGTCGAATAATGTATAAAAATTCAAAGCATGAAGATTAAGACGAGCAGAATGGAAGCCCTAAAGATGCTTATCTCAAGCCAGGAGTTAGGCTCTCAGGAAGAAGTTTTACAGGCATTGGCCAAGGAAGGTTATACCGTAACCCAGGCCACCCTGAGTCGCGACCTCAAACAGTTGAAGGTTGCAAAAGCGGCATCAATGAACGGAAGATATGTATACGTACTGCCCAACGAGACAATGTACAAACGTGTCCCCAATCCACGTTCAGCCCGCGAGATGCTAATGACTTCAGGATTTACCTCTATCAACTTCTCCGGCAACATGATTGTTATCAAAACACGACCAGGTTATGCAAGCAGTATAGCCTACAATATCGACAACAGCGACATTCCGCAGATCTTAGGAACTATAGCTGGCGACGACACCATTTTTCTTGTTAAGAAAGAAGGTACGCGCGAGAAAGACATCATCGACCTGCTGGCAGAAATCATCCCCGACATTTATGGTTAAGCTATCAGCAGGCAAAAACTATTAGACAATAATAAAAACTTAGATATTAAATAAAAAGAGAAAAATGGAAGAAGTAAAAGTGATGGTGGCAGACGAAAGTCACATCAAGTACATCGACACCATTCTGACAACCATCGCCGAAGCTGCTAAGAAGCGTGGCTCCGGCATCGCCAAGCGTTCTACAGAATACGTAGCGACCAAGATGCGTGAGGCAAAGGCTGTCATCGCTCTCCAGGGAGAGAAATTCGCAGGTTTCAGCTACATCGAGACATGGGGCAACAAGCACTACGTCACCACATCAGGCTTGATTGTTCATCCAGACTTCCGAGGCATCGGACTGGCCAAGCGCATCAAGAACCTGACTTTCACACTTGCCCGACAGCGATGGCCTCATGCAAAGATTTTCTCTTTGACATCCGGTTCTGCCGTGATGAAGATGAATACTCAGTTGGGCTATCTGCCTGTTACATTTGCCGACTTGACAGACGACGAGTCATTCTGGCGTGGCTGCGAGGGCTGCATCAACGTTGACGTGCTGCATCGTACCAACCGCAAATACTGCATATGCACCGCCATGCTCTTCGACCCAGAGGAACATCTGCCTATCAAACTTCCACAGGATGTGATAGAGAGAATCCGAAAGATAGACGGTCCCAACTCAGAGCTTTAACTCTATAATATAATAAGGTGTTGGCAAGAATGCCAACAAAATATTAAACACAACACATTAAACATCAAACAAAATGGCAAATAAGAAAGTAGTAGTCGCCTTTAGTGGCGGTCTCGACACATCATATACAGTAATGAAGTTGACCCAGGACGGCTGGGATGTTTATGCTGCATGCGCCAACACGGGCGGTTTCTCTGCCGAGCAGTTGAAAACCAACGAGGAGAATGCGTACAAGCTTGGAGCCAAAGCATACGTTACCCTCGACGTTACCCACGAGTATTATGAGAAATCATTGAAATACATGATCTTCGGCAATGTGCTCCGCAACAACTGCTACCCTATCTCTGTATCTTCAGAGCGTATCTTCCAGGCTATCGCCATCGCACGCTACGCCAAGGAGATTGGTGCAGATGCTATCGCTCACGGAAGCACAGGTGCCGGCAACGACCAGATTCGTTTCGACATGACCTTCCTGGTGATGGCTCCTGGCATTGAAATCATCACACTGACCCGCGACAAGGCGCTCTCACGCAAGGAAGAAGTTGACTACCTGAACGAGCACGGATTCTATGCCGACTTCACCAAGTTGAAGTATTCTTATAACGTAGGTATCTGGGGCACCAGTATCTGCGGTGGCGAGATTCTCGACCCAACACAGGGTCTTCCCGAAGAGGCTTACCTGAAGCACGTTACAGCTCAGGAAGAGGAAGCAGAACTGAAGATTACCTTCGAGAAGGGTGAGATTGTAGCTGTCAACGACGAGAAATTCGACGACAAGATTGCTGCCATCCAGAAGATAGAAGAAATAGGAGCCTCTTATGCCATCGGCCGCGACTGCAACGTGGGTGACACCATTATCGGCATCAAGGGCCGTGTAGGTTTCGAGGCTGCCGCTCCTAAGCTTATCATCGAGGCACACCGCCTGTTGGAGAAGAGCACACTGAGCAAGTGGCAGCAGTATTGGAAGGACCAGGTAGGCAACTGGTACGGAATGTTCCTCCACGAGAGCCAGTACCTGGAGCCAG
>OQWM01001613.1_pt1 | contig 15461 bp, 10 predicted proteins | sample 1691531 | NCBI WGS metagenome assembly OQWM01 (sample SAMN03418257, study PRJEB22391) | human gut metagenome | biome: human-gut; feature: organic feature; material: feces | host: Homo sapiens | place: Tanzania | collected 2013-01
GGGCAATAGGCGTAGCCCGCGTAGCCGTATTGGCCGTCAGGGCAATAGGCGTAGCTCAAGAACAAAAAAAAGGCGATTTCCTTTTGGAAACCGCCTAAGATGGAGCTAAACGGGATCGAACCGATGACCTCTTGACTGCCAGTCAAGCGCTCTCCCAGCTGAGCTATAGCCCCATGAGCGTCGCTGCGCGGCTCTCACCGTCGCAACGTGGGCGCTTGTACATCACGCAATGGTTGTTGTCAACTTTTTTTTTCGATTGGTGCATTTTTTTATTCTTTTGCGTCGTCGTGTGAGCAGCAGTCGCAATTTCTGTCGCATTCGCCGTCGCCGCAACCGCCGCAACCGCCGCATCCGCCGCAACCGCCGCAACCGCCGCAACCGCCTGAGCTACCGCAACGCGAGAAGTCCCAGGGGATTTGCGTGAAGTAGTAGCCGTATTTGCTGATGAATTCATCGACGTCGTGATCGGCGGGGATGATGACGAAATTGCCGGATTCTGGGTCGTCTTTGTCGGCTTCGTATTCGATGGTGAGGCCGCCGGTGGCTTCGAGGAGGCTGCGTTCGATGATGACGCGGAGCCCGTCGAAGTCGCAGCATTCGTCGATTTCGGGGGAGTATTCGTCGAGGGTGAATGCCCATTCTGGGCCGTAGGCGATGCTGAGGATGGTGATGATGAGTCGCACGGAGGCGTTTGGTTTTTTCTTTTCCATGCGATCGTAGATGGTGCGGATCTGTTCGACGGCTTCGTCTTTAATGATGAATGGAACCATGGGGGGCGTCCTTTTGTTTGGGGTTGTTTGGGGCTATTTGGGCTATTTGAGGTCGCCGTTATCGATGTATTTGGCGGCGTCGACTTCGCTTCGTAGCTCGGAGGGGAGTTTGAACCATCGTTGTGGGTCGTATTTTAGCGTATTTTTGAGCCATCGCAAACCTTCGTCGCGTCGGTCGAGGTGATAGACGTAGAGCATGCCGAGGTTGTGCATGCAGATGACGGCGCCTGGATCGAGGTCGAGCGCGTGTCGGTAGGCGTCGGCGGCGGCTTCGTATTCGTTTTGTTTTTCGAGCAAGACGCCTTTGTTCGACCAGGCTTCGGGGAATTTGGGATTGGCTTCGATGGCGGCGTCGAAGAGCTTACTTGCGTCTTCGAATCGCTTTTCGATCATGGCGGCAGTGCCGCGGTTGACGAGTCCGCGTGCGGTTTCGCCGATGGCGATGAATGCCAATCCGCGTCCGTCCCAGACTTTGGGGTTGTTTTTTTGCGTCGGTTCTTTCATGACGGCTTCGAAGGCGTCGAGGGCGTCTTTGGGGTTATTGACGGCTAAGTAGGCGAATCCGAGCGAGACTTTGACGTCGTGGTCGTCGGATTTGATGTGCAGTGCGAGTTTGTAGGCGTCGATGGCGTCGTTGAATTTGCCGAGTGCGGCGAGGATGTTGGCGCGTTCAGTTTTCGACGAGAAATCGTTGGATTTTTTGTCGAGGGCGTTGTCGATGTATTGGAGTGCGTCTTCGAGTTTTTTGGCGTTTCGCGCGATGATGGCGCGTTCGCGCCAGAGTTCCGGGTCGTCGGGGGTCACGGCGAGTGCTTCTTGGATGCAACCGTCGGCTTTGTCGAATCGTTGCAGCGATGCCATGAGTTGAGCGGCTTTGATCCATGTACGCGTGTGTTTTGGGTCGGTGTTGAGGATTTGTCGGTAGAGTGCGAGGGCTTCGGTGGGTTTATCCCGATCGATGAGGATTCTGGCTTTGTTGTTGAGTGCTAGGATGTGATTGGGCTCTTTGGCGAGGATGGCATCGAGAACGGAGAGGCATTCGTCGAGGTGTCCGAGTTTGTAGAGTGCGACGCCGTATTCGATTTGGTGATTGAGGTTATTGGGTTCGAGTTCGATGCACTCTTTGAATGCGGTGAGTGCTTCGTTGGGGCGTTTGGCGTCGAGCATAGACCAAGCTTTCTGTTTCATTCGAGCGATTCGTGCATTGTCTGTCATGGCAATCACCGTTCCTTTATCGATGGGATGTCGCGTATAGGGCGCGAAACTGTCGCCTTTGGCGGCAAATGTTTATAAGTGTCCGAAAATCGTCGTGCGTGGCGATAAATGTTTATGAGGGTTCGAAATCGTCGCGTGAGGCGATAAATGATTATAAGTGTTCGAAATCGTCGCCTTTGGCGGCAAATATCTAGATAAATGCGTGTGCGGAATCGTCGCGCGCGGCAATAAATGTTTATGAGGGTTCGAAATCGCCGCGCGAGGCGGGGTGTAGCCAGATAAATACGTGAGAGGAATCGTCGCGCGGGGCGACAATTCCACTACAAAAACTTCATGTTGTCGGCTTTTGGTGGTGGTTCCCACTCGCCAGGTTCCCATTTGTCGAAGTTGGGGTCGGAGTAGTAATCGTACTGAGTTTCGGAGGAGATGTCGGATCTTTTATCGTCGAGGTGGTCGTCCATCATTTGATAGAGTTCTTCGTGTCGAGCGCGTTCTTCTGGTGTGAGTTTTTCTTTGTTTTCGAGTTTTCTGTTCAGAGCGACGAGTTCTTCGACGCGCGAGGCGACGAGAGCGGCATTTTCTTTGAATTCTTCGTCGCCGGCGACTTCGGCGTTTTGTTTGACGTCGCCGGCATAGGTGAGGTTGAGCTGCTGGAGCATGTAGATGGGGTGATAGGTGAAGAAGTTGTGGTCTTGTGGGAAATCGAGAGCGCTGGCGACTTCTTTCGTCATCCATTGGAATGGCAACCACAAGAGTAGCCATTTTCCGAAGGCGGCTTCGGATTCCCACTGCCAACCGACGGATTGGATGGCGGTCTTCGTCCAGTTCATTTTGGGCGACCATTCGCTTTTGTGGTAGCAGATCATCTTTCTGAAGTCGTGTTTTGAGCGCACGAGTGGGTTGCGTTCGCCCATGCTGTAGAAGTTTTGGATTTCGGACGATTTGAGGAAAGACGGCATTCGCCCGGTTTGTTCGCGCACGAGTTCTTTGATGGGATTGAGGAGTCGTTTGACGCGAACGAGGGAGTAGTCGGTGTTATCGCCTTCGATAATGCTCCATGCTTCGTTTTGGGCATTTCCGTGTACGAAGAGATTGGTAGGGCTGAAGACTTCGACGTGTAGTTGTCGATAGAGGTCGTTGGGGGTTTCGCCAAAGACGCCGATATGCCCGATCGTTTCGCCGGCTTGAACGGGGATATTGGTCAAGATGATGTCGCCTTTGAAGAAGGCTTCGAGGATTTTTTCAGGGTCTTTGGCGCGCGCCGTTCCATCGACGACGTGTGGAATGCCCTTTTCATAAGCGCTGGCGGCGTGATCCATATTATAGATGACGCTATCGGGCGGTGTGATTTGGGTGCCTAGGAGCTCCGAGACCCAATTGACGTCGTCCCACTGCTCATGTTTTTCCATCGTTTCGAGATGCATAAAGAGCGAATACCAGTAGACGGGGGTGGGGGCTTTTCCGTCTTTGAGATCTTCGAGGCGTTCGTGCCGGACGAGTACGAAGCCTGGGTTGCCGAGGTCGACGATTCGCGCATTTCGGACGGCGACGATCGTGCCCTCCATCATATTGAGCACGGGGGTGCCTTTGGGCGACGTGAGGTGAATGCCCGAATGCCACGATTGATTGGCGCCGACGGGGTACCAGCCGCCGGGGGCGATTTCTGCGTTGGCATAATACCGATCGAGCAAGTCTTGGAGCACAGCGCCGCCCGCTTCGGCCAAGTTCCGGCGTTCATCGGGTTCGCCGATGAGCATGGGCAAGCTGTTTCGTTTGCCTTTGATCCCCGATAAGACGCGAAGCCAATCGAATGCCGGACCCGGATCCCATTTATTGGCAGAGCAGTGGAAATGCCCTAGGAATCCTTGGAAATCGATGGAATTGCGCAAAAGTCGATTGATGACTTCGCCCGATTCCGAGATCGGCGGGAAACAGTTTTGCGAGACGATGGGGAGCGGGATCCAAGGCTCTTCGCCGGGAATGTTAATGGGACTGATGAGGGCTTTGATGAGGGCGATGATCGTATCGTATTGGGGTTCGGTGTATCCGAGCATCGTCTTGACCGATCCATTGACTTTGCCCTGATAAATTTCGCGCATGCCTGCGGCCGGATCGCTATCGCGCAATTCGGGATAAACGGGGTTATTCATGTCGATGGCGATGCTGTGGTTGTTGTTATCGCCCGTCGCCCAAGCGACGTGATAGCAGTCCATGAATTGATACAAAGCACCATCGTAATTGACGACGAAATGCGTCGAGAGGCCGCGCGTGCACAAGACGTTAAACGTATCGATGGCGTTCGATGTGACGTCGTGGTGAATGGCGATTTGGTGGATGTGTTGCCCGAGAGCGTCGAGTTCGGCGCGTGTCGTGCCAAAGAGCTGTTCTGCGCCTCGATTAAACTGCCCGCCATAGCGCATGCTATAGTTTTGCATCGTCGGGCGCAAAATCGCCATTTGCATGAGTTTATCGGGCGAGAGCGTGTTTTCGGGGTGATAGAAGCTCGGCGCAGAATTGTCGTCGAAGCGTAGAACGGGGTAATTCGTTTGAATGGGAACTTTTCTTCCGCCAAAGAGGATATAATTTTCCATACTGCATTCCTCGTTTTCTGCGATTAATCGCGAGCTCTGTTTGCCTCGCAATAGAGGCACGTCGTCCAGTGAGCTTTCATGGGTCGACCGCAATCGGGGCAAATTCTGACGTTATCCTGCGGCTTAGGTTCTTCTTTTTTGGGCGCGACTTGTGGTCTCGAAGCGGCATCGGCTTCGCAATAGAGGCACGTCGTCCAATGGGCTTTCATGGGGCGTCCGCAATCGGGGCAAATTCTGCCTTGCGGTTCTTCTTTTTTGTCTTTTGCCGATCGCGTCGGCGCGACGCCTTTTTTGGGGGCGCCGCCTTCGAAGCCGATTCCAGCCTTGCAAAACATGCATTCTTTCCATTGTGGCATCATCGTTCGATTGCAAACGGGGCAAATGCGTCCCTCAAGCTTCACGCCTTTCTTTTCGGCGTCGGCTAGGGCTTTTTCGCGCTGTGCGGCTCGGGCTTTGTCGAGCTCTTGGGCGGCTTCGCGAGCACAGAACATGCATTCTGTCCAATCTTTCATCATCGTTCGGCGGCATTTGGGGCAAACTTCGCCGCGTTCAATTCCTTCTTGAATGCGTTGTTCCTCGATTGCTGCTTCCATTTCTTCGCGTTTTTTGCGCTGATGTCGAACGATCAAGAATACGATGAGGGCCACGACGAGTAAGCCTGCGACGATACCGCATCCGATCCAGAAGGCTTTCCAATTGAATTTGAGCGAATCGATTCTGACTTCGCGATAGGGATTCGACATGACCGACATGCCGCCTTCGCGCGTTGCTTCGATCTTATAAGTCGCCGTTTGCCCTTCGCGAAGCGTGGAATCTCGGAAGGTGATGAGGAGTTCGCCATAGATTTCGCCCCATGCATAGTCGATGCCTTTGGCAATTTGTTCGGGGAAGTCGGCATATCGATATGTTCCGCCCGTCTTTCGACTCAATCCTTCGAAGCTCGGTATGAGACCGCGAATAAACGGCTTATACATGACGACGAAGATGCGAATGCCATTCGCTCGCGCGGTGAGATAGGCATCGTAGATTTCTCGTTGGACGTCGTGCGAACGATACGTATACGTATCGAAGGCATCGGTCACGAGTATGATAGCTCGCCGTGCATCGGGGCGGAAATGCGCCGGATCGCTGAGCGTTTCGAGGGCTTTGTCGAGGCTACTGTATAGGAACGACGGTTGCGCCTGGGGCTTGACTTGCTTGAGCAAAGTGACGACGTCGGAGGAATTCCCCAATGGCGCTACGTTGATGGCGCGACCGTCGTCGAAAAATCCGGCGACGTTATCTTCTTTGGGGCGAGCTTGTTCGATGATATGCGACATGCTCTTTTTCATCTCGTCGAGTTCTCGTTCCGAAAATCGTTGAGATATGGGGACGATAATCGCCAAATCGATGGGGACTTGCGAATTCTTAATCGTCGAAATCTTCGGCTTCGTCGAAACGACGTCGTCGTCGTTATAGACGGTCAGTGCCGTAATCTTACTCGGATTGACGGGGAGATTCTTCTTATCGAGAAATGTCGCTCGAATGGTGATTTCGGGCGCAAGCGATGTATCGATATCGTCGATCTTGATGCGATACTCTTGCGGAATGAGATCGGGGCTTTGCGCCCAAGCCGTGGCGCAAGGCCAAGCGACGAGCGAGAGCAAAATGGCGAGTTGTAGAAAGACCCGGTTTGGGAAAGCGTTCATATCGTAGCCCCGTTCCTTCGTTCAGAGTCCAAATCTATAAGAATTCGCTAAAACTTCGACGGGTTCGCTACGCAATCTGCGGTGGCGCCAGTCGCGCGCCTGGGCGACGAGGACGAATGATTCGTTTTTCGTCGGAATATAGGGCATTTCGATGTCGAGATGGCGCGCGCCTTGTACGGTCGAAAGCCGATGTTCTCCGCGTTCATCGATGGCGATGATATCGATAGCCCATGCCCTCGGATCGTCGTCTGTCTCGATATCGAGTCCGAGTTTCATTCCCGGCAGGGCTCGCCAATCGGCGAACGATAGGCGTCCGCGCAACGATTGCCCACTCCATGCGCCTAACCCGAGGGCGAAAGCCGCACCACCCAGTGCGAATAAGATTTGTCGTCGTGTCCACTTCATCGTCGTTCTCTCCGTGTGATGGCGTTGACCCAAACGCCTCAAATTATAACCGATTTAGACGCCGACTGCGGAATTATTGTCGATTTTGATGGAAATCTTTTATCTGTCGCCCCCCAATGTGTGCGACGACGCATCGTCGATGGCGTTTGGGGCGAAGATTATTCTGATTTTGCGATAGATAATGCATCATTATTCGGTCGCAGGGCACATCGACGGAATGGCGGCGACATAGGAACGGAGCTCATCGCGCCAAAATTCGCGATCAAAAGTCCAAAAGACTTCGTCGTGGGCTTTTGTCGTCTCGGTCGTGGCAATGCTCTGGGATTCGACGCATTGACCGCCTGCGGCGACGATTTTGAGGCATGCCGCCTCGCGTTTCCTCTGCGATAGCTTGATTTCGATGGCTACTTGCGATGCCGATACGTCGAGCGCATGTATTTCGTCGATAGCCGACGTATAAATCGATTGTAAAACTTGGGAAATCGCCGTTTGGCGATACGCAATCGCGGCGTCGTATGTCTTTTCGAGATCGGGCCACGAGGTAAAATTCTGCGAGACGTATTGGCGCAAATTCTCGCGTTCGCGATTGAGCGTTTGAAGGGATTGATGAACGCGCTTAAAATTGAGATCGGATAAAACGCGAGCATAGATTCGGGCAGGAATGGGCGACGTTTGGGGCGATTTGGCATGCCGCAGTATTTGACCGTAATAGTCGCGCATCGACGTCTCGGCGACGATGTGCGACAGCGTATCGGCATCGGCGATATAAGTCGATCGCAATGCATCGATAGCCCGCTCTGCGTCGCCATATCGGCAAAGACCCAAATACGCATTCGCCTCTATCAAGAGCATATCGGGGTTCCATGTTTGCGCAAATATCGGGGCTCGAAGCGCATGCGTGAGCGAAAGCGCATGCGAATAACGTCGGGCAAATACTTCGGTCCAAGCTTGTTCGATGAGTGCATTGCGCAAGCGATGGCTATTGACATCGACGTTTCGATAAAATTCCACTGCCGAATCATAGGCGTGATTTTCGGCGGCAATGCGCGCCAATGCTAGCCAAGCCGTATTCTTGAGCTGATAAGCCGTGTCGCCTTTGAGATTATCGAGCGTCGATAGCGCATTGCCTAGGCGTTCGACTGCCGTTTTGAAACGGAATCCCGGTGCGCGAACGTCTAACGTCGCCATCAACAACTGCGCTCGCGCGTATGCAAGTGAATGGGGCGCAATCTGTTCGAGGGTGCGATAAGCCATGTCGACGTTCGGATTCGGACCATAAACGAGACTATAGGCGACGAAATAGCGATATTCATCGCGTATCGCTTCGTCTTCGGGGAGCTCATCTTCGTGTGCGGCAATGCGTAGCGGTGCCGTGCTCGAATAATCCGATCGATGCGCATAATCGACGAAAGTCCGAAACGTCGCCGCATAATCGGCGATAGTCGCATCGGATTGTAGCGCGGCATCGAGATATGCCGCCCCCATTCCATAAGCTCCAAGCGCCCCAAGTGCCTCTCCAATGCATTGGCGCAACGCCGCGCCAAGCGCCGTATTGGCTCCGGGGGCTATATCGCTCAACATCGACATACACGAATCGAGTGCTCGAATCGGCTCACCTTCTCCTATTTCTCGACGATATTGAGCAACCGTGGGCAATTCCGACATGGCATCTTCGAGTGCCCCCGTCTCTTCGCGAAGTGCTACATATCGCCGAGCCATTTCCGATTCAATCCGATAGGTATTGTCGAGCTCTTCGAAAAACTTATCGAGAACGATGACGGCATTCGACGTCTCTATCGGCGATAATACCGTGCCCTGCACGATATGAGGTGCTTCGACGCTCGTATCTTCGGCGGGAATCAGCGAGCTTTGTCCTATCGCCGTCTGTGAATCTTCTTCAGAACTCGTCCCCGTTCTCGCTTGCGAATTTTGTTCGGTTACTGTCTCGATTTGTGTATTTTGTTCGACACTCGTCCCCGTTCTCGCTTGCGAATTTTGTTCGGGTTCTGTATCGAGCTGTGTATTTTGTTCAGATGCTGTCTTGGTTTGTGCATCTTGTTCGATTTTAGCTTCGTTCGATGAATCTTTTTCGTCGGCGATTGTATCGCTCGCATTAGCCGTATCGCTCGCTGCCGATGCGATGTCTTTGTCTTGGCCGTCGCTTTGCGACGATTTGTCTTTATCGAGGGCTTTGATGCGCATCGATATTTCGGCCATGACTTTTGGCGATACGCCTTGTTCTTTGAGTTTATCGTAATCGCTTTTTTCGAGTTTATCGAGGTCTTGGGCGTTTTGGATGACCGACACGAGAACGGATTCGGGTACGCCTTGCGCATGCATGATGATGATATCTTGCACGGTTAAGGCTTGGGCTTCGTTCATATCGCCGATCGAAGCACTCAAAACAGCCGCAGTCATGCTCATACAGACGAGGAGAGATCGCCAATTCGATTTCATTTCGACACCTCGATTTCGGGCAAAAAGAAGCTCACGCCGATCGATAGCGACGCGGGAACGACCCATTGTTGGGGCGTCTTATAAAAGCGCAATGCCGCTTCGATTCGCAATGCCAACCACGACAAGAGGAAAAAGTGTGCATCTGTCGCAAATACGCCTTCGGCATAAGCCGACAAATCGCGCTTTGTGAGCGATTTGTTGGGCGTCTTCGAAAATACGGCACCGACGCCCGCCGAAATACCCCAATCGAAATGCCCGAGATTTTGCGTGCCCGCCGTCCATTTTCCATAAAACGGATGAAACGTCGCAACGGCATAAATATCGCCGCGTTGTTCATCCGATAACATTTGGGCGGCAACGCTCGATTGATTGGCATCCATGAAATCCGACAGCGCCGAATCGGCATGGATCATGAGAATTGATCCGCGAAGGCGAACACCCCACATTTCCGTAAATCGATATCCAGCATCGAATTCTATCGGGAAATACGTGTAATAATCGTCTGTCAAGACGACGCCGATGTTCAAACCCAATTCGAAGCGGTGAGCCGTCGTAAACTGTCGCTCGCCCATTTGTGCGGGCACGCTTTGCGTCGTCCATTGCGCGGCGAGGTCGTCGTCGATTTCATCGGCAAAAGTGTCGACCGGAGCCAAGCATAGGCATGCCGCTACCATCGCACATATCTGTAGCCTTAATGCCCAACGTTCGATGAACGACGCCAATAGCCCACTTTTCCCAATTCTATCGATGGCCGTTTTATCGATCTTTCCGATATCGATGCCTTTTTCGCCCCCGATATCGCTGGGCGCATTTTGCCGCCATTGCCCTAGGCTTTCCGAATTTATCGCTTTCATAAAGCCTCCTAGAGCAAGAACGAAACGCTAAGGGCAAATTCTGCCGCAGTCCCGAGTCCCTTGTCGTTTTGGCGTCCAAAGAGATATTCTCTAAAGTCGAGGCGCAAGCCGACGAAGTCTAAAAATACGAAGCGCATGCCGATGCCAAGGCTGCCTTCAAACGTCGCATGATAGCCTATATCGCCGCCTTGGCGCTTTGCTGGCGTCTCGACGACTTGAACGCCAAGACCCGCGGCGACGTTGAGATCGAAATGGGCTATCCCTCGATTGGCTGCCGCAAATTTTCCCATAAAGACCGAAAACACGGGCGTTAGCGCAACGCGCGCCACCGAATACTCTTTGATCTTTACACCGCGCAATTGCGTATCGGAGCTCTGGCTCCCCGTCAATCGGTCATAAGATGGCGTGAGGAATCGCATACAGTGTTGACCCGCCGCTCGAGTCTGATTCTCGCCCGTGTCGTTCGAAAAACAACCCATATACGACGCCGAAAGCTCAAGCGATACCCACTCCTTAAAATGATATCCACCGCGCAATGTCACCGGCATATAGACGACGAATATATCGCTCGCGATTGTCCCCAATCCGACCGATATTTCCCCGCGCCCAGCCTTCGAAAATGGGCGCTTTTCGATGACGACGACGTTCTTTTCGCGAGCACTTTCATTCGGCATAAGCGTATCGATGCCAACGTCTTCGATAACCGTTCGCTCCGCGGGCTGAACTTGAGCATCGTCGGCCCATGCTTGCGATCCCGACATCGCAAACCACATCGTCATGAAAAAGGCGATTAACCTCATGGTGTTTTTGTGCATCGTCGCCACTCCGCCTAAGGGATAAAGACAAATCGGTTATCGGTCGTTTCTGTCGTCAAATCGGATTGACCAACTTGGCGTTGGGCTTCGTATGCCACGGCACTCGTACCCAATGTGACGACGAGATTCGTCGCCAAACGCGAAAGCGTTCCCGATGGGGGCTTATGCGAAAATTTCACGTCGATATCCCAATGCGATTGCGTATTGAGTGCAATCGATTTCATCACCGCCGATATCTGCGATGGACTTTCAAATATAAAGTAATTCCCACATCCCAGAGCCACCGATTGCGCATATCCAAGCGACTCGTCCACGTCGCCTTTCGGGCGAACATCGATCCAATACAAATCGACGCCAGAAATGCCCGCCGCCGTCATCTGCGTCATCCAAGCAGATTTTGCCGCGTCGTCGTCGGCTGTCCCATCGCTCAAGGCTATCATCGATTTCCGATACGTCGACGTCGCCTTTTGCGTGACTTTTTCGAGCGTCGTCGTCGACGCCGTCCAAAGCGGCGATCCACCGCTAGGCGACGGATAAAAATGCATGACTTTGGCGTTCCAAAGTGCCTCGGTGCGAAGCCACTCCGGCGTCATGTCGTATACGCCTGTTGCCGCCGTCCCATTGGCAAACACTGCCGCATACTCGACCCGATCCGACTTATTCCCATTGAAGGCTATCCCATCCATAAACGCATTTAGACCAACTTTCCGGTATTGATACGGATCAGTCGCCAGCGTCTGCGTCGGTACTCCCGTCTCTTGGCTGCCGTCTAACGTCGCAGAATTGTCGAGCATAAAGGCAAACGACCGACCATTCGCATTTTGCGTCGAGACGTTCTCATTTCCCGGCAATAAATTCTCTGCATAATGCGTAAATCTCGGCGCCGAAACCGTTTCGATTTGCGTCGCAATGGCGCAAACTCGAGTCGGCGCATAATAATAGCTCGAGAGACCCATCTCACTCGGCGTCACGCACACCGCATCTGCAATCCGTGCCCCATTGACCACGCAATCGTCGGCCGTTTCGCACGTCTTATCGCTCCCATCGGCATTGGCGATGAAAAACCACCCATCGCTAAAGGCGAAGTTCGCTGCACCGAAATTCCCACCCGGAACGAGCGGATCGCCCAACGACCCATATCGTTTATTGGGCACCAACGGCGCATCGAACGATGTCATCACCGTCAATCGCAACGAGGCATCGGCGTCTTCTGATCGATTCGTGCAACGCTTGGCGACAAATCCCACCGGGGCGATCTCGATGATCTGCTCTTCGCGAAATGTCAGTTCACTTACCGTATCACAACCCGCCATACTGCTCACGACGATTGCGGCGATTATTCCCTTGCTGATCCGATTCATCTGCCTCTTTGTCTTCCTCGATGGGCGCACGCCTCGATGTGCGCTATTTGGGGGTCGTATGCCGCATCAATATTTATCGATATCGACCAGTAACGCTTATCGTAAGACGTTTGCGCCGAAAAGGCGAATAAATTTTATCGACTCCTGCCGCCGCAACTCTAAGAGAGTAGACGCCTGTCTCGGCTCAATTTCTACGACGCTAAAAAATATTTCAAATTGTCTACACTGCGTTATAAAAGGCACGCGGCGAAAATGTCGCGAGCATTGGGAACTCAATGCGACGTTTCGTGCGTTATAGGAACGCTGGGCGGTAGCGACGATGGAGGAGATCATGACCTGCAAGCAATTTCACGGAAAAAAACGGTTATTTTGGATGGCTATGGCACTCGGCATCGCCATGCTCGCCAACGCATGCCAAAAAACGCCCGATAAGAACGTCGAAAAAGTCGAACGTAAAATGATACCCGGTGCCGAAGTCATCATGAAAGCCGACGGCCACACGATGACACTCGACGACTACCACCAATGCATCGATCTCCACAAACTCCAAGGACGACAATTCTCAAAACGTGCCCTCGCCAATCCGCGTTTCCAACGCGACGAAGCCCAACGATGCTTCGCGCTCGTCTATTTGCGCGATTACGTCAAAGAACACAATGTCGTCCCACACGAGGGCTTGCGCGACATGGTCTTGCACGAGACCTATAAAACGCTCGGCGTCGAAACGACGGCCGACGTCGCCAAAAAAATCGACGTCTCCGAAGAAAAACTCGAATCGATCATCCAAGATGCCATGCTACCGCGCATGGTCGAGCGACATTTGCTCGAAACGATGCCCGAAAACGAATTGCTCGATCTCTTCAAAGTCGATGCTCGACGCTACTCCTTCAAGCTCATCGATTTCCCAAATACCCCTACGAGCTCCGAAGTCCAAGAACACCTCGCCAAACACGAAAAAGAAATCATCGCCTATCTGCGCTCAAATCCGCGAATGATGTCACAACCACCACAAGCACACTTCATTCGAATCGCCTTCCCAAAAGACGGCGGCGAAGAAGATATCGCTTCGTTTAAAAATGCCGAAGCCCTGCGAAAACTCGCCATTCAAGAGGGTAGCAGTGCCGCCATCGAATCATGCCAAAAACAAGCCTCCGCGTGCAAAGTCGTCAACGATGCCGATAATACACACGTCGAACCGCGTAACGACGACAACGCATGGGCCTTCCGATCGCCCGTCGGCAGCGTCTCCGAAGTCCTAACCCGCCCCGTCTCTAACGAAGTCTGGATCTTGACCGAAATCGATCCCCCTCAACCCTACGACCTCACCGTCCCAAGCGTCCGACACCTCCTGACCGAAAAAGTCATGATCGAAACGACACCAGCCCCCCATATCCTCGATACGATTAAACCGCTCATCGAAGCACCTGTCCCCGATCTCAAGGCCATCGCCGAGCAAAACGGCGGCCGATACCGTTCCTTCGACGACGTCACATACGCCTATATCGTGAGCGAAAAACTCGTCGAAAGCCCAGAAGTCTTGCGCGTCATGGCCGAAATGTCCGATCGCGAAGCGCGACTCTTCTCCAATCCCATCGTCGATAACGGACGCATCTACGTCTTCTACGTCTCCAATCTCACGCCCGCCTCGACCGACGATTTCGCCAATGTCAAAGCGCGATGGATCGACCTCGTCGCCAACGATCCCGCCGCTCACAATGCGAATAAGTGGATCGCCGATCAAACCCCTAGCCTCACGACCATGAATATCAAACCCATCGAATTCGAATACGGCATCTTGCAGCCAAACGGTTCAATTCGATAACCTCCTCGATGCATCATATATATGATGATGCATTTGCCTTGCGATGTGTAAGTTCGAATGTGTTTGAATGGATATGATTTGAATATGATTTCAATATTTATTCTAGCAGTTTCAATATATTCGACTTCACATCTGTCCAATATTGCCATTATTTCAAATCTCTCATAGCCCCAACGATTCGGCTTTCAAACATTTGAGCATGATGAAAACTTTCAAATATATCTCCATTCTAGTCGCCCTCCTATGTGGAACTGGCCACGCCCTGGCGCAAACACCCGATACGGGCACGACGACGGGCGACGCCTGCGGCTTCGTGCTCGAACAAGGCCGAGTTATCGGCGGCAACGGCGCCGATTCCGGCGCGCGCCTCATGGATCCCGTCATCATCGATTTCAATTGGGACATGGACACCGAGAGCGCCGAAAAAGCCTTCAGCATCTCGCCCGCCACGGCCGGAACATTCTCTTGGGAAGACATCAACCACCGTCTGGTATTCACCCCATCAGAACCTTACAACACCAATACGCAATACACCGTCACCATATCAACCGAAGCCAAGCACCCGGACAATATGAATATGGAAAATCCCTTCACGTTCTCGTTTATGACTACCAACTTCAATTATATGAAGATACTCGGGCAGTTCCCCAAACAGGACGAAAAGGTACACTATTCAAATGCCGCCATCGAATTTCGCTTTGACCTGATACCCAATGTGGCACCCATCCTCAAGCAAATCACATGCACCGACAGCAAGGGTAACAACGTCAGCTTCAACAAGCGCAAAATGACAAACTCGAAGGCCGGCGCCACATACGGATTCTTCCGAATACCATTCCTCAAGGATCTCACCGTTGGCGAAACATACAACCTGACACTTGCACGCGAATTTGCAGACAAGAACGGCATTACCCTCCAAGAACCCGTCAATGTAACATTTACAGCCGTAGATGCCGCCGAAAACACTGCAGGACAAGGCATTATAGACAATATGGAGACACCCGCCGATTACAGCATGGCCGAAGTGGGCAGCCTTAATGTCGAGAGCCAGAGCGTAACCGCAGCCGCCCATCCGCTCATAGGCAAAGCCGTAGACTTCACCTACAAGTTTAAGGATACCGAAGGAGGCGAAATCCTGTGGGAACGAGCCGAAAGCGCACCCCAAGTCCTCAAGGCCGGCGAAAAAGTAGGCGTACATATCTGTGGCGACCTCACCGCAAACAAAGTTTACCTCGAGTTGACATCCGATGTATCGACCACCTACACATATGTCTGTGATATGGACTTCCTGGGCTGGCGTTACTTCGAAATCCCGGTAACGGTAGAAGCTGACGCTCAGTTCACCGGCATCAAGCTTGTACAAAATCCCTCACAAATGAGCGCCGCAGGCACCTTCGCCGTAGACGACATCAAATACATTGGCAGCGGCGCAGTCGAAGACATAGAATGCACCTCGCTGATCGTACACCCCAATCCGGCAAGC
>OQWM01001616.1_pt1 | contig 15435 bp, 9 predicted proteins | sample 1691531 | NCBI WGS metagenome assembly OQWM01 (sample SAMN03418257, study PRJEB22391) | human gut metagenome | biome: human-gut; feature: organic feature; material: feces | host: Homo sapiens | place: Tanzania | collected 2013-01
TATGCCGACCTGCTTGTCAAAACAAAGAAAAATAAAACCCAGCACAGCATAAAAGCGGTTGAAAGGGCAAAAAATGTTATAGGCGTTTACTCGCCGATTGACAAGAATTTAATCAAAGGCAAGCGAATACTGATTATTGACGACATTATTACAACAGGCAGTACGCTTGGTGAATGTGCAAGAATACTTAACAAGTGCAAATGCGGCGAGATTTGTTGCTGTACGCTTTGCACATCTCTGCTGATATAGCATTGGAGTGATTAAAATGGATATAGCTGTTGATCTCGGTTCTGACAGAACAAGAGTTTTTATTGAAAATAAAGGAATAGTGCTTGATGAGGCAAGCGTTGTTGCGTTTGATGTTGACACCTACGACATTGTCGGCGTCGGCAACGAGGCTTATAAGATGATTGGCAAAACGCCTGCAGGCATACGAGCAATGCACCCGATTGATGACGGTGTTATTTCACGCTCCGAACTTGTTGAGGATATGGTTTCAATTCTTATAAAAGAGGTCAGTCCGTCAAAGGTGACTATGCCGAGGGTTGTTGCATCAATCCCGAGTGAGGTTACCGAGGTTGAAAAAAGAGCTGTTGTAAACGCAGTAAGCTCAATCGGTGTTCGCAAGGTGTATCTTATTGAAGCACCGAAAGCGGCGGCAATGGGCTGTTCGCTCGACATAACAAGTCCTCACGGCATTCTGATTGCAGATGTCGGCAGCGGTACGGCAGATATTGCCGTGCTTTCTCTCGGCGGAATTTCGGTTTCAAAGTGCATAAAGTCGGCAGGCTGTGCAATGGACGAAGAAATCGTTAAATACATCAGAAAAGAGCATAACCTGATTATCGGCACAAACATGGCAGAGGCCTGCAAAAAGGCTGTTGGCTGTGTAAAAATTCCGAAAGAACCTAAGCTTTTCAGAGTTAAAGGCAGAGATGCCGTAAGCGGTCTGCCCAAATTTATTGATGTTGGCTATGCCGAAATCAAGCCTGTAATCGAGGATATTGCGCTTAACATTATCAGAGCAATTAAAGATGTGCTTGAACAGACTCCGCCCGAGCTTGTCGGTGACATCTACACTGACGGTATAATTTTGACAGGCGGTCTTGCCAAGCTGACGGGATTTGCAAGATTTCTCAGCGAATCCACAAAGCTGAAAGTAAGAGTTCACAAAGCCGCCGCTGACTGCGTTATCAACGGTTGCGGCAAGGCAATCGAATATATTGACCATCCCGAAAAAATACAGCCGGGTGCAGTCAATCCGCTTATAGAGGCATTTTAATTATAATTTTAAACATTTTATCCGCAGATTTTACCGTCTGCGGATTTTTTGTAACATGGTATTGTAAAATCCGAAAATATGATTTAACAGTTGTCTTTATTCCGTTTCAGTACCGTACTTTTTTCTTCTTTTTCACATAAAAATCTCCCCTTAAAGCATTCCCTGAAAACCATGTTTTTCAAGATTCTGCTTTAAGGGGATTATATCAGTCAACAATTGTTCTCCGCTTTTGTTTTATAGTTCATTATTCTTTCAAGAAATAACTGTACTTTTTCTTTGGCTATCTCTCCGCTGTTTTCAATTTCGGTATCGCCAATGTAAAACTTGTGTTCAGCGGATTTCTTCAAAATATCAAGCAATTTTTTCTGTTCATCCGCTTTGTTAATAAAAACGGACACGGCACAATCACAGGCTATGGAAAATTCTGCCGGTGTTTTTGAAGCAAGTGCGTCGTAAAACCTTTCTTTTACGCTTTCAAATTTATTTTCCGTGTCAGTCGGCAAAAGCTTTGTAATCATCTTCCAAGTATTCCACGCAAGAAAGCCGTTGCAGTTGTCAAGACCTTTGGCAACAAATTCAAAGAACGGATAGACAAGCTTCGGATTTACTTCGCAAATATACTCAAGAACCTGTTCCGCCCAGTGAGCATTTGCGTAATCATCGTCAAGAAAAATCTCAATAAGCAAAGGAACCGTCAGAATTTCTTTGCTTGCAAGCTGTGCATAATATTCTTTTTCAAGCCTTTGTTCAAATTCCTGAAAAATCTGCTCTGTTTTCATAAATTCCCGTCCATAAATTCACTTAAATTTCGGTTTAATACTCCTAATATAATACTGTATATTACATTCTTTTTCAAGTAAAATCATATTAAAAGTAACATTCCCCCCGAATTTTATCGGAGGGAATGCTTTACTGTTAGCAGAATATTAAGAAAAGGTTGTTCTGTAGTTCTGTTATTCTGAATAGCTTACCCAGACACCGCCGGACTTTGAACCCGGATTTGCACGGAAACAGTTCTTACCGTCAGCAACTGTCAAGTCGCTTGTCTGTGTTTTCCATGTTGATTCTGTGTCCTTAAAGAGGAAACAGTTTGCACCGGGGCTGAGCGGTGTGTCAAAATCGTAGTACCAGATATCTGTACCTGCAATCTTATTCATGTGAGCTGCTGCGTTGCCGAGTCCGCTCTCTGCCCAACCGTAGATATAAACATCAGTATAGTGTGCCTTTGAGTTATCAAAGTAAACTCTTGAAAGTGTGAATGCAGGCTTCTGCTCCGGAACATACGGAGCTGTTGAAACAGCTTCGTCATTGCTGAGTGCGATGCAGTTGTTTGTCTTTGAAACTGTTGCATCCCAGCAATTGTAAACATTACCGTCATCACCGCCTACAGGCTTTTCGTCAACCTCTGAAAGAGAACGATAAACGCTGACATTTGAAACTGTTGCAGGAACTTCAACTGTGTAAACATTCGGGTAAGCGTCTGTATCCTGCTCAAACTGATAGCTTGCACCTGTGTCAAGGTCATAAGCAAAGAGTGAAACACCGTCAGATGTCATCCAGCCAAGCTTAGTCTTGAAGTAAAGAGTGTATGTGTCAGCAGGCTTTGTTGTAGGCTGTGCAGTCGGCTTTACGGTTGTAGGCTCAGCGGTAGTCGGCTCAGGTGTTGTAGGCTGTTCTGCCTGATAAACATCACCCGTGCGGCCCCAGTCTTTGAGCTGAACAACGTACTTCTGAATCAATGTTGCGTCAACAACAGAGATTGTATTATCCCCATTAACATCAGCAAGAATCTGCTTGTCAGCCGAAAGTGTTTCAAGCTGAACGACATGTTTCTGAACGAGTGTAGCGTCAACGACTGTAATGTCACCGTCACCGTTTACATCACCGTAAACAGCATTGCCCGAAGGATCTGTTGCGGGCTGTGCGGTTGTAGGCTGAGTTGGCGAAACAGGCTTTGTTGTAGGTTCTGCTGCAGAACCCTTTGTAACATCAGTAGCCTCAATCTCAACCTTTGTAGGTGTAAGAGTTGTATCCTCCCATGTACCTGCCTTTGTAAGCGAGAATGCCTTTGATGAACCGTTGAGGCTGATAGGTGTATCTGTTCTGCCCGGATACTGCTCGCCGCCTTTTTCAGAGATGATTACTCTTGTGTTGGCTGAAGTTGAAAGGTCAAAATCCGACGGAGCCTGATTTTCATCATCTTCATCAGCTGAAATACTTGATGACTTCGGAACTTCGTAGTAATAGTAACCTGTTGCAGGATCAAGAGTCATTGCTTCGCCGGGCCAGTTTGCATTCTTGTAAACAGTACCCTTGTTTGTGGTTTCATCATAGATGTAAACCTGGTAAGGTGCTGACCAACCCTTCTGGGTAGCAGGGTTGAAGAATACATACACTCCCGATTCCTGAGCGGTACTCTTTGTGTACTTATAAACCATTGAAGAGGTCTTTACACCGTCGGTTGCCGTAACTGTGAGGGTGATTGTTTCACCCGGCTTATAATCTGAACCGATACGGATTGATGTTGTACCCGTAAACTTAACAGGAGTTGAATCATCAAGACAGTAAGTACCCGATGTTGCGTTTTCAAGACCGAGTGTAAGGGTCATTGTGTCGCCCCTGAACGAACCGCTTTCAACAGAGTTTATTGCCTTCGGGGTTGTTGTACCGTTGTAAACAACAGCAACACCCGTCTTGCCGATTGAACCTGTGAGAATGCCGTTTGCAACAGTAAACTCAGCACCTGAAACCGTATCCGTATATTTGCCGTCTGCAAGACCTGTGCCCGAAATGCTTACGCTTGCGTTTGTACCTTTACAATTTGAAAGAACGATACCGCTTGTTCCTCTTGCAACATAAGCAATGTTGCCTGAAGAACCGAGCTTTTCTGACTGACCTACAAAGAGGTTGTGGAACTTGTTGATTTCAGAAACAACTGTGCTCTTGTAAGTTGTATCTGTTGAAACACCGCCCATGAGAGCTGTGCCCGGACGAGCAAAGAAGAGAGCTGTTGAATCCTTTCTTGATGCAACGATTGCCCATGCCTTAACAACATCTTCATCAGAAACACTTGATGTGTTTGAGTAGCCTGATGAACCTGAGTTGCCCTCGTATGTATCGTGGCTTTCTGCCCAAAGAACTGCGTTAGAAGCAGCTACGCCTGACTTGTATGTTGCATTGGTAGCTGTGCTTGCCTTGCCCTTTGAAACATTGTAAAGTACAGCGTCACCTGTCCTGTTATCAGTAACATTGATGTACTTTGTGTATGAACTGTAGCTTCTGTCTGCACCGCAGTTGTTAAGAATTTCGCCGTAGATGTAGAGGTCATCGCCTGTTTTCTGTGTGTAGTAAGAAGAAGCCGAGGTTGTAATATTCTTCCAGTAATCAGACGCATACTCGCCGTCATCCTCAGTTTCAATATGCTTTGCTGCATCAAAACGGAAGCCGTCAACGCCGCAGTCGATGCATTCCTTGAGGAGATTGATAATGTAGGTCTGAACGGCAGTATCGTTTGTTACAAGGTCGGGACAATTTGAAACATGACCCTGAACAACTGCCTGAACCGAACTGTCGCTTGCATTGCCTTTGTATGTACGGGTGTAGGTTCTTCTTTTCTTATAAAAATCAGGCTCATATTTTTTAACCTGATTGCTCACAGTATCCGGCCTAGTTTCATCGGCATTTGCAATATGGTTTGAAACGATATCGCAGATGATTTTGATGCCGTATTTGTCAGCCTCATCACAAAGTGATTTAAGATCGTCCTTTGTGCCGAGCCATGACTCCTCTGCAATATGGAAGCTGATCGGCTGATAAAGCTTCCACCACTGACCTGTTACATCGCCTGAGGTTGAGTAGTCCTTTGGCTGCTGAACGGGAGAAGTCTGAACTGTTGTGTATCCTGCCGCTGCAATTGCGGGAAGGTTTTCTTTGATTGTATTGTAAGACCAGTTGAATGCGTGGAGCATAACACCGTCGCCGACCTTATCACGAAGGGTACTGTCGGCAGATGCAGTCTGTGCGGAATCAACCTCGGCAGCATTTACGGAGGTAATTGCCGCAAAAGAAGATGTCAGAAGCGCAGACGCAACAACAAGACTTGCAATCTTTTTTGCTTTCTTCATAGGGAAAACATCCTTTCATAAAATTCTCATTTTCATTATAACAAATTTCACCAAAAAAGTATATACTTTATGTTACAAATTCGAGGGCTGTTTTTTGTGCAGATTACACGGTTGTAAAATTTTTTAAACAATAATTTTGCACCAAAAAGCATTATATTTAACTTTTTCTGACTCTGTATGAGCTTTACTTCTTTAAAAGAATATTAGCGATGCGAATTTGATTTTCTTTTTACACGATATTGATTGACATTTTTATGCATTTAGAATATAATCAAAGAGCAGTTGTCCCCTGATACTTATGTGACGGGTGACATTTCGGAAAATTTAAATTGTATTGCGTGCAATCGCTTTTAAGCGGTTAATAAGGATTTTGTGTAAAGAAAAAGGACGGGGCGACACAGCCGTCTTATTTTTCTGTTCAAAAATTCTGAGCATCATGGTTATGTCTTTGCAGAAACGGCAGAGCGGACTGTGTTCGCCTGCATTTTTCAGGCTGACACAATCCGCTTTATTTTTTACGGATTTTACTGTTATCACAACGGAACAGGGGTGCATAAATGGAACAGACATCAAAGAAAACAATAGTTTCACTCAAGGATATTTTCATCAAATTTGACGGTGAGGTAATTCTTAACCACATCAACCTTGATATAAATGAAAAGGAATTTGTAACTATTCTCGGTCCGTCAGGCTGCGGTAAAACCACAACCCTGCGCATCATCGGCGGTTTTGTTGAACCCGACAGCGGCGATGTCATTTTCGGCGGCAAAAGAATTAACGGAACTCCTCCGAATAAAAGAAATGTAAACACGGTATTCCAGAAATATTCTTTGTTTCCCCACCTCAATGTTTTTGATAATGTGGCTTTCGGACTCAAGCTTAAAAAGATGCCGAAAGATGAAATAAAAAAGCGTGTAACCGATATGCTTGCAACCGTTGACCTCAAGGGTTATGAAAAGCGTTCCGTTACAAAGCTTTCGGGCGGTCAGCAGCAGCGTGTTGCAATTGCAAGAGCGCTTGTGTGCGATCCCGAAATCATTCTGCTTGACGAGCCTCTCGGTGCTCTTGACCTTAAACTGCGTAAGAGTATGCAGCTTGAGCTTAAGGAGATTCAGCAGAAAACTCAGAAAACATTTATATATGTTACTCACGATCAGGAAGAGGCTCTGACCATGAGCGACCGTGTTGTTGTTATGAACAACGGTGTAATCGAGCAGATTGGTTCTCCCGAGGATATATACAACGAGCCTGTGAACGCATTTGTTGCAGACTTTATCGGTGAGGCAAATATTCTCAACGGAATTATGCTTGATGACTGCAGAATTCAAATTCTCGGCAAAGAGCTTGAATGTGTTGACAAGGGATTCGGCAGAAATACTCCTGTTGATGTTGTCATCCGTCCCGAGGATATTGAAGTTACCTCTCCCGAGGACGGTCAGCTTGTCGGAACTGTTGAGAACACAACCTTCAAGGGTGTTCACTATGAGATGAGCGTAAGATGCGGAAAGTGTGAAATTCTTATCCACTCCACCGAATCGGCTGAAATCGGAAGCAAAATCGGTATGAGGGTTATCCCGTTCAACATTCAGATTATGAACAAGCTTCTTCCGTTTTACGATAATGTTATTGAGACAACCGTTACATACGCAAATCAGAACGACAATTCATTTGAATTTGAGCTTGAGGGCGAAACCGTTACCGTTCCCGATAAATACTATGAAGAAGGTACAAAGCTAAAAATCACTCTGCCGCCCGACGCTCTTTCGCTTGCAGGCGACGGCGTGGGCGATTTAAAGGATTTGTACATTGAATCCGTAGTTTACAAGGGTGAACACAACGAAATCATTCTTGAATCGGACGAAAGAAAGTGGCTTATGCTCAGCGATACGGACGAGCAGGTCGCAACCTATGTTCCGCTTTCATTCAACTTTTCAAAGGCTCGGTTTGAGGTAATCTCAGAGTTTTCGGAAAAGGAGGGCTGATAAATGAAATCACGCAAGCCCTCTATTCCCTACATAATCTGGATGGTTGTTTTCACAATGATTCCGATTATTATGATCGGCTTTACCGCCTTTACCGACAAAAACGGTAATTTTTCGTTTCAGGCATTTACAAATGCGTTTTACTACACAAACATTTTTGTAAAATCACTTTGGATTGCGCTTATTTCAACGGCAATCTGTCTTGTACTTGCATATCCGCTTGCATACCTTCTCACGAGAATGAAAGAATCAACCCAGAACACGCTCATTATGTTGCTTATGATTCCTATGTGGATGAACTTTCTGCTAAGAATCTACGCATGGGTAACGCTTTTGCAGGACAACGGTCCGATTGATATGATGCTCTCGCTTTTGGGTATTCATTCAACCTACATCGGCAACACGGGTGCGGTAATTCTCGGAATGGTGTATGAATATCTTCCGTTTATGGTTCTGCCGATTTACACCGTTATGAGCAAAATCGACAACGGTCTTATTGAGGCGGCGCAGGATCTCGGTTCAAACAACTTTACCGTATTCAGAAAGGTTGTCGCACCGCTCAGCGTTCCCGGAATTATTTCGGGTGTGACAATGGTATTTGTTCCGAGTGCAAGCACATTCCTGGTTGCACAGTATCTCGGCGGTCCGGACGACATTATGATTGGTGATGTCATTGAAAAAATATTCTGGACAGACCAAAACACGGGTTCGGCAATTTCATTGATATTAATGATTTTTATTTTCGTGTTCCTGATAATCATGAACTTGTTTGGTGATGAGGAGGCGATTGCATAATGAAAAAGAAAACAGGTATTCTTTCAAAAATTTACATTGCAATCCTGCTTATTTTCCTTTATTCGCCAATTGCCGTACTTATCTTCTATTCCTTCAACAACGGCAAAACTACCGTCTGGAAAGGATTTACATTCAAATGGTATGTACAGCTTTTTCGTGACGACAATATTATGAACGCATTGTGGAACACTGTTATTATTGCAGTCCTTGCATCAGTTTTTGCAACAATCCTCGGAACTGCCGCCGCAATCGGCATCAGCAATTTCAAGGGCAAAAAAAGAATGCTTATTCAGAATGCGTCAAACATTCCGATCATCAGCCCTGACATAGTGATGGGTGTTTCTCTCATGCTTTTGTTTACGACTCTCGGGGTTATCTTTAACTTTGAAATGGGATTTTTCACGGTTTTAATTTCGCACATATGCTTTTGCGTTCCGTTTGTTGTGCTTAATGTTATGCCGAGAATCAAACGAATGGATCAGAGCATTTACGATGCCGCCCTTGACCTTGGCTGTAACCAATGGCAGGCATTTTACAAGGTAATTATTCACGAGCTTATGCCGGGTATTTTCTCGGGTCTGCTCATGAGTTTTACATATTCTCTTGACGATTTCATCATAACATATTTCACAAGAGGTGCAAAATTCCAGAACCTCTCTATTGAAATTTACTCGATGACTCACAGGAGAATTTCACCGAAAATCAACGCTCTTTCCGCACTGCTTTTCCTTGCTGTACTCATTGTTATGGTTATTATTAATCTGCGTGACAGACACGAAGAAAAGGTGCAGAAAAAGAGAACTTGATTTTAAAAATTTTATTAAAGGGAGATTGAGAAATGAAAAGAATCATCAGCATTGTCCTTGCATCTGCAATGACGGCAACATGTGCGGCTTGCCTTTCAGGCTGCGGCGGAGGTGCTTCGGCTGACTCAGCTGACGCAGGAGAAGTTAATGTTTACAACTGGGGCGAGTACATTTCAAACGGCGAAGATGACTCACTCGACATTATCGAGGAGTTTGAAAAACGCACCAATATCAAGGTAAACTACACAACCTATGAAACCAACGAAGAGCTTTACAATATGCTGAAAAACAGTAATGTAAGCTATGATGTTGTCATTCCGTCCGAATATATGATCAGCAGATTGATTGACGAGGATATGCTGTTGGAGCTTAACTTTGACAATATTCCTAACTACGACAATCTTATGGAGCGTTTCAAAAAGCTTGCCTGCGATCCCGAAGGTAAATATACCGTATGCTACAGCTGGGGCGTAACAGGTATGGTTTATGACAAAACAAAGGTTAAAACAAAGCCCGATTCATGGGACGCACTTTGGAACAAAGACCTTTCAGGTCAGATTCTTATGTTTAACAACAGCCGTGACGCAATGGCAATTGCAATGCAGCTTGAGGGCATTAATCCTGCTAACTGCACCAAGGCAGATGTTGACAAAGCCGCCGCTAAACTTAAAGAGCAGAAGCCTCTCCTTAAAAAATATGTAATGGATCAGGTATTTACCGAAATGGAAAACAGCCAGTCGGCAATTGCTCCGTACTACGCAGGCGACATTATGACAATGATTGATAACAACGAGGATCTTGACTACGCAATGCCAAAGGACGGCTCAAACCTTTTCTATGACGCAATGTGTATTCCGAAATGCAGTAAAAACAAGGAAAATGCAGAGAAGTTCATCAACTTTATGCAGGATCCGGAAATTGCCGCCGCAAACTTTGAATATCTCAACTATGCAACACCCAATCAGGTGGCATATGACGATTACATTGATGAAGACGCAAAGAAAAACGAATTCATCTTCCCGAGTGACGAGTATCTTGACAAATGCTATGTATTTTCAAATGTTTCCGATGAGGTTTATTCCTATATGCAGGAACAGTTTGTAAAAATCCAGGCAGACTGATAAGCAATAAAATTAATCCCGAGCAAAGCTTTTAAAGGCTCTGTTCGGGATTTTAATTTTGGTGAATTTTTAAAATTAATCATCCCCTCGTTTTATACAACCTTTTTATACAGCCTTTAAATTTTATGTTATCTGAAAAGTATTATTCCTTATTTTAAAGGGTTTCCGTGACAGGTTGTCATATTCGCTCTGCGAACACTCAAAATACACAGAATTAACGGGGATTCGCTCAATCTTACAAATAGATTTCAATTGCCTTGTTTTGATTGACAAATTAGGAAAAAGTAATATAATATATACTGTTAAAGAGTGCATAATACATTTTTCGATTTTATTCACTTGCAGGCGGGCGCCTGTGCATCACAAAAGAGATAGGATGGTATAATAATTGTTTACAATTTTAAAAGAACATCGTGGCTTCGGAAAGCAGATTTTGCTCCTTGCCAAAAACGAACTTATTAAAACTTACAAAGGCGCCGTAATCGGTCCTCTTTGGGCTGTTGTTAAGCCTGCGTTTACAATTTTTGTTTACTGGTTCGCTTTTTCCTGCGGTATCAAACAGCTTAAAACACTTCACCTTGACATCGGCGGAGCACAGCCTTTTTCCATTGACTTCTTTACTTTTATGTTCATCGGTATCATTCCGTGGTTCTTTATTCAGGACAGCATAACGCAGGGTGCAAAGGAACTGAGAATCAACCGTCAATTTATTACAAAGGTTAAGTTCCCCGTTTCAACAATCCTTACTTATACAGAGGTTTCAAGGCTTTTTGTTCACCTGATTCTTATGGCATTTATGTACGCATATGTACTTTTCACAATCGGACCGAGCTGGTACAATCTGCAATTTTTCCTGTACTGTCCGTTGATGTTTATCTTCTTCCTTGCGCTCACATGGTCAACAGCCCCGATGTCTGCGTTCAGTAAGGACTTTGAAAGCCTGATTGTTTCCGTTATGTCAGGTATTTTCTGGTTATCGGGTATTATGTACAACTCCTACGGCTTTGATTCGCCGTTTCTCAACAAGCTTATGCTTATCAATCCGATTAACTTTTTCGTAAACGGCTACCGCAACTGTTTCCTCTACAACAGACCGTTCTATGCAAACAAAACGGAATGTCTTGTGTTTGCAATTGAATTTGTTGTAATTTTCGTCCTTGGTATTTTCAACTACAACAGACTCAGGAAAAAACTTCCTGATGTACTTTAAGGAGGTAATATTATGGCTGAAACAAAAGTATCCGATCCGATTATTACCTTTAAAAATGTCAGCAAAACCTACACACTCTACAAAGATGACAAGGCAAGATTCAAGGCTCTTTTCTTTAAGCCGAGAAATGCAAAAACGAACAAGGCACTTAACAATGTTTCAATGGTAATCAATCGTGGCGAATCGGTTGGTATTGTCGGTGACAACGGTGCCGGCAAGTCAACTCTGCTCAAAATGATTACGGGCGTTGCATTTCCCGACGAAGGCGAAATCACCGTTGACGGCAAGGTTGCCGCATTGCTTGAGCTCACTGCAGGCTTTTCCATGGAAATGACAGGCAGGGAAAACATTTATCTGAAGGGTTATGTTCTCGGTCTTGAGGACAGCTACATCAAGCAGATTGAGGAAAAAATCATCGACTTTGCAGAGCTTGGAGATTACATTGACCAGCCTGTAAGAACATACTCAAGCGGTATGAAAATGCGTCTTGGTTTTGCTATCAATGTCAACATTGAACCCGATGTTCTTGTTGTTGATGAGGCGCTCTCGGTCGGTGACGCAACCTTCAAAAAGAAGTGTAAAAGTAAAATTAAAGAGATTATCGAAAGCGGTGTAACCGTACTTTATGTAAGCCACAATGCCGCTTCGGTTAAAGAAATCTGCGAGCGTTCAATCTTCCTGAAAAAAGGAACTGTTATGTTTGACGGACCGACAGATGAAACCCTCAGAGTTTATGAGGAATCAAAAAAGAAAAAATAATTCCGTTTCGGAACAAAGCAAAAGCTCCACAATTGCGGAGCTTTTCTGATTTATCTGAGAGGTAAACCCATATGGACTGTACCGTAAAAGGCAATCTGCCCTCCGAAATTTTTGAGGACATTAAAAAAATTGCAGACAACAGGATAAATTTTCAACAGTTAAAAAACAAGACTGTTTTCGTGTCGGACTGTCATGGACTTATTGCATATTACATTATATGCACATTGCTTGAGGGCAATGATTTTTTTGAAAACAACACAAGGGTAATCACCCTTGCAAAAAGCCGTGAAAATGCCGAAAAGCAGTTCGGCAGCCTTACTCTCCGCAAAGATTTTGTTGTTGAAATCGGAGAGTCAAAGAACTTTCCGGAGATTGAAAGAGCCGACTTTGTAATATACTGCAACTGCCCGTGTGAGGTTGCAGAGGAAGATTGCAGTAATCCCGAAATTGCGGATGCAATCACTTCGGGCTTTGTAAATGTGCTTGAATATGCAAAAGAGTCAAATGCCGAATCGGTTCTGCTCGTATCTTCATATATGGTTTACGGGGAGGTTTTCAGCGGTAAAAATAACATTTGCGAAAACGACCTCGGCTATCTTGATCCGACCGATGCCGACAGTGCATACGCACAAAGTATGCGTTCAGCCGAAACACTTGCTGTTTGCTATGCTGAAAAGTTCGGTATGAATGTAAAAATCGCCCGTCCCTGCCCCACACTCGGAGGTGTCGGAATGAGCGATGAAAGAAAATGGGCAAAGCTGATTGTCAGTGCGGCAAAAAATCAGAGCATTATGCTTACAGATAACGGTGGTGAAAAGTTCAGCTTTTGCTATGTGACGGACACGGTTTCTGCATTGATTGATATTTTGCTTAACGGAAAAAGCGGTGAGGCATACAACATTTCAAACGATAACGCAAATGTGACAATGCGGGAATTTGCACAGCTTGTAAAATCGGCAAATCCCGAAAAGAATCTCTCCGTAGTGTTCGTTCACAGAAAAGACGAAGAAGAACCCGAATTTTCTCCGTCATCCCCCACACCGTATGTTTTGTGCAATGATAAAATAAAATCACTCGGCTTTAGTCCGAAAACCACGCTTAAAGACGGAATAAAATGCAGTATAAGAGCAACAGAACTGCGAGCAGAATTGCGAAGGATAAAGTAATGCGTATTAAAGATTTTTTAAACGAATTTGAGGCCGACAGGGCGGCATTGCCCGGAGTTGAAAAAGAAACTCTTGCAAAGCTCAGAAACAAAACAATTGTCATCTCGGGCGGTGAACTTGCAAGGTGTCTTTGCTATGCCTTTCTGTACAATAACGAGGCTAAAAGGCTCGGAATAAAAGTTATCCTTCTCGGCAAATCACGCAACGCAATGGCATCATACCACAGCGAACTCTTGTTAAGAGATGATTTTGATTTTGTTGATTATAATTCTGCATTGGAAATTTCAAGTGCCGACTATGTAATTACAACAGGAATCTGCGGTGAACATACAGACAACAACCCACAGATTATGATTGACGGCATTGCAGAGATAAATGCCTGTGCCAAAATTGCAAAAGCCACAGGCACAAGGGTTGTCGTTGTGAACGACAGCAGAATTTACGGCAAAGCCAAACCGCACAGAGTTTATTCCGAAAACGAGTACGCAGAACTTGACGCAACCTCTCCCTCATCTCTTGCAGGTCAGCTTATGAGAACGAGAGAAACCACCTTGCACTCGGTTTTGAAGAACAGCGAATCAACCGTTACAACGCTCAGAACGGGCATAATTTTAGGAGCGTCAAGCAACTTTACAAGCGTGCTTGATCCTGTTTTTGACGATATAGCCAACCGCCGTAACACAGTTGTTCCGGCAACAAGGGATCGCTATACCTTTGTTTATATCAACGATGTTTTAAAGGCGATTGTGTTCGCAATGACAACTCTTGAAGAAAACGCAGTTTATAATGTCGGCGGCAAAAACTGCAACGCATCGCTGATTATGATTGCGGCTGTTCTCAACGATATTTACGGCAGTCGCTGTACAATTGAGTCGGGCGATTTTACGGAGCTTGACGGCTGTGCAATTAATTCAAACAAGATTTCCGTAAACGAATGCACTCCCGACATTGACCTTGAAACCATGCTGAAAATCTGCATAATGGACAAGATGAAGTCCGAAAAAGTTCTGCGTATCCCCCACTCACACGAACGCAGACTTGATTCAATCCACGAAATTCAGCTTGCATTTCTGCTTGAAACTGACAGAATTTGTCGAAAGCACAACATAAAATATTTTCTCGGCGGCGGAACACTTCTCGGTGCAATCCGTCACAAAGGGTTCATTCCGTGGGACGATGATGCCGATATTATGATGTTGCGTGAAGATTTTGACCGCTTTTGCGAGATTGCGCCAAATGAACTTCCGAGCAATATGACTTTTCAATCGTACCATACGGACAAGGCTTGTTTCTATGAATTTGCCAAGGTTAGACTTGACGACACTTTCTTTGCAACCGACTTTGCAAAAGACCATCACGCAATGCACAACGGAATTGCGTTTGATATTTTCTGTCATGATAACACAGCCAATTCAGCAATCGGACGAAAAATTCATATGGCTGTGACTCTGTTCACAAGAGCGCTGGTGTTCAATAAATGGAACAATCGCAAGGCTGAAAACGGCAGTAGAATCCAGAGCATTGTAACAAATTTCTGCAAAAAAATATTTCCGCTCAGATTCAGTATGTGGCTTGAAGTCCGTACTTTAAAATTCTTTAAAAACAAAAAGAATGCAAAATATCTCTATGACGGAATGGGCAGAAATATTTATAACGGTGCTTTTCCAAAGGAATATCTTGACGATGTTGCTTATGCCGACTTTGAGGGTTACAAGTTCCCCGTGCCAAAGGAATATGACAAGTACCTTACTTTCCTCTACGGCGACTATATGGAACTTGCACCGCTGTCAACGAGAATGGGTTGCCACGAAATTGCCCTCTGCGACATCGGGAAATATGACGGTTTCAAAATCCGCAAACCCGATTCTGAAAAATAATCAGCGTAAAACAGACCGATAAAGTAAATGTCACTTGACACTTACCTGTCGGTCTGCTATAATAATGTAGCACATTTTGAGTGTTGCACAAATAATGGATGCTAAGAGTGACCAACTGCCTTCTAAACAGTAGGTCAGGGGTAGCGTTGCTAACATATTTCAGTTTAAATGCTCACTATCGACTTCTTGTACACAAAATTAAACATATGCGGATATGGCGGAATTGGCAGACGCGCATGGTTCAGGTCCATGTGAAAGCAATTTCATGCAGGTTCAAGTCCTGTTATCCGCACCAACAGCCGTTTCTTATGTA
>OQWM01001617.1_pt1 | contig 15433 bp, 9 predicted proteins | sample 1691531 | NCBI WGS metagenome assembly OQWM01 (sample SAMN03418257, study PRJEB22391) | human gut metagenome | biome: human-gut; feature: organic feature; material: feces | host: Homo sapiens | place: Tanzania | collected 2013-01
GGGAGATAATGCCCAGGTGGTGCACACCGGCGCAGCTCAGGTTGGTCAGGGCGAAGTCCACCTGGCGGTAGCGGCCCCCGAAGGGAATGGAGGCGATGGACCGCTTGGCAGTCAGCTCTCCGATATTGGCATCATTGGTAAAGATAATACCCATTGCGTTCATAGCGGTCACCTTCCTTACATCATTTCGCCGGGCCTCAGCACGGCGTTCTCTTCTACCACGGCACCCTTGGAGGTGACGCTGATCTGCATTTCCTCGCCCTCGGCGTAAGCGCCGCCCACGACTGCGTTTCTGCACACCCGGCTGTTCTCGCCCAGGATGGCATGGCGGACGATGGCGCCGGACTCAATGACCACGCCGGGCATGACCACGGAGTCCTCTACCACGGCACCGGGGCCGATCTTGCAGCCTACGGAGATGACGCTGTGATATACTTCGCCTCTTACCTCACTGCCCTCGGCAATGAAGCAGTTGACGGTCTTGGCGGAGGGGGCGATGAAGGAGGAGGGCAGGGCGCTGTTCCGGGCGTAGATCTTGAACCGCTCGCCCCGGAGGTTGAAGACGGGATCCTTGCCCAGCAGGTCCATGTTGGCTTCCCACAGGGAGGAGATGGTGCCCACGTCCTTCCAGTAGCCGTCGAAGGGATAGGCCATCATCTTGTGGCCCTGGTTCAGCAGGTTGGGGATGATGTTCTTGCCGAAGTCGTTGGAGGACTTGGGATCCTCCTCATCCTCCGTCAGGGCCTTTTTCAGCACCTGCCAGTTGAAGACGTAGATGCCCATAGAGGCGTTGGTGGACTTGGGACGGGCGGGCTTCTCCTCGAACTCGTAGATGGACATATCCGGGTTGGTGTTCAGGATGCCGAACCGGGAGGCCTCGGCCAGGGGCACGTTCCGCACGGCGATGGTGCAGGAGGCCTGGTGCTTCTCGTGGTACTCCACCATGGCGGCGTAGTCCATTTTGTAGATATGGTCACCGGAAAGGATCACCACATAGTCGGGATCGTACCGGTCGATAAAGTCGATATTTTGGTAAATGGCATTGGCGGTGCCCTTGTACCAGCCGCTCTTCTTGTCGTGGCGCTCGTAGGGGGGCAGGACCTGGGCGCAGCTATGGGTCTTGTTCAGATTCCAGGGCTGGCCGTTGCCGATATATTCGTTCAGCTCCAAAGGCTGATACTGGGTCAGAATGCCCACGGTATCGATGCCGGAATTCACACAGTTGGACAGGGGGAAGTCGATGATGCGGTATTTGCCGCCGAAGGGAACGGCAGGCTTGGCGGTTTTCTCCGTCAGGACCTTGAGTCTGCTGCCCTGGCCGCCGGCCAGAAGCATGGCAATACAGCGTTTTTTCTGAAAGTACATGGTCACAGCTCCTCATATTGTCATTTGAATCAACAAAGGGAAGGCGGAAGAACATTGGTCAAAAAATCGTATTTTCTTCCACGGATAACATATCATATTTTTGGCATTTCCGAAAGTGACATTTTGCCTAAAATATCAGAAATCTTTTGGCAATTTTCTCTAAACTCCCTCCAGGGCACCGGCGGATTCCTGGGAATTTCGACAGAATTCAGCCGTTTTTCCAACCAACAGACATCCAGCCAACGGCCAAACTTCTGTCCGCATTTTATCATTTTCCCGCATGGAACGTACCCATTCGCCCGGTGAAAGGCCAAAGACGGGGCATTTTCCCCGGTAATAATGGCAAAACTCACAACATAGCCCATGGCTTGCAGCAAATTTTCCAAAACCGCATACAGCCTTTTCCCGGCCCCCCGGCCCCGGGCATCCCGGCGCAGATAAATAGAGGGCTCGGCGCACCAGGCATAGGCCGCCCGCTCAAAAGGAAGGCTGGCATAGGCATAGCCCAGGACAACGCCCTCTTCCTCCCATACCAGCCAGGGAAGCTTCCGGGTGATGCTTTGGAACCGCTCCAGAAACTCCTCCTTGGTAGGGGGCACATATTCAAAGGTCACGGTGGTCTCCAGCACATAGGGGGCGTAAATGGCCAGCATGGCCTCCACATCGGACTCCCTGGCGAAGCGAATCATCTTTAGGGCCCTTCTTTCCTGTTTTTGTATCATTTTAGGTCCAAAGAAATTCCCTGTCAAGGTTGACTTTTTTTCTTTTTAAGGATACAATAAAAGCAAATTTGTGTAAACAAGGGGGAGTAAGCATGGATGCCGGCGGAAGCGGCAATATACCTGGCCGAAGTAGAAATCTGCCCGTCATCCTGCGGGCAAGCTAATCTGCTTTGTGCCAATATTTTTTGAATATTGGAGGAAACAAAATGGCAGAACGTTTTGAAATCGTTGAAAAAGCCCTCCTGAAAATGCTGGAAGACAAGAAGTACGCCTCTCTGCGGGATATTCTCGTGACCATGAACCCCAGTGACGTGGCGGCACTGTTTGACGGCCTGGAGGAAAAGCAGATCCCCCTGATGTTCCGGCTGCTTCCCAAGGAGGAGGCGGCGGAGACCTTTGTAGAAATGGACCCGGAGGCCCAGCAGCTGCTCATCCAGGGTTTTTCCGACAATGAGCTGCGGGAAGTGCTGGATGAACTGTATGTGGATGACGCGGCGGACCTGGTAGAGGAAATGCCCGCCAACGTTGTCAAGCGTATTCTCACCCAGGCCGACCCGGAAATGCGCAGCTCCATCAACCAGATTTTGCGCTATCGGGAAAACTCCGCCGGGGCCCTGATGACCATGGAATATGTGTCCCTCCGGCCGGATATGACCGTGGAGGAGGCCATCCTCCGCATCCGCCGTCAGGGTGTGGACAAAGAGACCATTTACACCTGCTATGTGCTGGCCAAGGACCGGACGCTTCAGGGCATCGTCACCGTCAAGGACCTGCTGCTGGCGGAAAGCGACGATACCTTAATCAAAGAAATCATGACCACCAACGTCATCTCCGTCACCACCCAGGACGACCAGGAAGAAGTGGCGAAGATGTTCTCCAAGTATAATTTCCTGGCCCTGCCGGTGGTGGACAAGGAAAACCGCATGGTGGGCATCGTCACCTTCGATGACGCCATGGACGTTATGGAAGAAGAGGCCACGGAGGATATGGAGATCATGGCCGCTATGATCCCCTCCGAAAAAAGCTACCTGAAAAGTTCTCCCGTGGAGCTGTATAAGCACCGCATCCCCTGGCTCATGCTTCTGATGGTCTCCGCCACCTTTACGGGCATGATCATCACCTCTTTTGAAAGCGCCCTGGCGCTGCTTCCCGCCCTGACTGCCTTTATCCCCATGCTGATGGACACCGGCGGCAACTGCGGCTCCCAGTCCTCCGTCACCGTCATCCGCGCCTTGAGCCTGGATGAACTGGAGCTTTCCGATGTGTTTACGGTGCTGTGGAAGGAGATCCGCACCGCCGTCCTCTGCGGTCTGACCCTGGCGGTGCTGTGCTTTGCCAAGGTGCTTCTGATAGACCGGCTCCTCATGGGCAATACCAGCATCAGCCTGTCCGTTGACCTGGTCATCTGTCTGGCCCTGGGGGTGACGGTGGTCATCGCCAAAATCGTGGGCTGCACCCTGCCCCTGCTTGCCAAACGCCTGGGCTTTGACCCCGCCGTCATGGCCTCCCCCTTCATTACCACCATTGTGGATGCTTTGTCCCTGCTGGTCTATTTCCTGTTCGCAAAAACCATTCTGGGACTTTAAGACGATCAAGAAACCCCCGCACCGGTCTGGGCCGATGCGGGGGTGCTTTTTTGCCGTTTTTTCTATTACAGGTTGTACCAGCGAATTTCGTTGGCTTCCAGGTGCAGGGGGAAGGAGCCGCTGTCGGTGTAGACGGTGGTGTCCTGGGGAACGTAGGTGTTGTTCACGACGCAGTATTTGCCGTTGGCAACGAAGGCGTGGACTTCTACGTTGTAGTTGGAGGAGAACCACTTGTGCAGGGCGTCCTCGCTGTGGGCGGACCACAGGATGGCCCGGTAGAGGACACGGCTGTTTTCAAAGGAGTAGGGCAGGCCGGAAATGTAGACGCTGCGGCCATTGCCGAAGGCGTTGACGGCCATCTGGACTTCCTTGTCCTTCTGGACCAGGATCTCGGTGCCGTCCAATGCATAGATGCTCTTCTTGCCCTCGCCAAAGTCCACCTGGTCGGCCACGTCTTCCAGGATGAAGTGATCCGGGTGCTGCTCCCAGTTGTACTTGTCGTAGTTCAGGGTGAAGCCCGTTTCCTTCTCCACACCAAGCGGCGCGGACAGCTGCAGATAGCGCCCCTGATACGGGTGACCGCCCGGCTCACCGACACCAATCAGGCCGCCGCCGCAGTGGACGAAGCCCTTGACGGCGGAGGAAATCTCCGGGTCCTCCCAGACTTTGCCGCCAGTGTGGGCAGTGTCGCCGTCGCCCACGTTGATAAGTACATCGATGCCGTTCAGCACCTTCGGGTCGGCCTTGATGTCGTCGAAGCTGATAAACTTCACGTCGAACGGTGCGCCGGACAAGGCTTCGATGATACCCGCATAGCTGTAGTTCTGCTTCTGGTACAGCGCATGGTGGACCATGTGGCAGCCCCACGCGCGCTGCTGCCCCCAGCTGTTCAGCACAGCCACGGTCTTGACGCAGTAGGGCGTGGTGCCCTTGATGTTTTCATACAGTTCACGGAACTCGTTGCAGACGCTCTCAACATAGTCGAGGAACTCTGGGAACTCGCAGGCCAGCTTCAGGTATCCGCCGTAGCCGATGCGGTCAATGGGCTTGCGCAGGATGGCGCGGCGTGCAGTGACCCAGTTCTCCTTGGCCTCGCGCACAGGGTCGCCGCCCTCGTGGAAGGTATCGGGGAAGAAGTAGGGCAGGAAGCGGCCCTCGGTGTACTTGACGCCGGGGATGTCGGAAATCAGGCGCAGCGTGCTGCCGTTGCCGACGCTGCCGACGATGGCGTCCACGCCGGACTTCTGGAACTCGGGCATGAACGGCTCACAGCCGATCCAGTGGTCGCCCAAGAACATCATCGCTTCTTTGCCGTAGGCGTGGACGATGTCGGTCATTTCCTTCATCAGACCGGCGACCTCGCGGCGCTGGAACGCCTGGAAGTCCTTGTACTCCTTGGTGGGTACGCGGTACTGGTTGTTGTAGTAGCCTTGGTCGATGATGAACTCGGGGCGGAACTTATAGCCAACCTCTTTCTCAAACTGGTCGAGAATGTAGGGGGAAACGGAGGCAGAATAGCCGTACCAGTCCACATACTTCTCGCGGCGCAGCTCATCAAACACGAGCGTGAACAGGTGGAAGAAGGTGGTAAAGCGGACGACATTGACGTAAGGATGGCTCTCCAAGTACTCACGCAGACGCTTCATTGTGTAGGCGTGGGTCTTGGGCTGGCGCACATCGAACGGGATCTGGTGCTCGACATCCTTCCAGTCATTGATGACCGAGTTGTACATGTGCACGGGATCCCAGATCAGGTACGCCAAAAAGCTGACCGTGTACTCGTGGTAAGCGGCGGGGGCGTCGATGACAACGCTCTCGGTTGCTGCGTCATAATGCCACGTAGCGGCATCCAACGGCTCGCCCGTCGTGCGGTCGATGACCTCCCACCAGCGGGTGATGTCGTCGCGGTCATTGACCTTCATCAGCTCGCGGCTGATGCCCGTCATTAGGGGGATGGTCAGCGCACCGTCCGCAGCGGTATAGAACGGGGTCATAATGTAGCACTGCTGCGTTTCATCGGGGTTTGCCTTAGCCCAAGCGTTGTCCTTGCGGGTGGTGTAGTAGGTGGCGTAGATCTTGGCTCCGGTGTCCTTCAGCTCCTGCGGGAATTCGGTGCCGTCGCAGTCGCGGATGGCATCCGCGCCCCAGCGTTTGAGCAGGTCGAGGGTTTCGGGTACTGCGTCCATATCGGTGGGGATCGTTACACGACCTTTTGTATTCATTTCTTTTCTTCCTCCATCCATTGGTAAGATTGAGTTTGTCCGGCCTGCAAGGTGACCCAGCAATGCGTGTTGCAAAGATACCAGCTTCCGTCCTGTGTTGCTTTTACGGTAAGGCTGTGCCTGCCGTCTGCTGTCCGCTGATAAGAAATCAGCAGGCCATTTTCTGCCCGCAGATTCTGAAATGCAACCGTTTCATTTTTCCAGCCCTGCGGGCAGGCCGGTAAAACCTCGATATGATTTTTTTCGGAGCGCAGCAGCATTTTCTGTACGGCGTGTGCTGCAAGAAAATCTGCTTCCAGCGTAAAGGGGCGATAGTGGAAATCACAAACGCCGTTGTTTTTGTAGTCGCCGTTCAAATGGAATCCGTTCCGGCTCAGGAAATGCTCTGCGAAGCGGTGCAGCTCATACAAAGCACCATTTCCATTGCTGCGGGCAATCTGCAAAAGTGCCATCCAACCGAAGGAAAACCCTACCCACTGCCCACTACCGAGGTGTACAAGGTGATCTACTGTTGCATCTATTACGCTGCGGTCCTGCGGATTTTCATAGCGCAGCATACACAGCGGCTCGATTGCCATAGCGTGGGAAAAATGGCGGTGCGTTTCCTGCAAGGTTTCATTGGGCGAAAGCATCAGCCCGGTTTCTGTATCTACGCTCAACGGAGCAAGTTTGGCCTCCATTGCATGCCAATAACCGCGGGGGTTGCCAAGCTGGTACTCGATCTGTACCAGAGTGTGGAACAGATAGTGCAGCAGCGCTAGATCGTAGTTGCTGTTAGGAGCCAGCCATGAGGCTGCCTCATCATCGTGAATTTCCGGTGAGGACGAGACCGGTAAAACCAGCTTTCCGTCCGGGCCTTCTTGGAGGAGTTCTTCCAGGCAGGCTGCCGTGGCGGTAAAGTAAGGCTCCACGCGGGTACGCAGAAACTCTTTATCCCCCGTCAGGCGGTAGTATTCATAAAACATCTGGCAGAGCCAGATTTGATTGGTCGGTGACAGAGAATACATTGGCCAGCCGCCGAGCGCACCGCCGTCAATGTCCATGACACTGGGCAGGCACTCCCCTGCTGTGCCGTAAAATGCACGGGCAAACTTTGCCGCCTGCGGGCGCAGCGACCAGAGATAGTCGAGAAATACCTTTCCCTGCTCCGGATGGTTGGCAGTCAGATAGTGACAGTAGGTGAATTGAGTGTTGAGGTCGTTGTGGTAATCACCTTTCCACGGTGGGAGCTGATCGTCATCCGCGCACCATACCCCTTGCAGCGGCATCGGGGCATTGCCCGGCTCGGAACCCGCTGCTAAAAAATAGTTGGCGCGGTACCAGAGTTGTTCGAGTGTTTCATCCGGCAGCTGCAAACTGCTTTTGCCCCAGTATTGCTGCCACCAGCGTTTATGCTGTTGCAGCAACTTCTCGGCGCCCATATCTTCTGCTGCACATAGTTCCAGCTTCGCCAGTCGGCTTGCTTTTTCTACGTTTTCTGCCTGCACGGCGGTATAATACAGCGTTGTGCCGCACTTTTTGCAGAGCAGCGTATAGGCAGTCCGATCATCGACCTTTTGGGAAAAGCCAATCATGCCGTCCTCCGTTTCGAGGTTGGCATCCGGCAGGGTGAGCTGCTGCAAGCTGCCGGGGGATACGCTGTTCCCTGCTTCGGCTGCTTGTGTACCATTCCCGAAAGAGGGGCGCTCCACCGTGAGCTCTGCATCTCGGTACGCCTCCGGCAGCATCAGTACCCCAACAGGCCGCCCCATACAGAGGAAGGCGCGCAGAATGGTTGTACCCTTTTGCGAAAAGGATGCCACCGCCGTGCCCAAATCAAGGCTTGCCTGATAGTTGCCCCGCGGCAGTCCATCCAAAAACAAGTGTCCTGCGGGGATTTTTGTAGGCGTCGGGCGGGCATAGGGCGTATCAAAGATACGGCGTGTTTCTGCCACATCGCCTTTCCGTGCAAGCTCTACCAGTTTTGCATAGGTAAATTCTTTATCGAGTTCTTCCTGCGGGCGGCGGCGCAGCCACAGTCCGGCAATGTCCACGGAAATGCGCAGGTGCTCCATCAATCCCCAAAAAAGAGAACCGAGTATGCCGTTCCCCAGTGGAATTGCTTCATCCCAGCGGGGTATTGGGCCGGTTAAATTGATGTTGCAATGTTTTGGGGGCAGCATATCGGTTCTCCTAACCTATTCGATTTTATTTAGCCCTTAACGCCGCCGACGCTCAAGCCCTGCACGAGCTGCTTCTGGCCGACGATGAAGAGGATGACAGTGGGAATTAGTGCCAGCACGAGGGCTGCGAACAGCGCGCCCCAGTCGGTAGCGTAACGCTGGATCTCATACAGGTTGGCAAGGCCGACAGGCAGCGTAGCCTTGGTCGGATCGGTAACCATAACGAGAGCCACCGGGTACTCGTTCCACGCTGCCATAGCGGAGATCATGCAGACCGTCACGATACCGGGCTTGCACATGGGAATGATAATGCTCGTCAAAATACGGAACGGGCCGCAGCCGTCGATCATGGCTGCCTCCTCATAATCACGCGGGATACTGCGCAGGAAGCCGGTCAGCAGGAAGATAGCAAACGGGAACTGCATCGTTGCATACAGTACCCCCAGCGCCGTCAGGCTGTTGAGCAGGTTCAGCTTGTTCATCTGCAAGAACAGCGGAATCATAATATAAGTAGCCTGAATGAAGATGGCCGCCATGTAGATGTTCAAAATCAACTTCGCACCGGGGAACTTATACCGCACAAGGCAGTAGGAACACGGCACAACGCAGACCACAATAATGACCAGCGTTTCCAGCACGACATAAATCGAGTTGCCGATGTTGGCAGCAAGGTTAGATTTTTCATAAGCGCGGACGTAGTTATCCCATGCAAGTCCCTGCGGCCATGCAAAGGGGTCCGTCAGAAACTCTGTACTGGTTTTGAACGAAGAAACGACGTTCCACGCCAGAGGGTACAGCATGATAATGGCAACCAAAATCAGGAACAGGCGCGTCACCCACTTGATGACCTTTGCTCTGATTTTGCTTTTTTCATTTTGTGTCATATTACTGACCTCCTTCGGAAGCATCGGTCAATTTGCGGGACAGCATGGACAGCGCCACGGAGATGGCGAGCGTAAAGACCGTGATAGCCATGGCATAGCCAAAGTTGCCGTTGACAAAGCCCTGCGTGTACATATATTGCAGCAGAACGCTGGATGCACCGTTAGGACCGCCGCCGGTCATGACCTGCGAAAGCACAAAACTCAGGTTGATGGTGCCGGAAAGTGCCAGAACAAAGGTGATGCCGATAATATCTTTCATCAGAGGCATCGTAATACTGATGAGTTTGCGCCATGCGCTGGCACCGTCCAGCGTTGCGGACTCGTAGATTTCCGGCGAAATGCCGTCCATAGCCGCGATGTGCATGACCATGTAGTAACCGGCAGCCTGCCACAGCAGCGTGAACGCGATGCACCAAAGCGCAGTCTTGCTGTCGCCCAGCCAGGAACGCTGCAAGCTCTCCAGCCCGACAGCACCGAGAATCTTATTGACGATGCCCACATTCGGGTGGAACACAAAACTCCATATAATACCTACAACGGTCAGAGAAACGATGTTCGGGAAATAGAAAAGCGTGCGATACAAGACCATTTCTTTCAGCTTGCACTGGTTCAAAACGAATGCCAGCACCAGACTACAGAAGATTGTGATAACGGGAACAACCGCCATCAGCTTTGCTGTGTTTATAAGTGCTTGAATGAAAGATTTGTCGTGGAACATATAGATATAGTTATCCAGTCCCACAAATTTGTTGTTAAGCCCCAGAGAGGTCGCATTGGTAAAAGAAAGATATAATGCCTGCGCCGTAGGCCAGATCGTGAACATAAGAGTTAGGATCACGGCAGGCAGAACGCTGATGCAGACAAACAGTACGGGAAGTGGCTGCGCCTTTTTTTGGCGATTTTGGCGGTTTTTCAAACAAGTTTCCCCCTTAAAAAGAACCCTGCCAAGTTCGCATGGCGTTTACTCGGCAGGGCCAATCTTATTTTGGTTAGTGGAAATTCAGCAATTCAGCTTACTTGGAAGCAGCAATCTCCTCGAAAGCAGCCTCGATGCCGTCACGCCACTGCTCGGCAGTCATGTCACCATTCATAACGTCACTGGCAACATTGAAGACGGAATCAGCGATAACGACCTTGCTGGTGTCGGGCATTGCATCCCAACCGAAGACCATGAACGTGCCTTCCTGATAGATGTCGTTCATGTTGTAGACACCATCGGTAACGATGCCCTTGACCATCTCGTTGGCCTTCTTCAGAGCGTAGATGCCGTTGGCTTTTTCTGCGAACAGCTTAACGGAATCCTCAGTGTACAGGAAGCGCAGGAACTCTTTTGCCAGTTCGGGGTTCTTGGCGTTGGCAGGAATCTCAAACTGCTCAACGGAGCTCATAACATAGCGGGTCTCGCCGTCATCCAGAACGGGTGCGCAGGTCAGACCAAACTCAAAGCCGTCAGCACGGGGAGCATCGGCCATTTCGCCTTCCATCCAGTTGCCGTTGGGGATGAACAGAGCCTTGTTCATCATCATGTCAGTCTGGCTCTGGGTATGGTTCAGAGCAACGGTGCCATCCATCAGGTAGCCATCGGTGCCGATCTTTGCCATGTTCTGGAAGACCTTGAGGGCCTCATCAGAGCTGAGGGAGCCGGGCGTGTAGGAGGCGATTGCCTTCATGTTGTCGATGCCGGTGGCAGATGCCAGCGCAGGCCACAGCATGCTTTCGAGGTAGCCGGGGTAGATGCCCTGATAGGTAAACAGCGCGATACCCTTTTCCTTGGCCTTTTCGCCCAGTTCAAAGAAGTCATCCCAGGTCACAGGCGTTTCCCAGCCATTCTCTTCGAACAGGGTCTTGTTGTAAACCAGACCCATCGGGCTGGCATCAAACGGGGCAATGTAGATCTTGCCATCGCCGTAGGGAGAGCACTTGGCAGAATCCAGCAGACCATCGATAACCTGATCCTTCAGCGGGGTGTCATCATCAATGCCGCCCTCCTCAAAGACATCGGACAGATCCATCAGCGCATGCTCCTTGACCATAGAGGAAATCAGGCCGGTGGAGTCGTTGTCGTTCATCGAGATGAAGTCGGGAACATTGCCTGCCACGATCTGCGGGCGGATGATGTCGCCGATCTTCGGGCTGATCTGCATATTGACAGTGACGCCGGGATAGGCAGCCTCGAAGCGTTTGATGATTTCGTCCCAGTACTCGGAACCGTAGCCGCCCTCGAACACCGCGATGTTCAGTTCATTGTTCTCAAAGGTCTTCTCACCGGTAGAGGCTTCGCTGGTAGCGGCGGACGTTGCTTCGGAAGAAGCGGCCTCACTGGATGCTGCTGCGCTGGAAGATGCTGCGCTGCCGCAGCCTGCCAGACAGGTAGCTGCCATTGCAGTGGCAAGCATCATGCTGATTGCTTTTTTCATGGTTTTCCTCCTAAAAATTATTCCTTCTTTGTTTGGGATGCGGCTCATCTGTCGTTCCCTGATTGCACTCTTATTATATCGGGCAAGCCGGATTTGATAAATGTATTCCCTTTACTTAAAGATGGATTTTATTGACTTTTTCTGTCGTTGCCCTTATAATTCAGGTAATGTATGGATAGATTGTAGTCACTTTGCACAAACGGAGGCCTATATATGTCACTAAATGCACAAAAAACGCGTGAGTTTTCCCCCAATGTGTTGCGACGAATCAAACTTCGCACCCGTCTGTTTGTGACATTTTTGATTATTTCTCTTGTTCCCGTCATCACGATTGGTATTTTTTCTTACCATGCATACACCCGATCCATGAACGAAAAGGTCAAACAGGCCGCCTTACAATCTATCGAACTACTCAACAATAATATGTCTACCCAGCTTGGCATTTATAGCGACTACATGGGTTCTATCTCCGTATCTGATACTGTACAGAATGGTGTCGCATCTGTCAATAATGGGCACCCCCTTACGGGTGATATTGTAAGCGGTATTGGTGAAATGATCGTCACAATTCCTTTTCAGAGCACCCACCTCAAAAACATCCGCGTTGTTTCCAATGACCGCACGGTCATCTACGATTTGGGTTATGATGACATTACGCCCCAGCGTTTTAATGAATTACTGGATAACATTGAAGCTGCTTCTCCGCAGGATAGTCTGCAATACATCCACACTTACCGCGCCAACGATAAAATTGTCATTGGCCGTAAAATCTATGATATGCACCACACCAGCACGCCGCTGGGGTATATCATGCTGTACATTGACGAATCCCAGCTGAGTCGCTACATATTTACTGATGTTTCCTTTGGCGAGGGGTCCAACTTCCTGCTGATTGATGCTGCCGGCAATGTGGTATCTTCTCAGAACGCGGAACTGCTGGGAGAAGATTTGACCGATGACCCGATTTTCCAGCAGATCACGGCGCTTCGGCAGGCGGGTGAAAACAACTTTTTATGTGAGCTGAACGGCGTAGATACGCTGACGATTTTCAAATACAACACCACCTATAATGTATATCTGGTGGCCACGATTCCGCAGGCATATATTACCAACGGCACAAGAACCATCAATATGATGCTCATCGCGCTGGCCGCAGTGCTGGTCGTTGTCAGCTTGTTCCTGACACTGCTTGTCTATCGTAGCGTTATGCACCCTATTGACAACATGGTTGCCGCCTGCAATGCGAAAAGCGATGAGGAAATCGGGCTGAAAATCAATGATACCAGCCCCGACGAGCTCGGATTTCTGGCGCGCACCATCGACAACATGGTCAACGAAATTGGTCTGCTGGCGCAGCGCTGGAGCGATGATCAGCGCAAAATGCGCGAGTTGGAATTGCAGACCCTGCAATATCAAATCAACCCGCACTTCCTGTTCAATACCCTGAACACCTTAAAGTGGATTGCCACACTTAATCACGTCACCCCGGTCAGCCACGGCATTGATGCCCTCTCTTCCCTGCTGCAAAGCACCCTTATTAAAAAGGATGAACTGATTCCGTTTGACGATGAGCTGCGCAACTTGAAAAACTACTGCGACATTCAGCAGCTGCGCTACGCAGGGCGCTTTGAGATGGAATACCAAATTGAAGATGCTGCCGGATACTGGACAGTACCACGCTTTATTTTGCAGCCGCTTGTAGAGAACTCCATCCTGCACGGCACGGCGGACGAAGACGATTTCGTCACCATCACCGTCCGTGCCACCGTGAGCGAGAATCTGCTTACCATTCATATCTCCGATACCGGCTGCGGTTTTGACCCCAGTGCCATCAAGGAGAAAAATTCTGAGCGCTTCTCCGGCATCGGATTAAGCAACGTAGATGAACGTATGCGTCTGCACTACGGAAATGAATACGGCCTTACGATTGAAAGTGCCCCCGGCATCGGCACACAATGTATTCTCCGTATTCCAAATGAAGCCATTCGTTGAGGTAACACCATGTATAATTTATTGCTTGTAGACGACGAGCCACTGATTAAGGTTGCTTTCCAGTCCGCCGTGGAGTGGGGCAAGAACGGATTCCTGCTGGCGGCAACAGCCAGTAATGGGCAGGAAGCGCTGCACATTGTAGAGACACTGCACATTGATGCGGTTATCACGGACTTGAAAATGCCAGGCATGGATGGGCTTGCGCTCATTCATGAACTGAAAAAGCGCAGCTTTATCGGCCCGATTCTGGTGTTGAGCAACTATTCCGATTTTGATTCCGTGCGCACAGCCCTAACGGACGGTGCCTATGACTACTTCCTGAAAATCAATATGAACGGGGAAAGCATCGGTGAGCATCTGGAAAAGATGGCCGATTTGCTTCGTGTCCAGCAGCAGCGCCAGACGGAGGAGGACCACCGATCCTTTGCCATTGAAGCGCAGAAAAAGGAGAATGCCCTGATTCACTGCGCCCAATGGGTAACGTCCACTGCTGAACCTTCCCCTGCTTCTAATCCGTTTTCCATGCTGCCGGAACCGCTGGTCTTTCCCGTCCGGCTGTTTACCGTCACTTTAATTCCCGCAAAAACTCATCCTATGCCTGCGCTGGATGCTGTGACCGACTTAATTACCGAGGTTTTCGATGAAATCGGCGGCAAAGTATTTCTGCACACCCATGAGGATGAAATCTGCGGGCTGATCAGCAATGAAAGCCTTGTAGCCTCCGGGCGTACTCTGGATAAGAAACTTGCCCGCTTGCAACGGCAGGTCACAACATATTTTCTGGATGCGCCGGTCATCATCTACCACGACAAGCCCATTTCACTGGCTGAACTCCGCCAGGGCTACCAGCTGTGTGAGGATTCTAAGGCGCTCGCCTTTTATGTGGGGTGCAGTGCTCCCATAAAGGCAACGGCACACACAGTTACCGCCCAACCCTTCCATGTCTCTCAGGCAGAACTGTCCAAGGCCACCGCAGCAGCAGTGCAAAATGCCGATGAATTACAGATGCAGATTGCTGTTCATACTTTCTTCCAGAATTGTGCGGCACTCTGTATGCCGCCGCAGCGCGTCCGTGAAGCCTGCCATCTGTTGCTGGAGCGTCCCGGCGAGAATATGATTCCGCAGGAGACACTGGAGCAAACCTTTAAAGAAATAGAAAAAGCCCCAACCGCGGAGGCTCTTGAACAACTGCTCTGCTTGATTTTGCAGGAGCGCATGGGACTTAGCAAAATTGCCTTGAGCAAATTCAAAAAAGAGGTGCAGGCCGTCATCATCTATGTAAACGCGCATTACATGGACAAGCTGACGCTGGACGGCATTGCCGATTATGTGGGGTTGAACCGGGAATATCTGAGCCGCCTGTTCTCCAAAGAGACCGGCACCGGCCTGTTCCAGTACATCAACGAGGTGCGCATGAAACGCGCCGGTGAGATGATCCGCAGTAATAAGCAGGTCTATATCAAGGAAGTAGCTGCCGCCGTAGGTTTTGATGACCCCTACTTCTTCTCGCGAAAATTCAAAGATTTTTATGGGAAGACACCAAGCGAATATGCGGAGGGATAAAGGTTAAGATGGAACTCATGGAACGATATTAGGGGAACCCTTTTGTGCCGCTTTCAAAAGTAGCTTCTTGCTTTTTCTTTATAACTTCCTACCTTTTTTGTAGCGTAATATATAGATACTAATTCGGATATGGTATGATTAAGGAATAAGCGTTTTAGACATACTATCCATTCTTCTTTTACACAATATAATTTGATGAGGTAAAAATATGCTTTTTGATGAAAAAGACTTGAGCGTCTTTGATAACCCAGATTCTCGCTCTTATTTCAAAGAAATTCTGCAATCATATTATAGTCAAAATTACCGCGCAACAATTGTTTTGTTATACTCTTTTGTTATCTACGATCTGTTTATGAAATTGCAAACCATGGCAAATGAAGGTGATAGCAAAGCTAATAAAAAGCTTACAGACATTAATGCGATGATAGCGGATGACGAAAAGTACTCAAAGGTTGAAAACGAAATCATTCAATTTTTCAAGGATAATTGTCCTTTATATTTTAATAGGTTTATTGAGGAT
>OQWM01001620.1_pt1 | contig 15428 bp, 11 predicted proteins | sample 1691531 | NCBI WGS metagenome assembly OQWM01 (sample SAMN03418257, study PRJEB22391) | human gut metagenome | biome: human-gut; feature: organic feature; material: feces | host: Homo sapiens | place: Tanzania | collected 2013-01
GAGAAGTCTTCTCGGTTTCATAAGTGTAATTTGATGAGTATCCCGATCGAACCGACACGACCCTTATATCTTTGTCGAATAGACATAGCATAGGCTATCATCTATTGATAGAAGTCTTTGGGTTTTCTATACTGCAAAGATAATGCAATCTTTTGAAACTACCAAATCTTTCTGCTGATTTTTTCGAAAAATCTTCTTTATCAAAAGTCAGAACTCCCTTTTCCTTGTTTCTCTCAAGGGTCAAGACTTCTTTTTCCTGAGCTCTTCGTATATTTCTTCGAAATATTTCCTGAGTTCTGTCTTGTCTTCAATGATATTCCGCAGCTCTTTCAGAGCCTTCTCATTGGGTGAGTTAGGAATCCAGAGCTTGATGTAGCCGTTGCGGGAATATTTCTCGTCCATGTGGTCGGCGAACCGCTGCCATTGCTCTTCCTTTCCTTTTCCGGGATAGTTCTCCTCTCCGTATTCGATGGCACGAAGAAAGATTTCGTGAATATCGATGTCGCGGTCGGCTTCGGCAACAATCTTGCCATAGATGCTTCGGGGCTGGCGACTGGAGGAGGCGCGGTGATCCTCCACGGCTTCTTTCATGATTTTAATCTGCTCGGGAGTGAACCAGCGCTTCAGTCTGGCATCAGCCTGGAGGATTTTGCCACTGGTGAGGTGGTGGATGGCCCTAGGGCCGCTCATGCCCAGGTCGTGGTAGGCGGCAACGATATAAACCATGTCGATGTCGGCACCTGTTACAGGTACGAGTTTCAGGGCGTTTTTGATGACACGGGTTACGTGGCGCAATCCGTGGCTCTCGCCAAATTCTGTATATTTGGGCAGAATCTGTGTTTCCACAAACTGCATGATTTCGAGATTTACTTGTTGCTTCATACTTTTTCTTCTTTTATATATATAATGTACGCGCGTACATTATATAATTATTATTCCTGAATGTTATCTTCTCATTCTAGAATCTTCTCATGCCATTCCAGAGGGGGCGGGTATCTCTGGGATTACCACATCATTCCAAGGATGATGAAGGTAGAGATCATACCAAAGGTAAAGATGTTGAGAGCCGTGTAGCCCAGTACCTTGTTCAGCATTCTGCCTTCTCCTATCTTCCTCATCTTGGCGAATGTTCGGTTGTGCACCACGAGATATGTGGCGGCGAAAGGCAAAAACCTAGTATCTGCATCGTAGGCAAGTGCACCATAGATGTTGATTCCAATCATGATGAGGATACCGATGTTGCCCAGTGCGCAGTAGAGACGCTCGCCGTTTTTCTTGCCGATGTGAACGATCAGCGTCTTCTTGCCCGCCTTGATGTCGTTGTCGTAGTCGCGATAGTTGTTCAGGATGAGAAGTGTATCTACTACCAGACCGCAGGCGATGGAAGTAAGTATGGCTTCCGTTGATACTCTCTGCATTCCTTCAGGCATCACAAGGTAGTAGGTGCAGCAGACCGGTACGATGCCGAAGAAGAGAAGTACCAGTAGGTCGCCCAATCCCAGGTAACTCAACTTGGTGGTATAGAGGAAGCAGAAGAGGACGCAGCAGATACCCACGATGATCATCTCCTTTCCTCCGTAGAAGGCGAGGGGCAGACCGATGGCGCATCCCAGAAGGGTGGTGAAGATGATGCCCCATTTCATGGCTTTCATCGTAATCCAGCCTTCAGCACAGGCTCTCTTTGGACCCAATCGGGTTTCATCGTCGTTGCCATGCTTGAAGTCGAAGAAGTCGTTTACCAGGTTTGAGTCTATCTGCATTATCCAAGCAAAGAGCAGACAGAGCAGGGCAGGAACCCATTGGCAGTTGGCACTTGAATCCTTGTATGCTAGGGCTACTCCCAGCATCACCGGTACTGCCGCTGCCGAAAGGGTGACGGGGCGGGCGGCGAGAAAACATGCCTTGATAGAATTTGTCTTTACCATCATATTGTTGCTTTTAAATTATAAGGAGCGAGGTTTTTGGGGAACCTCGCTCCTTGTTGTTATTCATAAAGAAAAGATTCGCTTCTATTTTGTTTCAGAAGAATCTCTTGTGGAAAAGATTCGCTTCCTAGTTGAAGAAGTTCCAGCTTACACCCATTCTGAAAACTCGCTGGTTCATCGGGTAGTGAGGGGTGAAGAAGTAGTTCTTGTCGCCTTGTCCTGCATTCAGATGGCTCATCATCACGAAGAAGCGGGTGTGCTTGATGTGAACATTGGCGTAGGCATTGACGATAGGGTAGTTGCCCACCTTCACGTTCTTCTCGCCGTTGCCCTGTACGGTATATTGACCGATGTAAGGAGAATAATCCGGAGCCTCGTAACTGGTGAAGTATCTGGCGTCTGCACCCAACTCGATATTCAGTACCTTTACCACCTTGAATTTGATGAAGAGGTTGGTATATACGTTGAGGTCTGGCACTGGCAGGGCACTCTTGCTGCTGGTATGCTGGTAGGTAATCATGTTCTGCCAGTTGAAAATACCGAACTTGAAGTCCTGCTGCAGCTGCGCTGTAATCAGATTGATGGCATCGCCGCTCTGCATTGGTGTCACTGTCACGCCTGTGCGCAGACCATTTTCTGTAATCGTATATTGCTGTGAGAAATAAGTATAGTTCTTGATTTCATCCACAGCCACACGCAGCGTGGTGTTAGTCTTGCCGAATCTCAGAGTTCCCATGATGCGGGTATGGATAATCTTGCTCAGATCATCATCCCACCAGAGATGTCGGGCGTGATACTTGCGATAGTAGAACGATGGCGTTTCGTGATGGATGAAAGCATCGCCTCTTACCTGTACGGTGTCACCCAGGAATGGCAGGTTGATGTCTGCGCTTCCATCAATGGCAAAGGTACCGGCATCTACTCCGGTGAGTCCTACCTCGCCCACTACATTATAGTGAAGGGTCTTGCCCTGGGTCTTGCTCAGCTGACCGCCTACGCTCAGCGCATGCTCATTGAACTTCTCGAATCCGCCTTCGGTATTCGGCAGTTCGTAGTGGCGGAGGTCATAGCTGGCGAAAGCTTTCAGACCAGCCTTTGCCCACTTGCTGAATCCCTCGAGCGTTCCCATTGCCACGGTGTTCTTGATGCGCCAGTGGCGGGTCTGGTCGTAGATAGAATCGCCTGTAAACTTGCCGGCATTGTAGTACTCCTTGAGATAGTAGTCCTGTGGAGTCTGGTAAGCCTGGTAGATGCGTTTGTAGTTGTCAAACTGCACGGTGTGGATGAAGCTGGTTACAGGAACATACTCTGTCTTGTAGAAGAGTGAGTCCTGCGCTTTCTTCTTCTCTACGGCGAGCAGACTGTCTGCCATTGCCTTGCTGTTTACTGCGATTCGAGTACTGTCGCCCTTGAAGTCCTGAGCTGCCTTGTTCGCAGCTATCGCCTTGTTGTTCTTGGCTGGTTCATCACCGGCAATCTTGGCATCAGTAGGGCGACCTGAGAACTGCTTCTTCTGGTTTTTGTCGAAAGCCTTCTCATCAAACTCCTTGCCTTGTTCTCTTGCTTTCTTTCTAGCCTCCTCCTTGGCTTCCTCGGCTGCATTGTCCTTAGCAGACTCCATAGCGAACTTCTTGGCCTTGATTTCTTCCTCGGTCATCTTCACCTTGCGGCTGAAGCCCACGTTGTAGCGGTGGGTGAAGAAGATGTGCTGGTTGTCGTTGCGATTCCAGTTCTGCTGCAGCACGGTAGGAATTTCGTTAGTGGCGAAACTCTCGGTAAAGAGCTCCGGATGCTTGATGTAGTCATCATTGGTAATACCTCCGTTTTCCGTCACCTTCTGGTGGTTGGTGCTGAAAAGGAAGTGTGCCTGGTAGCGGTCGCCCAGATAAGAGGTCCACATCGTATATTTGAAGTGCGCCGTGCTCTGTGCATCGTAGTAACCGCGACCGTATTTGTAGTCGAATCGGAATCCGCCACCCAGCTGCTTGTTGGCATTCACCGCAAAGATTGCCTTGAAGTCATCCTCGCCGTTGGTTCTGTCACCGCAGCTGTTCAGTGTGATGTTGGTGATAGGCGAGTAGGTGTTGGTGAAGTGGAAGTCGCTCACCGGGCTGACAATGTTGTCGTATGGCTCGGTGAAGATGAAGTTGCCCTGCGTGTGGCGTCGGTCGATGAAGATGCGGTTGATGCGGGCGGTACCCATATTGCCCAGGGTGTTGTATTCGCCCCGCAGTCCTTCGGTGAAGGTGGTGTTCTGGTACATTGCCTGCATGGTGTCCACCACGGCAGCCCGGGTATCTCCAAATCTCTCATCCACAGTCCATACCCTGATGCCTTTCGGAATTTCCTTGTCGGTGCCCAGCGAGTCGGTGTTGATTCGGTTGCCGGTCTGTGGGCGGAACTGTGAGTCTTCGTTATTGTTGAAATCCGTAAAATCACGTTGTGCCGCAACTGGTAGAGTTGCAGCACAAGCTAGGATTGTAGAGAATAATATTTTCTTCATTTCTTGTTTTTTGAATAAGCGGATGCAAACCTTTTTGGATAGTCGGATGCAAACCTTTCTTATTTTTTGAATAGTCGGATGCAAACCTCGGCAATTTTCAAGACTACGCCGATGATCAGCAGTACATTGGCAATCGTGCGGTCGTCCATCTGAGTCCAGAGGATGACGCCTACGATGGCGAAGAGCATGAATCCGATGTTGAGCCAGTTTCTGGCTGCGAGCATGTTGCTCTTGTCTGCATACTCCAATCTTCTGTGGTGGCGACGGTTTGGGCGCACGGCATAGCTGGTCTGTGGCTGTGCCTCAGTCGCCTCATGGCTCTGGCTCTCGCTCTGTGGCTGTGCCTTTGCGGTTTCCTCGCTCTGTGGGGTGTTTGTTATGTTGTTATCTTTTGTCTGATCCATATTATATAAGATGATTTTTATTTTCGAACAAGTTTTGTCAGATCATTGAAAATCTGGTCCTTGCGGTCGATGGTTCCGCGGCGGAACTTTCCGTAGATCTTGGCCAAGTCGTTTTTCTTCTTGGTCAAGGCATATTTGTCGGTAATCACATTCTCTGCAGGCTCCTTGAAACCGGTACTTCTGCCTTCCTCGTAGTTGAATACGATGCGGGTCATCGAGAGGTGGAGATGGTTGTCGCTGATGGTTGCCACCAGCTGGTACTTGGTCTCCGAGCGGTCGAGGGAAATGAACGACTGGTTGAAGACAAACCATTCGTCCATGATGCAGGCGATGATCTGCTCGTTCTTGTTGTTTCTGTTCACCAGTGCGATGCGGCTGTTGATGTTCTGTTCATTCTTGATGAGCTTGCTCATATAATGGAAAACGATGTTGTAGATTTCGTCTGCACTCTTTCCGTTAGCCTGGGTGTCGAGAACAAATTCCACCTTTCCCTCGGCATTGAGCTGGATGGCTCCCGCCAGGTACTTCGGATCTTCCTTGAGCACCACGCCCTCAGCAGTCTTTTCTACCTTTTTCTCTTCTACCTCCTCTGTCACGGTTGGCACAACCCATCCCGCACCTTCAGAAGTTCCGGTAGTGTTCTGCTTCTTGGTGGCAGGTACCAGCTTTGTAGCAGGCACCGAATTCTCGGCATCCTTCTTCAGCTTTTCTGCCTCCTGCTTCATTCTTTCAGCTTCTGCCTTCAATCTCGCAGCCTCCGCTTTCGTTTTCTCGGCTTCCGCTTTTACTTTCTCAGCTTCCGCCTTCACCTTGGCAGCTTCTGCCTGAGCCTTGGCAGCTTTCAGTGCCTTTTTGGCTTCCTCTAACTCTTTTTGCGCCTTTTCCAACTGCTGCTCAGGGGTAAGCACATTCTGCGCCTGCATGGTGAGAGTAGGAATCAGCATCAGTATTGAGATGAATATCTTTTTCATGATCTGTTGTTTAAATGTTTAATGTCTCTGCCTCCTCGTCCGAACATAGGAACACGGAGGCGCTTCTAACATACAAAGGTATAAAAATAACTTGATATATTTCTATAAGGAAGCGATTATTTATACATTCTTTTGCTAAGTTAACAATATTTTTTAGGGAAAACGCTCCTAGTTTCAAATATTTTCGTATCTTTGCAAAAAATTATAGCTATAATTATGGGATTATTCGGATTATTTAGCAACAAAAAAAAGGAAACTCTCGATAAAGGCCTCGAAAAGACCAAGGAGAGCGTGTTTGGAAAATTGGCGCGTGCGGTGGCTGGTAAGTCAACCGTAGATGATGACGTGCTCGATGATTTGGAGGAGGTGCTCATCACATCCGATGTAGGTGTGGAGACTACCGTGAAGATCATCCGTCGTATCGAAGAGCGCGTGGCAAGAGATAAGTATGTTTCTACCTCAGAACTCAACAGAATCCTGAGAGAGGAGATTGCAAGCCTGCTGGAGGAAAACCATACCGATGACAATGAAAACTGGGATTTGCCTTCCGATCATAAGCCATACGTGATTCTGGTAGTGGGTGTGAATGGTGTGGGCAAGACTACTACCATAGGAAAGCTCGCCTATCAGTTTAAGAAGGCAGGCAAGAAGGTGTATCTCGGTGCTGCCGATACCTTCCGTGCCGCTGCCGTGGAACAGATCTGCATTTGGGGCGAGCGAGTAGGGGTGCCAGTGGTGAAGCAGCAGATGGGTTCCGACCCTGCCAGCGTGGCCTTCGATACCCTGCAGAGCGCCAAGGCGAACGGTGCCGACGTGGTGCTGATTGACACTGCCGGACGCCTTCATAATAAGGTGAACCTGATGAATGAGTTGAAGAAGATCAAGGAGGTGATGAAGAAGGTGATGCCTGAGGCTCCGGATGAGGTGATGCTCGTTCTGGATGGAAGTACCGGACAGAACGCTTTTGAGCAGGCTAAGCAGTTTGCTGCCGTTACCAATATCTCTTCGCTCGCCATCACCAAGCTCGATGGTACGGCTAAGGGGGGCGTGGTAATCGGTATCTCCGACCAGCTCAAGGTGCCAGTGAAGTATATCGGACTGGGCGAGGGTATGGAGGATCTCCAGCTCTTCAATAAGTCTGAATTTGTTGACTCCCTCTTTAAGCACTAGAATACAGGTGCTTATAGACTTTGAGAAAAGAATTAGATGAAGCTCGATGTAAAATAGTCGAGAAAAGAATTAGATTAAGATTATTATTAGGATAAGTAGGATAAGAATGAAGAAAAATCAGATAGATATAGTAACCATGGGTTGCTCCAAGAATCTGGTGGATAGTGAGACCTTGATGAAGCTTTTCGAGGACAATGGCTACCACTGCGTTCACGACCCGAAACGCCCACAGGGTGAAATTGCCGTCATCAATACTTGCGGTTTTATCGAGGATGCCAAGCAGGAGAGCATCGATACTATCCTGGAGTTCATCCAGGCTAAGGAAGAGGGCCGACTCCGCAAACTCTATGTGATGGGTTGTCTCTCGCAGCGCTACCAGAAGGAGCTGGAGGCTGAAATGCCAGAGGTGGATAAATTTTATGGTAAGTTTAATTATAAGGAATTGCTCAAGGAACTGGGCAAGGCTGATGTTCCTGCTTGCAGCGGAACTCGCCATCTCACTACTCCTCATCATTACGCCTATATCAAGATTTCTGAAGGTTGCAACCGCCGCTGTGCGTATTGCGCCATTCCTATTATCACCGGCAAGCACGTTTCCCGTCCGATGGATGAAATCCTCGATGAGGTGCGCCAGCTGGTAGCCGACGGCGTGAAAGAATTCCAGATCATCGCTCAGGAGCTCACCTATTATGGTGTGGACCTGGATGGCAAGCATCACATCACCGAACTCATCAGCCGCATGGCGGATATTCCGGGTGTGAAGTGGATCCGTCTGCACTATGCTTATCCTAACCAGTTCCCGCTCGATCTGCTCGATGTGATGCGCGAGAAGCCAAACGTATGCAAGTATCTCGACATCGCCCTGCAGCATATCAGCGACAATATGCTCAACAGAATGCATCGCCACGTGAGCAAGCAGGAAACCATCGATCTGCTCAAGACCATCCGTGAGCGTGTGCCGGGCATTCATATCCGCACCACTCTGATGGTAGGTTTCCCTGGCGAGACTCAGGAAGACTTCCATGAATTGCTCGAATTCGTTCGTACTCAGCGCTTTGAACGTATGGGTGCCTTTGCTTATTCTGAGGAGGAGGGTACCTACAGTGCCAATAACTACGAGGATGATGTTCCTGCCGAGGTGAAGCAGCGCCGTCTTGACGAACTGATGATTCTGCAGCAGGAAATCAGCGCAGAGGTAGAGGCTGAGAAAGTGGGCAAGATACTGAAGGTGATTATCGACCGCAAGGAGGGTGATTACTATATCGGAAGAACCGAATTCTGCTCGCCAGAGGTGGATCCTGAGGTGCTGATCAAGGCAGGAGAGAAGCGTCTGCGCGTGGGGTGCTTCTACAATGTGAAGATTACCCAGAGCGAGGAGTTCGATCTCTACGGCGAAGTGGTAAAGTGATAGGAGAAGTAAGGTAATATCAGGAATGATATTGGATATTGAAACATCAGACTGAATAACAATTTGACATCAGAATGAATAACAAGGAGTATATTGCAGAACTTGCTCAGCAGACTGGCTATTCGCAGGACGACACCCAGAAGATGGTGCGCAAGGTGATAGATGCTATGATTGCTGAATTTGAGGATGGTGAGGCTGTCTCCATCCCCAACTTTGGTACGTTTGAGGTAAAGAAGCGCTTGGAGCGTGTGGTTGTTAATCCTACAACCAAGAAGCGCCAGCTTGTTCCGCCTAAGCTCGTACTCGGCTTTCGCCCTGTGGCCAGTGTCAAGGAAAAACTGAAGAATGGAGGTGAAGACTATGAGTAAGATTAGTTTAAGCGACTTGGCGCAGCGCCTGGCAGAGAAGTCGGGAATCAGTCTGCAGGATGCCGAACTGTTTATCAGAAAGATGTTTGATGTTGCCAACGAGGGGCTTCAGTCTGATAAGCTCGTGAAGATGAAGTGGCTGGGTACCTTCAAGGTAATGGCGGTGAAGGATCGTGAGAGCGTGGATGTTAACACGGGCGAGCGTATCATCATTGAGGGACGTGACAAGATTTCCTTCACGCCCGATAATATCCTGAAGGAGATTGTAAACAAGCCTTTCGCCCAGTTTGAGACTGTAGTGGTGAATGACGGCGTGGATTTTGATGAAATTGACAGAAAATTCGAGAATGCTGAAGAGGAAGATTCTGAAGCAGGGAATGCGGCTGAGACTTTGGCTGATATAGAGAAGGTTCCTTCTTCAGAATCTGTTTCTGCATCAGAGAATATTTCAGCATCAGAGAAGATTTCAGCATCAGAGAATATTTCAGCATCAGGGAATATTCCAGCATCAGAAGGTTCTTCTGTGGTATCTTTTGAGGAATATGAATCTCCTGAAACAAGTGGGGTGATTGATTTTTTGGATGAAGAAAACGATGCTCCTGTTAGTGATGAAATGATTGTAATAGGAGAGGAACTGCCTCAGGAAAATGTTGCTGAATCGGAAGAAAAAGAACCGGAAGTATCTGAACCTGCAGCGATGGAACCTGCTGTTTTTAAACCAGAAGTATCTGAACCGGAAATATCTGAACCTGCAACTTCTGAATCGGAAGAAATGGAATCTGAAGTTCCAGCTCAGGATGAAGTTGAGCCTGTTGTTTCTGATGAAGCAAAAGAATCGACTTTAACAGAGGAAACTCCTATTGCTGAGAATGCTCCTTCAGATGAGGAAACTGATAAGCGGCATGTTGTATTGCCTCGTTCTCTAGTTATTGTAGCGAGCGTAGTATTCCTGGCAATGATAGGAGGCATCGGTTGGTTTGCTTTCAATTATGGCAAAATGGCTGCCCAGCGTGATCATCTCGCAAGGCAATTGGATAATTACCAGCAGACTCCGACAGAGAAGAAGGTACCAGCCAAGTCTGCCCCAACTCAGGAAGAGATTCTTCGCAAGAAGGCTATCGAGGATAGCGTAAGAATGGCGCAGGCAAGCGAAGCCGTCAAGAAAGCCGAAAATGCCGAGCAGAATATGGATGTGGCAGCAGATAAGCAATCAATTGATGCAAAATCGGCTGATGCAAAGAAGAATTTGGAAGCCAAGAAGCTGGCTGAAGCTAAAAAACTTGCTGAGGTAAATAAGCAGGCAGAGGCCAAGAAGAAATTGGAAGAAGCCAAGAAACAGCAGGAAGCTAAAAAGCTTGCAGAAGCCAAGAAGAAAGAAGAAGACAGAAAGCAGGCTGAGAAGCTTTCTTCCAAGGCAAGCAGCAAATACGACCAGGATGCCCGTGTTCGAACCGGAGCCTATCGTATCATTGGCGTTTCCGAGGTTGTAACGGCAAGAGAAGGACAATCCATCAAGTCGATCAGTCAAAAGTACTTAGGGCCAGGAATGGAATGCTATGTAGAAGCCCTAAATGGTACTTCCCAGTTGAAGCCAGGTCAGAAAGTCAAGATTCCGAAGTTGGAATTGAAGAAAAAGAAATAGAAATAGAGGGTGTGGCATAAGTCACACCCTCATCTCTTATTTCCATACGCCCTTACAGAGCATTCTTGGTATTTTATTTCTTCTCCAGTTCCTGAAGGCTTTCCATTTTCTTCGTCTCCAGGAACTCGTAGATTCCGCAAAGATGCTCGCGGACGCGGCCATGGCCGAATTCATATACCTTGCTAACCAGACCATCCAGGAAGTCACGGTCGTGGCTTACAACAATCAGCGTGCCATCGAAATCCAGCAGCGCCTGCTTCAACACATCCTTCGTCTTGAGATCAAGGTGGTTGGTAGGCTCATCGAGAATCAGCAGATTCACTGGTTCCAGCAGCAGCTTCAGGATAGCCAGACGGGTTCTTTCGCCACCCGACAAAACCTTAACCTTTTTGGTAGAATCCTCGCCGCCAAACATGAATGCACCCAGCAAATCGCGAATTTTGTTTCTGATTTCACCCTTTGCTACATCATCTATCGTCTGGAAAACCGTAAGCTCGCCATCGAGCAGAGAAGCCTGATTCTGAGCAAAATAGCCAATCTGAACATTATGTCCCAATTCCAGCTTGCCCTCGTTCTGAAGCTGTCCCATGATGCACTTCACGAGTGTAGATTTACCCTCACCGTTTCTTCCCACGAAGGCAATCTTGTCGCCACGCTCCACGGTAAGATTCACGCCGCTGAAAATCTGCTTGTCATCAAACGCCATCGCTACATCACTCATCTGGACCGGATAGGCACCGCTTCTCGGACTTGGAGGGAACTTCAGTCTCAGTCGGCTGGTATCCTCCTCATCCACCTCGATCAGCTCCAGCTTTTCGAGCATCTTCACGCGGCTCTGCACCTGGAAAGTCTTCGAATACGTACCCTTGAATCGCTCGATGAAGTCCTTGGTCTCGGCAATCATCTTCTGCTGTTCCTCATACTTCTTCATCTGCTGTTCGCGGCGCTCCTTGCGCAGTTCCAGATACTGGCTGTAGGTAGCCTTGTAGTCGTAGATTCTACCCATGGTAACCTCGATGGTTCTTGTTGTAATGTCATCTACGAATTTTCGGTCGTGACTGATCACTACCACCGCCTTCGAACTGTTGATGATGAAGTCTTCGAGCCATCCGATAGATTCGATGTCGAGGTGGTTTGTAGGCTCATCCAGAAGCAGCACGTCAGGCGATTTCAGCAGCAGCTTGGCAAGTTCGATACGCATGCGCCAGCCTCCCGAAAACTCGCTGGTAGGACGGTTGAAGTCAGAGCGTTCGAAACCCAGACCGAGCAGCGTCTTCTCTACATCCTCCTCGAAGTGGGTCATGTCGATGGCATAGAATTTCTCTGACAAGGAAGATACCTTTTCGATGAGCTGCATATAGTCGTCGCTGTCATAATCCGTACGGGTAGTGAGCTCGTTGTTGATGCGGTCGATCTCCGCCTGCATCTCGTGGAGATGGGCGAACGCCTGGCAGGTTTCCTCGAACACGGTTCTTCCGTCTTCGGTCATCAGATGCTGAGGCAGATAGGCGATGACGCAGTCTTTAGGAGCGGAAACAGAGCCACGTGTGGCTGTTCTCACGCCTGCGATGATCTTGAGCAGGGTACTCTTTCCTGCGCCATTCTTGCCCATCAGGGCTATACGGTCCTTCTCGTTGATCTGGAAGGAAATGTCTTTGAATAGGGTGGTGCCGCCGAATTCTACGGTCAATCCATCAACTGTAATCATATTATTTCTTTCTTATTCTTTATATTATAAATCGCTTGAATGTATAAGCTTTTGTTTAAAATCTATTTTGTCTCCGAATGCCACACGGCGATGCTCCCTGATGGAAATTTCTGACAGGAGGGTTACCGATGTCCAGAGGGCAAGATCGCTTAGCGTGGCAGGATAGTGGATGCTTCCCATAGGATCAGCGCTTGCGGTTTCTGTCAGATCAGCAGCAACGCTTCTCAGCATGATGTAATCCATACCCTGGTGGTGGCTGTCGTGTTTCAGGGCTTCCTCGCCCCAGAGTTGCCATTCGCTACTTTCGTATTGTGCCAGGATGGCGTGGTCGTCTTGCCAGGTTTCCGAGTTCATCTTTTCCAGGTAGATGCGTCGGTTCACCCCGTCCCAGATGCCCAGCGAACCCTGTACCTCAAAGTCGAGACTTCTTGGGCGGGGCAGGGTGGTGTCATGGGTGAGGGAGATGAGCGTTCCGCCTTGTGTTTCAATCTGCGTGGAGATGATGTCGCCCAGGGTGATGGGAGTGGTATCATCTTTTGACATTCGCTGGCGAAGTCCCACCGCCTTGGTGGCGAAGGATGTGAGCCAGGCGAGATGGTCGGTCTTCCCGATGCCTAGAATCATGCAGAGCGGTCCGAGTCCATGGGTGGGATAGATGTCGGCGTTGTGGTGCGTGTAGAAACGGCTTCTCCACACGCTTTCCGTACCTTTTCGTCCACCCAGCACCCCGTTGTCATCGAGCAGCAGATCGCGCAGGTCGTGGCGGTAACCGCCTCTCATATAGATGATTTCTCCAAGTGCTCCTTCATCCACCATTCTTTTTACAGCAAGGATTTCTCGCATGAAGAGGGTGTTCTCCAGCGGAAAAACCTTTACTCCTTTCTGTTGGGCGATTTCCTGTAGCGGGGCATATTCATCCTGGCAGAGTCCGCCTTTGATTTCGAGAGCCACGTGGCAGTTTCGTTGCATGCATTCCGTGGCGTGGGGGATGTGGAGGTGCCAGGGTGTGGTGATGAAAACCAGGTCGGGCTGCTGCTCATCGAGCATCATCTTGTAGGCTTCCTCGCCTTGATAGAAGGATGCGCCCGGAGATTCCGAATCCCCGCAGCCGTTGATGTCGGCGATACCGACAATCTCGAAGCTCTCAATCGTGCGTAACAGTCGCAGCAATTGTTTACCCCGATATCCGAATCCTATCAATGCAGTCTTTATATGTTTCATCTGAATTTTGATTTTTGAAACCTAATAGCTTTATTCTCAATCTTTTTTTATTCTATTGTTGACTTCCGGTTCAGCAGCCATCATTGGCTGATTTTCTGGCAGAACATACGGCTTGCTGAAGTGGAGTGGAGAAAAATTGGTTGCCGCCTCAATCTCGCCACGCAACCGTTCTTTCAATTTCGTGTTTCTGTTGCTCACCGTCAGATTTCTTACCGCATAGGCGAGGGCTTTGGGCTGACCGATGAGCACGCAGATTTTCTTGGCTCTCGTGATTCCGGTGTAGATAAGGTTGCGCTGAAGCATCACGAAATGAGTCATCAGGATAGGGATGACCACGATGGGATATTCCGAACCCTGACTCTTGTGGATGGTGGTGGCGTAGGCCAATGTCAACTCATCCAGCTCCGCTGCCTCGTATTCAGCTGAATGGTCCTCGAAACTCACGGAGATGGTGCGGTCTTCCATATTCACCTTCTCTATGGTTCCGATGTCGCCATTGAATACATTCTTGTCGTAATTATTTCTAATCTGCATTACGCGGTCGCCCAGTTTGTAGGTGGTTCCGCCACGGCTGATTCCCAGGTTGGATGTGTTGAGTGCCTGCTGCAGCATCATGTTCAGATTGGCTGCACCTACCACGCTTCTCTGCATCGGGGTAAGCACCTGGATGTTACTCTGTGGCTGATTGTAAGCTTTTGGCAGACGATATTTTACAAGATTCACGATTTCCGTAGCCACTTGCTCTGGATCTTCATTCTTGATAAAGAAAAAATCTGTCTGTTTGCCGTTGCTCGTGTCCGGATAATATCCCTGGTTGATGGCGTGGGCACTCATGATGATTCGGCTCGACTGCGCCTGTCGGAAGATGCGGGTGAGTCGGATGACCGGAATTTTCTCTGAGTCGATGATGTCGCGCAGCACATTTCCGGCTCCCACACTCGGCAGCTGGTCAATGTCGCCCACCAGCACCAGGCGCATGTGCTCCGGAATCGCCTTCATCAGATTATACATCAGGATGATGTCTATCATCGAACACTCATCCACAATCAGCGCATCACCCTCCAGCGGGTTCTCCTCGTTGCGCTTGTATCCGTCCTGCGGATTAAACTCCAGCAGTCGGTGGATGGTCTTGGCTTCCATGCCCGTGGCCTCGCTCATTCGCTTGGCTGCTCGCCCTGTAGGAGCTGCCAGCAGAATCCTCATCCCTGCCGTTTTGTAAGCAGAAATGATACCTTGCGTCGTCGTGGTTTTTCCTGTTCCAGGGCCGCCCGTAAGCACCATCACTTTAGAACGTACAGCCTGCTCAATGGCGGCAATCTGCACCTCGTCGTATCTGATGCCTGAAGCCTTTTCTATTGCCTGGATATCGGCCTGCATATTGAAGAGGGTAGGACCCTGACCTTTCATCAACTCCAGCAGTTTCTTAGCCGTCCCACGTTCAGAATGATAGAAGGGAGGCAGATAGATGGCTTCGTTCTCACAGATGAGATTTTCTGATATGATCATTTCCGCTATGGCTTGTCTGATAGGTTCTTCATCGGCTTCGAGCAGTTTCTTTGCGGCTTCTATAAGCTGTTCTTCTACAGCATAAACGTGACCTTCGTTGGAGAGTTCGTTTAGGGTGTAGCTGATTCCGCTCTTGCATCTTCTCAGATCGTTCTTTTCATAACCCATCTTGCTGGCTATTCCGTCGGCGGTCTTGAATCCAATGCCCCAGATGTCATCGGCAAGACGGTAGGGATTCTCCTTCACGTTGTCGATGCTTTCCTTGCCATACTGTCGGTAGATCTTGGCGGCGTAAGCAGTGCTCACGCCATACTGCTGCAGGAAGATCATCACGTTCTTGATGTCCTTCTGCTTCTCCCAGCTGTCTCGGATTTTCTCCACGCGTTTCTTGCCGATTCCGGCAACCTCGTAGAGTCGTTCGATGTCATCTTCTATTACCTCGATGGTTTCCGTTCCGAATCTCTCTACTATCAGATGTGCAAACTTCGGACCGATGCCTTTCACCAGTCCGCTGCCCAGGTATTTCTCGATTCCATACACGGTGGCAGGCATTACCTCTTCCCAGGTTTCGCAGGCAAACTGCTGTCCGTATCGCTTGTCCA